>Ga0210049_1001914_pt1 | contig 19542 bp, 33 predicted proteins | sample CryGeyCG2014_300_2_FD_183964 | JGI IMG/M metagenome (GOLD analysis project Ga0210049, IMG submission 183964) | Groundwater microbial communities from aquifer - Crystal Geyser CG06_land_8/20/14_3.00 (SPAdes) (version 2) | ecosystem: Environmental > Aquatic > Deep subsurface > Groundwater | place... | reverse complement strand
TTGTTTAATGAAGACATCAGCTAAGACTTTGCCCCGATACTTGGATGTCCAAACCAAGTGGTATTGGCAAAGATATGTGCAATGATTAAGCTGGTACAATCTTCCGTTACTCAAACAAAATCACCTCCTTTCTATATTGGGGTGATTTTATTATACGTATTAACTGCTACGCTTTAAAACGCACACACCAGCTAAAAGCTGGTGGTTTTTAAGGGTAATAAAAAAAACCGCCGGGTTTTGGATTTAACCGGCGGTTAACTTACAAATTCTACTTTGAATATGGTCTTTTTGGAGTTGCTTTTTTGGCTTTATTCTCTAATACTTCGTAATTTTTGCTTTCACCATAGAGCTTAGGACTACCAAAATTACCGTTTCCATCGTTTATAATTCCCCAAGCCTCAAAATGCTCAGGAAAGTAAGCACCTCTAGGTATGCTTGCTTCAGATTCCACATCAACAACCAACACAAGATCCTTATAGCTGTCACCATTAAGATAAGTTGCAATAATTTGAGGACCGGAAAGCTCATTTTTGTGAAATTCAAAAACCGTTACTGTGTCCATAGGATCAGTCGAATTAATGACATCAATAGAATAAATATCGCTTCCCGCGTATTTCATTGTCCTAACACTATCTTTTTTCTTGTCTTTATCAAGATAGGCTTTAAACTCACCCTCCATCTCTTTTACAGCAACATGACCGCCGTAACAACCCGAAGCCAAAACCGAAACCAACGCCAAGGCCATTACAACTAATACCAACTTCAAAGTCTTCACCCAAACCATCCCCTTTATTTATCAATGTACTTTCTTTTAAATGTTAAGCTATTTTACTACAAATGAGGATTATTGTATATAGAGATTGAGTATGAATTGAAAAAGTCAAATGACCAATTACAAATGCCAAAAGAAACCACGATGACTAAATTGAAAATTAGGATTTAGGGCTTTATTTGATATTTGACATAAGAGACTTCATTTAGAATTGTGCTTTCTGGATTCCCGCCTCCGCGGGAATGACAAAAAGGAAAACGGGAATGACAAATTAGAAAGATTGCCGCGCTCACTTCGTTCGCTCGCAATGACTGCTTCCTGATTACTGGTTCCTGATTCCTATCAAAAAAACACCCTCTCGGGTGTTTTTTGTTATCTTTTTGCGAACTGTGGTGCTTTTCTTGCTCTTTTTAGGCCGTATTTCTTTCTTTCTTTTTCTCTTGGATCTCTGGTTAAGAATCCGGCTTTTTTAAGAGTGGTCCTGAGTTCCGGGTTAAATTCTATTAGAGCTCTGGAAATTCCTAGTCTAGTGGCTTCAGCTTGACCGGTTTTGCCTCCGCTTGAGGAAACAACAGAAATATCAAATTTATTTTCTGTTCCGGTTAACTTTAGGGGCTGAATTAGCCTTTGAATTAAATAAGCACTGAATATTTCTTCAATTTTCTTTCCGTTTATAGTAAATTCGCCTTTTCCAATATATAGTCGAACCTTGGAAATAGCTTCTTTTCGTCTTCCTAAACCGTAGTAATATTCTTTTTTCTTTAGTGTATCTGCCATGTTAACTCCTCTTAAGGTTTTTCTTTCACTAATCCTTATTGCCTATTTTTAGCTTCTGGATTCCCGCCTCCGCGGGAATGACAGTTAAAGATATTTAGATAGTGATTTTTGAATATAATTCTTTATGCATTTTGACTTATCATTTTGATTTTTGAATTTTGACTTTTGATTTATACTTTGTATTCCTCTAGTTTTTGAGTATGCGGATGATCGCTACCAGAGTATATTTTTAACCTTTTTAGCATTTCATTTTGCAGTTTATTTTTAGGAAGCATTCCCTTAACCGCTAAAAATAGAGGCATTCTGTCATCTTTTGCCTTAACTTCTCTTAGGGTTGCCTCTTTAAGTCCGCCCGGATACCATGAGTGCCTGTAATATTTTTTCTTTTCTTCTTTATTGCCGGTGGTTTTAATTTGAGAAGCATTTATAACAACCACAAAGTCGCCGCAATCAACCGATGGTGAAAAATGAGCTTTTCTTTTTCCTCGAAGTAGATCGGCAACATTGGTTGACAAACGTCCTAAAACTACATCGTTTCCGTCAATCAAATACCATTTTCTAACTATTTCTGCCGGTTTAGTCACATATGTTTTCATTTCTTTGACTCCTCAGTCTTTTTGGCTGCCACCTTTTTCTTTGCGGCCGGCTTTTTTTCTTTAGCTTCTTTCTTTACTTTTCTAGCTTCTTTTTTAGCCTCTCTAGCCTTTTTTTCTTCTTTAATGACAGCGTCAGCTCCTGTAAGTTCAATTATAGCTGTTGGTGCCCCATCGCCGCCTCTAAATCCAGTTTTTAAAATTCGGGTATAACCGCCCGGGGTTTCTTTATATTCAACGGATAGTTTTTCAATAACTTTTGCGGTAGCATTTTCAGGCAGCTTTTTCAAGAGCTGTCTTCTGGCAACTAAATCGCCTTTTTTACCCTTGGTAATAATTTTTTCTACAATAGGCCGAATTTCTTTCGCTTTCGCCAAAGTAGTCTCAACTCTTTCATGAAGAATCAAAGAGGTTGCCAAGTTTTTGAGTAAAGCTTCTCTTGGGCCTTTTTCTCTTCCAAATTTTCGACCAACGTATTTATGTCTATGCATTTTACTCTCCGGCTACCTCAAAATTAAATCCTAATTCGTCAAGCTTTTCTCTAACTTCCTGATAAGCTTTATTACCGAAGCCTTTGAGGCTCTTTAGTTCTACATCGGCAAGATTTAAAACATCGGCAATTGTTTTGATATCGTTGTTTAGAAGTGCATTAGTAGTGCGCGGTGAAAGATTGACTTCCTCAACTAAAATTTTTGAAGCCGCATCTTCTGCACTTTTTTCCGGTTTCGCGCCTTCCAAGACCAAACCTTGACCCTTAACTTCTTTTCCGGCCAGAACCAAGAAATGATCGACTAAAATTTCTGAAGCTTGAACAATTGCTTCCTTTGGAGAAATGGTTCCGTCGGTTTCTAGATCGATAATTAGTTTATCAAGGTCAGTCATTTGTCCAACACGAGTGCTTTCGACACTATAACGAACCTTTTTGATTGGCGTATAGATAGCATCTATTGCAATCATGCCAACCTGTAATTTTTCGCCTTCTCTTTTGTCAACCGGAACGTAGCCTCTACCCTGCTCTACTTTAATTTCCATTTCAAGCTTAGCTTTAGCATTGCCCAAAGTGGCAATTTCTAGATCGGGATTTAAAATCTCTACTTGAGAAGGAGCTTTAATATCCCTTGCGGTTACTTTACCTTCGCCTGAAGCACTTAAGTACAAATACTGCTCTTCCTCAGAATGAGATTTGACAGTTAATTGCTTAAGGTTAAGAATGATCTCAACAATGTCCTCTTTTACATGAGGGATTGTTGTAAACTCGTGGGTTACTCCGTCAATTTTAACAGCAGTCACCGCAGACCCCGGAAGAGAAGATAAAATCACTCTTCTTAGCGAATTGCCAAGAGTCATACCGTAGCCTGGGTAAAGAGGCTCTACGGAGTAAGATCCCTGGTTGCCGGTTTCTTTAATTGTTTTAATTTCTGGGAGATGAATATTCTGTATCACTTATATCCTCCTTTAAAGGATTATTTTGAATATAACTCGACTATTAATGATTCTTGTATTGATGGATCGATGTTTTCTCTTAGCGGTTCGCCGGTTACTTCTCCGGTCATTTTTTTACTGTCTTGCTTCAACCACAAAGGAACATCAGCTTTAACTATAATATTTCTTAATATTTCCTTAAAATATGTATCATTTTTGGAAAATTCGGAAATTTCTATTTTATCGCCTTTTTTAACCTGAAATGATGGAATATCAACTTTTTTTCCATTGACTGTGAAATGACCATGATTGACTAATTGTCTGGCTGCTCTTCTGGAAGAGGCAAAGCCCAAGCGATAAACGGTATTATCTAATCTTTTTTCTAAATATTGTAAAAGTATTGTTCCGGTTACGCCTTCTTTCCCATCGGCAGCTTCATAATAATTTCGAAACTGTCTTTCTAAAACACCGTACATTCTTTTAACTTTTTGCTTTTCTTTCAAAGCCATAGCATATGCAGATGATTTTCTGGAACCGGAAACGCCATGTTGCCCGGGCGGATAGTTTTTAGTTATGATGGCACATTTCGAACCCAAACATCTATCACCCTTTAAAAATAGTTTTTGACCTGCTCTTCGGCAAAGTCTGCACTGAGCATCTTTCATTCTTGCCATTATACTCTCCTCGGTTTTCTTGGTCTGCAACCATTATGTGGAATTGGAGTTATATCTTTTATTGAAGTTACGTCTATGCCGCTATTTTGAAGCGATCTGACGGCAGTTTCTCTTCCGCTTCCAATGCCTTTTACGAAAACAGATACTTTTCTCATGCCGTAAGCCTTAGCTTTGTCAGCAACATGCGAAGCTGCAACCTGAGCTGCATAAGGAGTACTTTTTCTGGAACCCTTAAAACCGGCAGCTCCGGATGAATCCCAAGCAAGCACATTGCCGTCTTTATCGGAAATGGTAATTATGGTGTTATTAAAAGTAGATCGTATAAAGGCTTTGCCTTCAACTACAACTTTCTTAATTTTCTTTTTTTTCGCAACTGGTTTCTTTGCTGCCATTAATATCTCCGTTTTGGATTTAAATTTTTAAGTTTTTCCGGGGGCCTTTTTCTTTCCTGAACCAATAGTTACTTTTCTGCCTCTCTTGGTCCTGGAATTCGTTTTTGTCCTTTGGCCTCTCACCGGTAAACCGGATTTATGCCTATTCCCTCTGTAGGAACTAATATCTTTTAATCTTTTTATATCGGTTTGAACTTCTCTTCTTAGATCACCCTCAACCGTAAAATTCTTCTCTATAATTTCTCTAATTCTATTAACTTCCGATTCAGTAAGTTTACTAACCCTGGTATCCGCATTTATTTTTGTCTGTTCAAGAATCTTATGACTTCTCGCGAGCCCAATACCGTAAATATATGTAAGGGCAATTTCTATTCTTTTTTCTCTTGGAAGGTCTACACCTTTTATTCTCGCCATTTAGCGCTTCTCCTTAATTTGGATTTTGTCGTTTTTCATTTGAAATTTGTGGGCCCAAGGCCCATCAGCCTCGGGCTGATAATTTGACATTCAGCATTCCGCCTTTGGCGGCTATCCCTGCCTTTGTTTGTGTTTGGGGTTTTCACAAATAACCCGCAGGACACCTTTTCGGCGGATTACCTTACACTTCATACATATTTGTTTTACGCTTGCTCGTACTTTCATAATTTTTCCTAATTGCTTTGTTTTTTGTTTATTGTTTTATCTACTTCAGCCTGAATGTGATTCGGCCTTTAGTTAAATCATATGGCGTCATTTCCACCGTAACTTTGTCGCCGGGCAAAATTTTAATATAGTGCATTCTCATTTTACCAGAGATATGCGCTAAAATAACATGTCCGTTCTCCAGCTCTACCCTAAACATTGCGTTTGGCAGAGTTTCGAGGACGGTTCCCGTTAACTCAATTACTTCCTTTGTATCAGTCATTCTTGGTACTTTCTTGTCCTGAATTCAGGACCTAATTAATATACTATAAATTTTGCTCTTTTGCAAGGGTTTTCGTTTTTTATTTCTCATACGTTCGCATTATAAGCTGAGCTTGAACTTTTTTCATTGTTTCTAGGACCACGGAAACTACGATTAAAAGTCCTGTACCGCCTATTGTCAAACCTGGATCGCCCGTAAAATACTGAAGGAAAAACGGCATTGACGCAATGATGCCTAGGAACACCGATCCGGTTAAAGTTAGCCTATTTAAAACGTACGTAAGATACTCTGCCGTTTGTCTGCCGGGACGTATTCCGGGAATAAACCCACCATGTTTCTGAACGTTTTCGGATACCTCGTCCGGTTTAAAGTATAAAAAAGTCGAAAAATATGTAAATCCGACTATCAGTAAGAAATAAGCAACAACATACGGCCATTTGCCATATGAGAAAACAACCTGCACCCATTTAGAAAAATTAGCCACAAATACAGTTTTAGCATTAGATAGTAAGCCGATGATTTGCGGCAAGTTCATGAAAGCACCGGCAAAAATGATGGGAATAACACCGGCCGTGTTAATTTTAACCGGTAAATGGGTATCCATACCGCCGTAAATTTTATTTCCCCGAACTTTTTTTGCATAAGAAATTGGAATTTTCCTGACACCTTCAGTAATAATAACAACCGCTAAAATAGCGAGAGCCCCAGCAACTAAAAACCCAATGTCTTTCCAGAAAATAGTGGGCGTAAAACCGCCGCTTATACTTATATTTTGGATTTGATTAGAAACAGTAACCGGAAGTCTGGCCACAATACCGGCAAAGATTATTAAAGAAACGCCGTTACCAATGCCTTTTTCTGTAATAAGTTCGCCAATCCACATTAGAAAAAGCGTTCCAACAGTTATTGCAAATAGCATAAGTGCCCAAGTTCCCACGCCCGGATTGCCAATGAGTCTGGTTCCATGCAGAATAGAAGTTGACGAATTATCAATAATTTTAAGCATTGAATAGCCCTGAATAATTGAAATTGGTACAGTTGAATATCTGGAATATTGATTAATCTTGTGATGCCCCTGCTCACCCTCTTTAGATAAAGCCTGAAGACTTGGTATAACCATAGTTAAAAGCTGCATAATAATGGACGCTGTAATGTACGGACCAACACCCATCAAAAGAATAGAAAATTTACTTAAACCGCCACCGGTTAAGATCTCGTAAACTCCTAAAGCCGAACTCTGAGTAACATAACCGGTTATAAATTCTTTAACTAATTTTGGATCCGGACCCGGAACCGGTACATGAGAAACAAGCCTAAAAACAACCAAAATAAAGGCAACATAAAGAATTTTTCCTCTTAGCTCCTTATTTTTGATGATAGATTTTATTGTTTCCAACTAATTTTCCTTTCGGGCTTTTTTCGCCAATCCATTTACATCGATTCAATGACGAAATGATTTCCCACGAATTTCTAATTTCTAATTTCTAAACAAATCCTAATTTTCAAATATCAAAACTAATTTAATTTTAATAATATGCATTAGACATCCCTTAGATAATCACTCACTTTAGTTAATTAGAAATTTTTAAAGAACTTTAAGTTTGTTATTGTGCTTTTTTAGCTTCTTTTGTGTATTTCTCAACAGCTTTTCTTGCTTCCTTGGAAACGCTTTCGGTATCTAGGGTTAATTTTTTCTCGAGACTGCCGCTGTTTAATATCTTATACTTTTGACCGCTTAAAATCAAACCAGCTTTAACCAGAGTCATTTCGTTAATTTTTGCGCCATCAGGTAATTTATTTAAATCATCTAAATTGATAACTTTAGCCTTCGGATTTCTGGATTTAAACCCTTTAAGTTTAGGAATTCTTCGAATTAAAGGTGTCTGTCCGCCTTCAAAACCGGGTCTAACTCCGCCTCCGGTTCTAGATTTTTGACCCTTAGTACCTTGTCCGGCAGTTTTGCCTCTTTTAGAGCCAATTCCGCGGCCAATTCTTTTTGATTTTCTTCCAACTTTTTGGGTAATTTCGTGTAACTTCATTATTTCTTACTCTTTTTTACTTCTTTAGTATCTTTTTTTGCCTTAGCTTCCTTTTTTTCAACTTTCGGCACTTCGACAACTTCTTCTTTTTCTATTATTGGTGTTTCGGCAATTTCTTCTTTTACTACTTCATCAGCCTTTTCTTCGACTTCATTTTCTATCGTAACCGGCTTTACTGCCTCTTTCTTTTCTGCTTTCCTGGTTCCTGGTTCCTGATTCCTGGTTACTTCTTTCAACTGTCTTAATGCTTCAAAAGTTGCATAAACGTTATTAATTTTACTGGAAGAACCAATCATTTTACTTAAAATGTCATGGATACCGGCAACTTCTACCACTGCTCTTACTGCCCCACCGGCAATAACACCGGTACCTTTAGACGCGGGCTTAAGAAAAACTTGCGCACCGCTAAACTTAACCATAATTTCGTGAGGAATAGTTGTTCCTTTAAGGGTGATTTTAACCATGCTTTTTCGAGCCTTTTGAGAGGCTTTGTTAATTGCGGTAACAACCTCAAGACCCTTAGCTACGCCCACGCCCACGCTGCCGTTTTTGTCTCCAACCACCACAATTGCTCTAAATCTAAGTCTTCTGCCACCGGCAACTACGCGGGTGATTCGGTTGATTTCTACGACTCTTTCGTCAAATAATTTATCTTCAGACTTTACAAAATCTGCCATATATTCCCCTTAAAATTTAAGACCAACTTCTCTTGCAGCTTCGGCTAATGCCTTAACACGACCATGGTACAATCTGCCACCTCTATCAAAAACCACTTCATCAATTTTTTTGGTCTTTGCTAACGCCGCAATTTGGGTACCAACCAAGGCTGCAATTTGGGTCTTAGTGCCTTTAGTATTTTTTATATTAATATCAGTTGCATAAGCAATGGTATTTCCCTTTGTGTCATCAATAAGTTGGGCAATAACGTGATTATTCGAAGTATAAACAGATAATCTCGGCCTTTTAGCACTGCCGCTTATTTTCTGTCTTATTCTTTTTTTTCTTCTTAAGTAAGATTCTCTTTTATTCATTTTTACCTCGCCTTAGCTGCCTTACCAGCTTTTCTTCTAATGTGCTCGCCGACATATTTTATGCCTTTGCCTTTATATGGTTCCGGTTTTCTGATTTCTCTAATATTCGCGGCTACTTGACCTACCAGTTGTTTATCAAAACCCGAAACGGTTATTGTATTTTTTTCCACTTTTAGACTAATTCCTTCCGGCGGATTAAATTCTACCGGATGAGAATAGCCAGCATTTACTACTAATTTATTGCCTTGCATCTGCGCCCTATAGCCGATACCAACTGTTTCCAGCTGTTTTTCATAGCCGCTAGAAACACCGGTTACCATATTGCTTATCAGGGTTCTAGTTAAACCCCAAAGCTGTCTTGAGATTGTCGTTTCTTCTTTTGGCGCTACAGTGATGCTAGCTTCGTCTTTTTTAATATTTAAAAGTTCGGACACTTCTAATTCTAAACTGCCTTTTTGGCCGATAACCTTAACTAGATTCTCTACTAAATCTACGGTTACTCCGCTTGGGATTTCTATTGGTAATTTTCCGATTCTTGACATTTTTTCTCCCTAAAAATTTAACTTCCTCTTTCTCCCTCTCCTTTGGGGAGAGGGCAGGGGTGAGGGTTTTTACCCTTTACCAAGTCTTTAGAAGGACTTCGCCTCCCAGACCTTTCTTTCTAGCATCATCGCCGGACATAATACCTTTTGAGGTTGACATAACGATAACACCTCTACCTTGCATTACTCGCGGAATATCATCCTTTTTGGAATAAACTCTCCTACCGGGTTTGGATATTCTGGAAACTTCAGTAATGACTGGGGTTCGACCGTCCGATTCATACCTTAATTCTATTTCAATTTCCTTGAAACCATCTTTGGATATTTCTTTAAAACCGGCAATAAAACCACGTTTTTTAAGTATTGAAAGGACTTCCATCTTCATCTTGGATGACGGTAATGCAACTATTGCCTTTCTTACTCTTAAAGCATTCTTTATTCTTATTAACATGTCAGCGATTGGATCTGAAACTGCCATTTATTTCTCCTTTTTGCCTTGGATTATTACCACGAACTCTTAGTTATACCCGGAATTTCACCCCTAGACGCTCTCTCTCTGAAGCAAATTCTGCACATTCCGTATTTTCTAATGTAAGCTTTCGGCCGACCACAGATTTGACAACGACTAATTTTTCGGGTGGAAAACTTAGGTTTTCTTAATGCTTTTTCTATTAAGGCTTTTCTTGCCATAATTATTTACTCCCATCTTTCTTAAATGGAAATCCAAAATATTCTAACAACTTTTTGGCTTCTTCATCATTTGTTGCAGTAGTATTTATATTTACCTGCAATCCATACGTTCCAACAATATCATCATGTGATACTTCCGGAAAAACTGTATGTTCATTAATTCCTAATGAATAGTTGCCTTTCCCGTCAAAAGCTTTGGGCTTTATACCCCTAAAGTCTCTAACTCTCGGAAGAGCAACATTAACTAATCTATCGAGAAAATCATACATTCTTTCGCCTCTCATGATAACAGATAGACCAATTGGATATCCTTCTCTTAATTTAAAACCGGCGATGGATTTTTTGGCTATAGTCCTAATTGGTTTTTGACCCGTAATTTTAGCGATAACCTTTTCTAATTCGTCTAGCAACTTGGAATTGGTAATAGCCTGACCGACACCAATATTTACAACTATTTTGGTTATTTTTGGCACTTCCATTACATTCGTGTAACCAAAATCAGTTTCCATTTTTTTAATTATTTCTTTCTTATATAAATCTTTTAATCTCGCCATTAGATTTTCTCCTTACATCTCTTGCAGATTCTGACCTTACCGCCCTTAATTATAGCGTAACCCATTCTGGCCGGTTTATTACATCTTGGGCAAACAACTGCCAAATTAGATGTATTAATCGATTTTGTGACTTCAATAATGCCGCCAGCCGGTGTCTTTGCCGAAGCCTTAACAGCTTTTTTCTTGATATTAATACCTTCAACTATAACAGCAGCGTCTGAAGGTAAAACTTGCATAACTTTGCCGGATTTTCCCTTATCTCTACCAACAGTAACGAGTATATTGTCACCTTTTTTAACTTTCATTTATAATACCTCCGGTGCAAGCGAAATAATTTTTGAATAACCTTTATCTCTTAATTCTCTTCCGACTGGACCAAAAATTCTGGTTCCTTTCGGATTGCCATCTTTATTTACAACTACACAAGCGTTCTCATCAAACCTAATAGTTGAACCATCTTTTCTTTTTTGCTCCTTGACCGCTCTAACAATAACGCATCTTACAACTTCCTTCTTTTTAACGGTTCCGCCAGGCATTGCACTTTTTACGGCACCAACGATAAGTTCACCAACTGCAGCAGTTCTTTTGCGAGTACCGCCAAGAACACGAATGCATTGGATTACTTTCGCACCGGTGTTGTCTGCAACTTTTAACATTGTTCTTTCCTGGATCATTTTATTCTCCCTAAACCTTTTCCAACACTTTAGAAAGTGCCCATGATTTATCTTTAGAAATTGGTCTGGTTTCGACAAACTCTGCAACATCACCAATTTTTAAGACGTTTTCTTCATCATGAATTTTATATTTTTTCGAAACTTTAAACTTTTTTTTGTAAATCGGATGAGTTTTTAAACTATCAACTCTTACAACCGCTGTTTTATCCATTTTGTCAGAGACTACCGTCCCCTTTAATTTACGACTCATTTTGATTCTCCTCGCCAAGCGCCTTGGCAATTTCTCTTTCTTTTCTTAAGGTTAAGATTCTGGCAATATCTTTTCTTACACTCATTATTGCCTTTGTATTTTTAACTTCTCTGGTTGCAATACCAAATCTTAATTCTCTTAAATTCTTTAAAGCATCAGCTAAATCTTTAGCCAGCTGTTTATCATTTTTTGCAATATATTCTTTATATTTCATTACTTAAGCCTCGTCCTTGGAAATAAATTTGGTTTTAATTGGAAGTTTATGAGCCGCAAGACGCAAAGCTTCTTTTGCAACTTCTTTTGAAATGCCGTCCATTTCAAACAATACTCTACCGGGTCTGATTACTGCTACATAATGATCCACAGATCCTTTTCCGCCACCCATTCTAACTTCCTGTGGTTTTTTGGTTACCGGCTTTGCCGGAAAAACTCTAATCCAAATCTTACCGCCTCTTTTAATATATCTGGTCATTGCCCGTCTGGCGGATTCAATCTGCCTGGAATTTAACCAAATTGGCTCTAAAGCCTTTAAGCCGTATTGACCAAAGCTAAGTTCAAGTCCCCTGGTTTCGTTACCGGTTACTTCACACTTATGACTTTTTCTGTACTTGCTTTTTCTGGGCATTAACATGATATTACATATCTCCTAAAATTTATTTGGATTCTTTTTTATTTATAACTTTTTTTTGGATATCGCCTTTATAAATCCAAACCTTTACACCGATAATTCCGTAGGTAGTTTTAGCTTTGGCTAAAGCATAGTCAACATCAGCTTTGATGGTCTGTAAAGGAATTTTACCGTCTGATCTTGTTTCGCTTCTGGCAATATCGGCACCGCCAAGTCGGCCGGAAACAGAAACTTTTATACCCTTGGCGCCCGCCTTCATTGACCTGTCAACTGCCTGTTTAATTGCCCTTTTAAAGGCGATTCTTCGCTCTAACTGACCGGCAATATTATCACCTACCAATTTTGCATATAATTCCGCGTTTCTAATTTCTTCGATATTAATTTTTACCGGAGTTTTAATTATTTTAGAAACTGATTTTTTAAGCTCATCTATGCCTGCTCCGCCGCGGCCAATTATGATGCCCGGTTTTGCAGAATAAACAATTATCGTTACCAAACTTGGACTTCTTTCAATTTCAACTCTGGCTATACCGCTTTTTACGCCGTGTTTTCCCATAATAAATTCTCTAATTTTTATATCTTCATGTAAAAATTGCGTGTAATTTCGCTCAGCAAACCATCTAGATTGCCAATCCTTTGTTAATTGTAACCTGAAAGATGTTGGATTAACTTTCTGACCCATTTTGCTCCTTTTTACCGACGGCTGCTTTTTCCTTAATTTTTGAATTTAAGCGAGCCTTGGATAATTCTCCTTTTGCTTTCGGAGTTTCTGCTTCAACACAAACCGTAATGTGGCTTGTTCTCTTTTTAATTTCGAAAGCAGAACCCTTGGCTCTTGGCCGAATTCTTTTTAATGTTGGACCCTCGTCGGCTTTTGCCTCGGTAATATAAAGATCCCTTTTTCGTAAATTGAAATTATGCTCTGCATCAGCAACTGCTGATTTAACAACTTTTAAAACCGGCTTCGCTGCAGCCTTATTAACAAACTTTAAAATAGCCATGGCATCTTCAGCTTTTTTGCCCCGAATAAGGTCAATTATTAATCGGACCTTTCTAGGCGATGTTCTAACATATTTTGCTTGTGACTTAACTTTCATTCTTTTTACCTTCCAGCCTTAGCTTTTTTACCGCCGTGACTTCTAAACTTCCTGGTTGGGGAAAATTCACCAAATTTATGGCCGACCATGTTTTCGGTAACATATACGGGGATGTGTTCTTTACCGTTATGGACAGCAATTGTATATCCAACCATTTCCGGAGAAATAGATGAACTTCTGGACCACGTTTTAATGATTTTTTTATCATTTGACGAAGAACCTTCAATTTTCTTCAATAATTTAGGATCTATAAATGGTCCTTTTTTTAGTGATCTTCCCATATATTACCTCTTTTTCTTCCTTGATCTTATAACCATTTTATTTGGCATTCTTCTGGTTTTGTAACCTAATGCCGGAGCACCCCAAGGGGTTTTTGGATGTATAAGACCGATATCACATCCGCCTTCACCACCACCATGCGGGTGATCAACCGGGTTCATAGCTTTACCACGAACAGTTGGTCTAATACCCATCCATCTTTTTCGGCCGGCTTTACCAACTTTTATAAGGCCATGTTCCGAATTAGAAACATTGCCAATCGAAGCCCATGAATTTTCGTTTATAAGTCTAATTTCGCCGGACGGCATTCGAACATGAATAAATCCTTCTTCACGACCCACGATCTGAGCAGAAACACCAGCTGATCTTACCAGCTGGGCGCCCCTACCCGGATAAATTTCAACATTGAATACTTGCGTACCAACCGGAATCCTTTTTAAACTCATTCTGTTGCCTGCCTTTGGTTCGGCTTCCTCGCCAAATTCTAATTTTGCACCAACCTTAAGTCCCTGAGGAGCAACCATGTATCCTTTTCCGCCTTCGTAAGAAATAAGTGCAATTCTGGCCGATCTGTTTGGATCATATTCTATTGATTCTACTGTCGCATTTTTATAATTAAACTGTTTAAAATCTATAAGCCTATACATTCTTTTTGCGCCGCCGCCTCTATGCCTAATGGTAATTTTACCGTACGATCTGCCAGCATTCTTTTTTAGAGGTACTATCAAAGACTTCTCAGGTTTTATCTTGGTGATATCTGAGAAAGTATCAACTGTCATTCCTCTTCTTGCGTTTGTTGTCGGTTTAACTTTAACTACCGGCATTATTATCCTTTCATTATCTCGATTTTATCGCCTTCTTTTAGGGTAACTATGGCTTTTTTAACATCCACCATTTTGCCCATTTTTCCCTTGCGACCAAATCGTCTTCGCTTACCCTTAGTAACTAACATGTTTACATTGGTAACTTTCACTTTAAAAGTTAATTCAACTGCTTCTTTAACCATCAGCTTATTGGCGCTCCTCGCAACTTTAAAAGTGTAAATACCATTATCTGCTTGGGAAATTGATTTTTCTGATATAACTGGCTCTTTTATAATTACTAAACTCATTATTTTACCAACCCTTTCGGCTCACTCAAGGCAGGCTCTTTCGACTTACTCTCCTCGAGTCTGAGCGATCTCGGAGTCGAAGACAAGGCAAGCCCTTCCAGTTTTGCTTCTACGCCGTTAACTAAAATTAGAAAGTCGGCAAGTAAAACTTCTAGAGTATTTAAATCTTTGTAAACAACCATTTTTAAATTTTCGATATTTCGGCCGGATTTGTAAAAAACTTCATTATGTTCCGGTAAAACCATTAATATTTTTCCGGAAATAGGAAGCTTGGCTAAAACCTCAGCCATGACTTTGGTTTTTGGTTCTTTTATTACAACTTCTTTTATGATGATAATTTGCTTTTCCTTAGCTTTTAAAGATAAAGCGTTAAGTAAAGAGGCTTTTCTTTTCTTTATTGGAATTAGTTTCTTAAAATTTTGTTCGCCGGTTGGACCAAAAGTTGTGCCGCCGCCCCGCCAAATTGGATTTCGAATAGATCCGGTTCTTGCTCTACCGGTGCCTTTTTGTTTCCATGGTTTTTTGCCGCCACCGGAAATTTCACCTCTGGTTTTAGTTTTAGCGGTACCAATTCTAAGGTTTGACTGCATTAAGATAGCAACTTCAGACAAAAGCGGTTGATTTATTTCTAAACCAAAAACTTTGTCCTTTAAGGTTTTGTCTTCTTTTTTATCGGTTTTAATGTCGTAAACCGGAGCTTTCATTTTAACCTCTAATTACTATTAGCCCTTTTACAGGACCCGGCACAGCGCCTTTAATTGTTAATAAATTATTTCCTTTATCTACTGTAACTATTTCTAAATTTTTAACGGTAACTTGATCGTGACCCATTCTTCCCGGCATTTTCTGACCCTTGAAAACGTGTTGAGGAAACATAGCTCCGATAGACCCGGGTTTTCTGACGTTGTGAGAACCGTGAGATGCTGGACCCCTGCTAAAGTTATGTCTTTTAATGGTTCCGGCAAAGCCTTTACCCTTGGAAACACCAACAACCTCAACTTTGTCGCCGGAATTAAAGATGTCAACAAAAATTTGATCCCCTACTTTTAGATCCTTAGGTTCCTGCCCTTCGGCAACCTCTATGTCAATTGAGGGGACTTCTTTTAAATATTTTGCTTCTACTTTTGCTTTTTTTAAATGGCCGGCTTGCGGCTTTTTTATATTTTTTCCGTTACCGAAACCAATTTGAACTGCATTATATCCGTCTTTTTCTGCGGTTTTAATTTGGGTAATAGTATTTGGAGTAACTTCAATAACCGTGACGGGTGTAATTTTACCGTCTTCGGAGAAAATTCTGGTCATTCCAACTTTTTTACCTAAAATTGCTTTCATTTGATAATTTATTCCTTGTCTTTAAGCTTTTACATAAAAAAACAACTCGGACAGTCAAGAAGTATCCGTTTTGGACTTTTTTGGCTCCCCGTTAAATACAGTAAGTATTTCTTTTTAAAATATTACCTTAAAAAGTATAGGGTTTTAAGTTCAATTTGTCAAGAAGAAAATTAGATAAAAAAGAGAAGGTTTTTTATTTTAACCTTCCCTTAGGAATCTGTTTTAAATATTTCTTTTTCCATTTCAATTGAACTGATTATTTCCTCAATCCGATAATAATAGCTTATAATCCCTTCGGATTCATATGGCAGTGTTCTTATCTCTAGAGTATTACAAGTGCTATCAAATTCTTTTGGCCGGATAATGTTTATTGTCTTGCCGTTAATCATATAATCGTATAAATCCTTTACCGGCTCGCTTACTTCAAATGTTGATTGTTCCAACATCAAATGACCTTCTAGCTCTTCCAGATCATTAATAACTCTAAGAAAAATAGCGGCATATTGTCTAGAAGTTTGATCCAAACGATTTGTTAGAGCGCCGTGTAATACCCTTACTTCCTTAATTAGGCATTTTAGGCCATCCAATTTTATTCTGGTTAAATGTTTTTTGTCAATTTCTAAGTCTAAGTTACCAATTATTTCGTTGCAGCAAACAGGCATCATAATATCAAAGTGTTTCCCCAATATTATTTGTCTTAAAAGTACTAATATGCTATCTTTAAGCGGTGATTTTTGCAGTCTTTTGTTAGCATTGGCTTCTTCGTACTTGTCTCTCACAAAATATGCGATGTTTCTAACCACTTGGCTGATTTCATCAAGTCTCTTGTAATCTTCCTCCCGGTCTTTTGGATCGTAATCCATCCCATCCACCCCCTATTTTTAAAATTCCAACACTCACCGTATATACAAGTATTAACACAGCATAAGTATTTTTGGCAAGTAAAAAAAGAATCAATGTCAAATTATCAGCCTCGGGCTGATAATTTGACATTTGACATTTAAAAAACCGCCCTGAGCTTGTCGAAGGGCGGTTTTTCATTATGAGTTACATCTTTATTTCGATATCTACACCGGCTGGTAAATTTAGATTCATTAGGGAATCTATTGTTCTTGGAGCAGGGTCTAGGATGTCAATCAGCCTTTTGTGGGTTTTCATCTCGAACTGTTCCCGGGAATTTTTATCGATATGCGGAGATCTTATTACCGTAATCACATTCCGTTGAGTCGGAAGCGGTACTGGTCCGGCAACTAAAGCACCGGTTCTTGCCGCAGTTTCAATAATTTGCTTACATGACTCATCAATAATTTTGTGGTCATAAGCTTTTAGCCTGATTCTTATCCTTTGCTTCGTCTTTTCTGGGGTTTTGGGTTGTGCTGTCAAAGTTCCTACTCCTTAAAAACTTACCTTATTTTATGATCTTCGTTACTACTCCGGCGCCTACGGTTCGACCACCTTCGCGGATTGCAAATCTCATTCCATCTTCCATTGCAATTGGAGCAATTAACTTAATACCTAATTTAACCGTATCGCCAGGCATAACCATTTCTACGCCCGAAGGTAAAGTAACTTCACCGGTAACATCAGTTGTTCTAATGTAAAACTGCGGTTTATAACCTTTGAAGAATGGCGTATGTCGTCCACCTTCATCTTTGGTTAAGATATAAATTTCACTATCAAATTCTGTGTGAGGAGTGATAGAACCCGGTTTAATAACAACCTGTCCTCTTTCGATGTCATCTTTTTCAACGCCTCGGAGCAGTAAACCAACGTTATCGCCGGCAAATCCTTCATCAAGCATCTTTCTAAACATTTCGACACCGGTTACAACTGTTTTTCTGGTTGGGTGAATTCCTACTATTTCAACTTCTTCGTTAACTTTAATTTTTCCTCTTTCAATTCTTCCGGTAGCAACTGTACCTCGTCCTTTAATAGAAAAAACGTCTTCAACTGCCATCAAAAATGGCTTGTCAATTTCCCTCTTTGGATCCGGAATGAAAGAGTCTATAGCATCAACTAAATCCAAAATTGACTGTTCGGCATCTTTATCGCCCTCTAAAGCCTTTAAAGCTGATCCTTTAATAATTGGGGTGTCATCGCCGGGGAATTCATATTTTGATAGAAGTTCTCTAATTTCCATTTCTACTAGGTCGATAAGTTCCGGGTCGTCAACCATGTCGGTTTTGTTCATATAAACAACCATGTGCGGGACACCAACTTGGTGAGCAAGTAAAATATGTTCTCTGGTCTGAGGCATTGGCCCGTCAGCAGCAGATACAACTAAAATTGCACCGTCCATTTGAGCAGCACCGGTAATCATGTTTTTAACATAGTCGGCGTGACCTGGACAATCTACGTGCGCATAATGCCTTTTCTCTGATTCGTACTCAGAGTGATGAGTTGCAATAGTAATGCCTCTCTCTTTTTCCTCGGGAGCATTATCGATATCTTCATATTTTTCTGCTTTAGCTAGACCCTTTTTAGCAAGTACGTGGGTAATAGCAGCAGTAAGGGTGGTTTTTCCATGGTCAACGTGACCGATTGTACCAACATTGACATGGGTCTTATTTCTTTGAAATTTTTCTGCCATATTTTCCTTTCTTTCTTTTTATAGGCTTTTCTTTTATTTAATTTATGCATTGGTCAACAAATTAAATCATGGACGACTTTACTCTTCCACTACTTTAAAAAATTATACCTACTTTTTTCTATTTTTGCAAGACTTTTGTTGTAAAATAACAAAAGAAGCCAACTATGGCTCCCTTTGTGTGGCTTCTTTTGCCCCCCTTTTTTATGAGCCTGTTCAAAATCTCACCGCCAGTATAAGAAAAAACGGGCTTATCGGCTGAAATCTCATAATTTCGGCTGCAAATTGTTGAAATTTCGTCAAAGTATCTTGATATTCTTCCTCAATTTCAAAAATTTTCGCTTGAAATTATGAAAATTTCAGCTCGACATGAGATTTTGAACAGGCTCTTATGTAATGGGCTGTCTTTAGGAACTTTTTTTCGTTCCCAAAGCTTGGCCCCGCTAAACTTGCAGGTTTTAGTTTAGAATGTGCGAGTACTGTTAAAGTACTAAATTTATAACATGTAAAAAATACACTGCCATAATAATAAAATTTAAAGTGTCTTAGTAGGTTAAATTAAATAGTTTCAAGACTTCCCAAGAAGACAATTTTTTGGAATTTTGTACAAAAGAGACTAGAGTAAATGACAAATTTCAAATACCAAATTAATTCATAGCTATAAAATACTGCAAGAATCACGAATAATTAATTATGAATTAATTATTGGAATGAAGAATAAGAAATGAAGAAAAGAAAACTATATTCTAAACTCTATATTCCCATTCTTGGGGCTTTATACTTGATTCTATATTCTTTTTTGTCATTTCTCGTTTTATTGCTTATAAACCGGCGGCCGCAATTCCATTGGTAACTATTTAAAAAATTAGGTATTAGGATTTTATTTGATATTTGTAATTTGGCATTTTCCGCCCAAGGCCTGTCTCGCTCCAAGGCGGGCCTGTCTTGTCGCCAAGGTGGATGGATCAGCCTTTGGCTGGTGTTCCAATGAGATTGCCACAGTCGCTTCGCTCCTTCGCAATGACGTAAGAGAAAAGGATCTAATGACGCTTTTTGTGTGGTTTTTTCTCCTTAAAAAGCAGATAAAATATAAGTTTTATCTGCTCATTTTTTCTTAATGGGTTGAAGTTTCTTTTCTTGTTTTAAAAGTACTATTTAAAGCTCTTTTGTGTTCAAAATGATGTATATATGACCTTG
>Ga0210049_1001912_pt1 | contig 19548 bp, 18 predicted proteins | sample CryGeyCG2014_300_2_FD_183964 | JGI IMG/M metagenome (GOLD analysis project Ga0210049, IMG submission 183964) | Groundwater microbial communities from aquifer - Crystal Geyser CG06_land_8/20/14_3.00 (SPAdes) (version 2) | ecosystem: Environmental > Aquatic > Deep subsurface > Groundwater | place... | reverse complement strand
GCAGGCAAAAGACGGGTCGGCAAGTCCGCTAACAGAACCCTTGATGTACTGGGGAATACCGATAATCGTCGGCAAATCCAAAATTTGCTCGCAGGCCTCTTTCATACCGAGAATCTGACACGCACCGCCTGTAATAATAACTCCGGATGATATTAAATCTTTGTACGGCGAACTTGTAATTTCGTCGTCAACAAAGGAAAGTATTTCCTCCACGCGCGGTTTTATTATATCGCATAATGTTTTTCGCGTTACCGTTTTTTGGGTACGGCCGTCCACGGATAAATATGTTATTTCCTCTTTGGCATCTATAAGCGAAGTGATGGCGGAACCATATTTTTCCTTTATGTCTTTTGCGACCGCGGCGGAAGTTCTCAAGCCGTGCGATATATCGCTGGTTATATCGTCGCCGCCGAGGGCAATCTCTCTTATGTACCTGCTTGATTTATCAAAATAAATCGCTATGTCTGTCGTCTGAGCGCCCATATCAATAAGCACACAACCGATTTTTTTTTCTTCCGGCGAAACAGTAACTTCCCCCGCAGCCAGTATGTTTGATACGAATTCTTTACAAACAAAACCGGCATCATTAACGCATTTTTGCAAATTATTTATGTATGATTTCACACCCGTTACTATGTGAACATCCACCGAAAGATGAGAACCCTGCAAACCTATCGGGTCTTCAATGCCCTTCTGTCCGTCAACGGAAAATTCCTGCGGTATAGTGTGAATGATTTCTCTATCGGTCGGAAGCATAATCGCTTTTGCGGAAGTTATAACCTGCGAGATATCATCGTGAATTATTTCCTTATCCGTTCTGACTACATTTATTGCCGTGGAATGATTTATGGAGTTTATATGCTGTCCTTTTATTCCTACTACAACTTCGCCGATAGTTTCGTCTGCCATAGTTTCAGCAGCATCAACTGCCTCCTCAATTGCTTTTACGGTTTCTCTTATGTTCGCGACGGAACCCTTGTTTAGACCGCGGCAAACAGCGGAACCGATTCCGATAATTTCCGGTATATCCGACTCAAATTTTTTTGCAATTACACAGGCAACTTTTGACGACCCGACATCAAGCCCAGCAACAATTTTTTCTCTTGACATAATAACATCAGTGAGAAAGTGGTTAAGTGGTTAAGTGGTTAGGTGGTTAGTTTTCACTAATCACTAATCACTAATCACTAATCACTATCGTTACCACTGCCCCCTACTTTGCTTTTACAACAATCTCTTTATTTTCGTCTGAAAAATCACGCATATTTATATACTGCGCTTTTTTACCTTTTGTTTCCAAATCGGCAATGACTTTTTCAAGGTAGGAAATTTTTGACTCAACATTCTGCGCCAAACCGATACAAACCTTACAATTATCACCTATAAAAAAAACAATGTCATCCGGCGAAACCGCCGTAATTCCGCTAATTTCTTTATGAATAGGCAAATCAGAAACATTTTTGAGAAATTTCAAGCAGGCAGTTTTATTTTCCGCCGTTAAACTATCCGTAATTTTCGGAAGCACTCTATAACTCTCCGGCAGGACAAATAATTTCAGGTTCTCGTCTATGCCGACTCTCTTGTTTGATACTTTTATTTCCGCAAGAGGGAGCCGTTCTTCAATTTCGGCGGTTATTTTATTCGGAAGCCGCTTGCTTATTTTTACATCTTTCACAGCGGGAAATTTTTCCTTTAACTGCAGTTCCCTGCTTTTTAGTTTGAGCAGAAATATATTTTTGCCTTCAAAATCCAGATAACCCAGAATTGCCGATTTATCCGTAATACCGATTCCTTTTACTTCTATTGATTTTACATTAAAAATCGGAGATGTCAACAAAAATTTTGATATTTTATTCACGGCAAAACTTAAAACAGAAAATAAAACAATTACCGCCGTGATTTTAATCAACAGGTTTTTTCTCTTTTTACTTCGCTCAATTTTTGCTTTGAGCCGCACTCTAACTTTGTGTTTTTTCATTTAAGGACAACTCTATAATTTTTTTCAGCAATTTTCCGAATGTATAACCGTCGTACTTTGCCGACTCGGGAAAAAGAGATGTTGCGGTCATTCCGGGGATTGTATTGACTTCCAAAACATAAATTTTATTTTTTCTGTCAACAATCATATCGACACGGGACATCGCGCGGCAACCGAGTGATTTGTGCGCCAAAAATCCAAGTTGCTTTACTTTATAAATAATTTTTTGAGAAAGCCGAGGCGGAATTAAATGCCAGGAGCCGCCGGCGGCATACTTTGAGTAAAAATCATAAAATTCATTTTTTGGAATAATTTCTATCGGCGAAAGCGGTTGAGCACCCAAAATCGGAACCGTTATTTCCGTTCCCTCTATATATTCCTCTGCAATTGCTTCATCGTCGTATTTTAATGCGTTTTTTATCGCTTTTTTCAGTTGAGATTTTTTTCTGACAATTGTAATTCCTATTGCCGAACCCTGTTTTGCAGGCTTTATAACTACGGGTAGACGGGAGATGGTAGACGGTAGACGGGAAACAGATGTAATAACTTGCCATTTGGGAGTAGGAATGTTTTCAGATTCAAAAATTTTTTTTGAATAGATTTTATTCATAGCCAGAGCCGATGCCAAAACCCCAGAACCGCTGTACGAAATTCCCAAAATTTCCAGAAGTCCTTGCATCGTTCCGTCTTCACCGAAAGGTCCGTGCAGGGCAATAAAAGCAAAATCAATTTTTGACAATAAAAGTTTTTTTATGAAATCCTTTTTGCCGGAGTCAATAAGCACCGTAGAAAATTTTTCCTTTTTCAACGCTTTGGCAATAGCGGCACCCGTTTTCAGCGAAACTTCCCGTTCCGATGATTTCCCGCCGTAAATAACCCCGATTTTTTTTATTTTCATAGTTTCTATCTTAAAGCAAAAACTGCATCGCCCATTGATAATATCTCTCTGCTCGTTTTAAAATTTCCTGTGCTTCCTTCTCCGTAAATAATCTGTCTTCGTATTCAACCAAGTTTTTCATATTGATTATTTTCAACAAAATATCTGCGTACTTTTTTATATTTTCATCATTTATATGTTCAATCATAAGCGAAATTACAGCACAATGGTCACTGCTGGTGCATCGTATTCCATTTTTATAAACAAGAATCGCATCTGTAACTGAAATAGCACAATGGATTGCCTCTAATCCAACTGAATGCCAATTACATTTGGTATATGCCAAAAGCATTCCTTCGTAAAAATCTTGTGCCTTCTTTTTGTAAATAGTATGTTTTGCTTTATCAACTTTACAAAACAAAGTTTTTTTAGGACTCACGATGTTATTATCTCCCCTATGGTTTCCCCGGAAATATACCTTCCTGTTTTTACAACATTTGCCAGTAATTTATCACCGCCGGCATACCTTTTTTTGAATTCACTTTTGCTGACAATATACGGCGAAATAACATTACCGTAATATCTCATAAAGTACTCATTCTTGTTTTCAATTTTTTGCTTAATTATTTTTTCATTTTCCTTATCGTCGGTAATTACAAGAACATCTATATCGCTATGTGGTTTTTCTTTCCCCTTCACTAAACTACCGAAAAGTATTATGGATGCAATACCTTTAGATTTTAATTTTTTAAGTTCTAATGCTAAATTTTCAATAAGTGATTTTTCTCGACTGAAAAGCGGGACAATAATCTCTTTTACAATATAAGTATCTTTTTTCAAACTATATAAATATGTATTGCTGAATTTTCGCATAGTAAGAATTCCTTCCTGATGTAATTCTTTAAGAATTTTATTACACTGCCAATGATTTACAGCGGCACCTCTTGCTATTTCGCGGCCGCTTTGCTCCCGTGTCTGCGAAATAAGATATCTCAATATTTTTACCTTTGTTTTTTGGCTGAGTATGTTATCCAATATTCTCTGATATCTCATACATTCCTGTTTGATGTCTACTTTTGTAGACAACTGTCTACTTTTGCAGACATTATAGTAAACGCATATAATTAGTCAAGCAAAATGAAATCTGAAAGATTTCCTGCCATAAATAACCCCGATTTTTTTTATCTTCATAAATTTTTATAATTTCATTAATGTACTTAAAAATTCACTGCTTTTTTGCTTATTTATTTTATTGTTTGGCGAAAGAATTAATAGATGAATTGTCTCACCTTCAAATTGAGTAACGCCTCTTGAATTCCTGCCCGACCAATGTTTTAAAATAATAGTTGATTTAAGTAAATCTGTTTGAAACATTGACACAAGAATTTGATTAACTATTTTATTGGGCTCTATTCCAATAAAATAAAACATAAATACAGATTTTTCTTCAGATAAAAACTCGAGCAATTTATCAATGTTATATGCCTTTGGATTTGAACTTAGCACCATTATTTTAGTCTTTATATCTGTCGCTGTATTATACTTGTCAAATATTCTAATGTAATCACCAAGGCTGTTCTTTGTTCTAAAACTCGGAATTATTTTATTGCTATTATGAAGCGCTTTAATCAAACTGGCTCTAAGTTTTTCATCTTCGCCAGCGATTAGATATTCGATAATCCTTCCGCGGATATTAACATTTTCAATAAATCCTGCTATTAGAATTTCATTTTTGTATTGCTTAACTTTTGAATCTAATTCAGATTTTAGTTGTAAATATTCTTTTGATTCAGTAAATTTGATTGCTCTTTCTGGTGCAGCACTGATTAAAGTTTTTGCAATTGAGGAAATTTTGAATTTTTTTCCAGAGGGACTGATATTATTTGTCGCTTCAACTAAACGTACAAGGTTGCCGTCAAAACCCAATTCAGTATGAATGCTAAACAATTTTTCAAAATTTTCCGGTGAATTACTTAAACCGCTAAATTCTTTTACAATATCCGAACCATTAAGACTGCCTCTGATATTGTCAACCCTAAGATCCTGGGAACTATGACTAATTTTCTGTAAAAATGTTGTATTACCTATGTAGAGAATATTTTTCTTTAGGGTTACCAAACAAACCAAAAAAGGCAAATCATCATATTTTTGAAGGTTTGAAAGAGAAATAACTGTATTTGAAAAACCAGAAGAAGATGAATAACTGAAACGAACAGAAAAATATCCAGAATAATAAACAGACCTATCTCTTGTTAGTTTAAATTTTCTCTGTGCTTTTTTTATCAGAAGTGCTTTATTACCGATTCCATCATTTGATTTAATAAAATCAATAAATGAAAAAACATCTTTATTCATAATTCACCATTCTTTAACGTGTATGCGAATAAATCTTCCGCTTGTTTTGAATTATTTCTTTTTCCATTTTTTACTTTTTGGTCGCCGAGAGAATTTCTTTCCCAAAAAACACCCTCAACATAACCCTGAATTGAAGTATCCTTGTTAGCAATTTCCAACCGCTTTTCAGTTAAACAACCGTATAATTCATCAATTTCCACGCCGCTATATTTACGACCTAATTTTTTCGCAACTACTGAAGTAGTACCAACTCCTAAAAATGGATCAAATATAAAATCATTTTTATTGGAACTTGCTAACATAATTTTTGCTAAAAGTTTTTCCGGTTTTTGTGTCGGATGGTCGGTATTTTCAGACATAGACCAAAAAGGAATCGTTAAATCGGTCCACAAATTTGAGGGATGTGTTAGACGGAATATACCGTTTTCTTCTTGCTGCCAGTCCTTAGGTTGACCATTGGTATCTCTATACGGAGCGAGAACTTTTCTTTTCAGCATTACTGCATCCGGATTAAATGTATATTTGTTTGAAACCGTCCCGAACCATATATCTTCCGAACAATTTTTCCAATTTGTTTTTGCCCCCCGACCCTTTTCTCTCTCCCAAGTTATACGGTTTCTTACAATAAAATATTTTAACATTACCCTGAATATCGCACTTGATGATTTCCAATCGCCGCAGATATAAACCGATGCAGTCGGTTTTAGTATTTTTCTTAACGGATTAAGCCACGAATCAAGCCAATTTTCATATTCAGCCGCCGACATTTCTTTGAAGATATTTGAATTAAAATTTTTATTAAGATTATAGGGCGGGTCGATAAACAACAAATCAACAAAATTTTCCGGCAGATATTTGATAACATCCCGTAAATCCTGATTTATAGTTTTGTTTTCAATCGTTGAAACACCACACTTTTTAGACAAAACAACCAACTTTTGTTTAAGTGAATTTATTTCATTTTTTGATAATGTAATGGTTCTATTTCTTCCGGCACGAACTTTTTCTTTTAAAAGTTCATCTTTTACAAAACTTTTTTTTCTCTTTTTAATTTTATAATTCATAAAATTCTGTTTTTTTATCATTTCTCCTAACCCATTACTTTTATTCCCAATTCCAAAGTTTCTGAAAATATTCCCTTTACTTTTTTTTGAATTTTTTTTATGAGTTTTAAGACATCGTCGACGGATGCAATGCCTGTATTGTTTATAAAATTTGCATGTAATTAATAGGTACTACGGTAATAGGAACATTTCCCGTTTTTCCATATGCTTTTACTAATGTGCTACGGTATATTTGCCTTCCATCATTCCTGGTAATTTGGTAATTCTTTTTTGACATATTCAAGGAATCTTTCACAGTCTTTTAATACCTTTTCTGCCTCTGATTTATAAACCAATCTTTCTTCATATTCAGCCATATTCTTAATGCGAAGTATCCTGGTAATTCTATTTGCATTTGTGTTTATTTCTTCATCACCGACTTTAATCGTCTTAAAAAGATTTACGGCATCATTGTGGCTTTCTCCGGCATGACGCTTACCCAAGAAATACACACACATAGCATCACATGCTGCGATGCAAGAATGAATGACATTAATGGCAACCGCATTCCATTCTTGAATAGCAAAGGAATTTTTTGCTGCATGCAGACATTCTTCTGCTCGCTTAATATAGTTAGTGTACAGCGACTTCGTAACATCTCTCGTTCTGAAGTTAGATGACATAATTCATTTTTTCTTTCCCCGAAAGATTTCAAGTCCTTTGTTAATTTCAGAGATAATATTCAAATTTTTCTTTTGTTTTACTTCCTGTTCTGTTAAGATATAAGGAGCTAATCTATTCCCATACACTTCAAAACACACATTTGATAATTTCTCTATTGCGGGCTCAATCTTTTCTTTACTCCGCTTGTCTTCAACCAAGATAAAAATATCTATATCACTGTTTGTCATTTCCGAACCTTCTGCTATAGATCCAAACAAAACCACTCTTTTAATCAGAGTTTCAGATAGATTCCTTAATAGTATATTTTTAAAATCCTCTATGGGGTTTTTGATGCCTGAAACGCCCTTAATCAATTCAGATAGAACCCTAAAAGCATAACTTTTGCGATTTACTCTCCATAGATGAGCTTTTCCGATAGTAACAAAATTTATGAAATTAAATTCAGCGAGGTCTCGCATAATTCTATTTACACTCATATGGGAAACTTTTAAAATAGAGGCTATTTCTCTTTCGCTCATTTGAGCTTGGTGGGTTAGTAGGAATTTTATAATTTTTACCTTTGTTTTTGAGTTTAATACATCCAGCAGTGAAATGTGAAATTTCATATCAGCATCCTTGTAACATATCTGTTACAAGTGTAACATATTTAAAAAATTTGTCAAGGGTTTTCCGAGGGCTTGATAAATCAAGCCCCTACAAGAAATAAATTATATATTGGACTATAGCGATTATTTTCCTATTACCTTTATTTCCAATTCCAAATTTTTGTTGAATTTTTCTTTTACTTTTTTTTGGATTTTTTTTATGAGTTTTAAGACATCTTCTGCTGTTGCGGTACCGGTATTATTTATAAAATTTGCGTGTAATTTTGACACAACTGCACCGCCGACAGATGCACCTTTTAGTCCTGCTTCATCTATCAAACGGGCGGCATAATCGCCGGGTGGGTTTTTGAAAATACAGCCGGCATTATAAAAACCAAACGGCTGAGTTTTGACACGGTGGTGCATCAATTTATTCAGATTTTTTATTATATCGCTTTTGGATTTTTTTTTCAATAAAAATTCTGCCGATACTATTATGTTTTTCGGCGGGATATTTGAATTTCTGTAAGAAAATCTCAGCGATTTTTTCCCCATTTTTTTTATCTCGCCATTTTCGTTCATAACCGTTACCGATTTTATCAAAGAACCGATATATCCCTCTTTTGTGCCGGCATTCATTATAACCGCACCGCCGACAGTTCCTGGAATGCCGACAAGCGACTCCGCACCACCTAAACCGTTATCGGCGCAATTTTTTACAAAAAGCTGCAATGCACAACCCCCGTCAGCGACGACACTTTTTTTTTGCAGATTAAAATTCAAATTGTTCAAATCACCCGTCAATCTAATGATTGTTCCCATTATTCCTTTATCTTTAACGAGAATGTTTGAACCGAATCCGATTATTTGATACAGGATTTTCTTTTTAAGACAAAGGTTTATGAGTTTTTTTAACTCGGTAATTGTTTTTACTTCAACATAAAAATCGCATTTGCCGCCGATACGAAATGTAGTGTGCCTACTCATCGGTTCGTTTTGCAAAATTTTCCCGCTTACAATTTTTAATATTTCAGAACGGTTTAACTTCATTCAGCACCTTCAAGAGTTCAGCAGATTTTTTCCATATATCGCCGGCACCGAGAGTAATAACAACATCGCCGTCTTTTATTTCTTTTGAAACGGTATTAACATCAGAGAATTTTTTCGTATCTTTTTTTCCATTTTTTGCAATTGCATCTATTATTGTTTGCGAAGAAATTCCGGGAATGGGTTTTTCGCTTGCAGCATAAATATCCAAAACCCTTATCACATCCGCATCGGCGAATGCACCACCGAACTGGTCTTTTAATAATTGCGTTCTTGTGAACCTGTGCGGCTGAAATAAAACAAACAACCTCTTTTTCGGATTAATGGACCTTATTGCAGAAAGCGTTGCCTTTATTTCCGTCGGATGATGACCGTAATCGTCTATGAATACTACATTTTTGTAATCGCCTTTTTTTTCCAGACGGCGGGCGACACCGTTAAAATCAAGCAGCGCTTTTGCAATTTCGGAAAATTTAATTTCCAATTCCAAACCGCATACAACGCCTGCGAGCGCATTGAGAACATTATGCCGCCCCGGTATTTTCAGTTCTATATTTCCTAAAAATTTACCATGGTCTAAAACATCAAATTTACTGCCAATGTCGGTCGCTTCAACATTTTTTGCCTTAAAATCTGCAAAATCGTTGAAACCGTAAGTGTAATATTTTCTTGTTATTTGCGGTATAATACTTTTGAGTTTTTCATCTTCGTTGCACAAAATTGCACAACCGTAAAACGGAATTTTATTTATAAACTGGATAAATGCACTTTTAATATTTTCCAGAGTGCCGTAATGGTCAAGGTGGTCGTTGTCAATGTTTGTTACAATTGCAAATGTCGGGAACAATTTCAAAAACGAACCGTCGGATTCATCGGCTTCGGCGACCAGATATTCCCCTTTTCCGAGTTTGGCGCCGGTACCGAAATTATTAAATTTTCCGCCTATGACAACTGTCGGGTCAAAACCGGCATTTGCCAAAATTAGAGATGTCATAGAAGTTGTAGTGGTTTTACCGTGGCATCCGGCAATTGCTATTGAATATTTCAGCCGCATAAGTTCCGCAAGCATTTCCGCACGAGGAATAACAGGAATTTTTTGCGAGTGAGCGGCAAGGACTTCCGGATTATCTTTTGTTACAGCCGTTGAAGTAACCACAACATCAACATCGGAATTTTCCAAATTTTCTTTTCTGTGACCGATTTTTATTTCTGCACCAACTTTTCTTAGCCGTTTCGTAACATCCGTTTCTTTTAAGTCGGAACCGCTTACATTAAAACCGAGATTCAAAAGCACTTCAGCAATACCCGACATTCCGCTTCCGCCGATGCCTACAAAGTGAATATTTTTAAATTTTTTTCTGAACATTTTTTATCTCTCTTATAATCTCATCAACCCATTTACTCTGCGGAATTTTTTTGACGGGTTTGCCTTTTTTGAAAAGCAAACCAAAACCTTTACCTCCTGCAATCCCTATATCCGCACCTTTTGCTTCACCGGGACCATTGACTATGCATCCCATTACCGCAACTTTTAACGGAGTAGCGAGCAGCGAGTAACGAGTAGCGAGTAATTTTTTTTCCAGTTGATGTACGATTTTTATCAAGTCAATTTCGCATCTTCCACAGGTAGGACATGAAATTATTTCAACACCTCTTTTTCTTAAACCGAGCGCTTTTAATATTTCCCAACCTGCTCTGACTTCTTCCTCCGGTGCAGCAGACAACGACACACGAATAGTATCGCCAATTTTTTGATTCAAAAGAATTCCAAATGCAGACGCCGATTTTACAATGCCTGGAAATTCCGTACCCGCCTCGGTAATTCCGAGATGAACAGGATAATTCCTCATTTGTGAAACGAGTTGATTTGCTAATACAGTTGTCTGGACATCATTTGATTTTAATGAAACCACAATATCGGAAAAATTCATTCTTTCAATAATTTTTATATTCTCCATTATTTCACTTGCCATTTGTTCAGCCATTTGCAATGAAGACATTTTCAACATTCCTTCGGATTTTTTCAGAATTTTCAGCGAGCCGGCATTCACGCCGATTCGGATAGGAGTTTTTCTCTTTTTTGCGGCAATTACAACTTTTTCTATGTTTTCTCTTGAGCCGATATTCCCGGGATTTATTCTGATTTTGTCAACGCCCTGATTTATTGACTCAACTGCAAGCCGCCAGTCAAAATGAATGTCTGCAACAAGCGGAATTTTTATATTTTTTTTTATTTTTGATAGAACCTTTGCCGACGGCATATCCGGCACTGCGACACGGATAATTTCGCAGCCAATTTCTTCAAGTTTTTTTATTTGGTTAACGGTGCTTCGCCAGTCAATAGTTTTTGTCTTCGTCATTGATTGGACCCGCACCGGTTCCCCACCGCCTATAAAAATATTCCCGATTTTTATTTTTTTTGTTTTATACATATCACTTCACTCGCCGATTATCTTGACAACTACCCGTTTTTTTCTTTGTCCATCAAATTCAGCGTAAAAAATCTGCTCCCACGGACCGAAATCCAACCTACTATTGGTTATAGCAACCACAACTTCACGCCCCATAACAGTTCTTCTTAAATGCGCATACGCATTGTCTTCACCTGTTAAATTATGTTTATATTTTTCAGGTGAATACGGAACAAGTTTTTCAAGCCATTCTTTGAAATCGGTTTTCAGCCCTTCTTCCTCGTCATTGATAAACACACTGGATGTAATGTGCATCGCATTGACAAGACAAAGTCCCTCTTTCACACCGCTTTTTCTGACAAGTTTCTCAACCTCGTCGGTAATATTCACAAACTCAATTTTACTTTTCGTATCAAACCACAAATGTTCAGTTAATGATTTCATTGGCTTTCATTATAATTTGTTATTTTCTGCCAGAGTTGGTAAGATATTTGGGTTCGTGTTTTTAGGTCAAGTATTGAATTCAAATAATCATTAATGACTTTGTCAATATTTTTTTTCAATGTTAGTAAATCAGGTAATAACTTTTCGAGATAATTTGTATCTTTGGGAATTTTAACTTTATCAAATCCCGCTTCAAGCCAGACCTTTAAGTATTTCGCTTCGGTTTCTGAAGAACAGTTTATATGTTTTTTACCGGAGAAAAGTCGCCAGTCAAAAAGTTCTTTTTCAATTTTAATATCATCGGATTTTTCAGGTAATTTTTTTGTATAAAGTAATTTTTGACTTAAAACTTTTTCTTTATACAATTTTCCCAATGTGTTGTCACCAATTTTTTCCATTACTGTTTTAACCAATAAACCAATATCTATACCACCGATTGTCTTTTTAGGTTTTCCGAAACTTTTTGCTTTATCAATGCGGGACTTCACCAAATCAACTACTGCACGATAAACCTCAAGTTGCTCTTCATCAGTCAAACCCAGAATATCACCCATAATAATTTTATCAAGTTCTAACAATTCCTTTTTGATTTTACTTAATGATATTTCTTTTATTCCCCCACCAATTTCTGTAAAAACACCTTCACATTTAGTATCCGCAAGTTCTTTAAACTTCAAAACCAATTTTGAAATTATCTTTTCAGGAATATCTTCAATAGCAATTATTGGTAATTTTTCTACTACAGCAACATCTATATCAGCAATCGCTTGCGCGCCTGTAAGTTGACGACAAGTAAATTCAATAAAAAGACGAGTTAAAGTTGAATTAAGTAGTGCAGTAATAATTAGAAGTTGATTTGAATTTTTGGGAGTAATACCATATAGTTTTTTATCTTCAAAAACTTTTTCATTCAAAAAAATCGGCATTCTTTCGCCGACCTTTGAGGGCAAAATTAACGGAGCATATTTCCAATTTTTACCTAATGAATACCACAGTTTCCGAGATGAACAAGTTGGTCTATCATTAAAACCTTCTGCTTCACCCCTTTCAATATATTTTAATAATTGTGTGCCTTTTAATTTTGACTTTTCTTTGTGGCAAATAATGATTTTCCATTTCAATTTGTTTCTTTTTAGTTTATAGCCCTCAACTTCTTTTAGAGAAAAAATTATGGGCTGTAAGAATTTCTTTTCTATCTTCCACCGTTTTATTTCTTCCTCGCTAATATAGAAAAATTCATTTGCACCAGTTGTAAATCCTCTTCTTACATCAGCGACTTCTTTTAATGGAACAAATTTATCTTTTCCTTTTTCTAATATCTTAAAAAATATCTCCGGGGCCCTTAAATATTTCCCCCATTTAGCACCGACAAACTGTTTTTCTTCAGCATCAAAACCCTCTGTCCAAAGTTCTGACTGCTTTTTGGGAAAAATTCTTAATTCATCATTTTGATAAAAATCAGAATGGGCAAGAATTGTTTTTATTAGTTTGTCAATGGAATTGAGTCGGTTTAGTTCTTTATCCCACATATCTTGTGCGGGTGGGATAAAATGTCTTAATCGTTTTTTGAGATAAACAAATCGGGCCAAATTTTCATTTCTCTCTTTTTCATCTTTACATTTTTCCAAAATTATTATACAAGTATTTACATCTGCTTCTTCAAACCATCGCTCTACTTTTGATTCAATGACAGTAACAATCTTGTAATTTTTAAGGAAAAACTCTTGAAGACCTTTTCCATAATCTACATCTAACCACGAGTTTGACACAATAAATCCGAATCTTCCTTCATCTTTTAAGAATTTCGTTCCGTGAACAAAGAAATAGGCGTGAATTCCCGCTCGTTTAGATATATTTGCCATTTTCACTTGACCATCATAAAGTGATTTTTCAATTAAGTTCTCTTTGTATTCTTCATCTCCAGACGAAATTTCAGAGATTTCTTCCTGGCGAGTATACGGTGGATTACCGACAAGGCAATCAACACTTCTTGGATATTCCAAAATAATTTTTTTGTCACCAATTGAAACAGTATATTTTGAACGGGCACTTTCTTTAACAGTAAAAGTATCGTCTATTTTATATTTTGAACTATTTACTCCAAAGGGGGATAAAGCAAAGAAATCCTCATTAAAAATTTTAGGATAATTTTCATTGGTTGCTAAATCATTTATTACAAGATTGATAGTTGCAAGATGAGCCGGAAACTTTGCAATATCTGTTCCATACAATGAATTCAAAATTTCTTGATGCATGAGTTGTTGATTCATCATTTGTTTGTGCTTGTATGCACGCACTAAAAAAGTACCCGTTCCACAAGATGGGTCAAATACTTTATCTGTTTCATGTTTCAGACAAAACTTCAAAATTAAATCCACAATATCAGGACTTGTAAAATACTGTCCAAGATTATGCCGTTCTTCATGAGGAATAAGGCGTTCAAAAATTCTGCCGATAATATCATAGCCGATTTTAGAAAAGTCATATTGTCTTAAAATTGTAACAAGAACATCTATTTCCTTGATAACCTCTTTTGCGTCGGGAAATGCAATTTCATCAATAAAATCAGGTTGGTAGATCGTTTGATAATCAATTTTCAGAACTTCATCAAAATATGTTTGTAACACTTTTCGCAAATGGGAACCGCTAATAAATTCTTGGAGATTAGTCTTTAAAGGTGGTATTTCTTCCGGTCGTTTCGCCTGTAATAAATCATAGAAAAGTATTTTATTTACAAGTAGATAAGCAGTTTGTCGAGCAACTTTATCAAAATCAAACGGTTGGAATGCGAATGTCCAATTCTGTTGAATAAACCATTTTTGAAGTTTCTTTGAAAATTCTGTATCTTTGTGACACCTATCCTCAATGATTCTTCTATAATAAATGGCTAATCGCTCAATTTTTTCCTGAAGACGATAAATCAACCATTCGTCAATTGCTAATTTTGGTTCTGGCTCTTTACCTGTGTATACATAATAAAGTTTGGTTAAAAATTTTTCAAGTTCTTTTTTTATTGAATCTTTGTATCGTGTTTCCTCTATATCATCAAGATTTTCAATTTCTGAAAGATTGTATTTTTCAATAACCTGCTCTTCCTCATGTTTCTGGGTATTAACTTTTTCTGTATTAAACCATATAAGTTTTTGGAAATTAGTTAACGCAAAATATCTTGCTTTTCTCTTATTTGCTTTTTCCCAGGCAGGTCTTTTAAGTTCTTTTTCATCAAAAACATCAAAAAATGGTTTTTTTGCTTCAAAAACACACAGAACATTTTGACTTTGTCTTGACTCATAAATTACAGCATCGGGCATTTTTCTGTCATCACCAGATGTTTCAACATCGGGAAGACCTAAATCAAGATTTTTTTCCTCAATAATTTCTCGCATCCAATGTATTAAAATAGAAACTCCTGTTCTTTCTGTCTTATGTGATGTTATATCAAATGGACTAGAAACTATTGATTTTTTCTTTTGAATCTTATTTTTCATATTCTTCAATAACCTGATGAACAATTCGTTTGGCAATTTCAAAACAGGCAGCAATTCTTAATATTTTTACATCACCAAGACCTTTTATTTTAAGAAATTTTTTAAGCGGTTGATTTGCCAATCCTTTATATGAACCATACTTTGCCAGAAGTTCTTCTGCAATTTTTTCTGCTGGTTTGCCTTTAATTCCCGATGAAATCAATATCGCTAAAAGTTCGGCATCGCTTAATTTATCAGCACCGAGTTCCAACAGTTTTCCGCCGGGATGTGCCCACATATGTTCCTTTTCTTTTTTCATTTTATCTATTCGCTTTGCTCACCCCCGACTGAAGTCGGGGGCTACAATTTATGTGTGAATTTGCTCCATTGACGACCCCGCTGAAGCGGGGTCATTCCTCAAATTCTTTTTTCTATTTTACTTGCTCAATTTGTTTCCAGAAACCGCTTTTTGTTCTCAAAATATCCTGATAGGTTGCATAGAGCGCGAGTGTTATTAAAAGCGCAAACCCGACTGAATTTGCGAATTGCATAACTTTCTTATTCAGGGATTTTCTGGAAATGCCCTCAAACAAATAAAACATAATATGCCCGCCGTCAACAATAGGAATAGGCAGAAGATTGAACATCCCGAGTGCAACCGAAACAATCGCTATGAAATTCATAAATGTTTTTACGCCGAGTTTCGCCGCAAAATAAGCCGCCTGCATAATCCCGACAGGTCCCGAGACCTCTGACGGTGCTTCCCAGAGCGTTAATTTCATATAAAGATATTTAAGCGGCGTTACCGTCCAGAAAATTATTTGGTTAAATGACTCTTTAATTGCTTTTGCAAAACCCACTTTTACGACAATCGGTTCAGATGACATATCATAGACAATTCCGATACGCGACATTTTTATTTTCTCGTCATATTTAGGCGTGATTTTTATATCAATAATTTTATGCAGTGCATTTCTTTTCACCGAAAAAACCAGTTCTTTATCTGGCGATGTTTTTACAATTTTTGATACAATACCGGCATCTTCAATTTTATTGCCGTTGATAGCGACTATTTCGTCGCCAGCCGCTAACCCCGATATAAATGCAGGTGATTTTTTTTCAACCAATTTTATTACGGGACGCTGATGTTGCAATCCCCAAACGGAAATAATAAATAAGAAAATAATAAACGCCGAAATATAATTCATTATTGCGCCGGCTGAAACAATGGCAATCCGTTCATACCATTTTTTTGAAAAAAATTCGTCGGGTGCGCCGCCGCCCTCGTCTATTTCCTCGCCCGCCATTTTTACAAATCCGCCGAAAGGAATCGGGCGCACGGAATATCTTGTTTCGTTTCTTGTCCACTTAAAAATCGGAGGACCAAATCCGAACGCAAAATCCAGAACCTTTACTTTCAACTTTTTTGCGACAATAAAATGTCCGAATTCGTGAATCATTATTACAAACCCGAACATCACTGCAACAGCCAATATACCCAAAAGAATTGTCATTTCATCTCCTCAACAAATTTTCTTGTTTCAAAATCTGCATCCAATATATCCTCCAAATCGGGATTTTTTTTCACTCTATGTTTTTTCATCGCTTTTTCTATAAATTTTGGAATCTGTAAAAACCGGATTTTACCCTCTAAAAATTTTTTAACTGCGACTTCGTTGGCAGCGTTGAGGACGGCGGGCATTGTTCCACCGATTCTTGCCGAAGTTAACGCAAGTTCAAAACACGGAAAATTTCCGGTTGAAAAATTAAAAAATTCAAGTTTGCCGAGAGATGGCAAATCCAGTTTTTTAACCGTTGAAATCTTCCTTTCAGGATATGTCAACGCATACTGTATCGCAATCCGCATGTCGGTCCTACTCATCTGCGATATAATTGAACCGTCCACAAACTCAACGGCGCTGTGAACTATTGACTGCGGATGAATTACAATCTCTATTTTTTCATATGGAATTCCGAAAAGATAATGCGCCTCTATAACCTCAAACCCCTTGTTTATCATTGTTGCTGAATCAACGGTGATTTTTCTTCCCATTTTCCATGTAGGATGTTTTAGAACATCTTTCACTTTAACTTCTGACAGATCTTTTTTTGAATAATTTCTAAACGGGCCGCCGGACGCGGTCAAAATTATTTTTGATATTTCTTTTGGATTTTTACCGTCAATACACTGAAAAATTGCGGAATGTTCGCTGTCAACAGGAATTATTTTGGCGGGATATTTTTTTAGAAGTTCTGCTATTAAATCACCGGCTATAACAATTGCTTCTTTATTCGCAAGTGCGATTTTTTTTTTTAATTTTATTGCGTTTACAAGAGGTATAAGCCCTGCTGCGCCCACAACGGAAATCAGGACAACATCCGCTTTGGAAATTAACGAAATGTTTTTTAAGCCGGAACGTCCGACGGCAGTAATTTCCGGTTTAAATTTTTTCGCCTGTTTTTTAAGAAGCGACTTGTTCTTATTTGCGGATAACCCTATAACTTTGAAATTATTCAGATGAGTAATAACATCAAGTGCCGATGTGCCGATGGATCCGGTTGAACCGAGAACTGAAATTTTTTTCATTATATAACAAAGAATTTTATGTAATAGTAAAATACCGGGGCGGCAAAAATGAAACTGTCAAGTTTATCCAAAACACCGCCGTGGTCTTTAAGCAAATTTGATGAATCCTTTACTCCCGCAGAGCGTTTTATTAATGATTCCGCAAGGTCCCCGAACTGCGCCGATATGCTTATTAAAACGCCAAGCGAAAAAATATCAGCGGGTCTTAAAAAATTCATAGAAAATAATTTTGCAAAAAAAACTGTAATTATGGACGCACAAACGGATGCTATTGCCCCTTCTACGGATTTTTTAGGACTGATTGAGGATAACCGACGACTGCCATATACCGAGCCGAAAAAATACGCCGCAGAATCGGCGACCCAAACGGTTACAAGAAGAAGTATGGTGAGTTTAAAACCGTCCGGACGAAAATCCCTTATCAGCAAAAAATGCCCAGGAAGCCATCCGAGATAAATAATCCCGAGAAATGTAATTGCCAACGACGGTATTGCCGTACGGATATCATATCTGATTATTTCGTAGACGAAAAGAAGTAAAATTACAAGCGTAAAAATCGTCGCGGTTGCCTCGTTAGAAACAATGGATGCAATTTTAGAACCGTTGAAAAATATTGAAATGAGGAGCAAAAGTACAGATATATTCCCAAAGGTTTTCCGAGGAACAAATCCTATTTTTAATACCAATAACCAAAATTCAAACGCCGCAAGAAAACAAATTCCGCAGATAAAAATAAGAAACGGAATATAACCGAGATATACGGCGACGAAAACGACAGGAATTAAAATCACCGATATTAAAATTCTGTTAAACATTTTTACAAACCGCCGAACCGTCTGTTTCTTTTTTGATAATCAGAGATTGCTTCCATTAGATTTTTCTTTTTGAAATCGGGCCAGAGAGTTTTCGTCGTATAAAATTCGGAATATGCCGACTGCCACAAAAGAAAATTTGAAATACGACTTTCACCGGAAGTCCTTATTATCAAATCCGGGAAAGGTAAGTCCGTCGTATAAAGATATTTCTCAAAAATTTTTTCATCAACTTTTTTATAGATACCCTCGGTTATAATTTCGTTGACCGCATCAACTATTTCCTGTCTGCCTCCGTAGTTAAGTGCAATATTCAGTATCATACCCGTATTTTTTGATGTTTTTTCCGTCGCTTTTTTAACTAATTTAACAATGTTAATCGGCAATTCAGAAATGCGGCCTATTATGATAACTTTAACATTGTTTTTATGCAGGGAACCGAGTTCCTTTTTGATAAACAACTTCAAAAGATTAAAAAGACCCTTTATCTCGGATTTTGGTCTGTTCCAATTCTCCGTTGAAAACGCATACAGCGTCAAAACTCTAATCCCCGTATCACTGGCTGCTCTTACAACTTCCCTCACACTTTTCATACCGGCATGATGCCCATAAAGGCGGGGAAGCCCTCTTTTTTTTGCCCAGCGGCCGTTTCCGTCCATTATTATCGCTATATGTTTGGGTATTAACATCAATTAAAAATTAAAAATTAAAAATTAAAAATGTCTTTTAACCTAAATTTTACATTTTACATTTTACATTTTTAATTGCCTCTCATACCGTCATTATTTCTTTTTCTTTCTGAAGCAGCATTTCATCTATTTTTTTTATGTAATTTTCCGTAAGTTTTTGCATTTCATCCTGCGATTTAAATTTTTCATCTTCGGTAATTTTCTTTTCGTTAAAACTTTTCTTTACAAGTTCCAGCGAAATCCTTCTCTCATTTCTTAATTCAATTTTGTAATCCTCCGCCATTTTTTTTGCGGTCTTGATAATCTCTTTTCTGCGTTCCTCAGTAAGTTGAGGAATAGGAAGCCGTATAACCTTGCCGTCATTTTGAGGCGTAATTCCTATATCCGCTTTTAATATCGCTTTTTCAAGTTCCTGTAAAACACCTTTATCCCATGGCGTAAGCACCATCAGACGCGGCTCCGGAATTGAAATACCAGCCACTTGATTTACAGGTAAATCAGAATCATAATATCTTACTTTTACCGTGTCCAAAATCGCGGGGGTCGCCCGACCGGTTTTAAGAGTCAAAA
>Ga0210049_1001910_pt1 | contig 19559 bp, 17 predicted proteins | sample CryGeyCG2014_300_2_FD_183964 | JGI IMG/M metagenome (GOLD analysis project Ga0210049, IMG submission 183964) | Groundwater microbial communities from aquifer - Crystal Geyser CG06_land_8/20/14_3.00 (SPAdes) (version 2) | ecosystem: Environmental > Aquatic > Deep subsurface > Groundwater | place... | reverse complement strand
CGTTAAGAGAAGTTTCTATTTGCACCTAAAGGAGTGCGAGTGGAGATGGAAACGAAATGAGCAGGAATTACAAACTGATTTATTGAAAATTTTACACAAATATTAATTAATTTGATGGTCTAGAGCCATCAAAATTAAAGAATTGTTTTTTTATTTTTTTAAAGATTAGACAATTTTGGACAACTCTCTCAATTCCCAAATACTTTTACAATGCTACAATATAATGTAATTGAATTTTTTATCTACAATACACACATTATATCAAAAATCACCAAAAATAACAATAGTCTAACATTGCCTGTCAAAATTAAATAGAAATGTCTAACATTGCCCTCAGTTAATTTATCCTTTAGAATCTAAAATTAAAAATATCTGACGATTAAAATTATCTCTACAAAAAAACAAAAAAAAATGATTAAAAAAAATTAAGAAACAATATTTTAAAGGAAAATAATAAGTGGAACATTCTGAAAATAGTGCGAAACACAAAAAAGCGTGAAAACGTTGACTAAACATGCACGAAGAAAATTTCAAATTTCCCCCGACAAAAAACACAAGAATCAAATTTTAGTGGACCATGCCGGACTCGGACCGGCCACCTCATCCATGCCATGGATGCGCTCTACCAGATGAGCTAATGGCCCTTTTTTAAGATTTATCATTTTTATCATTCCCGTAAAAATAACATCCTATTAGTAAAAATGTTTGTCAGCAGATAAAAGATTCAATCATAAAAACTTTTTTTTCACTAAATCCCCACATTGAGATTTATTTTCGCAAAAACAAAAACAAAGTAATAGTTAAAAACATTCCTGTGATAAAACGCAATTTTTTCTAATTTCAGAAACCTCTAAATCCCTAGGATCTTTCATATTTTTTATAATAAGAAATTTTTGAGTATCGGTCAATGCTTTTTTTTGTTTTTTAAGTTATAATTCAAAAAAGGATATTTTTCAAAAAAAGAAATAATATTCAAGTCACTAAAGAATTGTTATTTTCAAGATTTATCCTGTTTGAGCGATTTGTAAATGTCCAAAAATTTAGCTCATCCGTAATTGATTAGAGGAGAAATTTTTTAGCTATATTTGTGCGCCGATAATTTATAAATCGAAAAAATAACATTCTTCCTTCAATGTTTTCATAATTCCATTAGTTCTTAGTAAATATAATCATTAAAAAAATGTCAGCATTTATAAATAAAAGTTTAAATAAAATCAAAAAAAACCTAGATATCTGGTTTTTTTACGCTTTTTTATTAACTTTTTCCTTATCAACCAGAAAAGTATTATTTTTTTCCCCAATTAAAAACGAGTTCAATGAATATACCGGCATATATATTTATATCTCCGATTTTTTTCTAATTATAACTTTATTAAATTGGTTATTTTTATTATACAATAAAAAGTATAATTTGTCAATATATAAAATATGGCTAAAAGACTTTATTCATAATTTATCCTTATTATTACCATTTATTTTATTGTTTTGGACATTTGTTTCTATTTTATTATCAGATAATAAAATTATTTCTTTGTTTAGATCATTTAAATTAATGGAATACTATTTTTTGTATTTATATATCATTTTCAGATTTGTTCCTTTTATTATTTCGCAAAATTCAAAAAAATCAAGTTATTTTTCAAAAGAACAATCCAAATGTTCCACGTGGAACATTAAAAGGGGAAAAATGGTAAAAAATCTTAATTTTCAACAGTTATCCACAACATATATACAAACTCCTATTAAATATAGTGAAAATAAACAAAATGTTCCACGTGGAACATTAGAAAAAATTAATTTTTCATTTAAAAATATTTTTACTATAATAATTTATTCAGCTCTTATACAATCCCTATTAGCAATTTTTCAATTTTTGAAACAAAAATCAATAGGCTTTATTTTTCTAAAAGAAAGTTTTTTAAGCCCCGAAAAATATGGTGTCGCTAAGATAACAATTGATGGAAATATCTATATTCGTGCCTATGGTTTTTTCCCACACCCAAATATACTTGGAGGGTTTTTACTTTTTTCAATAATTATAACAATTTTATATCTTAAAATGTTCCACGTGGAACATTTTAAAGAAAATTGGGAGAGACAATCAAAATGTTCCACGTGGAACATTTTCAAAAAATGGCTTAAATCAAATATTTTATATTTTTATCAGAAAATAATACATCTTATTTTAGATTTTTTTTCCAAAAACAAGCAAAATGTTCCACGTGGAACATTAAAAGATTTTTCAATTTTTAAAAATTATTCCTTTTTAATAATGTGTAAAAAAAATATTCCCGAATTTTCTCTTATTATTCAAATAATTGCCTTAATTTTAAGTTTTTCTAAATCAGCTATTCTAGGCTTAATTTTTGCTATTTTCTTTATTTTATGGAAACAAACAAAATGTTCCACGTGGAACATTAAAAGGGGAAAAATGGCAAAAAATCTTAATTTTCAACAGTTATCCACAACATATATACAAACTCCTATTAAATATAGTGAAAATAAACAAAATGTTCCACGTGGAACATTTTCAAAAAATGACTTAAATCAAATATTATTAACCATAGTTAAGAAAACAAAAAGCATATTTTACTTTTTTTCAAAAAAATCAATCAAAATATTCTACATAGAAACTTGGAAAATTATTTTATTAACTTTTTTTGTTTTTTTAATCTCATTTTCTTTTTTTCAGAAAAATGATTTACAATCATCTTTTATACAATCTTTTGAAGAACGTTTATTTTATCTAAATGTTTCACGTGAAACAATTTTTAAAAATTATTCTTTGAATTTTTTTGGAATAGGAATGGGAAGTTTCGTTCCTAATATCACAAATTTTTCAAAAAACAAACCCTTAATATGGCAATATCAACCAGTTCATAACATTTTTCTTTTAATTTGGAGTGAATTAGGTATTATAGGAATAACATTGTTTTTAGTTTGGATATGGTCAATGTTCCACGTGGAACATTGGAAAAAGCATTATAAAGAAAAAACAAAATGTTCCACGTGGAACATTAAAAGGGGAAAAATGGCAAAAAATCTTAATTTTCAACAGTTATCCACAACATATATACAAACTCCTATTAAATATAGTGAAAATAAACAAAATGTTCCACGTGGAACATTTTGTTTGAAAATATTATCAAAAATTAACACTTCTCTTCACCAATTAAATAAAACTAAAAACAATAAAAATAAAGAAAAGATTTTAGATAATAACTCTTCTATATTATACAATAAATTTAATATATTGTCAATAGATACACTCCATTTTTTTCAAGGAATCTTTTCGGGATTTATTTTCATCGGTCTTTTTGATCATTATTTATGGGATATCCAACAAGGTTCTTTTCTTTTTTGGATAACCGCAGGATTTATTACTGCAATTAAGAGAAAAAAGATTTAATTTTCAAAGTTTGCACCGAAATAATAAAAAAAATAAAAATCAAATTTAATCTAAGCAAAAGTTGACTCTGTAATTAAGTCTCTAAGAAATTTTATCTCCAAAATTTATCCCGTTCAAGTAAATCGCAAACTCCAAAAATTTGGCTTATCCGCAATTGATCGAAAGAGGCAAAAGCTTTGGATTTATTTTCGAAGCACAAGTTATAAATCAAAAAAATAACATTCTTCGGTGGTCTCACTTTCATAATCTATAAAATAGTGGAAGCACTAACTTTATCTCCAATTTGTGGTCGCATTACACGAACTCCTTGTGTCGCTCGTCCTAAAACCGAAACACTATGAAGAGGAATACGAATAATCTGTCCCTTTTCAGAAGTAAGAATCAGATCCTCTTCTAAAATATCCATATTAATAACAGTAGCACCAACGATATTCCCTGTTTTGACGGTAACGGTGGAAGTTTTAATTCCTCTTCCTCCCCGTTTTTGAACTTTATATAAAGCTAAATTAGATCTCTTTCCATATCCATTTTGAGAAATCACTAATAATTGATTTCCTTTTTGATTCTTAAAAACTACATCCATTCCCACTACCTTATCGTCTTTTTTGAGTTTAATTCCTCGCACTCCAACCGCTCCTCTCCCCATTGGTCGCACATCTGATTCCTTAAAACGAATGGCTTGACCGCATCCAGTAGTGATTACTACTTCATCTGCTCCAGTTGTCGTGTCCACCCAACGGAGAGAATCATCTTTGGAAAGCTTAACCGCAACTAAACCAGATTTGCGCACATTTTCAAATTCGGAAAGTTTTGTTTTTTTCACTGTTCCTTTTTCTGTCGCCATAAATAAATATTTAAAAACATCATCTTTTCCAAAAGCAATAAGTGCGGTAACAGTCTCTTCTTGAGACAATGAAAGAAAATTTACTATAGATTGCCCCTTGGCAATACGCGAAGATTCGGGAATTTCATAAGTTTTAGTTTGAAAAACTTTCCCTGTGTTGGTAAAAAACAAAATATTGTCATGAGACATAGTTCCTAAAACCTTTTGAATTTGATCTCCCTCTTTAGTGCTAGCGCCAATAACTCCTTTTCCTCCCCGTTTTTGAACTTTATATGCGTCAGGATTCATTCTTTTTATATAGCCTTCTTTAGTGATCGTTATAATAGCTTCTTCATTGGGAACCAAATCTTCTTGTTTAAATTCTCCTACTGCGGATGAAACCACTTTTGTTCTTCTTTTATCTGAATATTTTTCTTTAATCTTTAACAATTCTTCTTTCACGATTGAAAAAATCTTTTTTTCACTCTTAAGAATGGCCTCCAATTTAGCAATAAGTTTTAACTTTTCTTCTAGTTCATTTTCTATTTTTTTTCTCTCCAGTCCGGCTAATGTTTGCAATCTCATTTCCAAGATAGCGACGGATTGTTTATCAGATAATTTGAATTTTTTCATCAAATTTATATGTGCCTCTTCTTTGGTGGGAGATTTTTTGATTGTTTCAATGACTGCGTCAATGTTATCTAAAGCTTTTTTAAGCCCTTCTAAAATATGTGCCCTGTCTTTGGCTTTATCTAAATCATATTTAGTTCTTCTAATAACAACAATTTTCCTGTGAGTCACATATTCTTCTAAAATAGCTTTCAGATTTAAAACTTGAGGTTCAATTCCTCCTACTAATGCTAGCATATTCACTCCAAAATTTTTCTGAAGATCGGTAAGAGAATATAATTTATTGAGCACTTTCTGAGGATAGGCATCTTTTTTTAGATCTACTACTAAGCGCACACCATCTTTATCAGATTCATCCCGAAGATTTTTTATCCCAATTATCTTTCCTTCTTTCACTAAATTAGCGATTTTTTCAACCAAAGTCGCTTTATTAGTAGCATAAGTCATTTCATTTACCACAATTTGAAAAATTCCCGCTTTATTCTCAATTATTTCTGCTTTGGCTCGAGTAATAATTCTCCCTCGTCCGATTTTATAAGCTTCTAAAATATCCTTTTTATTATAAATAATCCCTCCCGTAGGAAAATCAGGTCCTTTAATAAATTGAGCTAAATCTTCTACTGAAGCGGAAGGATTATCAATGAGATAAATTATCCCATCGATTAATTCTCCTAGATTATGCGGGGGAATATTAGTCGCCATTCCCACAGCAATACCCATAGAACCATTTAATAATAATTGAGGAAGTCCAGCCGGTAAAACAACTGGCTCTTTATGCTGTCCATCAAAATTAGGCACAAAATCAACCGTGTTTTTTTCAATATCTAAAAGCATTTCTTCAGCAATAGTTGATAATTTCGCTTCTGTATAACGATAAGCGGCCGCACTATCTCCATCCATAGAGCCGAAATTCCCTTGTCCATTGACAAGAGGATAACGCAAAGAAAAATCTTGTGCCATCCTAACCATTGATTCATAAACCGCAGAATCACCATGCGGATGAAATTTACCTAAGACTTCTCCCACTACCGTGGCTGATTTTCTAAATTTAGCATTAGCACGAAGTCCGGTATTCCACATAGAATAAAGAATTCTTCTGTGCACCGGTTTCAGACCGTCTCTGACATCCGGAAGTGCCCTGGATACAATCACACTCATAGCGTAATCCAGGTAAGACTGTTGAATTTCTTCAGTTATACTTTTGATTTTGAAATTTTCCAATTCAAAACTTTTCTCATTTTGAGAATCTTTTTTAGACATATTTTTTCTAAATACAAAATTATTTTTTCAATTCACTTCTTATTTCCGATTCATTCTCAGGATTGTTTCCTTTCTCTAGCAAAAAATTAGATTTTTCTGTTACTCCGCTTATATTGTCTTTTATTTTTTTGAGATCTTCCTTTTTATTTTGAATATCTTTTATCGCTTTACTCCCATCAAAATCAAATTTGGAATCTGGATTGTTTTGAATTGATTCCATATTCATTCTAAAAGAAACCTCCCAAATTAAAAAAACGAAAAACATGCAAATTGCCGTCAAAAACCAAGCGTAACGAACTCTAATGTGTTCCGGCTTTTTTTTGATTTCTTCAATTTTTTCTTGAATATTCATTTGAGATTTATTCCACTCCCATAATTATTATCTCTTGGTTTTTATCTTCTAAATCTTTCGCTTTGATGTTGATTTTAGATAGTCTTTCTCGAGGACAATTGCCCATTATGGAACAAAAACTGCTTTCGTCTTCAATATCAATTAAACTTCCTTTTATTTTAAAATGCATAGGGATAACTATTTTAGGCTCTAATTTTTTAACAATTTCAGATGCTTGCTCTCCACTAAGCGTATATTTGCCTCCAATCGGAATCATAAGCACGTCTAGTCTATTTATTTCTTCCATTTGTTTTGGGGTCAAATCATGCCCCAAGTCACCCAAATGGCAAACCCTAATGTCTTCAGATTCTAAAATATAAATTGTGTTTTGCCCACGTTCTTGACCATTCTTATCATCATGAAAAGAAGCAATCCCGACAATATTAACTCCTTTTAAGGAATATTCTCCCGGCAAATCAATTTGGTAAGGATTTCCTTTAAGCGTGCTCACATTGTCATGATCGTAATGATGATGAGAAATCAGAACCAAATCAGCATTGCCTTGGGGCGGTCGCAGGCCTACTTTTTTATCAAAAGGATCAATAAAAATAGTTACTTCTTCACGACCTCTGCCTGCCGGTTTTGTAATTATTTTAAAACAGGAATGACCATAGTATTGAATATTCATAGAATAATTGTATCAGCTATTATAATATTATCTAAACCTTTTTTAATTCTACCATTGAAAAAGAGGCTTGTCGAGAGCCACTAGTCTTTTCTAAACAAGCGAACTGTTCGCGTTAAAATCCGCATTAGCTTGGCAGTTCAGTTCTTTTTAAAAAAAACCGACATTGAGCCAAGTCGTTAAACTGGCTCTTTTTTTTTGTACAAAAAGATTGACAAAAATTGTTTGAAAATGTATAATAGAAAAGTTGTTAAAAAAACCGGTTAATTTTTATAAATATTTTATTGATCAATAAAATATTTTTTATTTTTAAAAACAAAAAAATGCTATCAAAACAAAAATTGAAATTGGTAAAAAAGTTGGAAACCCTCGTCTTATTTCAAAAAGATTGTCTAGATAAAGGAAATTGGGAAGACTATGATATAGTTGAGAATGAAATAGAAAAAATAGAAGAAAATCTAGCTTCTTTAAATAATGTTTCCTTAATCTCAAAAACACCTTAAAAACTTTTTTTTCAGAAAATAAAATTAAGCCAAAAAATAACCGCCAGATCATTTTTAAAATAAGTTGTATCAAAAAAACCTTGAATAATAATAGTTGTCATAATTCCCAAAACAACCCAAACAATTTCTCCATTTTCTTCATTCTTTTTGCGCCAAAATTCCTTCAACCAAAAAAACAACAAAAAAACAAAACCTAATAACGCCCCTATTCCTCCAAAAAGCCAAAAAGCCAAAAAGATATTATGTGGATGAGGAACCGCCCAGTTTAAATAAGGAGGAAAAAACTTTTGATATTCCAAGTATTTTGATTGAAAATTAGCTATTCCAATCCCTAAAAATGGACTTTCTTGAATTATTTTCCAGGAAGCTTTCCAAATTGTTATTCTAGAATTAAAAGAAGATCTCGCTTCCATTCCAAAGCTACTTCTAAACTTTTCCGTTTTAAGCTGGAAAAAAAATAAAAAAAACATCATACTTGCAAGAAAAATTAAAAATATAAAAATTTTATTTTTTTGTTTTTCCCTAAAAAAATCTTTAGTTTGAACAATTACCAACGCGATTGTTGTAGCTATCCAAGCGGAGTAAGAAAACGAGAAATAAAGTGCTATTAAAATAATTCCTAAAAATAAATAAAAAAATGTTTTTTTGGTTTTTGCCAATTTCCAACCGATAATCACGCTTGGAGCCAAAAACATCGCCAAATAATTAGGCGAATTAAAAAAAGCTGTCAATCTTCCATCATAAGTCATCTCGCCTAAAATCAAATATACCAAACCAATAATTGAAATTGCCGTCGCAGAAAAAAAATAACTCTTCAAAATATTCTCTTTTTTTCGCGGTAAAACAACTTTTTGCGCCCAAAAAGAAAAAAATAGCGGAATTAAAAACCAACTCTTAATCATTCCTAGCGATTTCATCCAATTATCATTGAAAACGGCGGATAAAAACAAAAAAAGAAAAATAATTAAAATAGACCAAAAAATACCTTTATTCCCTAAAAAAGATTTTTCAAAAAAATCACGTTTAATTTTTTTTTCTTGATATTTTTTCAAAAACCAAATTGAGAGAAAAAATATTGCCATTAATTCCCAAAGATTGATTGGGATAAATCCAAATTTAAATCGCACCAAATATAAAGGCAAAAAAAACACTAAAAAATAAACCCCCCATGATGATTGAAACATTTTTTTAAGTTTGAACTTTGGACACATTATTTTTTTCTTCGCTTATAGCAAAAAGAACCATTAAAACAATCATAACTTGAGGAGAATAAAGTCCGGTTTCCACAAAAGAATGAGTTATAAAAATAATTATACTCAATGCCCCAAAAAAATACAGCTTGTTTTGGGAAGTTTTTTTCAAAAAATTCAACAAGGAAAAACCCAAGAGAGCCAACCAGGAAAAAAGACCAAAAACCCCGGTTTCAACCAAGATATCCAAGTAGGTATTATGCGAATAAATCGGTTCTCTGTATTGTGCTGTCGGATCAACAGCCAAAGAATAATTACCCAATCCCACTCCTGTCCAAATATGTTCGGAACTGATTTCAATTGATTTTTTCCACATTTCTATTCTTCCCAGATTAGAGCCTTCTCTAAAATTCCAAGTAGAAGAAAAACGTTTTGAAATTGGTCCGGGCAAAAAAAGAAAAGAAATTAGAATTAAAGATCCAATAATCAAAAAATTTCTGTATTTTTGAGATAAAAAAGAAAAAGAAAAAAAAATTAGAAAAAATATCCCTCCCGCAAGAGCCAAATATCCCCCTCTAGAAAAAGTAAGCAAATCCGCCCAAAAAATAATCAGGAAAGAGAATATCCATACTTTTTTTCTCGTTTGAGTGATTATCATTCCCGCTGATAAAGGCAAAATAAGCCCCAAAAAAAGAGCCATCATATGCGGATCGGGAAAAGTCGCGATGATCCGAAAATAATTTTCTCCGGAAACATTCACCAACCAACTGGGATAATCCAAAACTATTTCCGAAAAAACGTTGCCTAGAAAAAGAGGCGCCATATTTTTCGCCCAAAAAGAATAAACTGCGTTTATTCCAAAAATAAATTGAGAAAAAAATTGAATTAATCCCAAAAAAGAAATTGCTAGTGCCGAAATAACCAGCATTTTTACCAATTTTATTTTTTTTTCAAAAGAATCAACGACATCGGCAACAACAAAATAAAAAGGAAAAATAGAAAAGAAAAAAAATAATTTTCTCATTGACCAATATTCATTTTCTGCCGAAAAATAAGAGAAGGAAAGAAAAAATAAAAAAGCAATCAAGGAAAATGTTACCTTATTAGCGCCAATAAAAATTGTTTTTTTCCGCAAACCTTCCGCCACCCAAAATAAAAAAAACAAAACCGCCAATAATCGTGCTGAAGCTAAATCAACTCCAACTGAAGGATTAAGCGCTATTTGAAAAGGAAGATATAGCAAAAAAATTTGAATCAATTTAAAAAGCATAATTTTGAAAATCGTAAATTATTGTCCATTTAGAGGTATTTGACTAAAATGCAGAAATTGCAGTAGCGATTTATTAAGCAACATGTCTATTATATTCCTAAACGCATTACAAAAAACTCCCCCCACCTTAAGATCAATGTTTGTATTTTTCCTTTATGTTTTAAAAAATAATATCTTTGCGATTTATAATAATCTCTTTTTTGATCCTTTTTGCAAAAATAACTTTGACCACCCCTATGCTTTACTAAAAATTTGGGATAATAAAGGACTTTTTTTCCGGCTAGACGAATTCTCCGACATAAATCCATATCTTCAAAATACATAAAAAAATTTTCATCAAACCCCCCTATTTCAAAAAAAGTTTTTTTCCGAATAAAAAAAGCCACTCCAGAAACCCAATCCGTTTTTTGAATTTTATTATAATCTTGCTTATTTTTTGAAGAAAAAAATTTTAAATTATTTTTGAGTAAATTCCAAAATCCTATCTCTTCCCCAAAAATCCACTTTTGGAATTCCCCAAAAAAAGAAATTATACCAACTCCTAAAACACCCAAAAAACAATCCTTTTGAAACAAAAGAAAAATTTTTTCAAAATCAACTTTTTTCACTTCGGTATCAGGGTTTAGAAAAAAAAGAAATTCTCCGCAAGCTTTTTTTGCTCCTAAATTATTTCCGGCTCCAAATCCGTTATTTTGAGGGCTATTTAAAACAAATGTATGAGGAAATTTTTTTGAAATCCAATTTAAATCAGTGTCTTTGTCATTGTTAACAATAATAATTTCAAAATTGATTTTTGAAAGTTTTTCACCAAGAAAAGAAAGCAAACATTTTTCCAAATAAAGCTCGCTTTTATAATTAACAATTATTATGGATAGTTCCTTTTTTTCTTTTTCCAAAATCATCATAAGCCTTTTTGACTATCTTAGCTAAAGTATTTTTTTCTTTTTTTAGATCAAAATAATTTTTTGTTTTTCTGGCTAAAATATAAGGCTTAAGCCAAATTTTTTGCCAAAAATAAGCATTCTTTTGAAAAAAAATAAGACCAGAAAGAATTAACCAATAAATTTTATTTTCTTTATTTTCTTTATTTTCACTTTTTTCAAAATGAAAAATACGACTTTTTGAAGAAACTACAAGATCATATCCCGCTTTTTTTGCTCTTACACTAAAATCAGCGTCCTCCCAATATAAAAAGTAATCTTCATCTAAAAGTCCGATTTTTTTGAAAACTTCCGTTTTTATAAGCAGAGAGCATCCCGTAAGATAATCCGATTTTGCGTAATCGTGAGTTCTTTTTTCTCTTTCATGAATAGTTTTCATTCTCATCCAATCAATTTTCCCGCCGGAAAACCAGATTTTTGAAGAATTTTTAGAAAAAATTATTGGACTAACCAAACCGATTTTTTCGCTTTTTTGAGCCGAAAATATCAAATTTGTTAGGAATGATTTTTCCACTTCCGTATCATAGTTCAAAAGCAAAATAAAATCCGCTTTTCTTTCTAGCACATACTTTATTCCCTCATTATTGCCACCCGAAAATCCCTTATTAACATTATTTTTTATAATTAAAAGATTTGGAAAAAATCCTCTTAACATTTCTAATGAACCGTCCGTAGAAGCGTTATCCACTAAAATTGTTTCAAAATTAGGATAATTTAAATTAAACACCGACATTAAAGTCTTTTTGATAAAATCTTTTCCATTATAGTTCAAAACTATAATGGAAACTTTAGGAAAATTTTGCATTTTTTTTTCTTTTAATTGAAATTATTCCGCCAATTTCATCACTCTTAACGACTCCTAGAAGCCAAAGAGAGAGAATATATAAAATAGAACCAATTATCCCGACTACTAAAAAATTATACTGTCTGAATAAAAAGAAAAATAGAACCATAATTATTCCAGAAAAAATAATTTTAGAAAAATTTTTAATTTGAGGAAAATAATTCAATTCTTTTGAAACAACATACACTCCGCCTAAAACAACTAAAAATTCTGTAAATACTGAGGAAAAGGCGGCGCCTAAATAGGAAAATTTAGGAATAAGAATTAAGTTAAGTAAAATATTGAAAATCGCAACTAAACTTAGAATTTTAAGCAATTTATTTTGTTTATTCCCAGCAATTAAAATACTATTGAAAAAATTTCCAAAAAAAATCAACGCTAACGCAAAAATCAAAATTCTCAAAACTAAAACTGACTGAGAAAAATTTGGTCCGCCAATAAAATAAATTATCTGCTTGGAGAAAAAAATAGTTCCTACCAAAAGAGGAATAACAATAATCCAAAAAACTTTATAAATATTGTTTGAAACTTCAAAAAAGCGTTCCTTTTGAGAAAAAATTGTTTGAGAAAAAATGGGGAAAACTAAACCAATAATCATCGCCGGAAAAAAAGTAATATTTTCAATAACTTTGTAAGCTACATTATAAATACCCACGTCGGAATTGGTCTTTAAAAGAGAAAGAAGAATAGTGTCCAGTTTAAAATAAATAAAAACAACTAAAGCTGAAATACCGATTGGATAAGATTCTTTAAGAAATTTTTTCCAATATTCCCAATCTATTTTAAAATTGAAAATTAGATATTTTCGCGACCACCAAAAAACCCCAATAAAATTGAATATCATATAAAAAAGAAGCGATGAAACTACCCAAAGAAATCCCATTTGAAATTTCACTGCCACAAAAATAACTAAAAATTGCAAAATTTTTCCCAAAAACTCAACTAGAGCTACCTTGTCCATAACCAATTTTTTCTGAAAAATTCCATTTAACACTTGGTAAGAGGAAGAAAAGAAAAAAGAAATCGCCACTAAAACAATGGCCTTTTTAACTTCCAAAGAATAAGGGAAAAGAAAAACAAAGAAAGGAGCAAGCAATAAAATCAATAAAGAAACAACTATTCGCAAAGAAAAAATTTTGCTAACAATGTCTTTTTCGGAGGCATTTGGTCGGGAAATTTCTCGGGTCAAAGAAGAATTTAAACCTAGATCGGCTAACGCCGAAAAAAAAGACAAAAAAGCTAATGCAGTGGCATAATCTCCAAAGCCTTCTTTGCCAAGATAGCGAGTGATAAGGCTAAGAGAAGCTAAAGCTAAAACTATTGTTAATATCTTTGAAAGACTGTTCGCCAACACATTATAAGCTATTTTTTTGGCAACAAACATAGAAAAAAAAGTTTTAAGCTAAATTAATCCTATAGGTTTTATTACAATTCTTCTGTCTTCTCCTTCTCCAATGCTTTCAGTGGACACTTCTTTATTTTTAGAAAGTTCTAAGTGAACCAGTCTTCTTTCATAAGGCGACATTGGACGAAGAATGAAAGATTTCTTTTCCATTATCGCCTGATTGGCTATATTTTTAGCTATTTCTATTATAGATTTGTTTTTTTCTTGACGGTAAAAATTAACATCCAAAATAAAATCTGTTTTAGAGTCTAATTGTTTTCTGATTATTATTCTAGAAATATGTTGCAAAGCTTGGAGATTAACTCCATGCTGACCAATAAGATAATTAGATTCTTGTGTTTTAATGTTACAAATTAAGTTTTTTTGTTGAGTTTTTTCGTCTTCTTCCGATTCTTTCATTTCCAAATTAAATAAAAACCCCATTTTATCCAATATTTCAGTTATTTTTTTTTCAATATTATTTTTTTCTTGTTCTCTCTCTATTTCGCTTTGGTTTTGATTATCCATATTTTTAAAACTTATAAATTAGCTTTGGCAGGTTTTTTTTCTTCTTTTTTCTTCAAAAAATACTGTTGCAGGACAGAAAAAACCGTGGAAGTAAACCAATAAAGCACTAATCCAGCCTGAAATTTCAATCCGATGAATAAAGTCAATAGTGGTCCCAAAAAAAGCATTTGCTTTGATATTGCTTGAGAGATATCCGGCTTAGAAGAAACATTTTTCGCCATATTTGGCATAAGCATTTTAGTTTGGATAAATTGAATAACGGCTGTTGCTAAAACTAAAACGATTTGAGGAAGTTCTTTTAATGTTAGCTGATTAAAATTTATCACGCCTGAAAGATTAATTATTCCTAGAAAAGATTGATTAATTTGTCCAGGATTGGAAATAAATGGATATAATTCTTGATCTGAAACCAGTAAACCGGCATTAGAAATATTCAGCAACACCCTATATATAGCAATAAAAAAAATGAGCTGAAAAATCATTGGCAAACATCCGGAAAGAGGGTTAGCTTTGTTTTTTTTATAGAACTCCATCAATGCCCGGCTTTGTTTTTCTTTGTCATTTTTATATTTTTCCTGAATTTCCTTAATTTTAGGTTGCAGCTCCTGAATTTTTTTCTGTGATTCTATTTGTTTTCGACTTAAAGGAATAATAATAAAACGAATAATTAATGTTAAAATAATAATAGCCAACCCAAAATCGCCAAAAGGAATCACATTATAGATAAAAACCAATAAATTATATATCGGTCTATAAATAAATTCATTAAATAAAAAACTCATATCAATAAAAAAATTTAGTTAATTACCCTCCCTAATTTTAAACTTTTTTCTATGTCTCGCATTAATTCTTGATTATCTGGCAAACCATCTCTTTTTTTGATTCCTATCACAATATCAAATCCTTTTTTCACACTGGGAAATTTTTGGTCTAAAATAAGCCGCAATTTTCTTTTTATTTTATTTCTTTCAGTCGCTTTTTTGGAAAATTTTAGTCCAATTGAAATTCCAAAGCGAGTGTAACCTAAATTATTTTTTTTAATTTTGAGAAAAACTATTCCAAAAGAAAAAAAATCACCCTTTTTGTGAACCTCTTCAAAATCTTTGTTTTTCGTGATTCTATTGCTTAAAGAAAGCATTTAAACTGTCGTTAGTTTTTTTCTTCCCTTTTGTCTTCTATTTTTTAAGACATTTCTTCCGGACTTACTTTCTGAACGCTCCATAAATCCGTGTCTTTTCTTTCTCTTTTGACTTTTAGGCTTGTATGTTTGGCTCATTTTTTTAAAATATAATAATAAATTTCAATTCAAAGTTTATCAGCTTATACTATTAAAGTCAATTTATAAGAAAAAGCAAAATTTGCTTTTTAAAATATTTTTTATATAATAAAGCTAGTTATTTTAGAAATTATTTTTATTGAAAAATCTTTTCAACAAGTTATAAACAGCTTTTCCCACTTTTTTTAAATCTTTTCTTTTCTTCTTGTGTTATACTTTTTTTAGAAATCTTTCTTTATATATTTTATATTTAATTTTCCATTCAAATAATCAAATGAACAACGAGGAACTTTGGAAAACAGCTTTAGGAGAAATAGAGCTTTCCATTTCAAAAGCCAATTTTAAGACTTGGTTTAAAAATACCTCTATTCTTTCTTATGAAGATAATCATATAATTATTGGAGTACCAAATGGTTTCGCAAAAGAATGGTTAGAAAATAAATATAATATTTATATTCTAAAATCCTTAAGAAATATACAAGAAAACATTCAATCAGTTTCTTGCAATATCATCACTAATTCAAAAAACGTTCCCATTCAAAACGCGCAACCTTCTATGGATGCTATTGTCCCGCCACAAAACATCACTTTAAACAAAAAATCATATTTCCCTTCTTTTTTAGAAAATAATCTAAATCAAAAATATACTTTTGAAAATTTTGTGGTTGGAGGAAGCAACGAGTTAGCTAGAGCCGCTTGTTTCGCTGTTTCCCAAAACTTGGGAAATTCTTATAATCCTCTTTTTATTTACGGAGGAGTAGGATTGGGAAAAACCCATCTTATTCAATCTATTGGCAACGAAATTATTAAAAGAAATCCTGCTTTAAATGTTAAATATGTTTCCTCAGAAAGATTCACTAGCAATCTTATAGATGCCATAAAAAATCAAAAAGCTAATGAATTTAAGGAAAGTTACCAAAAAATTGATTTGCTTATTATTGACGATATTCAATTTATTTCCGGAAAAGAAAAAACTCAAGAAGAATTTTTTCACATTTTTAATTATCTATATCAACTTAATAAGCAAATTGTTCTTTCTAGTGATCGCCCCCCTAAGGCTATTCAAATTCTAGAAGAAAGATTGCGTTCTCGTTTTGAAGGAGGAATGATTGCTGATGTTTCTATGCCAGATCATGAAACTAGAGTGGCAATATTAAGAAAAAAAGCGCTTAAGGATAAAATTGAAATTTCTAATGAAGCAATAGAGTTTATCGCTTCTAATATAAAACATAATGTGCGAGAATTAGAAGGAGCGCTTAATAGAGTTTCTGTTTCTTCTCAATTAACCAATCAATCTATAGATTTAACTTACGCAAAAAACTCATTGTCTGATATAATTTCCAGTGGTAAAAAAAAAGGAATCACTTATAAACATATTCTAAAAACAGTTTCTTCTTTTTATGAAGTCAGTATTGATGATTTAATCGCTAAAAATAGAAAAAAGGAAGTTGTGCTCCCGAGACAAATTGCTATGTTTTTAATGCGACAAGAACTACAATTTTCTTTTCCCGGCATTGGAGATAAGCTAGGAGGAAGGGATCATACTACCGTCATTCATGCTTGCGAAAAAATTTCTTCCGCTATAGAAATAGATGAGAAATTAAAAGAGAGTTTGGAAGATATAAAAAATAGAATCTATTCTGTTATTTGATTTTTAAAAAAATTGTTGAAAAACTGTTTATAAGATGTGGGATAACTCTAGAATAAATTCTTATTTTTGTTGTTCATAATATCCGCATTAATTTATTTTTTATAAAAAAATAAAGTTATTCACCACTAAAACAAACTATTTATTATTGTTTATCAACCAATTATCCTCTGTTTTTTTGCTTTATATGAAACATTTTTTGACTTTTTCCTCTAATTTTCTTTTACTAATATATAATAATAACATTAAATAATTAAATAAAAAGAATACTATACTAATATGAAACTAACATGCATTCAAGATAATTTAAAAAAATCTATTCAAGCTTGTGAAAAAGTTGTTACTAAAAGAAATACATTACCTATTTTAAATAATTTACTTTTAGAAGCGGACAAAAACAGTTTAAAAATAGAAGCAACTAACCTAGAAATCGGTATTATTGCCAAAATAGGAGCAAAAGTGGAAAAAACAGGAAGAATCGCGGTTCCAGCAAAATTAATTAGCAGTTTTTTTTCTAATTTGCCTTCAGGTGAAAAAATATCCTTAGAAACAGACAAAGAAGAAAATTTAAAAATTAAAAGCGGATCTAATAAAACTATTATAAAATCAAATATAGCGGATGATTTTCCATTAATTCCACTAAAAGTAAAAGAATTTATTTTAAAAATACCTGCAATTTTTTTTAGAATGATTTTTTCCAAAGTTTCTCCGGCGATAGCGATAAATGAAGCGAGACAAGAATTAACTGGTTTTAATTTGATTTTAAAAGAGGAGGAGCTTTTTTGGGCGGCTACGGACAGTTTTCGTCTTAGTGAGTATAAATTAGAAAGAAAAAATATTGAAGTTGATGAAGCGGAATATATGAGAGTTGCTCAAAATGGTAGTGAAATAATAATTCCATTTAATGTTTTAGCTGAAATTAATCGCATTATTTCAACTGATTTAAATATGGAAGATAATAATAAAATAAATATTTCTATTGAAGAAGGGCAAATTTTTTTTGAATTTAATAGGATAAAGATAGTTTCTCGTTTGATAAATGGAAAATATCCTGAATATAAACATATTATTCCCAATAAATATGAAACTAAGTTAATTTGCGATAAAATCACTTTACAAAATGGGATAAAATTAGCCGGATTATTCGCCAGTGGAAATTCTAACGAGATTAGGCTTAAAATTGATTCTCAGAAGAAAAATGTTTTTCTTTTAGCGTCTGGTTCAGAAACGGGAGAAAATTCAACAGAGCTTAAATATGACGCGCACGGACCATCTCAGGAAGTTGTTTTTAATGCTAAATATTTATTAGATGGAGTTTTGGCTGTTTCCACAAAAGAAGTGATGATTTTAATAAATAATGATACTAGTCCAATTGCCATAAAAGAAGTTAGTGGAAAAACAAAGGAAGAATTAAATGATTTTATCTATATTGTTATGCCGATAAAAAAATGAAAAATAATGGAAAAAATGGAAAAAAATAAGAAAAAATTTAATTTGGGGATTATTGGAGCGGGTCCGGCTGGATTATCCGCTTCCATTTATGCTTCTCGTTATAATATTTCTCATATAATAATCGGTCAACTTTTAGGCGGACAAATCTCCGAAACGCATTCTCTGGATAATTATCCGGGAATTGAAGATATTAGCGGTTTTGAATTTTCTCAAAAACTGGGTCGTCATGCTAAAAAATACGGAGTCCAAATTATTAGTCAAAAAGTGAGAAAAATCAAAAAAGAAGAAGCTTTTTTTAGGATTATTTTAGAAAACAAAGAAGAAATAATAACGAAATTTATTCTTTTGGCGACAGGAACAAAAAGAAGAAAATTGAATGTAAAAGGGGAGGAAAAATTTTTAGGCAAAGGTGTTTCTTATTGCGCCACTTGTGATGGGTTTTTTTATAAAGAAAAAAATGTCGGCGTAATCGGCGGAGGAAATAGCGCAGTAGTTTCCGCTTTATATTTAGCGGATATTTGCAATAAAGTATGTATAATTTATCGTGGGGAGAAACTTCGTTCGGAGCCTTTTTGGATAGAAAAAATCCAAAAAAATCCAAAAATAGAAATTATTTTTGAAAATAACGTAAAAGAATTTTTAGGAAAAGAAAAATTAGAGAAAATTATCCTTGAAAAACCATATCAAGGAGAAAGAGAAATAAATTTAGAAGGTGTTTTTGTTGAAATTGGATCATATCCTGAAATTAGTTATGCTTCTGATTTGGGAATTATTTCAGATGAAGAGGGATATATAAAAATTCAAAAAAATGGCGAAACAAACGTCTCGAGAGTTTTTTCCGCTGGCGATATTACTAACGGTTCAAATAAGTTTCGTCAGGTGGTTACGGCTGTTGCAGAAGGCGCTATTGCCACAGAAGGGATTTTTGAGCAAATGGAAAAACAGAAATAGTTTTAAGTTTATTAGCAAGAATAATAAATGCAATTTTTAACCAGAATTTATTTTCAGATTGCTTTTTTGTCCGAATACAAATTATGAAACCAGTGGTAATTTAAAGATATTAAGTTACCTAAAAATAATGTTTTCTGTGGTTTCAGATATCAGATAAATATAAAGTAAAAGCGTAAATTTATATCCAATAAGCCAAAAGGTATGCTATTTTATGTAAATATCAAATAAGTTTATAGCGGTTTAATTTTAAAAAAGGCGTGTTTTGTTATTTAGAAAACTATTTTTATGGAATTTCAAGAAGAACAATTTAGCAATAAACAAACGACACCGAGGTTTAATAAATCAATCTTATGGTTTTTTCTGTTGATTATTTTTTCTGTAATAGCGGGATTTTTAATTTGGAAAGATTTGCAAAAAACTTTTATTTTTTTGGA
>Ga0210049_1001907_pt1 | contig 19583 bp, 15 predicted proteins | sample CryGeyCG2014_300_2_FD_183964 | JGI IMG/M metagenome (GOLD analysis project Ga0210049, IMG submission 183964) | Groundwater microbial communities from aquifer - Crystal Geyser CG06_land_8/20/14_3.00 (SPAdes) (version 2) | ecosystem: Environmental > Aquatic > Deep subsurface > Groundwater | place... | reverse complement strand
AAAAGTCACGAAAAAACCTCCTTGGGTGAATTTCGATGCGGTTCTAATGTAACATAAAACATAAATAAAATCAGCTAATTACAAAAGAAGAAACAGAAAATTACCAATGTAAACTCACTGATTCAGGTTCCTCCTCGAACACCTCGAAAGTGATCTTAATAGCCGTTTGAAGAAGCTTGTTCACTTCAGCTTTAGTTGGGTTGGATGTATCTTTTCTCAGTTCTTGAATTTGTGCCGAAATTTCGGATTTCAAATAATCCCGCATTTCATTCATTCTGGAAACGGCTTCTCTTGGACTATATTTGGCACTTTCAAAAAGCTGCCCGATGTCAAGATTGATTCGATTGAATGCTTCGTTGGCCATGAACAATTCCAACACCGTCCAGATGCTGTCGTTGTCCATATTGACTAAATTAATGTCCGGATTGATCGTTAAAAGTTCAGACATGGCTTGGGCCATGGAATCCCTGCATGACTCCTCTTCAAGGCTGCCGCCTGACGAAATCACCTGATCAATAATTTCATCGGCAACTTCATACGCTGAAAGATTTTTAGAAGTAAGCTGGTTTACCCAATCTCTAACTCCAGTATCTGAGCTGTCGCGAACTCCTTGAAGAAAGTTAAAAAGACCTGCTCCCGCTGATGTTGACGCCCTCATGCGACTTGCAACGTTGGATGCTCCTCCCATGCCCTTACGGGAGTAACTTCCCAGCGATTTTTTTAGCGCAGCCCTGTCGCCACTGCTTGCATATTCCCCCATATATCGTCTTGCATTTCCAAAACGGCGTGGAGGAGCAACTCCAGCAGGTTGCAGGATAGGCTCGGCCTGCTGTGGGTTTTGCTCTTGCTCTGACCCATCACCAGAAATTTGTTCTAATGGTGATCCGAGCTCCGAAGCCACAGAGCTTAACCAGGGAGGATCTAATGGTACTCCGGCTCCGGGGCCAGAACTGGACGAGGATGTTCCCATTATTTCCCCCTTTTTATTTTGATTGCGTTCTTTACAGGTGTGGGTGATTTCTCATCCTGTTCCCAACTGGCTAATAGCTCTTTGGCCCAATTTTCAGACAATAATTGCGGAATCAATGCGGCTGGTCTTTTAGTTGCCGGTATTTCATAAAGCATAGCTGTGAAAGATGTTGCAAGCTCTGGAAATGCCTTTGGAATGTGTAGTGCTTGCGCTATGACGGCGGAGTCCCATTGTTGGTTTCTGGCTCTACGTTTCATCCTTGTTAGGATTTTTTCTGCCTCAGCAGCTCCAATCTGCTTGATATTATTGACCAATGGCAGTAAAAAACCTCTTGCTTCACAAAGGGCAGCCAAAAGTTCTCTTCCTTCAGGCGATAGTTCATCAAAGCTAGCGAGCGAAATTGATTTATCCCTACTCAAATAAAGTAATGGACGCAAATCAATATCTGCCAAAGGAGGGCTGAGCTTCAACCATTCCGCGATAAATGGATCTTTCCATGAATCATGGGGAATAGTGTAGTCTTCTGCCTTTGCAATTTTATCTTCCAGCTCCTGAAGAAAGTTTGGTTTACCATCATCTGATTCACCGACTTGCTTCGCAAGATATTCAAATGCATCGGAGGGGGCGCATCTTTCGAATAGCTGAAGCTTGACAAGTTCTTCAAAAGAAACACTCATTTCTTGAGCTTGAGCAACTGATTCTCGAATTATTAAATTATTAAGAAAACGCTTTATTAGCCTTGGGTTCCCTGCAATGTGCTTAGATGTTGCCATGATATTGGCGAGCTGGTCTGCTAAATCGATTTGTAAAGCAAGCTTTGGAGCAGCATCCCCATAAGCACCTTCAATATTTTTTTTGGTTAGACCACCGGCCCAGGATTTTCTGATGGCGCTGACAATCGAGTCGTGTCCGAGTGCCTGCTCTTCCTGTGTGATGTGACCGCGACGTTGAGCTAGGTCGGCTAACAGCAAAATCAGGTATCCCTTAACCTCGTTGGTTCCAAGACGGGGAACCCTAAGGGGTATTTGGATTAGCTTATCAAAGTAACTGGTAACAAGTTCATCGCTGAGATCTATATCGCCAAAATGGGACCTTACAGCATTGCGAATCATTTGCTCATCAGCGGCAATGATGAACGCTGTTTGGGGCATGAACAACAACAACCGCATTGCCTCGAGCGTTGATATTGCTGTATTCGGGAGGCATCGATCAAGGTCATCTACAAGAACTATCAAGGTTAGATTCAGCTCTTTCAACAACTCTTCAAACAGAGACCGTAAGGCTTCGATCTCTTTCGGTACTGATTTCTCTTCTTTTTCATTCAAGAGTTTTTGAAGGTCTGGGGCGACCTGATTATAGGATTCTTTTACCTTTGTAAGTTCATCCTGACTCGGCATTCCACTTTGGCTAAATAGTCCACCGACAGCCCCAATGAAAGAACCAACAGGCCCGGCAACTACGCCACCGGTAATGATCCCCGTAGCAACCGGAGACATGAACTTTACAGCTCTTAACCAGTTGATACGCTTGATAAATTCTTTGGCCTTATCAATACAGGTTGCCCGTGATTTCGACTCTTCCAATATTTTGTCGGCGACCTTTTGGAGAAGAGCCATCCGTGCGTCATCATACCCCTGATACAACCATGCGTTGAAATTGACAAAGATGTAGTTTTTTCCACCATCAAGACTTTTGAGTGACTCACCGATCATTTGGACCAGAGATGACTTACCAGCTCCCCAACTGCCCGAGACACCAATGGAAACCGGCTCACCATTCCCGTCCTTAATCATCCGTGCTGCTGTGTCGGCGATCACCTTGAAGTTCAAAAGGTCCTGAGTTGTTTCTACATCATTCCACATGGCTATTCCTTCATTGCATTCTGGGTGACGGCAAACTCTTCATCAATCTCGAACAGATCAGGTGTAGAGCGATGGACCCCAATGCCGTGTTCCATCAGGAGCATCACGAGCTGTTCCCCATTCATCAGGGCGATGGGGGTCTTGTCCGTCTGGGCGGCTTCCTTGATTGCTCCGGCGCTGAAGTCGCTGGTGGTGATGATCAGACCTTGTTCGTGCGCTCCGAGGCTGCCGCGCACCTGCTGAACCACCGGGGCCAGGATGTTGTTCTTGAGCTTCCACTTCTTGACCTGGACGGCCATCTTGATGCGGACCACGTCACCAACCACCAAGGTACCCCGGACATCGATACCGCCGTCGCCGCTGAGTTTGGTCACCTCGACCATCTCGAAACCCATCTCCGCCAGCAACTGCGAGATGAGCTCCTCGAACTCGCCGGGTTTCATGGCCAGCAGACGCTCACGCAGCGCCTTCCGAACCTGGTGGTTGTGCTGCTCGATTTGGAATGCGAGACCGCGTCCCATCCATTGGCTCAGGCCGATATAGCCACGGCCGTGTTGGACAAAGCGGGGCCGCTCACCGCGTTTCTGCTGGCGCTTGATCTCGGTGATCACCTGGGCGTACATGGAGGCTTCCGGCGTTTTTCCGCTCGTCACCAACCATCCTTTCTCCAATGCCTTCCCGGTGATTTCCTTGTAGTGCATCGGCTTTTTGCCGCCGAACTCCTCAAGAATCTTCTGAGCACAATCAATGAAGGAAAAGCTCGCATTTACAGGTGGCGGCTTTGGTGCTTTATTAACCTCCGGAGTAGTCCCATCGCCGTCGTTCGGGATTACGGCAGAATCCCTAAGTGCGAAGGTCTGAGGGCCTACCTTTACAAAGGGCGACTTGTCACCGTTATTCTTAATATCGGAGTAGAGTCGAGCACTGACAGTGGCCGCCGGAGTTTTTCCGTCTGATTTCCAAAGGCCTTCAGCGATCATCTGACTTGCCAAATCTTTCGCATGCAAGGGCGACCCGGACTTTTTCAGAATTTGAATTGCCGCTGAAAGCACACTCATGATTCCACCTCAATCCATTCAACGGGAACGAGCTTTTGCTTCCCATCCCACCAGTTTTCACGGACCAATGCCTGATACCAATCCTCCCTGATGTCTGCGTGCTCGGTAACGATCACCTGGAAATTCTTGGTTTCCTCGACAATCAACTTGAACATGCGAATTACCGATTGACGGTCTGGATTCGTTGCTTCGGTCTGCTCGCGAACTGTTTCGGCCGAGGTATCGGGCGGAAAATACGCCTGAGATGGCTGGTCAAGAAACAGAAACTGCGGCACTGGTCGCTGTTTCTTGAAGAACCAGTTGTGCAGAGCCAAATGGGTCACGAGATGTAGGCCGACCCAGGTTTCGCCGCTGCCCATTTTAGGCATGGGGATCGGTCCGTCGTCAGCATGGTCTGCGACGATGGTTAGTTTTTTGAGATCCAGGCGCATCGGAGAGTCAGAGTGCTCAATCTCAAGTTTTCTTGCTAGCGAAGTAATTTGAGCGGAAACAAGAGAAAGGATAGATTCTATACGCCCAGCGAGGGTCTCATCGTCAAGCAAGACTTCTATAGCACGGATTTGTTCGGCAAGCTTCTCTGCTTCCAATTTGTCATCCGAGTCATCGACATCTTTCGCAGGCATATTCTCCAGGTAAAGGCTTAGTCGGCCTTTTACCATGGCTCGCCTGGAATTGAAGTCCCGCAGCTCTGAGATACGCTGGTTCGTAGTCTGAAGAGAAATGATCGACGTCTTGACTTCATCGAGTTGCCTTCTGACCATCGCCAACCGATCCTCAGCCTTGCCTATCATCGCATCTAAATGCGGGGTGTCGTTGGTGACTGCTTCGAGCTGGGAATCGATTTCGGTCAATGATGCTCGAATGGCTTCCGCAGATGGAACTGCGCTGTGTAACGTTGATGAACAAAGCGGGCAGGCCTTTGGGTCACCGGTGTGGCTAAAGATATTGATCGATTCCAGTCGTGACTTTTGCTCTTCCATTTCAGAGCCGAATCCGTTTGACGAACGTTTCAGATCCTTTAGTGACTTGAGCTCGGCATCAGCGATCCTGTATGACTCCCTGATCTGTTGTTGTCGATCAAGCAAGTCATTAAGGACATCGACATTAGGTTCCGCCGGATCGTTATCAATATTCCTGGCGAGCGCTGTCTCGATCAGTTGTCGCACATTGTCCCAGGAAGACTGAAGAGGCACGTCAGCAGCAATCAGGTCAACGCTCTTGGCCTCATTCAGCAGAGCAAAAGCACGTTCGAAATTCTGACCTTTCAGTCTGTTGCCTTCGGCGATTCTTGACTCGATCTGCTTCAACTTGCGATTCAGCTTTCGCAGCTCTTCCTTGTTCTGTATGACCTCATCTGTGATTGCGCCGAGGAAGTAAGGAAGGTAGTCCTTGATGCTTTGCGGAATCCATTGCTCTCCCTGACGATGAAACAGAAACTTCTGATCATCGATTTCGCTTTGCTCTTGAAAGCAATAAAAAAGAGCCTTGCCGATATCGGCAGTGCCGGTTTTACGGGTCTGGCCTGCCTTGGGTTCGTGAGCGTATTGTATTCTCCAATTCCCAGGATCTGATTGAGTATTGATGCAAGCGTTTCTAAGTTTGCATTCTTGGTCAGGTTGCGTGCTTCTGGAAAACTCAGGGAGGTTCCGCGCTCGATGTAGATGTCTTCGGAGGATTCTTTACCAGGCTCAGGATTGCGCCTGGCAATAAAGACATCTCCCGAAGAGGTTTGGAGTTTTACTGCGTACCACTCAACATGCTTACGAATGACGCCAGCAGGAACGTTGCATTCCCTCCGACCAAAGCAGTAATCAACGATGTGAATAAGAGCAGATTTGCCCGTTTTAGATTGTCCGGTGATGACATTGACAGCATCTGGTTTGAGTTCAATGGAACGGATTTGGCCGTTCGCCCCATAGACAAGAATGTTAAGAATCTGAAATTTCATGGCTTTACTCCCAGTAGCGCCATTGCAGTCTTGAAGTCACCGACCATGGAAAACCACTTTCCGCACATCAAAGCGGCCCGGGCACACTCATTGACCTCCTTGGTCGCATTAGAGAAGGATTTCGGAGCTGGATTTGAGGTCTTTAGCCGCCCGGACTCTGTGACATAAATATTGTTGTGCTGCATGGCAAAGGCCAGTGCTTCCTTGACGTAGGGAGCCATGTTCTTTGCTCGTTCTGCAAAGCCTACTTTGGCAATTGCGGTATCTGCATTGGTGATCCAGGTGGAAAATGCCGTGCGATATGACCGTGGAAATATCTGTCTTGTCGGCTTATGCAGGATCAGGGGCAAAATCACGAAAGGGAAAGCATACGGCGCACCCTCGTTGACGTTCTTGGTGTATGCATCCAGGCCGGTTGATATCAGAAATCCGCAAAACGCCGGGTTCAGAAGTGCTGCAATCTCTGGAGGCCTATTCGCCCAATCCTTCATGAGCTTTCCTCCGTTGATTGAGCGACCATGCGTGATTCAAACTCAGGATGCCAGCCGACACGCAAATGGTTCGCGAGCATCTGGTACGACCCCCTGGTTATAAAGCGATCCTGACATGAGGGACGAATCGGGATATGTGCCTCGGCCTCTGCCCACTGGTAGACTTTCTGACCTGATGCGATACGGTCGGCATCAGTTGGACTCAAGGGCATTGCATCTTTTGACTGATCAAAGTGGATACCCCATTCTTCCTTAAGAAGATCGTCATACCGCTCCAGATCGTCATCGATGATGAGGGATTCTCTGACCCAACGAGACCGCTGCTCCGACGCCTTGTAGAAATTCGTTACTGCTCGCTTAATTCGGCTCTCGGAAACGTTTATCAGACGTAGTTGCTTGATGAACACCCAGTTTGAAAATGGGGTGACGTCGGGTTTCGCTGACTGGATCTCGGGATGGATCGGCAAGGAATCCGATTTGAATCGTTCTCTGAGATCAACAAGCTGGGCGTCTATTTCTCTGCCAGTAATTTTGAGGACCTTGTGCTTCTTGCGCGTGAAGGTCTCGGAGTCGATCTCAATATCAGCTATGTCTGTTAGCTCGCTGCCATCAAGCCCGGCCACGACCCGCTGGAGCCACCAGCCTTCCAAATACGTGAGAAATTGATCCGAATGCTGGCGCTCGCAATGGCCCCACAGCTCCTCGCTCAGATTGGACTGGAGATCCTTGCTTAATGGACAGTTGTCTAGGATATAAACCCGCTCCAGAAGAGCCCTTCGTTGCTCTGGCGTGAGCGAATTGAACTTCCGATACCCTTCCTTGTTCGATTCGTTCGACGACGTTTGGCTCGTCTGCATAAGTAGATTCTCAGCTTCGGCAATATTCCTTCCTTCGATGCGCAAGTGACGAGCAGCAGAATTTTCCGCTGATTCTTCTGTCGTCATCAGGCACAGAATTGCATTTTCCTCAGACAGCCCTCCGGAAAACAGGTCGCACCAAATCCTGATAGTTTTCCAAAGATCGGTGCTCGCATTCGTGAGACTCGCCTTCCGGGCGATGTGATGTTTAACCTGAATGACTTCGGTGGGGCTGCCGTCCTTTTCGAAAACAACGTCGTCGAGAGTCTCGATTGCTACCGCAATATCCGGGTCGGACTTCAAACGTTTTAGAGATTCCAACAATGCAAGACGGCACTGGTAGATATACCCGAGCAAAGATGCTGCCGCTGAATATTGTGATCTGTCTTGCATATTAGGCCTCCATAAAGTCATCCAGTCCTGGGTTTAAGCGGATGCCCCTCCCATACCGACAATCTCCATTAACTTCCCGTAGCTGGTCACCACGTCGTACTTGACGTGTTCGGGATCAATCTTGCGGTTGACCTCTGCGAAGAACTTGCGGGCGCATTCAATTTTGGTTTGTTCGATTGCCCGCAGTTCCATGCTGGACATGGAGCCTTTGGTCTCGGCGACGAAATAGATGTGCTTGACCGAGCCTTCCTTAAAGGAAATGGCCCAGTCCGGGTTGTAGTCGCCTACGGGAGTTGGGATCAGGAAGCCTCTGGGGAGCTTTGCATAGACGACCACCTCGGTGCTGGTGTCCAGCTCTTTCACAAACTCCCTTTCAACCTTGGAGTCGGTAATCACGTAGTCGTAGATATGGTGCTTCAGCTTCTCGCTGGCTTTGGTGAAGTCCTGCTTGCTTTGGCCTGTGGTGAAAATATCGATATCATGGGTTTCGGTGATGTTATCGTAGCTCAGCCGCTCAATTATGATCGTGGCCTTCTGCTCATTGATCAGCCGCGACCCCTCAGCAATGAAGTGCTCGGGGTTCTGTTTGAATTGCTTGAAAACTGCGGGTTGAACGTTGCTCAATATATCCGCTATTGTTTTCCGAGTGAGCTGGGTGTTTTCAGCGATCTTTCCGAGCAGATCGTAGGTGACCATTGTATGAATCGAGGCGTTATATTCTTCCGTAGCGGTTTCACGAACTTCGAATGACTGGCCCGCCTTTATTTGATCGTAGGTTGCCTGAGAGACCTGTTCGCCGCCCTGGATAGTATACTGCAGAGGAGTAACCCGGAGTTCCTTTTCGAGCGTCCGGATGCAGTTCTGTATGAGTTCGTTTGACTCAAACTCAACGCGGTACACGGCCTTCTGGTTGATACGGTCCCACAGTGCCTTAAATTCTTTCTTCTCGAAGTTGGCATTCAGCGGGTTGGTCTTCGGTTTGCGGTCATCACCCACGTCGGGCAACTGGGTCTCACTGAAGACGCTGTCGATCAGCGCGAAAATCTGCTCCGCATGAGGAGCAAGCTCAGGAGGGAGCGCCGCCAGGGTTCCATCGGCTTTTGCCCGGTGATAGGTCTCGGCAACCTGGTCCGTGGCGTCATCCGTATAATCGTTCTTAAGCAGATATTTATAGATTTGCTTGGCCATGACCGGAGTGATTTCCAATGTTCCGGTTTCAGTGGTAATCACCTTTCCTGTGAAGTAGGCCTCGTCCGCCTTGCGGGGGCGAGCCGACAGCGAATCACTAATTTCACGCTGCAGGTTGGCTACAAAGTCCTTATAACTTTCGCTGGCCACAACGGTCAGGATATTCACATCGTGAACTGTGGCCGGGTGATCCATGCGGTCACCGTGCTGGTTGACACTAATCCGCAACCCCCGACCAACTTCCTGGCGGCGCGAGATCGTGTTGTCGCTGTGCTTGAGCATGCACATGACGAAGACATTGGGGTTGTCCCAACCTTCACGCAGGGCCGAGTGAGAAAAGATAAAACGGACCGGTTCTTCGAAGGATAAAAGCCGCTCTTTGTTCTTCAATATCAGATCATAGGCATCGACATCATCCGAGAGTCCCGCCTCTTCACCCCGTGTCTTAAAACTTGGATCAGTGAGCTTTTTCGTTTTCTTGTCGATGGCGAAGTAACCGTCGTGCGTCCGGCCAACCCGAATATCGGCCAGGTATTTGCGGTAATCCTCGTTATCGAGTGCGAGCTCCCCTAAATATTCAGACTTGAGCTGTTCGTACTCCTCCTCAAAAATACGGGCATATTCTCCCTGATCATCCGCCTGACTGTAATCGCGATATTTGGCGACTTCATCGATGAAGAAAAGTGACAGCACTTTGATGTTTTGAGCGAAGAGGCGCTGCTCCTTCTCAAGGTGCGCTTTGATGGCTTCACGAATTTGAATCCGCCGCATCGTCAACTCGGTTACGTCTCCGGTCGCATCACCCGCAGACAGAACGTGGCCATTGGTAAATTCGATCGTGTCGTTATTGGCATCGATTTGGGCAATGACGAAGCCGCGATATTGATCGAGCTCATTCGATTCAACGAACAGGTCCTTGCCGCGTTCCAGGCGTTTCACAATGCGCTTAATCCCATTTCCCTGGCGCACCTCCAGCTCAATACGGGCGACAGGTGCCTTCTTGGAAATCTCGATGGATTCCAGATAGAGGTAGGCATTGGTCCCGGCCAGGCCTATCACGGAAATGCCGCGCACCGCAATCTTTTTCACCAGCTTCTGGTTATAGGCGTCCAGAGCATCGAGGCGGTGAATCTTGTTGTGGGTGGTGCGATGAGTCGCCGAGTAGCGCAGGATCATCAGCGGTTTGAACTTGGCCAACGCCTCCAGGGTTTTTGCGCCTTCCATTTTCTGTGGCTCATCCAGAATCAGGATGGGGCGGTTGCTGCTGATCACATCAATGGGTCGGCGTGACTGGAAATCGTCCAGTTCATCATAGATGCGGCGGTTGTCCTTGCCCGTGGCATTGAACGCCTGGATATTGATGACCATGACGTTGATGCCCGCATCCGACGCAAAACTCTCCAAGTGGTGCAGTTGTTTGGAGTTGTAGATGAAAAATCGGGCTTTTTTGCTGTAGCTCTCCGTGAAGTGCTCGGCGGTAATTTCCAGCGATTTAAGCACACCTTCACGAATGGCGATACTGGGGACCACGACGATGAACTTGGACCATCCGTAGCGCTTGTTCATCTCGAAGATGCTCTTGACGTAGCAGTAGGTCTTGCCGGTACCGGTCTCCATCTCGACGTCGAGGTTGACCTTGCAGCCAGCGCTCACCACCAGTTTGTCGGACAACGGGAGGTTCTGCCGACGCTGCACGGAGTGAATATTTTCAAGAAGCTGGCCATCGGTCAGTTGAACATCGGCGTTCTTGAAGCCGGATTGTTCAAAAGGGAGACGTCCTCTCCCGGGGTCAATTCGATAGGTAATTCCGGAGGTATTCACCTGACCGGCGAAGCAGTCGACGACGGATTCGACCGCGCTGGTCTGATAGGGCTGGATCTTGAACTTCAGTTTCATTGGACACCTCCCTGTGTCCAATCCTTCGGGCGCACTGGCGTGCGTGCCAATTTGTATCCGTTCAAATTTGTCATGCTTGCCCCCCGACGATTGCTTCAAAACGTTGCAGCCACGCATCGAAAAGTGGACATTGCTCTCGCATTTTCTGTATGCCGATACTGCGTGCCACAGCAATTCCCGTTGTCGTCTTGGGGAATTCACCATTCCTCGACCACCCGTCAAGCCGCTTTGAAGGGGCTGTTACCGGGCTGTTGTTGATTGCCTCAGGTTCTCCGCACTCAGCCAGGACCGCCGCGATCTTTTCTTCTGCTATGTCTAGCTCAGTTGCAAGGCTTGCGCTGTCACTGAAGAGCAGTGCTTCAAATTCGTGAATGGCCATGTGGGGGATGAATCTCCCCTTCGCCTGTTGCTCGGCGAAAAGATCAACCACGGCAGTCTGGGTTGCGTCGTTGACAATCTCGGCAATCTTTGCGGGGGGTGCATTCGCGGGAACCTGATCAACCCCCGGCCATTCACGCACCCCATAAAAGTCCACAAGAGTTGTCACATAGGTATCAGCGCGTTGCTTGAGATGGATTTCAAGATCTTTCCTGACCCGCTCAAATCGGACATCGCCACCTTTTTGCCCCGGCTTGGTCACCTGCGTTGCCGTCATGAAAACCATCTTCTGCGCAAGATAGGGCTGCAGCAATGAATTGATAAAAATCTCTTCGGTTTTACCTTCAACAATGGCTATTACTTCGATAAAGTCACTCATAGACCGGCCCTCCGGAGATGACGTTTTTCATCCAGAGTTCACCAACCGAGTAACTCTTGAGCCATTCAGAATAGTCTTTTTCGTCAAGCCGTTTGAATGTTGAGGCGCCATCTTCACGGTTGACCACGATAATATCGTCAATGCCGAACTGATCGATTAAAGCCGGTGACTGGGTTGCCACAATGACCTGTGTTCGCTTGGAAGCAACCTGAATAAGTTCCGCCAGGATGACGATGGCAGCGGGATGCAGCCCCAATTCAGGTTCGTCAATAATAATGGTGGAGGGTGGATTCGGTTGCAGCAGCGCCGTGACAAGGCAAATAAATCGAATGGAACCGTCGGAAAGATGATAGGGCTGCAGGGGATAATCCGAGCCCTTTTGCATCCAGCTGATGTTGACCTCTTTTTTGGGGCCGCTCTCCCGAGGCTCAAGAATGAAGTCATCAAAGAACGGGGTCACCAGGCGAACGGCATTCAGAATGTCCTTGTACTCTTTAGGATGCATTTCCTTAAGCTTGTACAGGAAAGGGCCAATGTTCGATGCATCGGTGCGAAGCACCTTGTTGTCCTCAATAATCTCATAGTTCCGCATTGCCGCAGTGGAACTGGTATCGTGAAAGTGATAGATCTGCCACGATGAAATGGCATCAAAAACAGGTTGGCTGAATTTGGCATCCGATCTTTTTTTCTTTACCTCTGCAACCATGCGCGAAGTGCCATCATCGCTATCTCCCAACACCCACCACCCAGTGGTTCCGTGCTCATAATACCGTGCCTCGTCTTCGATGGCACAAGAATTATCTGGTGTAGGCACCAGTTTGAAACGAAATCCTCGAACTCCGAACCTCGTTTCAAACTCCATTTTTTCCGTCACCTTGCGTCCGTTAAAAAGAATATCGCCTGCTCCGCCGTTATCCCTGACATAACGGTTCAGATTGCCGTCGATCAGTGCTCGCAGCATTCTGAAAAACGAAATGAGATTGCTTTTCCCGGCCCCATTGCCTCCGACCACCACGTTAAGATTCGTCAGTTCAAAATCGACGAGCGCTCGGATCGACTTAAAGCCTTTTATCGTTAATTTATCCAAAGAAGTTCCCATAGCCCCTCCCTATATCGACTTCACATCAGTGCCCGGAGACATCTGCTTGAAAATCTGCTCCACGTTGATCTTGACGGCGTCGGACACGAAACCGCTATCGCGGAAGACCACGCGCAAAGGCTCGAACCCGGCCAGTTCCTTGACCAGGTCCTCGTTCACGCCGGTATCGAAGCAGGCGACCAGGGCGTTTTCATCGACAAAGAAAACGGTCTTGCCCTGGATGGTTTCCTTGCGAATAGGTAGGGACAGATCCACGCCCCAGTCCAGCAACACTTGAAAAAGCAGATCTTCGGATTTACGGTCTGGCTTAATGTTGTCGGTGAAGATTTTCAGCTGGCCTTGTTCGATGGCGTCCGGCGTGTAGTAGACGTCGGCCATGTTGGATGAATCGACTTTAAGCACACGGAAGCCGATGTCCTTGTTCCAGGCTTCATGACATTCGCCCTCCAGAATCTTCTTTCCAGCCCGGCGGATACGTTCCTTGCTGATATCGGCGATGTTTTTATAGCCTGCTTTGAAAGCCTCAGACTTTTCGTCACAAGGCTCGGGAAGCTGTACCATGATGAATTTGCGGTTGCCGCCATCTTCTGCGTTGAGTTGCATCACAGCATTGGCGGTAGTGGCTGATCCAGCGAAGAAATCCATGGTGATGTAATTTTTATCTACAGATGCTATTTCCAAAAGAGTTTTCAATAATCTTACTGGTTTTGGACTATCAAAATAACCTTTATCATCGAAAAGACGCTTAACTTCTTGGCGGCCCTCTTGGTTGTGACCAACGTCCTGATGAAACCAAATTGTATTCGGTCTAAGTCCATCCTGCACTTCAGACAGGAACGTTTTCAACCTTGGAATACCATCCCCATTTTTCCCAAACCAAATACGATTATCTGCTACCAGCTCTTTGAATTTATCGATATTTACACTCCAATACCTACCGTCTGGAGGAAAACACTTCCTTCCGCTTGGGGTGGTAATTTCGTAAACCAATTTTTCTGTACCTGATTTTGCGGACAAAACTACAGAGGTCCATAGCCCCCGGCTATCATTATCAGGGTTTACGTAGCCGCTAGGGGTTTCATCTCCCCTTGGGAGTAATTTTAGTTCCCAACTAATACCATCGCCGTTAAGTTTCGAGTTTTTTGCATAACAGAGAATATGATCATGCATAGTCGAAAAATATGTAGCATCATTAGCCCTGGCAAACTTCTTTTGCCAAATGAGATTTGCCACAAAATTCCTCTCTCCGAAAACTTCATCACATGCTTTCTTCAGGTTATGGACCTCACCATCATCAATACTGATGAAAAGCACACCATCCTCAGACAAAATGTTTCTGGCAAGTCGAAGCCGAGCAAATATCATAGATAACCAATCAGAGTGAAAACGCCCCCTTGAGTCAGTATTGGTCAGCAGGTGATTTCCTGTTTCGTCTTTTTGATTAGACCTTCTCAGGTATTCTTCATGATTCTCGGCAAAATCGTCTTCATAGATAAAATCGTTGCCCGTGTTATACGGCGGGTCGATGTAGATCATCTTGACCTTGCCGAGATAGGTCTCCTGGAGCAGTTTCAAGGCATCCAGGTTATCGCCCTCGATAAACAGGTTCTTCGTGGTGTCGAAATCCACGCTCTCTTCCCGGCAAGGACGCAGGGTCCTGGCGATGGGTGCGTTGGCGGTGAGCAGGGCTTCCCGCTTGCCTGGCCAGTTGAGGTGGTAACGCTCCTGCGGACCTTCCACGATTGACTCGGATAACTCCTGCCGCAGCTGGTCGAAATCGACCGCAAGCCTCAGCTTGCCGTCTTCGCTCTGGGCCTCGGTCACGCAGCCGGGAAACAGCTCACGAATGCGGGCTATGTTCTCCTGGGTCAGGTTCGGGGAGTGCATTTTCATCTTTTCCATATAAAACCTCTTTCTTTAACCACGAAACACACGAAATACTCGAAAGTGAAAAATCAAAAATGTTTTTTCGTGTATTTCGTGTGTTTCGTGGTTCATAAAATTATTCTTTCAATTTGTACTTTGGGATAGTGACCAAAGTTAACCAGTAGACCGAGTTTCAAGTCGGTTGCCTTCAGGTAATTGAACAGTTGGGCCTTGTGTTCTTTGCCCAACTCTGAAACCGCTTTCAGCTCAACGATGATTTTATCGAAGCATATAAAATCAGGTTTATATCGCTGTTCCAGAGCCTGCCCTTTGTAGGTCAGGATTAACTCTTTTTGTGGCTGAAATGGAATACCTCGTTGCCTCAGCTCTTTTTCAAGGCACTCTTGATAAACTGCTTCCAAGAAACCACACCCCATTTCACGATACACATCGAAAATCGCGCCCTGAATGGCGAACACTTCTTCTTTATAAAGAATTTTTTCGTGCTTTTCGTGTGTTTCGTGGTTCATGAAATCAGTCCTTCCAGTTCTTGTTTGAGATCACGCAGCTCGGCGTTGATCGCGACCTTGCGGTTAAATTGTTTCTCTTTGCGGAGCCGGGCCTCACAGCGCTCCAGCTCCCGCTGCTTGAGGCGAATGAGCTCCATCCGTTCCACCCGCGCCTGCAAGCCTTCATCCGGTCGTGCCGGGTACGGGATCAGGGGCGTCAGCAAATGGCCGTAAAGCGCCTCAAGGTCGAAAACCATCGGCAGGGGCTTGCGTGGCGTATCGGTGGCTGTCAAATCGCCATCGAAATATTCGCTGATGACCCACTTGCTGGCATCCGATTCACTCGGCCGCTTAAAGGCGGCGACAGGTTTTACTTTCCCGTCGAACCGAAGCTCAAAAATGATCGGAAAGGGAATGGCCAGGTCAATGCAGCGCAGCACCTCGGGTTTGAGTTCGTCCCCCTTGAGCGCGATACTGAAGATCTGGATTTCAGGCACAGCCTTTGATGCCTTCAGGTTGACTGTCTCCGGGGCAAGCTTGTGCTGCCAGACGATCTGTTCCACCTGCCGGACAAATAACTGTCTGACGGCGCTACTTACGCTTCCGTGCTCGTAGATTTTGCTCTTGGGCAGCACGCGTCCGAAAGCGGCGTTCTTTGGATAGTCGAAGAGCACGGCTGTCATCCTTCCCCCTGTACAACAAGAAAGGCGACGAGCTCAAAATCGTCGAGTCCGGCGATGGTGTTTACCAGGGCCGTGGTTTTGCCGCCCGAGAACAGGCTGTCGAGGTCCTTTTCCTCCTTGACGTCGATCATAGAACGGATGGCAGTGCTTAGCAGGTCGGAACAGGCTTTCATGTCGCGGCCTTCATCAGTTAGCTGATTGAACAAGCGACATACGGCCTGAATGGGTTCTCCCTGACCCTTGCAGCTGGAGCGCACCAGATCGAGCAGTGATTTGACCTCGGTGTGGTTGGCAATAACCTGCCCATCGCCCGCGATATAGATCAAATAGTAGGGATGCAGCCGGTTCTGCTGGTTAATGTTAACGCCATGGTTGAGGTTGCGCAGTGCGAAGATGACGCCGGAGTGCAATCCCATTTCTGGTCTGGCAGGGACAACCGCATGCATGCCATTGGGCACGTTGGCAAGCTCGCCATTGGTTTTGACATAGTTCAGCAGGTCCATGCGAAAGTCATTCAGACCAAGATCGGTGATGGACACACCTGTTTTAAGGTCTTCCAGTTCGATCACCTCTTCCTGCATACGCCGGAGTTGCTCTTTCCGATACGAAATTTCACTGCTTTTTGCCGTGAGGACGTTGTCGTCGCCGGTGGCCGTCACGTCGGCAATGACCATCCGGTTTTCGACCCGTTCCTTGAGATTGATGTATTCATCCAGAGAAATATCGGGCCAGTAGTTCACCAGCTGGATGGTCTTGTTGATGGAGCCGATACGGTCGATCCGGCCGAATCGCTGAATGATGCGGACCGGGTTCCAGTGGATGTCATAGTTGACCAGGTAATCGCAGTCCTGAAGGTTCTGCCCTTCGGAGATACAGTCGGTGCCGATCAGCAGGTCCAATTCAGCTGGTTCATTTGGCAGCACCTGAGCCTTCTCTTTGGCGCGAGGAGAGAAAAGCGTCAACAGCGACTGGAAATCATAGTTCTTCTTGAGGGTTGATTTCGGCGCATCCTTGCCGGTTACTTTTCCGGTGTGCAGCCCCTGTGTTGCCAGTAGGGTATCCGCCAGGTTGTTGTAAAGGTAATTGGCCGTGTCGGCAAACGCTGTAAAAATAAGGACTTTTTTGTTGCCGTCATTGATGGGATTTTCAATCTTGCTGAGAATCAGGGCTTTCAGGTGTTGCAGCTTGGCATCGTCCTCGGGGGTGACTTTTGCCATGGAGCTTAGCAAGGCGTTAATAACTTCCAGATCAACCTTCAGGTCATATTCCCATGAGGGAAGATCCATGTCGACCAGGTTGATTTTGACCTTACCTCCGATTTCTGAGTCCTCCAAAACGGGGATATCATCTTCCTCGGCTTCAAGATTTGCCAAGCTACCGGTCCAGTCGGAAATGCTGTCAGCACGGCCTGCGACCTTGAATGAATCAATTTTGTTCAGGGTGCGGGTGTGGTTGTTATGCAGGCTTTGCAGTGTAAGTCGAAAGGCTTCGACCGAGCTTTCCAGGCGCTTGAGCAGATTGGTCGTCATCAATGCCTGCAGACTTCGTTCGCGGTCTGCCTGCTTGAGCTTTCCTTTGCCGCCTTCCACCTGCGTGTCGTACAGGTCTTCATACTTTTTGAGACGACTGGGAAGGATGTAGCTGATCGGGGCGTAGACGGCCAGCTTGAGCAGCGAGAGCTGTTCGAATATTTCATTGAAGCTCATGACATCCGTGCGCCCGGTCAGTGGAGAATGAAACGACAGGGGTTTGCGGCGCTCGGGAAACTGGCCTATGTCACTGGTGTCGTAAAAGGTCTGGATGTGCTTTCGCGAACGGGCGATGGTAACGCTATCCAGCAACTCAAAGAAGTCAAAATCAAGGGAATCCAAGATAGCTCGCGCCGTACGATCCTCCGGGGCCAGCTTTGACCACTGATTGAATACCGTCTGGGCGTTGCGGAAGATTTCTTCTACTGTTCTGCCCGTGCGCAGCTTCTTGCTGAGATTTTCGGAGTCGCCTTCGTAGGCCAGGGCCAGTTGATTGCGAAGGTCATTGAATCGATTGTTGACCGGGGTGGCGGACAGCATCAGAACCTTGGTCTTAACGCCCTGGCGGACGACCTGGTTCATCAGCTTCTGATATCGGGTTTCTCGGTCTTTAACGGCATCGTTATTGCGGAAGTTATGGGATTCATCGATGACGACCAGATCATAGTTGCCCCAATTGATCCGATTCAGAGGAATGCCAAACGACTCACCCGAGGTGCGGGAAAGGTCGGTGTGACACAGCACATCGTAATTGAAGCGATCCTTGGAGAAGATATTGGTCGTCAGGTTACTGTTGTAGTTTAACCAGTTGTCCGCGAGTTTTTTGGGGCACAGAACAAGCACTGACCGATTGCGCAGTTCGTAATATTTTACAACGGCCAGCGCCGTGAAGGTTTTACCAAGACCAACGCTATCCGCCAGGATGCAGCCGTTGTATGTTTCCAGCTTATTGATAATGCCTATGGCGGCATCACGCTGAAAGTTGAAAAGCTTGTTCCAGACCAGTGTGTCCTGGTAGCCCGTGCGGTCGTTGGGTAACACGTCTTCATCTATATCATTGAGGAAATCGCTGAAAATATTGTAGAGCATCAGGAAGTAGATGCGTTCGGGCGAATTTTCCTGATAGACCGATGCGATATGATCACAGATCGCGGTGGTCACATCTTCAAGCTTGGTGGCGTCACTCCATATCTGGTCAAAAAGCTGAAGGTATGTCGATGTAAAGGCCGTCTCGTCTACCCGATTGACGATGTTGGAAACGGCATCGCCCTGCTGATATCCCAGATCAACGGCGGTGAAGCCATGTAAAGGCATATAGGCCGCCTCCTGCTCCGGTCCTTGAATGCAGGCAAACTGCTGCATCGGGGATTTGGTTTTGTTGGAGCGGAATCTGGCTTTGCGGCGCATCCATTCGGCGCACTCGCGGGCAATGGCACGCTGGGTGAGTTTATTGCGAAGCTGGATTTCAAATTCGGAGCCGTAGAGATTGCGTTCCCGGTTGGCCTTGGGGATAAAAAACTCTCGGCGTTCTTTTCTGAGTTTGTCGGTTACTTCGTTGGGAACGAAGGTCGGTGCCGTGAAGATGAATTCCAGCGACTCAATCTTTGCGAGTTCGGACTTTAAAGCTTCATAGGCATAGATCGAAAAGCACGATGCCGCGATCTTCAATTTGGCCTTGGGGTGGATGGAAGCCTTCAGATCGTCGCCCAGCAAAGAATTGATGTTGTCGATGATCTTCATTCGTCAGAACCCTTCTTGTTGCGGTCTGCCGCGCCGCCAGCCTTCACCCACTCGTCGACTTCATCTTTCTTGAACTTCCAAAGACGGCCCATGCGATGGGCGGGCATCGCATGCTTGTCGATCCAGCGGTAAACGGTGTCACTGCTGACACCAAGGTACTTGCCTATCTCGTCTACTGATAACCAGCGGTCTTCCATCTCGGCCATTTCTTTAGCTCCTCAGGGGCGATTGGTTTTCTTGCCACGCCAGAGGCGGTAACGGGGATGTTGGGCGGAGCTTCCCCAAGTTAAAACGTCCTTTAATATATTTAGGCAGGGGCCGATTGTCAAACGTTTTCGTCCGGATAAGGCCGCAAAGGTCTGCTCACGGGCGTAACCACTGGCCGCTGGCGACTCTCTCCGTGTAAGACGGGCATGGCATCCAGTAAGTCCAAGCGGCAATCGAGGTGCGCCCGCGCAGCACCGCCACCATCACCCGCTGGTACATGCTGTGCCCGCCGGGCCGGAAACCTTCCAGCCGGTCGATGGGCGGCAGGTCGCGTTGCGGGTCGGTGAAGGTCACCAGTTCCCCGTGGATCAGATCCCAGTCGCCGGTCGGGCGGCCGAAGCGTGGCGTGCCGATCCTCGGATACGACGTCGACCGGGAGAACAAAAAACTGCTGGTCAACCCCGATGAAGCCAGGACGGTGCAGTACATCTTCCGCCGCTTCATCCAGATTGGTTCGGCCAAGAAACTTG
>Ga0210049_1001906_pt1 | contig 19583 bp, 17 predicted proteins | sample CryGeyCG2014_300_2_FD_183964 | JGI IMG/M metagenome (GOLD analysis project Ga0210049, IMG submission 183964) | Groundwater microbial communities from aquifer - Crystal Geyser CG06_land_8/20/14_3.00 (SPAdes) (version 2) | ecosystem: Environmental > Aquatic > Deep subsurface > Groundwater | place... | reverse complement strand
GGTTAAGGTATAGGTAATAGCATTAAAGGTAGCAGTCACTGTTTTGTTGGCATCCATGGTTACAGTACAATTTCCTGTTCCTGAACAACCTCCTCCTGACCAGCCAGCAAAGGTAGAACCTGAGGCTGCTGTGGCAGTAAGAGTAACTGAAGTTCCTGAATTATATGCTTCTGTGCAGTCCGAACCGCAGTTAATACCTGCTGGGCTAGAAGTAACGGTTCCAGAACCAGTGCCAGCTCTACTTACTGTCAAGGTATAGGTTGGTGTAGGTGTAGGAGGTGAAGGCGGAGAAGGAAGTCCAATATAAACCAAGCCTGCCTTATTCACTTGAATAGTTTTTGTTTTTGTTGGGTCGGTTTGAATAGCAAGAGTAATTTGGGCTAAAAGCGCGTCGGGCTTGATTGTCACTGTCGGGTCAGGGGGGGTGAAGGTTATATGTAAAGGAGAGGCTGATAACTGGCTGATTTGCACTTCCTTTTCAATTTTGATGTCCTCGACTAAACCGTCGGAACCTGAATCATAATGGTTATTACCGTTAAGGTCAGCAAATAAAATATAATGGTCTTTTTCTGAAATTTTAAAATAAATTCCGTAACCTCCTTTGGGAATTTGGCCTTGAAATGCTCTTGCTGACATTGCAAACTCTTCCACTCTTCTTATATCCTGGGCAAGTTTATTTGCTGCTCTCTGAAGAGCGTACTGTTTTTCCCCTCCCCGCCAATTGGCCAGGACCAATCCTGAGACAATGACAATAATGGCCATTACTACTAAAAGCTCAATAATGGTGAATCCTGTACCACTTTTTGATTTCTCCTTCATATTAAATTAAGATACCAGTTAATTATTTGTTGGCCCCAGAATAAAGCTACAAAGATTCCTGTGACCAAAAAGGGGCCAAAAGGAACTTCACTTTTGAGAGTTTTTTGACCAGAAATCACCAATCCTAATCCTATTATAGCACCCAGAAAGATAGCCGAAAATAAAGCGACTAAAACATTGGGGAAACCGAGGAATAGTCCCATAAAAAAAGCCAATTTAATATCCCCAACCCCCATCCATTTTCCTCGAGAAATTAAGACAATTGCCAGAAAAAAAATAGCTGCTCCCAGAGCACTTAAAATTGAATAATTGAAAATTGAAAATTGTTTGGAAATTAAAAATTGTAAATTAAAAATTAAAGCAAGAATAATGGCGGGGTAAATTATTTTGTCAGGAATAATATAGTATTTGAGGTCATAAACGAAAATAATAATCAGAAAACAAGTAACAAGTAAGAAGTAAGAAGTAAGAAGTAAGTTAGGGGAGGTATAAAATACTACTAAGATAAATAAAATTCCCGTTGCCAGTTCCACTAAGGGATACTGCCAAGAGATCGGCTGCTGGCAATAGCGGCATTTTCCTTTTAAAATTAAAAAGCTAAAAAGAGGAATTAAATCCTGCCAATTTAAGGTATGTTGGCAGTTTGGGCAAAAAGAACGCCCCCTTAACCCTCCTAAATTTTTCAAAGAAAAACTTGGGAGGGCAAGGCGATAAATTAGACAATTTAAAAAACTACCAACAACTAAGCCAAAAATAAAGATGATTAAATAGAAAAAGGGGCTTGCCATTTTTTAATTATACAATAAGATTTAAAATAAATCCCGCACCACTTTTTATGGGAATTCTTAAATTTAAACCCATATCACTGAAAAGTGGTGCGGGATAAAAAACCACAATCGCCTTTTTGTGATCTTGGTTAAATGAAATATTCTTTTAAACTAATTTTCTTTATGGACAGACAGTTGCATCGACAGCCGGTGCTGAATCCAATTGTTTGGCAATCGCCGTTGAGTCAGCACAGTACCATTTCCCAGCAGCCGCTACCAAAGGAGACCAGGCTGCCCAGGCTAAGGAATTGGTGCTTTCATTACAGGCCACTTCTACATTACCATTGTTAGCCATGACACTGGTCCTAATCCTTCCATAATCTCCGGTTGTGCTCAAAGTACTATTACCAGCCGACCCACCGGTCTCTGCACAAACTGCACCATAATCACCATCAGTATCATAACTCATTTCAGTTGCTGTTCTCAATTCCGACATGGCCGCTTTAACAGCGGTATCCTTGGCTCTATTTCTGGCGGTATTGAAACCAACCAAAACAATGGAGGCCAAAATTCCAATAATGGCAATAACCACCAAAAGTTCAATCAGAGTAAAACCCTTATGTTTTTTAGTAAAAAGTTGTAACATTGTTAATTGCTTGCCCCGTAGGATCCCGGCGGGATTCCTATGGGGTTGTTTGTTAATTAATAATTGTTCGACCTTTTTGATTTCCTTAATATATTTTATAACCTTCGAAGAGTCAGGTCAACTGGATTTTTCAACAGGGTAAATTAAATTCCACTAATCCCCGAATAAATAGGAAGAAGAATGGAAGCAACGAAAAAGCCAACTACCAGTCCCAAAAAGACAACTAAAACCGGTTCAATAAGACTTAAAAGATTACTAATAGAAACTTCAATTTCTTTTTGATAAAAATCGGAAATATTTATTAAGATTGAATCTAATCGACCAGTTTTTTCCCCAACCATAATCATTTGAGTTAATAAGGGTGGGGTTTCTTTGGGGAAGCTGGTTAAAACCTGACTAATTGATTCTCCTCTTCTCACTCCATCCCGAATTTTTAAAATTATTTCTCTGTAAACAGAATTTCCCATTACTTCAGCAGTGATTTCCAAGGATTTGGTGATGGGTAAACCTCCAGAAATTAAAGTGCTTAAATTTTCAGCAAAACGAGAAAGATAAACCATTTTTAAAAAATCACCAAAGAAAGGTAAACGAATTGAGATTTTGTCGAAAAAATCTTTCCCTTTAGGAGTGATTGTCCAACGCCAGAGAAATATTGCCCCAAAAATAAGAAGTAATAAAATTATCCAACCCTTTTCTCTTAAAAAATCAACAAATACCATAAGAATCCGAGTGATAATGGGAAGCTGGGCACCTGATTCTTTTAAAATTCCAATTAATTGAGGAAGAACAAAAATAATCATTATGGTTAAAACCACAAAAAGCGTGGCCAACACAAACGCCGGATAGAACATTGCCCCTCTAATTTTTGAAGTAAGGTAATAATCCTTTTCGAGATGTTCGGCCAAATAAGATAGAACTTGGGATAATTTTCCAGACGCCTCGCCAGATTTTACTAAATTAATAAAGAAAGAAGAAAAAATTTTGGGGTGGTGGGAAAGAGCAGTAGAAAAAGTTGTTCCTCCTTCGACCTCTTCGGAAATTTCGGAAATTTTTTCTTGGAATTCTGGATTTTTGGTCTGGGAAGCTAAGGTTCTTAAAGCTTCGACTAGGGGGATTTCTGAACTAACAAGAATAGAAAGTTGGCGAGAAAATAAAACCACATCTTTTCTAGCAATTCTCCTAAATAAGTAGATTTTTCTAGCATAAATTGGCTCCCCAGTGGTTTCCTCCAAAGAAGTAACATAAAGGCCGGTTTTTTGTAAAAGAGCAGTCGCTACCTCGGGAGAGGCAGCGGTAATTACTCCCATCTGAATCTCCCCTTCTTTAGTTCTGGCAGTATAGTTAAACCTCACAAATATAATGCAAATCTACGAATGAAATGCTAATCTACAAATTGCGAACAATTAAGTATTTGCACATTCGCAGTATTCGCATAAAATTCGCATCATTCGCATTATGTATTTATCTTCTGACGAGGATTCTCAATTCGGCGGGGTTTAAGGAATAAGCTATGGCGTTTTCTAAAGAAATTTCTCGCTTTTTCACTAAATCAGCTAAATATCTATTCAGGGATATCATTCCAGCCTCAGCTGAAGTTTCAATCACCAAATTAATTTCATGGATTTTATTTTCTCTGATTAAATTGGCAACAGCCGGAGTATTAACCATTATTTCGCAAGCAGGTATCATTCCTCCCCTGATTCTGGGAACTAATCTCTGAGAAATGACTCCGAAAAGGGAGCCGGCCAGTTGATTTCCGATTTGAGTTTGTTGCTCTGGAGGGAAACTGTTAACAATTCGATGAATGGTTTGGGCAGCCGAATTAGTATGCAAGGTAGCGAAAACTAAATGGCCAGTTTCAGCAGCGGTAATGGCAGTAGCCATAGTCTCTAAATCCCTCATTTCTCCAACCATAATAACATCAGGGTCTTGGCGGAAAGTAGCCCTTAGCGCTCGAGCAAAAGATAAAGTGTCTTGATAAACTTCTCTTTGGTTAACAATTGCTTTGTCATCTTGGAAAACATATTCAATTGGATCTTCAATTGTAATTATGTGATCGGCTCTAATATGGTTGATTTCATCAATCAAAGCAGCTAAGGTAGTTGATTTTCCATGACCAGAGGGGCCGGTAACTAGAACAAAGCCCTGATTTGGCCGACAAAATTGATGTAGTATTGGAGGAAGATTGAGTTCTTCAATGGCTCGAATTTTTGAGGGAATAAGACGTAAAGCAATAGAGACAAAACCTTTTTGTAAATAAACATTAACTCGGAAACGGGCTCGGGCGGCTTGCCCACCTAAATTTCCTTCGGAAACTTTGGCGGGTGAAGGTGGGTTGGAGTCCTCAAAATTATAAGAGAAATCTAATTCTTTTTCTTTTAAAAAACGCTGAATCTGGTCTTCGGTCATTAAGGCAGTAGCAAAACCCTGAGTTTCTTCTGGAGTTAGAATTTTTCTTTTGGCCAAGGGGACCAAAACTCCATTAATCCTAAGAGTTGGTCTATCACCAACTGAAAGATGCAAATCAGAGGCCTCTGATTTAAAGGTTTCTTCAAGTAGTTCTTTTAATTGGATAGAATAATTCGCCATAAGTATAATCCGAATCTACAAATGGTATCCGAATGCTTCGAATATTCGGATGGGCGCATTCGTAGTGCGCTATTCGGATGCTATTTTTCTTCTGCCACCCTCAATACCTCTTCAATGGTAGTGATACCTTGAAAAACTTTCAGGATGCCCATTTGTTTCATAGTAATCATTTTTTGCCTTTTTGCCTCTTCAGAAATTTTAGCTTCTGAAGGCTCGGTTAAAATTATTTTCTCTAATTCTTTAGTCATTTCTAAAATTTCAAAAAGGGCGGTTCTTCCTTTAAATCCTTGATTGTTGCATTTTTTACAACCTTTGGATTCAAAAATATAAAGTGGCCGGGGAATCTTAACATTTTTCTTTGTCGCCTCAGGCAAGGAATCAATTTCTCCTAAAATTAAATTTTCAATCTCTTTTAGCGGTTTTGCTTTCTTTTTACATTCAGGGCAAAGAACTCTAACTAATCTCTGGGCCATAGCTACGCTTAAAGTTGGCGGTAATAAAAATGGGCTTACCTTCATATCAATTAATCTCGGAATAACACCAATGGCATTATTGGTATGGAGGGTTGATAAGACAATGTGGCCGGTCAAGGCAGCGTGGATGGCTAAAGAAGCGGTTTCTTCATCTCGGATTTCTCCAACCATAATAATATCTGGGTCCTGTCGGACAACCTGCCGGAGACCGGCGGCAAAAGAATAACCGATTTCTGGTTTAACTTGAGATTGATTAATTCCCTCAATAAAATATTCAACTGGATCTTCTAAGGTAACAATATTTACTCCCTCTTGATTTAAAAGATTCAAAATGGTGTATAAAGTAGTGGTCTTCCCACAACCTGTGGGGCCAGTAGCCAAAATTAAACCATAAGGTTTCTTAATTGCCGCGTTGAGAACTTCCAGGTCTCTGCCCAAAAGACCCAATCCTTCAGGAGTCATTAGTCCTTTTGAAGGATCTAAAACCCGGATAGCTGCCTTTTCCCCTAAGGCGGTGGGGAAGGTCGAAACCCGAAAATCAATTTCTTTATTGCCAATAACAGTGGTAAAGCGGCCATCTTGAGGAATTCGGGTTTCGTCAAGCCTCAAACCTGAAAGAATTTTCACTCTAGCAACAACAGCCGGTAAAACCTTGAGGGGTAAAAGAATACTAGAATGTAAAACTCCGTCGACTCGAAACCTGACCCTCAAACTTTTTTTTACTGGTTCAATATGGATATCTGAGGCCCTCCCTTCAACAGCGTGTCTCAAAATTACTGCCACCACTTTAGAAATCGGCGCCTCTTCCACCAACCTCTCAAATTCGCTCACTTTTGAAGGTTCGGCTTCTATTTTCTCTTTTTTTAATTCAATTTCCAGCTCCTCGAGGGCTCTTTTAACTTCTTCCCGAAGCGTTCGATATTGTTTTAGGAGGGAGTCGAAAGTAAAGAAACTAATTAAGAAAACTTTTGGAGAGAGATTCCCTTGTCTGGCTAAAAATTTAAGAGCTTCTTGAGCTTTGAGGTCTTCCGGATAAACCATCCCAACCTCTAAGATATTATCTTCTTGGGCAAGAGGAATGATTTTGTAATATCTGGCTGCCTCTTCAGGGACTAGCTCCAGAACTTTTAAAGGAATTTCTTTTGCCGGCATCTCTTTTGCAGGTATTTTAAAAACTTCACTTTTTAAATCAAATAAAACATCTTCAGGGACAATCCCTTTTCCTAAAATTACTTCTTCTGGAGTTTTGCCAGATTTTTTAATTTCGTATTTTAATTCACCAGCCTTCTCCTTTTTTAAAATTCCTTTTTTTACTAAAGCTTCAACTAATAACATATTAATAAGAGATGAAGGGATTTTCTCGACCGGCTTCACCTTCAAAAGCCGGAATTTTTTCAAAATCCTTTAAAGCTTGAAAGAGGGGATTCTTTAATATCTCAAAGTTTATTTCAATTTTTTGCCAAATTTTAGAAACTTCCGCCAGAGGGGCTTCAGTTGGTGTGACTGAAGGTCTTCTGGAAAAACCCAACCAAAGAGTAAGTAAAATAACAAAAACTATTCCAATTAAAATAAAGATTAAATATTTTTGTTTTTTCTTTTCTTGGAAAATAATAGCCATATTAATAAGAATAAACCTTAATTGTTAAATCAAAATGGGGAATTTCTTTGGGGGATTTTGTAGAAAAAGAAATGTTATTAATCCCGATAAGCCTAGCACTTTTTTCTAAGGCAGATAGGAAATTTTTAAAATTAGGATAAAAGCCAGAAAGCTTTAAATTTATTTCTCTTTCTTGAAGATATTCTTTCTCTTTCAAAGAACCTGTTCTACTAATTTTAATATCATCTAATCTTGCCCCATTTTCAGCTGATGTTCCTTGAAGAAATACAAAAAGATTGGGTAAATAAGCATCGGCGGTGAGAGCTTGGTCAATTTTTGCGAGTTGGGGAGAAAATTCTTTAAGCTGGAGAGAGATTTTTTGGAGGTGTGATAAATAATCTTCTAATTCTTTTAGTTCTTTTTCTTTTTGTTGAACTTTAAATGAGAGAGTTTTGAATTTTTCAAAAGAAGGTAAAATTAGCCCAAACGAGATGGCAACAATTAATAAGAAGGTAATAGTGATAAAAAGAGGTTTTCTCATTTTAAAATATTTTTAAATTGAGGGGGTGGGGTTTAATATTTTAAGGTCAAGGGAAATCTCTAATTCAAATTCTACTCCCCCGCCTTTCCCAAAATAAACTTGATTTAAGTTTATTTTTTGAACAAAGTTTTCATTTTGGAAAATAATCAATTGCTGCTGAAGAGTGGAAAAATCTTGGGTGACACCTTTTAGTCTGAGGCTGTTTGGAATAGTTGCGTCAAAAGTAAAATCAGTCCACCAAACCTGCGGATGGGTTACTTTTTCGAGAAATTCAAAGAGATTTGTTGGATTTCTGTGTTGACTAAATAGAAAATTATAATCTTCTATTTTTTGACGCCAGCTATCAATTTCCTTCTCTAAATTTTCAACCTCGGGAGTTCTTTTTTGTAAAATATTTTCTTCAAGATTTTTTAATGTTTGGGAAGATTTTTCAATTCGGTTATTTAAGTAAAAATAAGCTATAATTGTCAATACTAAAAGGAATATCCCTAAAAAGAAAAGAAAATTAATCAAAAAAATAGGTCTCCTAGCTTTTGTCTTTGGAATAATTTCAATTGCCACGTTCCCTAATGCTCAAGTTAAAAGTTAAAATATAAAAATTAAAAATTATTTTTTAGACTTTTAACTTGGGACTGTAACTTTTGACTTTTGACTTTTGACTTTTAATTTTTAACTATTCTAGCCCACGGAGAGCCATGCCAACAGTAATGGCATAAGAAGGGCCCGTTTCTTTCAAAACTGGAGTTAAAATTTGAGGGTAAAAGATATTAGAAAAAGGATCGCCAATAATTACCTCTTTTTTTAATTGTGAGGCGAAATATTCCTTTAGGCCAGGAAGAAGAGCTGTACCCCCAGCCAAAACAATACTATCTACCTCTTTATTTTCTTCTTGATAAAAATTTTGGCTAATTTTCTCTATTTCAGTTAAAATTAAATTGATTCTGGGAAGCAAAATCTGAGAAATTGGTTTTTGATGAATCGCGTTATTGGACTTTTGAGTTATCCCGTATTTTTTCTTCAGTTCCTCAGCCTCCCAGAAATTGACATTTAAACTCTGAGAAAGAGCTTGGGTCAGGTTATTTCCGGCGATATCAAAACTATAACTTCGCTTTAAAATCTTGTCTTCCACAATACTGACGGTTGTGCTCTGGGCACCAATATCTACTAAAATAATAATCTTTTTATCCCCTTTAATCAAGGTTCGAGCTAAGCCAAAAACTTCAGCCTCTAAAGCTAGAAGTTTAATGTTACAAACCCGACTAATTTCTTGATACTGATTAATGACTTCTTTGGGGACGGCAACTAAAATAACTTTTAGAGGAGAATCTCGAGATTCTCTGGCTTCCTCACTAATAACTGACCAGTCAAGAACTACTTCTGAGAGAGGGAGGGGAATATGTTGACGGGCTTCAAAATTGATGGCCTTGGGGAGTTCCTCTTTGGTCATTGGTGGAAGCTCAATAGTCGTAAAAAAACTGGAAAAATCAGGGATAGAAAAAGTGGCTGAGCGGAAACGAAATTTGGCTTCATTGAAAATGGCCTGGATCCCCTGGGATATTTCACGAGTAGAGAGTAAAAAAGTACTACTTTCTGGGATAAAGCCAGTCCGAAAGGGTCGATCCCCAATTTGACGAGTTAAAACTTCACCATAATTTTCCAATACCTTTCTCTCCCCTTTTTTTAAAAGTTCAACGATTTTTATTGAGAATGTGCCAATATCTATCCCTAAAGAATTTTTAGAAGAAAACCCGAAAGGAATTTTAATCATAATTTTATTATATCATGATTCAAGAAGTAGTAAAAAATATTTTTTCACAGATTAAAGAATTTTGCCTAGATTTATTTTTCCCTCGATTTTGTTTGGGTTGTAATCGCGAAGGGAATTGGCTTTGTGATGATTGTCTAGCCACTTTAGAAATCCAAGGTCAGGTCTTTTGCCCAATTTGTTTAAAAAGGGTGATCGATTTTAAAACCTGTCGAAGTTGCCAAAGCAAAACTCATCTTTCTGGTCTTCTTTGGGCCTTACCTTATCAAAATCCCCTGGTGAAAAAGCTCATCCAGCAATTTAAATATCAGCCTTTTATTAAAGAACTCAGCCAACCCTTAGCTTATCTTATCATATCTCATTTATTTTTGACAGACTACAACCAAGCCACCACCCTCACACCACCTCCGACTGAGCTAAAAGCTAAGGAAAAATGGCTTCAGGAGTTCGTTTTAATCCCCATTCCTTTACATAAAAGAAGACGAAGATGGCGGGGATTTGATCAAGCAGAAGAAATATCAAAAGAAATTTCAAATTATTTTGGGCTCCCGACTTTGAACAATATCTTAATTCGAAAAAAAGAAACTTTACCCCAGGTTGATTTAGAAGGAAAAGAAAGGGAAGAGAATATTAAGGGTGCTTTTATTTGCTTGAATCAAGGAGTAGTCCAAGGCAGAAAAATTTTCTTAGTAGATGATATTTATACAACCGGGGCAACCATGGAAGAGGCGGCCAGAGTTTTAAAGGAAGCTGGCGCCAAACAAATCTGGGGAATGGTAGTGGCCAGAGGATAAAATATTAATTTAATTTCCAATTATCAATTTTCAATTTTCAATCAAAAAACCGGCGAAAGCCGGTTTTTTGATTTGCAGTATCTCTCGGTCTCTCGATAAAAAATGTTGTCTGCGGAAGCGGGAGGATTCGAACCTACATACCTAAACCTATTTAAGAATGTAATCGACAGTAGGTACGATTGAATTGCGATTTGCTAGACATTGTTTAAATAAATACTCTTCCCCAGAATTCTTAAATATATAAAGCCAGTCATACGCATTAACTTTCGTCTTTTTTACCACATATCCCTTTGAATTAGAATGAATCCTCCGCAATGCTACTTCGCGCACACTGCTATATCGTACCTGTACTCTTTTTAATACCCTGCCTGTATCGACGATTAAGTCATAGTGAGCAGATTCGGTAAGCGGTAGGGCTACATCATAGCCCATTTTTGTAAATCGTGCGATTGCTTGTGAAACGGCTATATCGCCTTTGCGTTGTGTTGTTCTCATTAATTAATTATAACAGTAGGGGCAACTGTTGCAAGCGGAGTTATTGCGGAGAGGGTGAGATTCGAACTCACGATGCCATTGCTGGCATACTGGTTTTCAAGACCAGCCTGTTCAACCACTCCAGCACCTCTCCGTTTTTATACGGGGCGAGCTGCCGCTTTCAACCACTCAGCCACACTTCCAAAAATAAGCGGAGAGGGTGGGATTCGAACCCACGATAAGGCTATTACACCCTATAAGAGTTTAGCAAACTCTCCCGTTCAACCATGCTCCGGCACCTCTCCAACTGTTTTATATTTTATCTTTTAGCGACCTTTAAGTCAACCCTATTAATTTTGGAAATCGATAGATTGATTTTATATTAATTTTATGATAGATTAAAAAAGTATTTTGTCCCCGTAGTTTAATGGAAAAAACGGAAGTTTGCGGAACTTCAGAGTGTAGGTTCGATTCCTACCGGGGACACTATCTATGACCCTCTCTACCTCTATTGAAAAAATTCCTCGAATAGGCCCTGGCTACCAAAAAAAACTAAAAAAACTGGGTATTAAGACGGTTCGCGATCTCTTTTTCCATTTCCCTCACCGATATGAAGATTTCTCAAATATAATTCCTCTTTCTCAGGCTGAAATTGGAGGGCCTTTTTGTTTTCAGGGAAAAATTTTAGAAATTAGAAATTTAAGGACTTTTAGAAAAAGAATGACCATAACCCAAGCTGTTCTGGCTGACGAAACCGGGAGGATAAAAGTAATTTGGTTCAATCAGCCCTATTTAATAAACACCCTGAAAAAAGACGATTTTGTTTGTCTGGCCGGCAAGATAACAAAGAAAAATGGCGGAAGATATTTATCAAATCCTGCTTATGAAAAAATCCCAGATCTAAATAAAATTTTTAAAGGTGGTAGTCAGCAAGACCTAACTCATACTGGCAGACTAATCCCTATTTATCCTGAAACAGAAGGCCTTTCCTCAAAATGGCTAAGATTTATAATAAAACCCCTTCTAACTAAAGTAAAAGATAAAATTTCTGACCCCCTTCCAGAAAAAATAATAGAAGAAAACAAGTTTCTCCCCATCCAAAAAGCAATCTGGCAGATTCATTTTCCAGATTCTTTAAAGATGGCGAAAGAAGCAAAAGAAAGATTTTCTTTTGAAGAAGTATTTATTATCTCTCTTTTTGCTTTAAGAGAAAGGTTAAAATTAGCTAAAGAAAAAGCAATGACTGTTCCTTTAAATCTTGAGTTAATTAAAAATTTTACTAATAGTTTGCCTTTTAAACTAACCGATGATCAAAAAAAAGCTGCTTGGCAGATTTTAAAAGATTCAGAAAAATCACGACCAATGAATAGGTTATTAGAAGGCGATGTTGGTTCGGGGAAAACAATTGTAGCGTTAATCTCCGCCTTAAATGTAATCAAAGCCGGTTACCAAGTGGCTTTTATGGCGCCAACAGAAATTTTAGCCAAACAACATTTCAAAACATTTAAGGAATTTTTAAAAGGATTTAATTTAAATCTTGGTTTAATCACCGGTAAAGAAAGTTATTTTCAAAATGATAAAATCTCGAGAAAAGAACTCTTAGAGAAGGTAAAAGAGGGAAGAGTTGATATTTTAATTGGTACCCATGCTTTAGTCCAAAATCAAAAATTAGGGACCGCTAAAAAAGACTACAACCCACCCACCACCCGAGGGGCCCAAACGAAAGTTTGGGAGGGAGGAGGGGGGGTCGGAGTCCCGCCTTCAACGAGCCCCTTGCCCGAAATAAAGTTTAAAAAATTGGCTTTAGTGATAATTGATGAACAGCATCGCTTCGGAGTAGAACAGAGAGCTCGGCTTTGTCAACAACCCAAAATCATCCCCCATCTTCTTTCAATGACCGCTACCCCTATCCCCCGGACACTTTCTTTAACTCTTTATGGTGATCTGGATTTATCTTTAATTAAAGAACTACCCAAAGGAAGAAAAAAAATCATTACCAAAGTTATTCCACCCAAAAAGAGACAAGAAGCTTATGAGTTTATAAGGCAACAAGTCAAAGAAAGTAGACAGGTTTTTGTAATCTGCCCAAGGATCGAGCCTTCGACAAAAATTCCTGAAAACGAATTAGAAGAACTTCAACAATTAGATCTTATTAAAGATAGCCGAGTTTTGTTTTGGGCCGAAGTTAAAGCAGTCAAAGAAGAATATGAAAAGCTTTCTAAGAAAATCTTTCCCGATTTAAAGATAGGCATGCTTCACGGAAAAATGAAGACCGAGGAAAAAGAAGATGTATTAAAAAAATTTAAAGAAGGAGAAATTGATGTTTTAGTTTCAACTTCGGTGGTGGAAGTAGGAATTGATATCCCAAACGCTTCAGTAATGATGATTGAAGGAGCAGAAAAATTTGGCTTAGCTCAACTCCATCAATTTAGAGGAAGAGTGGGAAGATCAATCTATCAGTCTTTTTGTTTTTTATTCACTGAATTACACTCTAAAACAACAAGTATGAGATTGAGAGCACTCGTCACTTGCGAAAATGGTTTTGAGTTAGCTGAAAAAGATTTGGCAATTAGGGGGCCGGGTGATTTTTCTGGGACCAGGCAATGGGGAATTCCTGATATTGTTATGGTTTCTTTAAAAGATTTAAATTTTGTCCAAAGGACTAGACAGGCAGCCAAAGAAGTTTTGGAAAAGGACCCAGAATTAAAAAAATATCCCCTGCTACGGCAGAGGTTGGAGGAATTTGGAAAGAGAATTCACCTTGAATAATGTTAGAAATGTTAGATCGCTCGCTTCGCTCGCTTGTTGGAATGTTGTAATGAGCATTACAACAAGGCCGAAGGCCGATCCAGCAGTCTAGCATTAAAGCTTATTTTCTAATCTTTTCTGTCGGCCAAAATCCCATATATTTTCCTAACATCCACCTCGCTTGAGCATCCAAGGCTGGAAGTGAGGTAAAAAATATCATCATTAAAGGAATCAAAAGCCACTCAAGAGCTAAAATAAAATATTTGAAGCGACCGTATTCCGGAGGTTTGGGTGGTAACAAAAGAATACTAAAATAAGCAGATCCTATCAAACCTATCATAGCGACAGTTAAAATTCGGCTAGTAAGTAAGGGTAGATTATAGGAAATTAGGGTTTGGGAAAAAGCTTCCCCTCCCAAGAGTAAGGGCAGCCAACCGAGGAGGAAAATAATTATCGAATTTGTCGCCCAAGACCAGTGACATTCCCAAAGGGTAAATCCGAGGGAAATTTTTTTTGAAAGCGGGGTTTTTTTTCTCGCCCTGTAGGAATTTAGCTCCCCTTCGGAGTCTTTTAAAAACCCGAATATAAAATAGGGAATATCCCCTACTCCATAAGCCCATCTTCTCTGCTGTTTGTAGATGTTAATTAGGGTACGCCAAGAACTTTTAGCAACGTTAGCATCCATTGAAATTGGATAATAAAGGGGTTGAACTTGATAATCTCCTTTGTAATATAAAAAACATTGCCAGAAAATCCTCGAGTCGTCAGATACCACATTAGTTTGTTTAAAATCAACATCAACCAGCGCCTTAAAACTCATCGAGTGGGAAGAAAAAGTAATTAATTTCTCTGGTCTTTCTTGGCACATCATCTGCCAGAAAGTTGCAGAAAAGGCAAAGAGCCGAGAAAAAGAAGGAGCCTGCCAGATATTATTAATGAAAAGAGGAGTTGGTTGAAAGCTGGTCTGGGTTGGATTTTTTGAGGTTAAATAATGATAGGTTAAGCAACTAAAATATTTTGGGGAAACGACAGTGTCAGCATCTAATGAAGAAACAATAATATTTTGATAGGGGATTTTTAAGAGATCAATAATTAACTCTTTTGCCCGACGAGCTGCCCAGGTTTCATTGGAACCCTTGCCAGCAATTTCTCCTGGTAAGTTAGCCGGGTGCCAGGTGACTAAAAATTGAAAGAATTTATCTCCAAATTCCTTTTCAATATTTTCTGCCACTTTTTGAGCCTGCTCTCTAATTTTTTCCTCACCGGCTAAAATAACAATCATTTTATCTTTTGGATAATCGGTATTTAGTATGGCTGTAAAGGTATCTCTGACAATTTCTAAAGGTTCTTTATACATCGGAAAAATAATTAAGTGATAAACATCTCTCCAATTTTTAATTGTTAATTGTTGATTGTTGATTGTTAATTGATTTAATTTTTCTATCCAGTCAATTTTTTCGTATTCTTTCATTCTTTTATAAGCTGCTCGGAGATGAAAAGAAAAATAAATAGTTCGGAATAACCAATAAATAACAAAAAAAATAATAAAATAGGCCGTCCAGACAGGCTTTAACCAAGAAAGTAAAATTACTAAAAACAAGGTTAAAAAAGATAAGGCTCCTGGTAAAATCTCAAAAAAACGAAAAAGAGCTCGATCTTTCGAGCTTTTTAAATCAGAAGCTTTTCCAATTTTTAAATAGTAATCGTCAGTCATAAAAATGCTACAGAAAAGCACAAATTATTTCAAATCACTTTGGCAGATTAACCCATCAATCCAACCTTTAATTTGTTGAAATTTTTGACGGCTATGAATATATAATTTAAGCGTTCCATAAGGAAGTGAATTTTTAGGACGTTTTCTTTGGCTTGCTCTACTTATTTGAGTAGTAATATGGAATTTTTCTTTGGGAATCTTAGTTACCTTACTCCAAAAATTAATAGCGGTTGTAGTATCGATGTTTGGATGTACGCGGATGTTCACTCCTAATTTTTCTTCAGGGATTTGAATAACCTTTCTCAAAAAATGAAGAAATAATTTAATCATATTGGGGTCGGAATTAACAAAACAAATTCCGTGGTACTTACCTGGATTCTCTCTTTTCCATCCTTCTCCCCAGTAAAGAGCAGTACCAATTAAAAGTAATTCATATTTCGATAAAGAATGAATTTGATCAGCTGCATTTTCTCTAATTTCTTTATTTTCAGCCTGAACAATTTGATGCTTCCGTTTATTAGCTGCAATTAATTTTGGCAGAACGGCTTTATTTTTCCTTTCAAGAATTTTCTGAGCAAATAAAGGCAATTTTAAATTTTTACACCATCGGCTAACTGAATTTTTAGATACACCTGCTATTCTTGCTATTTCTCTATAGCTTTTTCCTCTTTTTCTTAATTTAATTACTTCTTGATATTTAGGATGCATGGTGCCGCCACGGGGAGTCGAACCCCGATTTTGAAATTGAAAGCTTCAGGTCCTCACCGTTAGACGATGGCGGCAGGTTATTTCCATTTTATATTAAAATTTGAAAAAAATCAAGATAAAAGTTAAAATTAAAATATCATGGAACTTCCTAAAACCTACAATCCAAAAGAAGTTGAGGATAAAATCCCGCATCAATTTTGCAAGTATTTCCTTAGCGAGGCGCTCTCCACAGGAAAGGCCTATTCGGCCCCACGCCTCGCAAAGAATCTAAATAGGGTTATTTGATTTAATCTTGGGAATGTTAAGTATTAAATAACAAAATTGATACGGGACAGCGCTTTAATTAAACCAATCTTTATGAGAAAACAAATTTTATCTAAAGCATACAATCCATCTGAAGTGGAAGGGCGCGTTTATCAATTCTGGCTAAGAACTGGATTTTTTAATCCAGATAAATTACCAAAAAGACATAAGAAACCCTATTGTATTGTCGTCCCTCCGCCGAATATTACTGGAACCTTGCATATGGGCCACGCCTTAAATTCTACCTGTCAAGATATTTTAATTCGCTGGAAACGTCTTCAAGGATACAAAACCCTTTGGCTTCCGGGAACTGACCATGCTGGAATCGCTACCCAAGTTGCAGTCGAAAAGGAATTGAAAAAAGAAGGATTAACTAGATTCGATTTAGGTCAGGAAAAATTTATTGAAAGAATTTGGCAATGGAAAGAAAAATATGGGAATTTAATTTTAGAACAATTTAAAAAATTAGGCTGTTCTTTGGATTGGTCGAGAACCCGTTTTACTTTGGATAAAGACTATATCAAGGCAGTAGAGACTGCCTTTTTATATTATTATAAAAAAGGTTGGATTTATCGGGGGGAACGAACTATAAACTGGTGTCCTCGTTGCACGACATCTTTATCGGACCTGGAACTGGAATACAAGGAAGAAAAGAGTAAACTTTGGTACATTCGCTATCCGCTAAAAACACAGATTAACACAGATAAGAAAACAGATAAACACAGATACATTGTGGTGGCGACAACAAGACCCGAAACGATGTTAGGAGATACAGCGGTGGCGGTCAATCCAAGAGATATTAGATATAAAAATTTAGTTGGCAAAAAAGTTATTCTTCCTCTGGCTAATCGGGAAATCTCAATCATTGCTGATAAATTAGTTGACCCGAAATTTGGTACTGGAGCAGTAAAAGTAACTCCAGCTCACGATTTGACTGACTATGAAATTGGACTGAGGCACAATTTAGAAACTGTTCAGGTTATTGATGAAGAGGGTAAAATCACTAAAGAAGCCCCTCTTCCCTATCAGGGGCTTAATGTTAATGAAGCTCGGCAAAAAGTTATTGAGGATTTAAAAGATCTGAGGTTATTGGAAAAAATTGAAGATTATACCCACCAAGTTCCTCATTGTGACCGTTGTAAAACCACTATCGAATTCATACTTTCTGAGCAGTGGTTTTTGAAAATGGACAAATTGGCAAAAAAGGCAGTTGAGGCAGTAAAATCCGGAAGTATAAAATTTCATCCAAAGAGATTCGAAAATGGTTATTTCGACTGGTTAAAAAATATCAAGGATTGGTGTATTTCTCGCCAACTTTGGTGGGGCCATAAAATTCCAATTTCGGGAGTGGAAGACGTTTTAGATACTTGGTTTTCTTCGGCTTTATGGCCATTGGCCACTTTGGGCTGGCCAATCGCTTGCGCTCAAAATCAAAAATCAAAAATCAAAAATCAAAAATATTGTAAGCCGAGAAAAAATTCTGATTTAGCTAAATTCTATCCCACAAATGTCCTTTCTACCGACAGAGGAATTATAAACTTGTGGGTGGCCAGAATGGTTTTTTCAGGAATAGAATTTATAAAAAAAATTCCTTTTAGAGATGTTTATATTCATGCCACTGTTTTAACAAAAGAAGGGAAAAGAATGTCAAAGTCATTGGGTACCGGAATAGATCCAATTAATCTAATTGAAAAATACGGCGCCGACGCTACGCGTTTCGGCATAGCTTACCAGGTTATGAGAGGGCAAGACATCCGTTTTATTGAAGACAATATCGTAATGGGACGGAAGTTTTGTAATAAAGTTTGGAATGCCACGAGATTTGTTTTACAACAAATCTCGAAATCAAAAATCAAAAATCAAAAATCAAAAATACAATTTAAAAATAAAAATTTAACTACCGCAGATAAAAAAATTCTTAAGGCCTTGGATAGAACTATAAAATTAGTTAATCAAGATTTAGAAAGTTATCAATTTGGTCAAGCTACTCATAAGCTTTATGATTTTTTCTGGCATGATTTTTGTGACTTTTATATTGAAAAATCAAAAAAACAATTGTCGGACAAAATTCACCATGGTGCAAATATTACGACCCAAAGGATTTTATTTTTTGTATTATTAAACTCTCTTAAGCTTTTACATCCTTTTATGCCTTTTATAACCGAAGAAATTTATCAAAAATTACCAATAAAAAATAAAAAGAAGTGCCTAATGGTTGAGAGTTGGCCAAAGTAATATGAATTATCTTTTTTACATAATTTTTGCTCTAGTCCCCAGCGTTATTTGGCTTTTATTTTTTCTTCGAAAAGATGCTCATCCAGAATCAAACCGAATGATTTTAATCGTTTTCTCTTTGGGGATCTTAGCTGCTCTACCGGCTGCCTTGGTTGAGATGGGAGCTTTTCAAATTCTCTTAGATTTTATTAAATCATCTATTTTATTTTCAATTTTAAGTATCTTCTTAGGAGTAGCCCTGGTTGAAGAAGTTTTTAAATATCTGGTAGTCAAGGAGAAGGTTCTCTCTAACCCCGAATTTGATGAGCCGGTAGATAGCATGCTTTATATGATAATTGCTGCCTTGGGGTTTGCTGTAACCGAAAATCTTTTAATTTTATCTCCGATTTCTGGACCTCCCCAATTTCAATTTTTTGAAACATTAACAATAAGTGCTTTTCGTTTTATTGGGGCTACTGTTTTACATGCTCTTTGTTCAGGAACCTTGGGGTACTTTATGGCCCTTTCTTTTTTAAAAACTAAAGAGAGAATAAAATTATTAGTTTTTGGGTTTTCTCTTGTCATCATCTTGCACGGTCTCTATAACTTTTCTATAATGGAAATAGAAGGATATTTAAGGTTTCTAATACCTGTAACAATATTAGTGGGTTTGACCTCTTTTGTCTCTTTAGGTTTTAAAAGGTTGAAAAAATTAGCAAGTGTATGTAAAATTAAATAACCGCTGATAAGCCGCTGATTTAAACGCTGATAGAACGCTGATTCAGCGTAAATTCGGCGTATAGTTCGGCGTTGATTCAGCGGTTTGCAAAGTAAATATGTCTTTTTTTGAAAAATTAAAAAAGGGGGTGGGTATTGAAGAAGAAGCTAAAGAAAAGAAACCTCAAAAGAAAGAAACTAAAAAGGAAGAAAAGCCGAAAATGGAAAAAATAACTGAAGGCTACAACCCACCTTCACCCGCCAAAGTTTCCGAAGGAAATTTAGGCGGGCAAGCCACCCTCACACCTCCACCAAAGGTCAAGGAGGAAAAAAAGAAGGAATGGTTCGAGCCAGAGGGACAGCTAGCTATTGATGTTTATCAAACAGATGGCGAAATATTGATTCAGTCAGCCATTGCTGGAGTAAGTCCCCAAAATTTAGATATAACAATCGAAAACGATATGGTAACCATAAGGGGAGTTCGGGAGAGACCAGCCGATGAATCTATAACTATTCCAAAGGATTATTTTTACCAGGAATGTTATTGGGGACCGTTCTCGAGGCAGATAATTTTACCTGCTGAGGTAGATGGTTCAAGAGCCGAGGCAACAATGAAAGAAGGAATTTTAACAGTCAGAATTCCAAAAATTCAAAAAGAGAAAAAAAGAAAAATAGTGGTCAAGGAGTAAAATTGGAGATTAGAGATTGAAAATT
>Ga0210049_1001905_pt1 | contig 19587 bp, 19 predicted proteins | sample CryGeyCG2014_300_2_FD_183964 | JGI IMG/M metagenome (GOLD analysis project Ga0210049, IMG submission 183964) | Groundwater microbial communities from aquifer - Crystal Geyser CG06_land_8/20/14_3.00 (SPAdes) (version 2) | ecosystem: Environmental > Aquatic > Deep subsurface > Groundwater | place... | reverse complement strand
AATTATCACCGATAATAATATGGTCTAGCACTTTTATTTGCATGATATTTGCGGCAAAGACCAAATCCCTGGTTATCTGCTTATCGTTGTCGCTGGGCTCGGGATTGCCAGAAGGGTGATTATGGGCGAAGATTAAAGCGGCAGCATTGTGTTTGATGGCACTTTTTATGATTTCTCGGGAATAGACTGCGCTGGCAGTTAATGTTCCTTCAAATAAGTCTTCCGTTTCAATAATGCGATTTTGAGCGTTCAAGAACATAACTTTAAATGTCTCTTTTGGAAGGTCTCTCATCGAGTGATAAAGGTAGTCAAAGACCTCTTTAGAAGACTTACAATAGGATTTATTAAGAATCTGTTCTTTGAGAAATTTTTGAGATACCTCCTGTATAAGCTTGATGGCGAAGGCACTGGCAGGACCAATACCTTTAATTTCCTGCAGTTCTTCAGTAGAAGCAGCTAAAACTCCTCGCAAGGTTTTAAACCTTTTTATCGCTTCCTTTGCTTGCTGTTTACAATCCCCATGCGTACCCCCTAAAGTGAGCAGCAGCTCAACAATCTCATAATCATGGGATTCTGCGAGCCCAGATTTAAGGAACTTTTGGCGTAACCTTTCTCGATGCCCTTCCTGGTCTTTAGTTCCCATAGCCTTTAACTTGTGGTGAATTATATATCTTAACTATAATAACGGAAACCAGGTCGTTTAGGGATGTAGTTGCCCAACGAGAAATCAAAATTAAACAACCCGAAAACCTTAAGGAGGTTAAAAAATGAGTTCATCCTTGTTTAATCTGGATGGCAAGGTAGCCATTGTAACTGGAGCGGGACGAGGTATTGGCAAGGCCATAGCCCTGGGTTTAGCTGATGCCGGAGCTGATGTGGTAGTTTCTGCCCGAACTGCCGCTGATATTGAAGCCACCGCTGAAGAGATTAGAGCTAAGGGGAGAAAATCTCTAGCGGTGCCCACTGATGTTCGCCTTGCTGACCAGGTGTCGAACCTGGTGGAAAAGAGCATGGCTGAGTTTGGCAGGATTGACATTCTGGTTAATAACGCTGGTGGCTCTTTCATCGCTGGCACGATGGATTTAAGCGAGGGGGGCTGGGATGCCATTGTTCGTGAGAACTTGAAGAGCGTGTTCCTCTGCTCCAAAGCAGCAGCTAAGGTGATGATTAGCCAGAAGAAAGGAAACATCGTCAGTATCGCTTCAGTAGCTGGAATTGCAAGTTACACCCTGTGTGCTCCCTACGGAGCAGCTAAGGCGGGGATTGTTAATTTCACCAAGACGCTGGCTATGGACTTAGCGCCGTACAATATCAGGGTAAATGCCATTGCCCCGGGGTTTATAGCTAGTGGAGGGTTGTTGCAGTTACTGAATATGAAGCCAGATACCAGTGAACAGGAGAAGGGAGGAGGATTTTTAGAGCATATCCCGCTGGGGCGCTATGGTCAGCCTGAGGATATCGTTGGTGGCATTATTTACCTGGTCTCTGACGCCTCATCTTACGTTACCGGTCAGACTCTGGTTATCGATGGAGGATTGACCGGCAAGTTGGCGTAACGGTAGCGGTGGTATTGCTATGTCAGGTTATTCTATCTGGACCATAGGCTGTCAGATGAATAAGGCGGAATCACAGCGGATAGCTAGCTATCTGAATTCTGCGGGATATCACGAGGTCAAATCGCCTCGGGAAGCCGACTTAATAGTGCTTAATACCTGTGTGGTGAGACAAAGCGCCGAGGATAAAGTTTTGGGAATGCTGGGTCAGCTGAAAGGTTTAAAGAGGGAACACCCTGATATCCGCATGCTGGTTACTGGCTGTTTTGTCGATTCCCATGTTGAAGATTTGAAGAAGCGGTTTCCCCATGTTGATTTTTTGTTCAGGCCCGGGGCTTATCCCGATTTCCTTAGCTGGGCTAAGGAGCAAGGCGTCCCTGCTGATGAACAGAGTTCGCTTCGCGGAGCCCCTCCTGAGCAGAATGAGATTCTTCCCCTTCCTCTTCGTTACCCTCAGAGTCAGGGTCAGAATGACAGGAGGCGAAGGGCTCGCAATGACGCCGGGAAGGTTCCCTCGCCGTGTGCCTATATTCCTATCATTCAAGGGTGCAACAATTTCTGTTCTTTTTGCATTGTTCCTTACCGTAGAGGTAGGGAGATAAGCCGCCCTGTGGAGGAGGTAGTCTGTGAGGCTGAAGAAATGGCAAAGCGAGGCATCAAAGAAATAATTTTGCTGGGGCAGAATGTCGATTCCTATGGGCGTGACTTACCGGGGCATCCAGATTTGGCTGATTTGCTATACCGGCTGAGCGAAATCGAGGGCTTATCAAGAATTCGCTTTCTGACAAACCACCCTAAAGATATGAGCCAAAAACTTATCGAAGCGGTAGCTTCATTAGAGAAGGTCTGTAAATACCTGGAGCTGCCTGTTCAATCGGGGGATGATGACATATTAAAAGCGATGAGGCGAGGGTACACTATTGAGCAATATCGCGAGCTCGTTCGTGCTATTAAAGAGCGCTTGCCTCAGGTTTCTTTGAGCACTGATGTTATTGTGGGCTTTCCTGGAGAAACGGAGGAGCAGTTTGAACATACTTTTTCGCTGCTAACAGAAATAAGGTTCGATGTTGTTCATGTGGCAGCCTACTCTCCACGGTCTGGCACCATTGCCTGGAGGAAATATGAAGATGATGTCCCTCGAGAGACCAAGAAAGAAAGGCTCAAGAAGGTTGAGCAGCTTCAAGCATCGGTAGCTGGTGAGATAAACTCTGGCTATATCGGAAAGGAAGTGGAAGTATTGGTGGAGGGCAATAAAAAGGGGAAATGGTATGGACGCACTGAAAGTAATAAACTGGTCTTTTTCCAGGACGATGCTGATTGTTCAGGGCAGCTGGTAAAGGTTAACATTGAGAAGACCAGTCCCTGGGCATTACAGGGCAAATATGCCTGATAATTTTGATAATCTTGACGCCCTTTTCCATCCAAGTTCTGCTGCTATTGTCGGAGCATCTTTAAACGGCATGTCCGGCGGGTACAACTTTACCCGTTTCCTCATAGACCATGGTTTCAAGGGCAGGATATATCCGGTAAACCCGAAATTGGATGAGATTTTTGGGCTCAAGGTTTATCCAAGTCTCAGGGATATCCCTGAGTCAGAGGTGGACTACGTTATCTCCTGCGTATCTGCGGGAAGGGTGTTGAAACTCCTCGAAGATTGTAAAGCCAAAAATGTTAAGCTGGTTCATCTTTTCACAGGGATAATGAGCGAAACGGGAAGGGAAAAGGAAACAAGGCTTGAACGTGAAATCTTACAAAAAGCTAAAAGCCTGGGCATCAGGATTCTGGGCCCGAATTGCATGGGTGTCTACTATCCCAAAGTCGGGCTTTCCTTTAATCATGACCTGTCAAGAGAAGCTGGGCCTGTTGGGGGACTCTTTCAAAGTGGTGGGGGAGCCGGGGAATTTGTCCGATATGCTGCTCTACGCGGGGTTCGCTTCAGCAAGGTTATAAGCTATGGCAACGCCTCGGATATAACTGAGTCTGAGTTACTATACTATTTCGCTAAGGACCCTGAGACAAAGCTAATTGCTGCCTACATTGAGGGGGTTAAGGATGGGCGGGAATTTATCCGCGCCTTATCGTATGCCACAGCAAGGAAACCAGTGATAATACTTAAGGCGGGAAGGGGTGAGGCTGGGAAAAAGCTGGTATTTTCTCATACAGCATCACTGGCAGGCTCTATGGAGACCTGGAGAGCGATATCAAAACAGCACGGTATTACCCTGGTCGCTAATTTTCAGGAGCTGATAGACCAGGCTGTGGTTTTTACCTTTTTACCGCCTGTTACAAGCAGGGAGGTGCTTATAGTGGGGGGTGGGGGTGGGAAAAGCGTGGTTTCAGGTGATGTGTGGGAGGAGGAGGGTTTTCATATTCCGGAACTTTCCCGGAAAACAAGGGAGAAACTCAAAAAAGAGGTCCCTGAGATTTGGGATTGGATTAGTAATCCTCTGGACAGCTCTATTCTTCAAAAGTCACTTATTCCACCCTTGAGTCTACTGAAAATGATGGCTGCCGCGCAGGAGTTTAATGTTTTCGTTGTTGGCTTGACCCAGGATGACTTTTACCCTACGGATGTATGGCGGGAAACGATAGCCAGGGACTTCATGGATGGCAGCATAGCAATTAAAGAAGAAAGTAAGCCGGTAGTCTGCGTTATAGAAACGGGCGAAATTGATTCCTGTGATATGGAAAACTGGAGGTGGAATGCCATTGCTGATATAAGGAAGCAGATTGTTAATCAGGGGATACCTGTTTTCCCTTCGCCTGCCAGAGCGGCAAAAGCTCTAAGAAAATTTATAGATTACTGGGTTTGGAAAGAACGGAGATAGAATACGACTTAGAAATCCTAAATCCTAAAAAGTTTTGAATTTTGGGTTTTGGATTTGTTTAGAATTTAGAGTTTAGAATTTAGAGTTTAGAGTTTATAAGGGTGACTGCTAAAGCAGGGTCCGGATTTAAGGAACTTCAGGAAGAAGTCCTGGAGTTAAAAAGGGCGCTTAACGCTATTATTGTGGCTCATAATTATCAGCGTCCTGAAGTGCAGGATATCGCTGACTTTACTGGTGACTCTCTGGAGCTGGCGAGGAAATGCGTTGGCATCAAGGCGAAGGTAATCGTCTTTTGCGGCGTTCTTTTTATGGCGGAAACGGCAGCCATCCTGAATCCAGGTACCACGGTGCTATTATCACATCGTGACGCTGGCTGTCCTCTGGCGGATACCATAGATGTTGACAGTTTACGGGAATGGAAAGGGCGATATCCCGAAGCTGCTGTAGTAGCTTATGTTAATACCACAGCGGCAATTAAGGCGGAGAGTGATATTTGCTGCACTTCGGCTAACGGAGTTGAGGTGGTAAACGCAATTCCAGATGAGGAAATCCTGTTCATCCCTGACAGAAATCTGGGGCATTATGTCTCTACCAGGACTGATAAAAAGTTGATTCTTTACCCTGGTTTTTGTGCTACCCATGATAACCTCAGTGTGGAAGAAGTCAAGGCAGCCAGGCAGCGTTATCCTCAAGCTAAGGTGCTGGTTCATCCTGAATGTCGCCCCGAGGTTATCGAGCTGGCTGACGCTGCTTTAAGCACCTCCCAGATGCTCCGCTATGCTAAAGGAAGCAATGCTAAAATTTTCCTCATTGGCACTGAGGAAGGGATGTTGTATCCTTTGCGGAAGCAGAATCCCGATAAGGAATTTCACCTTATCTCCAATAGCTTAGTTTGCCCTGATATGAAGAAGACCACACTGGAAACGGTGATTGAAACAATGAAGGCACGGAAAAACATCGTTACTGTTCCTGAGGAGATAAGGGTGAGGGCTAAAAAGGCTATTGATAGGATGCTGGCTATAGGTTGAGAAAAATGTAGTGCGAGGCTTTAGCCTCGTGCACGACCCTAAAGGGTCGCACTACAAAGTTTTGGGGTCAAAGTGATGGATTACTATGATTACATAATAGTGGGCAGTGGCATTGCCGGGCTTTACGCCTCATTACTGGCTATCAAACAGGGCAGCGTGCTTGTCTTGACCAAGGGCAGCATTGACGATTGTAATACCAAGTATGCTCAAGGTGGCATTGCTGTTGCCATAGGTAAGAATGACTCTCCTGAGCTTCATTACCGGGATACCATGGCTGCTGGAGACGGGTTATGTGATGCCAATGCAGTTCATATTCTTACTGAAGAGGCAGCGGAATGTATTGCTGACCTTATCAAACTTCAAGTTCCCTTTGATACCCTGAATGGCGAAATTAGCTTAGGCATGGAGGCGGCTCATAGCGCCCCTCGCATCATCCATGCCGGTGGGGATGCTACTGGTGAGTATATCGAAACTACCTTGAGTCGGCAGGTGCGGTCCAACAGGGTCAAGGTTTTAGAACATTGCCTGGTTAACGAGATTATCACTGAGGGTGGGAGAGTAAAAGGCCTTCAGGTTCTTGATTGCCGAAGAGGGATGATAGAGGAGTATAGTTGCCGATTTCTTATTTTAGCCACTGGTGGTGCCGGTCAGTTATTTAAATATACCACCAACTCCGATGTGGTTACCGGTGATGGCATAGCCTTAGCTTTCAAAGCTGGTGCTGAAATTAGCGATATGGAGTTTTTCCAGTTTCATCCCACCAGTCTTCATCTTCCCGGGGTGGCTCCCTTCCTCATTTCCGAGGCGGTGAGGGGAGAGGGCGGTATACTCAGAAATGCCGGGGGTTATCGTTTTATGCCTGACTATGCATCTGAGGCTGAGCTGGCGCCAAGGGATGTGGTGGCTCGGAGCATTGTTTATGAGATGAGAAAGACGGGCAGCGACAAGGTATTTTTAGATGTTACTCATTTGCCGGCTCGTTTGATTACTGCCCGCTTTCCACATATCTATCGCTTCTGTCGGCAACATGGTTTGGACATCACCAGGGAACTCATACCGGTAACTCCAGCAGCTCACTATCTTATGGGAGGGGTGAGGGTGAATGAGTGGGGTGAAGCCAATATTTTGGGCTTATTTGCCATCGGGGAGGTAGCTTGCACTGGCGTTCATGGCGCCAACAGGCTGGCATCGAATTCACTGCTTGAATCGGTTGTTTTTGCCAGGAGAGCAATACAAAGAACTCAAACATCTCATCCTTCTGAAAATCCCTCTAAATCCCCCTTTAGAAAAGGGGGACTAATGGGGATTTGGCAATCTTACTTCATCCCCGACCGTGAGCCGCTGCCCAAGGCACCACGGCTCAATCTAGCTAACTTGCAATCGTTGATGTGGGATAAGGTAGGGATTATTCGTTCTGGTAAAGGTCTTACCGAGGCGGCGAACATTCTGGCTACCTGGGATAAAAATCCCTCTAAATCCCCCTTTAGAAAAGGGGGACTAAGGGGGATTGCTGACCGTGTCTCTCATGAGCTAAGCAGTCTGGTATTATGTGGCCGGCTTATGGCTGAGGCGGCATTGCTCCGGGAGGAAAGCCGCGGTGCTCATTTCCGCACCGATTTTCCGGAAACCTCGTCAGAGTGGCAGAAACATATAGTTTTTCAGGATAAACATGCTCAATAATGCGCAAATACGGCAAATCATTGCCCTTGCTTTAGCGGAAGACCTGGGCAAGGGCGATGTTACCACTAATTCCCTGATACCAGATGAAAAAATTGGTGTAGCATCAATTTTAGCCCAGGAAGAAGGCATCTTAGCCGGGGTAGAGATAGCTGAGGAAGTGTTTCGCCAAGTTGACACGAAATTGAACATAAAAGTTTGGCTTAAAGACGGAGCGAAAGTTGGCAGTGGCGATATGATTGCCGTGGTAGAGGGCAGGATAGCCAGTATCCTTAAGGCGGAAAGAACAGTGTTGAATTTCCTGCAGAGGCTCAGCGGCATTGCCACAGAGGCAAATCGCTATGTGAAGGCAGTTGAAGGGTTGCCAGTGCGGATTATGGATACCCGGAAAACTACCCCGTGCTTGAGGGTATTAGAAAAATATGCGGTTAAGGTTGGCGGTGGCAAAAACCACCGCATACATTTAGGCGATGGCATTCTCATCAAGGACAACCATCTTGCCGCCCTTCGTAGTGAGGGATTAAGCATCAAGGAAATTATCACCAGGGCCCGACAAAATGCACCTTTGCCATTGCGAGCTACCCCCTCGCTGTCATTGCGAGGAGCGAAGCGACGAGGCAATCTCCAAGCAAAGCAAACTCAAATTGAGCTAGAGGTTAAAACTGTGCCAGAAGCCATAGAAGCTGCTGAAGCTGGGGCAGATGTCATCATGCTTGATAACATGAGACTCGAAGATATGCGGGAGGCAGTAAAGGCAGTTCATGGTCGTGCCTTAGTCGAAGCCTCGGGAAGAATTACCCTCGACACAGTTCGAGCTGTAGCTGAAACCGGCGTTGATTTTATCTCGGTAGGCGCTCTCACCCATTCAGTCAAAGCCCTGGACATTAGCCTGAAGCTTGACGAAATTATTAGCTAGGCTAGCTTGCCTGCAATGTCCTGTGGGAATGGATATACGATTGAGTGAACTCGTGAATTGCCTGATGCCCATGAAGGAGTCCGAGCTTGTAGAATAGGTCTAAGTTTGAAAATATGCTCTCCTTACTTCCAAAGGCGATTGCTTTCTTATTCTGGTCCATAAGAAGAACATGATATGCCACATGTTCTGCCAGAAGCATATCCTGAGTGGCTATAATCAAGGTCTTACCTTGCTCCTGAAGTGAAAGTACTTGGTCTATCAATATACCCTCGGTCTGTGGGTCAAGGTTAGCCGTCGGCTCATCTAGCAGGTAAACCTCTGAATCGAGTGAAAGGATAGATGCTATGGCTACCTTTTTCTTTTCCCCGCCGCTTAAGGAGTAGGGATATCGCCCTCTCAACGCTTGAATATTCAAAGAGCTCATCACCCGTTCAACTTTTTCCTCTATTACCTTTTGAGATAGCCCGAGTTGCCGCAAGCCAAAAGCAATCTCATCCTCTACTGTAGGACAGAAGAGCTGCACATCGGCATCCTGGAAAAGCAGTGCGATATTTCTTCTAAAGAACTTATTGAAAGCTTTATCCCTTAATCTCTTCTGTGATATCTCTTCGTCGAAAGCGTAGAGCTTCCCCTTTTTTGGGGGATATAAACCATCGAGTATCTTAAGCAAGGTCGATTTTCCAGAGCCATTAGGACCCAGAATAGCCACGGTGTCACCTTTTTCTATCTCCAAATTTATGTTGGAGACGCCGATGATATCCCCTTCATACTCAAAGTCAACATTCTCTAACTTAAATATCACCCTATCCATGCTAGAGCTCCTATTGAAGCTGAAATGCCTAACATCCAACCATAATCCATCCTTCTCAAGGGTTGCTGAGTTGTTAATGTTGCCTCTCCATCGAATCCCCTTGACATCATGGCAAGATAAACATCCTCTCCCAGCTTCAGGGCACGGATAAACATGATGCTAATGGTTCTGCTTAAGAAGAGGAGATTGCTTTTCCAGGAAACCTCGCCAATTACGCGAGATTTGCGAGCTAGAAAGAAATCTCGGGAGAGTTTAATGAGAACAAAAATGTAACGATAGCACATGGCGAGCGTAAGGATAATAAGTGCTGGCACTCGTAGAATCCTCAGGGCAAAGAGCAACTTATGCCATTCAGTAGTAAGCACTAAAAGAGACGAGATGGATACTGCGGTAGCTACACGAGATACGAGAAAAGTAGCCCCCCAAAATCCTTGCCTTGTGATTGTGAGTGCCCCAACGGTTAGAAGAGGCTCGCCTTTAGTAATAAAGAGGGCTGGGATAGCTATAACTGCCGTGAAGATTGGGATGAATACCCAGACCCTTTTTAGAAAAAATACTATGTTTATTCTTGAAAATGCTGCCAGAAGAAGTAAGCATCCATAGATGGAAGCAAGCACCCATATGTTGTGAGTTAACATGGAGAAAACTAACAGCACCAGCAATGTCACTAGCTTTACTCGAGGGTCGATAGATTGCAAAAAACCCCTTTGCTTTGCTATTTTCTCCTGAAACAGGGTTCTTTGTAGCCAGGAGCCAATGCTATCGATATTTCTCTCTAGAAAACTGCTATTTCCTGGCAATGATCCTCCCGATGCCAAAAGCGAGTGCAGTGATGATAATAATGCCAACTATAGCTGAGATATAGTAGCCGGCAGCTTGTCCACCAAGGCTTTCTCCAAATGCGGGGAGCGAGTAGTCTGGTAGGAAGGCTATATGATTTATATTAGCCAACTTAGAGAGTCCTTGAGGAACGTAACCAAGTATGTCCAGCATTTCATCCAAACCCCATTCCCCCCAAGCAGTGCCGCTGGCGAGGAGACCAAGAGGACAAAGAACAACGAGAGCAATAAGACCAATCAAAGCTTTTTTATACTTCATCGCTTTCTCTCCTTTCATGAGGATTCAACTTAAGTATCTCCGGGTGATGCTTGCCCAAGTAAGCAACTACACCGCCAGTAATTGCGGCTTCAATTGGCCCGGCAACGGTAAGATGAGCGAGAAGCATGGCTGGAATTGCCTGAGAGAGGTCATAAGGACAGTAGAGAGGCGCGCCACTAGCAGTGTGGAACAGGGAAGGTTGGATTCCGAACTCTATCGCGGCCACCACAGCAGCAACATTTATTCCAATATACCCTCCCACGGCGGCTCCTATCCATCTCCGCCGGGAGCCAAAAGCAGAGCCACGAGTGATAAACCTATAGATGAAGAAACCTACAAAAGGAAGTACAAATCCCATATTGAAACAGTTTGCCCCAATAGCTGTGATACCACCGTCCCCGAAGAACAGAGCCTGGATAATCAAAGCCAGCGATTCTCCAATAAGGGCAGCCCATGGTCCCAGGATTATGGCAATAAGAGTCCCGCCAACCGCATGAGCTGTTGTTCCACCTGGAATAGGCACATTGAACATCATTATCAGGAATGAGAAGGCGGCGAGCATGGCGAGAACCGGTATAGTCTTTTGAGTGAAAGTTTTCCTCATTACCGCTACCGCTCTTGCCCACAGGGGTGCGGCTACGACGTACATTACTGCACAGGTTTGGGGCGACAGATATCCGTCCGGTATATGCATCTAAATACACCTCCTTTTTAATATTACTTGTATTTGCAATTAATTGCAACAAGCTGGCAAAAAAATTATTCTTTTTCTAGCTCCACCCTGGATTTCACGAAATCAATTTGACGCACCTTGCCCTGAAAAACTCTCCTTTCCCCGAAGAGGGTCTCTATCTCCACACGGTTGCCCTCAATAATCATGTATGCGATGTCTTCCACGATAGGCTCACCTTCTTTTGCAACTTCATAAACTCTAGCTAAACACACCTTAATATCCCTCCTTGTTCTTCGCTAATGTCTGCCGTGCTTTTTCCAGGTCGCTGGAAGCCGCAGCCATCCTGGCAGCTGCTTCTTGTAGCTGTTGTGCTACCTCACTGGATAAAGCGGCAGCCTTATCAGCCCAATCGCGGAACTCCTGCTCATGCTCCCGGTTATGCTCAATCCAGTAATCAAGCAAAATAGGCAATCTTTCTTGAATCTCACTCATAGCCAAGATTGTCCCCCTTTCTTGCTGCACTCACTGCACTCTCCTGGAATAGCTAAATGCCTCAAATCAGCTTCAAACCCGTAATCGCGAAGCAAAGCGTCTCTCAGTGGATATAATACAGATTCGTCCAAATCCGTTATCTTGCCACACCTGTGGCAGACGAGGTGATGGTGGTGGCTCTTCTCGCCAACATGGCAGCGAACGCGCCCTTCGCCAAAATCGGTTTCTGTGACTAAGTTAAACTTCTTTAATAATTCCAGGGTGCGATAGACGGTAGAGATGTTGCTATAAGGATAGCGAGCATGCAATTGCTCGAAAATTTCTTCAGCGCTGATGTGGTTAGCGGCATTATGGAGAGCTTCGATGACCAGCATGCGCTGTGGAGTTAAGCGGTAACCTTTCTCTCGCAGAATCTTATCGCAGCTCATATAAAGCAGTATAACAAATTACCAAAGTTGTTGCAACAAGTTGCAGAAAGTTAATAGCAGATTAGCTTTCATAGTTGTTATGATATAGGCGTGATGCTATATGCGACCTTTTATTATCGCCTTAGCTCTCTCCCTTCCAAAAAGAGGAAACCAGGCTGCAATGAGATATTAACAGATAGAGTCCCATTTCCTGTCGCCCACAGGAACGCTACCTATCTATGTGAACCAGGTCATCAAAAATATTCACCAGAGCGGATGATATAGTTATCAACTACCATCCTCTCGCAGATTGTAGAGTAGTCCTTAAAATTTTTAATCGCAAGATGTGTGGCTGGCACCATTTCTCTGAAGCAGACAGCACAGCTTTGACAAAATCTTCGTTAAATCCGGTCTTTTCCACTACGGACTCCGTAGGCGTCCACTCATCCTCATTCAGTAAAGAAGTTGTCCAAAAACTCGACCTTTTTAATGATCTGGAAACCTTTTTCTAACTTCAGCTACCACTGGATCCCCCGGTAGCCTCCGCATGCGTATGTAGGATTATGGAAAAGCGTTTCAACTGGCAAAGGGTTAGTTATGGGACACAGCCGTTTGCCATTTTGAGGCGTCAAAAATAATCTTCGGCTTAAAACTCCATTTGTAGTAACACATACTCACAAAGACATAGCTTACAGCAAAGCTGGCGCTTTACAACACAAGGTAAGCATATAACCGTAGTTAAACCGTTCATCGAATATGAGACGCTCCTTCCCCTCTAAACTTTCATGCTTACCCATCAGCGAATAGTAAATACCCGCTTTATCAGTACTACCCACAAACTGCAACCCTACTATCCTTTTGTCTTTGACGTAGAATTTTCTATATTCGCCTTCCTCAAATTTTCTAATTACATTTCCCTGCATTGCACCAGCAGAAACAATTGGTAAGTCAAATATTTTAATAATATTAATACCTTCTAGACCTGAATATTTTTCCCGTTGGCCAATTATATTCTTGCCAGCTACTCTCCCCTGAATAACTGCATTAGGATGAATAGCATTCACTCTACGCTCTTCTGTGATTTTATCTTCAAATTCTATTATATCTCCTGCAGCAAATACGTTCTCTATTGAAGTTTGAAGATATTGATTAACAATTATTCCCCGGCCAGTTTTTAATTTTCCATCAATAAAGGATAGATTAGGTTTAACACCAGCGGCTAAAATTACAATCTCGCATTTCAGCTCTTTTCCTGATTCAAGAATAACCTTATTCACTTTCTTCTTCCCTTTTATCTCTACGACTTTTTCTTCACATAAGATTTGTATCCCTTTTTTCTCCAAAATCCCTATAGCATGTTCCCCCATCTCTTTATCAAGCATGGCTGGAAGTACATGGTCGAGTATCTCCACAACCTTTACATCCAAACCCTTCTGCTTCAAAACAATAGCTGCATCCAATCCAATAAATCCAGCTCCAATAACGACGGCTCTTTTAACTCTTTCTTTCCCCAGCCAATTTAGTATATTTTCAGTATCCTCTAAGGTTTTAAAACTAAAAATTCCCTTTTTGTCTAAACCTTTAATTTTAGGAATGGTAACAAAAGCTCCTGCAGCGAGAAGAAGTTTATCGTAAGTAAATTCTTTTTTTGATTGAGTAAGTAATTTGTTCTCCTCTGGGAATATTTTGGTTGCCTTTTCACCTAATATTGCATGAACATTCATTCTAGAGAAAAAATCTTTCCCTTTCCAGAATAGAACTTCTTTTTCTTTATTCAATAGATAATCAGGTAACAATGTAGGAGAATATGGGATACTATTCTCACCCGATATAACAGTTATCTCAGATTCTTGGTCGTAACTTCTTATTGATTCTATAGCACTTGTCCCAGCTGGTCCCTGACCAATGATTATTATTCTCATCCTTTGCCCCAAGTGATGAACGTTGATACAGGAAAACCTACCCCTCCACCCATTCTAGTTAATGAACTAAGTTAACCCCAGCGCTTTTCTTTTACTCTCAATATAATCAACCATTAAGCCAGCTGCTTTTACCGGGTCTGGTTCAACCGCAAAGTTGGCTCCAATTACTCCTTCTAAATCCCTTGTTAGTAAATTAGTAACTGCCAAGCTACCTAAGACAGGTGGCATTGTGCCTAGGACTGTAAAAACTCCTGAACTTATAACATAAGTCCCAATGCTAACTGCTTTTTCTGACATCCATTCAGGAGCAGCACCAGCTACAGGTAAATCACTGATATCCACATTCAATGCCTTGGCTAACTCGGCCAGTAAAACGAGAATACGAGTATTATCTACACAGGAACCCATGTGGAGCACAGGTGGAATACCAAGAGCTTTAGCTATTTCTTTAAGCCCATCTCCCGCAAGTTCTGCTGCTTCAGGAAGCAATAAACCAGCTTTCGCAGTCGCAATAGCACCACATCCGGTGACAACAACTAACACATTATTTTTGATCAACTCCTTAACCAGTTCTACATGCCCATAGTCCTGGGGAATTTTAGGATTGTTACATCCGACTACACCAGCAGCTCCACGTATTTTGCCATCCTTTATAGCGTCAATCAAAGGTTTAGGTGTACCACCTAGAGCTTTCAAGATTGCCTCAACAGAAAAGCCAGCCACCAATTTAACCGGTTTTCCGGGAATCATCACTCTTTCTTTATTTCTATTGGGAAAGTTCTCAACTGCAATTCTAACTATTCTCTTGGCTATATCTACAGCTCTACGCGCATCAAATTCAATATGTTCAGCTCCCGGGAATTTGGCTTTAGGAGAGGTAGAAATAACCTTGGTATGGTAGCACTTGGCTACATCAGGCAGGGAAGGCATTATACATTGATAATCTACCACCATTGCTTCTACAGCCCCGGTAATAATAGCTAATTCCTGATTTAGGAAGTTCCCAGCGACAGGGATCCCCTTCCTCATCAAAACCTCATTACCTGTGCAGCACATCCCAACGACGTTTATTCCTTTTGCCCCGTTTTGCTTGGCCAATTCAATTAATTTGCTGTCTGAAGCAGCCTTAACTATCATCTCTGCAAGAATTGGATTATGACCATGAAGGACGATATTCACCATATCCTCTCTTAAGACTCCTAAATTCACTGTAGATTCAACTGGTTTAGGAGTGCCAAAGAGGACATCGCTTAATTCAGTGGCAATCATTGAGCCGCCCCAACCATCGCTTAATGCAGTTCTAACCCCATGAAGCAGGATATTTACATAGTCTGTATCAACTCCGATATTGGTTCTATGCATTACCTCCACAATTTCGCGGTCAACGCCTCTTGGCAAGACGCCGATTTTTCCCCAGAGGTCCTTCCTTTTTTCAGGTGCTCTTTGAGCAAACTGAAGTTCGCCCTTTATCATTCCATATTCCTTCATTATTTCTAAGGCAAGCTCTTCAGCTAATTTCTGCTTATCTTTCCCCTCGGTACCAATTCCGTATTCTTCACACAAGCGTTTCAATTTTGCCTCATCCGTAATTTCATATCCTTGAGTCTCTCCCAGGGCTGTGAGATGTAAGGTCTCCACAATATCTCTACCATGGTCAGAGTGAGCCGCAGCCCCGGCAGCAATCATCCTCGCCAGATTTCGAGCAACAATTGTATCGGCAGTTGCCCCACAAACTCCCTTTTTAGGGCCATCTCCAAATGGGTCAATTCTACATGGCCCCATATTGCAGTTTCGGCAGCAGACACCTAATTGTCCGAAACCACATTGAGGCTGCTGAGCCTCGAAACGATCCCAAACAATCTCAATACCCTCTCTCTGAGCCTTCTCTATAAGCTGCTCAGTCAACTTATCAATTGTTAACCCTTTTCTATTATTCATCTTACCTCCTCCTTAAGTTTAGTTATCTCTTCGCCAAAATCTCGCCATATCTTAATAGATACGGGAACCCTTTCAACTGGTTCTCCTCTTGAGACCTTTCGCACTGTATCAGCAACCTTCATACGCTCTATTTTGAACAATGTCATATCTTCTGTTTCTTCAATACGCAACGCTTTGGTTGGACAAGCCTCCACGCATGCGGGTTCTCTACCTTCTCTTTTGCGTTCTATGCAGTCATCACATTTTAGTGCTTTACTGCTACTACGGTCCACCTGAATAATTGAAAATGGACATACAATGAGGCACATCCAGCATCTTCGGCATCTATCAGGGTCAATCAAATTGACATCTGCTTCTCGACTAATTGCACCAGCTGGGCAAACATCCACACAGGGTGCAGGGTCACATTGACGGCAGGTGACAGGGAATGTCGTCAGCCCAGGGCTTGGTGCAACTTCAATCCTTTTTTGTGGACGCGGCTGTTCGAATATGCTGGAGAACAGCTGCTTTGTCCGGGAGTGTTCCACAGCACATGCAATTTCACAGGACTTACAACCAATACACCTATCCAGTAAAACAATTTTGACCCTCATCATTTGCCTCCCTTTTCAAGGGATTTTTAGCAGCATGTCAAAGAACTGCCATTGACCATCCCTATAGAGATTGCCTTTAGCCTTATAGTAATTTGTGTTTCGAGGTTTGTCAATATCTTGTGCTGGCCTTGTTGCAGAAAGTAATAGCGTGATTTTAACTGCTCGATGCCCCGCCTACCTCAGAGAAACCATCGTTTCGTGATTTCTCCTCACCATGACCTTCCCTTCTTCCTCCAGATAATCCAGGTACGAAAGAACCACTGCAGCCAAAAATCCCACGCGCATAGGATCCGCCGCATTAAACAAGCTTTCCACTAGCTGAAAATGAGTGATTTCCCCTCGCTCCACCAGCGTGTTCAAAATTCTCCCTTTGGTCTTCTGCACGTTCTCCAAACACTTATTCAGATGTTCGGTAGGGTTCTCGATAGGCTCTCCATGAGAAGGAACTATCAATATGGGCTTCAAACGAAGCACTTTCCTCAGTGAGTTTTCATAATCCCTCACACTGCTGGTGAGTGGAGCATACGCAAATTGGGCGTTGTCCGCTATCAGGTCGCCGGAAAAAAGGGTGCCCGAAGGTTTGTGGTATAGAGCCATGTGGTTTGCTTCATGACCGGGCGTATGTATTACTGTCAAGGTCACCTTTCCAATTCGGATTTCTTCTCCTTCCTCGACTACCCTCCAGATATTCACATCTCGATAATGCTGATTTATGGGGAAATAGGAATCTAGGAATGAGTCTAGAAATTTAGATGGCACATCCTTGCTTCCCAGTGAAAACAGTCTGGAAAACAGTTCCAGTTGCTCCTTTCGTACCTCCAACAGGTATCCGACAAAATTGCGTATGATTTTATCCCCTCCCTTGAAGACAGTATGGGGCTTCTCGGCAGCTTCGGCTAATGCCTCGCTTCCGCCTATGTGATCCACGTGGGGGTGAGTAATGATTATTTCTCTTATGCCCTTCAATTTCCCGCTTTCCAATTGTTCTCGTAGAACCTTCGTACTCGCATCACTCATGTGGCCGGTATCCAGAATAGCGTCTCCTATTCGAACACTGTTTGTAGGCTTGAAAAACGGCTGTGGAATATGGATCAGCTCAAAATCCAAGTACACCTTTCTCCATGATAATTATGCATCTCAGGGCAATTATTAATAAACTCAGGAAATTGGTAGCGGGTCAAAGAGCTGACATTTCTCGGGGAGTATGTCCCGGCAAATCACCGCTAGCTCGCAATTATATAATATATTCACTCAAAAAACGTAAAGATACTTTATTTTTTGAATTTTTCGCTGTCATTTTGCATTTTGGCTTTTGATTATTGCCTTGTTTAGAGATTGCTACCCGCTACCTAGTAGCTCACAACGGTATAAAGAACTGCGTGAAGTGTCACCTAGCTATGTGAGCCAGGTCATCAAAAATCCTCACCAGAGCGGATGATATAGAAGTTTTCAGACAGCTTCTTTAGATAGCAGTTTTTGGGCATTTCTCCCCAAAATATTAGTTCTATCCTGCTCGCTGAGTTCAGCGGATTTAATTTGAGCCATTATTCGACTCTGTGAAATAAGAGGATAGTCAGTGCCAAAAAGGATTTTATCGTTACCAATAATATCGCTCACCTGTTTGAAAATCTTAGGCTGATAAAGCCAGATGGTAGCAGCGGTGTCAAAGAAAACATTGGGCAAAGCTCTGGCTACCTCAGGCATTAAGGCATAGAAGGGTAAGCCACCACCCCAATGAGCGCAAACTAGCTTCAATTCTGGGAAAGCCAATATAAAGGAATAGAGGACGTCAGGAGTAATACTGCCCTTGCCAGTATATCGATGTCCTACAGGCTCAGATGCATGAGTCAGGAGGATTAACCCATGCTGTACTACAGTATCAACCAGAGGCTGCATAATCAGCTTATCCGTCAGGTCAAAGCCTTGGATATCAGACCTCATTTCTCCAATTCCCCTGACACCCATCTTGGCACAGCGCTCTATCTCAACTAAAGCAGCATCCCCAGCGCTGGGTTGAATACCACAGAAGCCGACAAGTCTATCCGGATAGCGTGATATGGAATCTAAGATGTAATCATTGGTTTTCACGCAAAGCTCATGACTCACCCAGCCTATGTTGAGAACAACAGATAAATCAACCTGGGCTTCGTCCATGCCGGCAATCAACTCTTCGGCGGTTATCAGCCTGGCTTTTGGTTGAGAATAAAGCAATGAGAAACATGAATCGCGCCTGACATATTCAGCACGCTTCTCTATCACCCACGGAGGAAATATATGAGTATGAAAATCTATAATCACTTTTGCCGTATTATACCTAAATTTGGGTAGCATGTCGGAGAGCTGACATTTCCCCACCTCGTCTCCCTCACGAACCATGCTTGCCTGATAGTATGTTATGGACCAGAATCCTGTCAATTTATTGTGCGCGTTGAGATGTCCAGTGACGCATTGACTTTCACATGGTGACTCCCTCCCGTGTCATTGCGAGGAGCGAGATTCCTCGTTTTACTCGGAACAAGCTCCGCAATCTTCGCTGATTCTCCGCTTTAATTTTCTGTTTATAGCTAAAACACCAATTAGCTACGAATACTTTACTATATTGTGTTAAGCTACAGTAAAGCGAAATTAAACTACGCTAACTTTTGGCAATTATCCTTTGACATCAGGTATACTACTACTCAAAGAACAAAACTTAGAGGAGGTTAACTATGTTTAAGAAACTTGCTATAGGATTGGGAATAGCCATCGCTATTGCAGCAATCGTTGTTTGTGTCATACCTCTACAGCCAGTTTCCTATACGGTCACGGTTCCCTACCAAGATACTGAGACCTATTATGAAAGTGAACCATACCAAGTTGAAGAACCGTATACCTATACTACGGCAGAGAGTCTTGCCCTATTTAGTGGAGAGACTTATGCGTTACCTGCTGGCTCCCTTATGCCATTTCAGTTTCATATAGATGTGGTCGACAAATCTCAGAATATTGTAAGTGGTCGTGTTACAGCTAGGGCGGGTGGTGAGTTTCTTTTCTATGTGTTTGACCAGAAAAACTACAATGCTTATAAGGCAGGGGGAAGTTGGCAAGCGTATGTTAGCCCTGGTCGTGTCACGGACTACTCGTTTTCCTTCGTCCCCGACCACTCAGACTACTATTACTTCGTCATCAGTAACACCTTTTCTATTTTTACTAACAAACTAGTAGAAATTAGCGCTACTTGGAACTGGCAAGAGACTAAGCAAGGATATGAAACGGTTACGAAGTATAGAGACGTTGAAAAACAAAGAGTCGTAACGAAGTATCGCCAAGAAACACATTATAAACAGGTTTCGTTTTTAGATTACTGGTTAAATTATGCACCATATTAATTAGTAAGTATTTTGAAAACAGTTAGTGGCTAGAGCTTGAGCGGACGCCACGTAACATTCCGTTTGCGTATACTTGCCTCCATCACGGGAGAGGGGATTTTTCCTGGTAAGATTGCCACTCCGTTAGCCAACGGACTAAACAAATCTCAATTTAGAAGCTATCAGTTTTCAGCCATTAGCTGACTGCTTTTTGCATTTTGACATTTATTTGTTTTTGTTTTCCAGCAACAGAGTTACCGGTCCATCATTGTGGATATTTACCAGCATGTGTTCCTGAAAAATC
>Ga0210049_1001902_pt1 | contig 19606 bp, 23 predicted proteins | sample CryGeyCG2014_300_2_FD_183964 | JGI IMG/M metagenome (GOLD analysis project Ga0210049, IMG submission 183964) | Groundwater microbial communities from aquifer - Crystal Geyser CG06_land_8/20/14_3.00 (SPAdes) (version 2) | ecosystem: Environmental > Aquatic > Deep subsurface > Groundwater | place... | reverse complement strand
TTTCAAAATACAGGCAGAGCCGCACTCCAACCTCAGAATGCACTTAGCCGAAAATAGTTACGCTGAAGTTTGCGCTGGCAGGGTCGGATAGCCTGTTTTATTCCCGCATGCCGGACAGCAAGGATCACGGCTAAAGCGGCTTTGCAGGACTTGCATCGTCAGCGCATCGAGGACTAGCAGTCGGCCATGCAGCCCCTGTTCCATCCCTATCAGCAACTTCAGTGCCTCTGCCGCCTGTAACGAACCGATGATGCCAACCAGCGGGGCAAACACCCCCGTGGTTGCGCAACGCAATTCGGCGGACGCGCCTTCTTCGGAAAACAGGCAGTTGTAGCAAGGACTATCCGGGCGGCGAAAGTCGAAAACGGCGACCTGCCCCTGAAACTGGATGGCCGCACCTGAAACCAGTGGCTTGCGCTGTGCAAGGCAGGCGCGATTCACTGCATAGCGCGTGGCAAAGTTGTCGCTACAATCCAATACAAGATCAGATTTTTCAATTAAATCATGTAATTGCGCCTCATCCGCGCGCGCTTGCCGTGCGACATATCGCACCTGTGGATTGATTTCAAGCAGGGTGTGTTGAGCGGAGATGACCTTGGCTTGTCCGACCGAAGCGGTGCGATGGATGATCTGCCGTTGCAGATTGCTGAAATCCACGTTGTCATGGTCGCACAGCGTGAGCTGACCCACGCCGCTGGCTGCCAGATATAGCGCGACGGGCGAACCCAGTCCGCCCAATCCGATGATCAGTACGCGGGCATCCAGCAGTTTTTGCTGGCCTTCTATGCCTATTTCTTCCAGCAAGATGTGCCGGCTGTAACGTAATAGTTGCTCGTCGTTCATGATGGCTTATCAATGTGGGGGGGCGGATTATCCCCGATAACAGCTAGGAGTCTGTCGGACTTAAAGGAAATCTACTGCAAATTCGCCTGGACGGCGCATATTTCACCGCTTTCTTGGTCAATAGAACAACTATTGACCTGCGAAACCAGCAAAATCTGCCCTCGCCCAGCCAAATTTTCGCTACGATTCTTCAATTCCGACAGACTCCTAGTGAGTCTGTAGATTAACCTCCGATATAGGACATTTCCACTTTGGCGCGGTCGCGCTCGCTATCGCTATGGCGCAGTTCCGAGTAACGGTCATCGCGGAGCGCCCATTGATCGGCAATCCGGTGGGTCAGCATCCAGTCCGTCGCCCCCGCGCGCAAGGGGAGTCGCAAATCCATGCCCTCGCCCGCGAACAGGCAGGTGTAGAGCTTGCCATCGGTGGAAAGACGGGCGCGGCTACACGCGTGGCAAAATGCTTGCGTGACGGAAGCGATCACGCCCACCTCACCTGCGCCATCACGATAATGCCAACGTTTCGCGACTTCACCACTGTAATTTGGGTTGATGGCTTCCAGGGGGTAATGTTGCGCAATGCGGTCGAGGATGTCACGCACCGGAATCACCTCGTCCATGCGCCAGCCGTTGCTCTCCCCTACATCCATAAATTCGATGAAACGCAGCACCACGCCGCTGTGCCGGAAGTGCCCGGCCATCGGCACAATCTCGTGTTCGTTGACCCCGCGCTTGACCACCATATTGACCTTGACCGGCGCGAAGCCGACTGCCTGCGCGGCCTCGATGCTATCGAGCACGATGCCCACCGCAACCTGTGTGTCGCTCATCAGGCGAAAAGTCTCCTGGCTCAGTCCATCCAGACTGACTGTCACACGAGAAAGACCGCTATCCTTGAGGATTTGCGCCTTTTTACCCAACAGCACGCCGTTGGTGGTCAGCGCGATTTCCAGCGGATTGCCCTCGCTGGTTACAAGCCTGGCCAGCTTTTCGATCAACTGCTCGATACCGCGCCGCAGCAGGGGTTCGCCGCCAGTCAGGCGGATCTTGCGCACGCCTAGCTGCGCGAACAGGCGCGCGATGCGCTCGATTTCCTCGAAAGTAAGCAGTTCGGCGCGAGGTAAAAAAACATGGCTCGCGTCGAAAATTTCGCGCGGCATACAGTAGGTGCAGCGCAGGTTGCAACGGTCGGTGACCGAGATGCGCAGGTCAAGCAGCGGGCGTTGCAGGGTGTCCCGCAGGGGCAGGGCATAATCTCGCGCAAGGTCGAGTTTGCCGTAATCCGGTATCGCCGCATCCTGTCCTGCCAATTTGATCTTGATGATACGCATGTCGCCCATGTAAACGGTTTTGTAAAGAGATGAGCTGAAGCCTTGCAAGTTCCGCACCAGTATGCACCCAACATGACGCAAATATGCCGCACCGGTTATCGCTGTGGCAGCGGCATACCTGCAATTTGCGTTACCTTATGCCCGCCTGATGTGCCTGTTCGTCGGCAAAATAGCTGGAACGCACCATCGGCCCGCAGGCGGCGTGGCTAAAGCCCATCGCTTTCGCTTCGCGCTCAAACAGGGCGAAGGTGTCCGGCGTGGCGTAGCGCAGCACGGGCAGATGGCCATCGGAAGGTTGCAGGTATTGCCCGAGCGTCAGCATGTTCACCCCGTGGGCGCGCAAGTCACGCATCACTTGCAAGACTTCCTCATCACGCTCGCCCAGCCCCAGCATCAGGCCGGATTTGGTCGGAATATCGGGAAAACGTGCCTTGAAATCCTGGAGTAATTGCAGCGAATGCGCGTAGTCCGCGCCGGGTCGCGCCAATTTGTACAGGCGCGGCACGGTTTCCAGATTGTGGTTCAGCACATCGGGCAAGCTGACGGCCAGCGCATCCAGTGCATCAGGCAGCCGACCGCGAAAATCCGGGACGAGGATTTCCAGCCGGGTGGCGGGCGAACTGGCGCGTATCGCCGTCAGGCAATCGGCAAAATGCGCCGCTCCCCCGTCGCGCAAGTCGTCACGATCCACGCTGGTGATGACCACATAGTTGAGATGCAGCAGGCCGATGGAGCGCGCCAGATTGGCGGGTTCGTCTGCATCGGGTGGCAGCGGCTTGCCGTGCGCCACGTCGCAGAACGGGCAACGCCGCGTGCAGACATCGCCCAGAATCATAAAAGTGGCCGTGCCCTTGCTGAAGCACTCGCCGATGTTCGGGCAGGAAGCCTCCTCGCACACCGTCACCAGACTGTGTTCGCGCAGCAGCTTTTTGACATCGTTGTAGCCCGTGCCGGAACCCGTTTTGACGCGTATCCATTCGGGTTTGCGCAAGCGATTTTGCAGCGGCACGATCTTGATGGGATTGCGCGCCGTCTTGGCTGCGCCGGTTTGTTTTTCAGGGGTATCCATTCAGACTTTCAAACGTAAAATGGTGTGGAGAGGATTGGTTTTGCGCGCTGTCTTTTCTTTTCCGGCCTGCTTATTTGTTATTACATCCATTTGATTCTTTTCCTAAATAATTTCGTTATTGTTCCCACGCTCCGCGTGGGAACACAGTAGTGGACGCTCTGCGTCCCTTGCCGCAGGAGCGGCACAAGCTGCATTTCCACGCAGGAACGTGGGAACGATAAATACTTCGGAGGTTTCATGCTCCCAGCGCTTGGCAAATTCCACGGCACGACTGCGAATCTCATTCCAGCTTAACGGCATGATTTTCCTTATTGCGGAGGCTGTTTCGCTGCCCAATGTCGCTGTAAACCGTGGATCAGGTTTTGTGCCAGTTGCGCCTGCAATTCTTCAAGGCCCACAGTGATGCCGAGTGCGACGCATTGCGTGACGCGGAGGCCTTGGTAGCCGCAGGGGTTGATGTGGTTGAACGGGGTCAGGTTCATGTCCACGTTCAGCGCGAGACCGTGGTAACAGCAGCCGTTTTTGATTTTTAGCCCCAGCGAGGCAATTTTTGCGTCATTGACATACACGCCGGGCGCGTCTTCGCGGCCTTGCGCGGCGACACCGTATTCGCCCAGTAAGTCAATGACCGCTTGCTCCATCAGGCGCACCAGTTCGCGCACGTTGAGTTTCCAGCGGCGCAAGTCGAGCAGCAAATAGGCGACGATTTGTCCTGGACCGTGGTAGGTGATCTGGCCGCCGCGATCGATTTTTACCACCGGAATATCGGTTGGATCGAGCAGATGTTCCGGCTTGCCCGCCATGCCTTGCGTGTAGGTGGGGGGGTGTTGTACCAGCCAGATTTCGTCGCGCGTTGCGGGGGTGCGCCCGGCGGTGAAGTGCTGCATCGCCTGCCAGGTTGGCTGGTATTCGACCAGCCCCTGGCTGTGGACGACAGGATTTTGAGGCATAACCCCTCCCAGCTTCCCCTTGTGCTGGCATCCGTCAAGCGGATTGCCTGCTTGACCCGTTGCCGGGGAGGGGGCTGCTTCTCCACGGGTATAGGGGGATAGATGGGAGGGGGCTGGAAGTTTTTTACCTTGCACGGTTCATAGCACCATCTTGACCATCGGGTGGTCGCACAGTTCTTGATACATCGCGTCGAGTTGCGCGCGCGAAGTGGCGCGGACGGTGCAAGTCAGGCTGATGTAGCGGGCAGTCCTGCTGGCGCGCATCTCCATGCTGGCCGCTTCAAAGTCGGGCGCATGTTTAAGGACGACTGCCAGGACGTTCTGCGCCAGTTCGGGATGTTGCTCACCGAATATTTTGAGCGGAAAGTCGCTGGGATATTTGACCAGGCTTTGGTCGTGCGGGATGACCGGCATTTCGGCTAATTTGTTTTCGGGTATTTTGGTCATTGGGCGCGCATCACTTCACGTTTGAATTTCTGGTATAGGGTATGGATTTTTTGGAACAGCGGTCCGGGGGTTGCCGTGCCGATGGGTTTGCCGTCGAGATGGGTGATGGCCTGAACCTCTCGCGTGCTGGAGGTAAGCAACAGTTCGTCGGCAGCGAATACTTCCGCAACGGCAATTTTGCGTATCTGGTAAGGAATCGCGTTGGCCTCGGCTATTTCCAGTATCACGTCGTAGGTGATGCCGGGCAGCATCAGGTGGTCTTTCGGGGGGGCTGCCAATACGCCATTTTTGAACACAAAGATGTTGCTTGCCGAGCCTTCAGTCAAAAATGCCTCTTCGGTTAGGAAAGCGTTCGAGGTCAGGGATTCGGATCGGAACAGGATGGTTTCCGAGCAGCCAGCGTCCACCGACATCTGGCGCAGCAGCACGTTGGGCAGCAGCGAGATGGCCTTGATGTCGCAGCGCAGCCAGCGGTTGTCTGGTGCGGTAATCGCCGCGACACCGCTTGCAACCAGGCTGGCGGGTGGCATGAGCAAGGGATTTGCCATGACAAAGACAGTAGGCGGCACGGGAGGGTCTGGAAAAGGATGGTCGCGCGGCGCGACCCCGCGCGTGATGTGCAGATACAGGTATTGGTCTTCCGTCTCGCACAGCGCGATGAGTCGCTCGAAGATAGCCGTCCATGCCGCGAGGCTGAGCGGATTGGCCAGCAAGATGCCGTCCAAGCTGTGCTGCAAACGCTGCAAATGTGCCGCTGGGCGAAACGGGCGGCGGGAATACACCGGAATGACTTCATATACGCCGTCACCGAAGATGAAGCCGCGATCCAGCACGGAAATCCTGGCTTCTTCAATGGGTAGATATTGTCCGTTCAGGTAGATGGTCATGGCGTTTACCAGGGGCTGTATTTCTGTACCAGCAGGCGGATGCTGTCCCAGCCGCGTGAGAATACGTTGGCCAGGCTCACGCTATCGAGTGCGACCAGCGGGAATTGGGCGTAGGGTTTGCCTGCCAGCGTCAGTTTGAGTGTGCCGATGGTCTGGCCGGAAGTAATAGGCGCGACGAGCGGTTGTGGGGTTGCGATGGTGGCCTTGAGTTGCGCAAACTGCCCGTTGGGGACGGTCAGGAACAGGTCGCGGCGCAGGCCGATGTTCAAATGTTTTTCCGTTCCCTTCCAGAGGCGTACCTGAGTGACGGGCTGGCTGTTTTGATAGAGCCGCACCGTATCGAAATACTGGAAGCCATAGTTTAGCAACTGCTGGCTTTCGGAGGCGCGCAGGCCGTCAGAATCCGCGCCCAATACCACGGCAATCAGGCGGCGTTTGTCGCGCTTGGCCGAACCGACCAGACAGAATCCAGCGGTGTCGGTATGTCCGGTCTTCAGTCCGTCAGCGTAGGGGTCGAGCCACAACAGGCGATTGCGATTGGCCTGAGTGACATTGTTAAAGGTGTAATCGCGCAGGCCGAACAGGGGATAGTATTCGGGAAAATCGCGCACCAGCGCGGCAGCCAGTATCGCCATATCCATCGCGCTGCTGTAATGCTGCGCGTCCGGCATCCCGACCGGATTGACGAAGTGCGTGTCTTTCATGCCCAGACGTTGCGCTTCCTTGTTCATCGCTGCGACAAAGCTGGCCTCATTGCCGGAGAGATTGGTCGCGAGAGTGATCGCCGCATCGTTGCCGGATTGCACGATCAGACCATGCAACAGCTCGTCAACCGTCACCGATTGTTCGGGTTTGAGCAACATGCGCGATTCGCCGCTGTTATTGCTGGTCGCCGCTTCCGGTACGGTGAGACTTTGTTCTAGCGTCAGCGTGCCGCGCTTGAGAGCGACAAAAGTGAGGTAGGCCGTCATCAGCTTGGTCAGCGAGGCGGGCTCCATGCGCGCGTTGCCTTTCTGACTGAGCAATAACTGGTTGCTGGTGAAGTCGTACAGTGCGTAGGATTTTGCGGTCAGGACTGGCGGGGCAGGTAAGGCAAAACTGGCGGCAGAAAGCAGCAAGCCAATAAGGAACAAAATGTATTTCATGATGGTGAACGCATTGAGGGGGGATGATTATAGTCGTTGCCCGAATGTGGGTGCGAACTTATTCGCAGCTCGCATTATCTCAAATAATTCATTTGAAAAGCTGCGCCGATATGACGAGCTAGTGGATTATTCGGGATTCGGGTTGTGCGCATAAATTTACCTCCATAGAACGATTGCAACATATTGAAGAATAGATAATTTTCTGCCTGCGGCGGTTTGGGTGAAGCGAAATAAAAATTTCGCTCATCTATATACTTTGGCCTAACGTTTTGTCACCCAAGGCTGCTATAAAGTGCGCACTAAAAACCGGGAGTAAGAAAATGCAAAGTAGAGTCAGTGCACATGATGCGGTTGGTTTCGATTGTTGTTGCAAGCGCGGCTTGCGTGACCGGATGAATATCATCGCTGCGGCAGAGGCGCATGTGGTGTGGAAAAACCGTCTGGGCAACTATGTGCGCGGCCTCGGTCTCGAAACTTTGGGCGCGGCGACACTGGGGCAAGATGGCGTTTGCCAGTTGGGAAACTTAATCAACGGGAGTGCGTTGCTGGCGTTTCACGATATGCCTGAATATGACCAGTTGAGGGAGGCGCATGAACAGTTTCATCAACTGTCTTGTGAGGTGGTGGATAAACTGAACGCAGGAGACCGCGATGCCGCCATTGCCTTGTTTGAAAATGAGTACAGCACTGCCTTGCAGGTAATACTTGCATCCTTGGGCAAAATGAACCGGTCGTTACGGGGGTGAATCCATGGGCTGAGGATACCGCCTGGTTTTTCTCAATCCGGCAAGCTGGCAAGTCGCAGGTTTCTCGGCGCAGCCTGCCCCGTACCGTGATACGGGGTATGAGTGCAGATTATTGATCAATATTGGTTTTTCGCTTTTTAGAACACGACAAACCTAATTTAATTACACCGCGCCAGCCATTTGTTTGGCTTGTTCGGCTACCTCGGTAAGTGCTGCGGCAAGGTCTTCTGCCCGGTCGGGATTGATGCCCAGCGACAGCCATTCCTCTGCGCTAATCTCAAGTCTGGTGTGTTCGGCAACGCCCACATCCGGGAGCAGGCGCTCGGCAAAATTGACCAGGCTGACCAGCGGTTGTCCCGCCGCCGCTTCTTCAATATCCGGCGTGTGGTGGTAGCGCATGACGGCGATAATTTCTTCCGGCAAATCCCAGTGATGACCCAATTGCGCGCCGATTTCGCCGTGTGTGATGCCGAGCAGTTCCTGTTCGATTTCCTGTGCCGCACGTTCTGGCTGTGCGTATAGCCGGGTATGTAGCGCATCGCTGGCAGCCGTGTCCAGATAGCTCAATGCCATGTAACCGATGTCATGCAGCAGACCCGATAGAAAAATCTGGTCGTCCAGCGGACGGGTGCGCGCCGGCATGGCTTTGCTGAGGGTGCGCATGGCGAGTGCGATGGTTAAGCTGTGTAGCCATAACTCATTGATTTTGAACAGACCTTCCAATGGGGTGCGCATTGCGGAGAGGGTGGCGATACCCAGTGCGATGGATTTGACGCGCGTCAGTCCTAGCAGCATGGCAGCATCGTGGACAGAATTTACCTTGCGCGACGCGCCGAACATGGATGAATTTGACAGGCCGATAATTTTCGCGGAGATCAACGGGTCTTGTTCGATCAGTTTGAGTAACTGTGCTTCGCCTTCATCGCTATCCAGCGCCAGTGAGAGCAGCTTTTGTGCGATTGTCGGCATGGCAGGTAGGGAGTCCAACCCGGCGAGATTCATTTTCAAATCAATTTGGCTATTCATCTGTTTCCCCTTGTGGTGTGTATTGGCGGCAAAGCTGCCTTATGCGTCCGCTCGATGGCGGAGGTGATTTCAATATCGGCAGCCCGCGAAAATTCTTGAGGGGAATTGCGATTTTTTTATCAGGCGGAAAACGGGAGGTATCAGTCGTGGGGTAATGGCGGTTTGCCCAGCTTGCGTTGCAGGGTGCGGCGGTGCATGTTGAGGGCGCGTGCGGTGGCAGAGACGTTGTTGTCATGTTCTCGCAACGCGCGCTGGATGTGTTCCCATTCCAGATGTTCGAGTTGGGTGGGTTGCGCATCGAGTGGCGTATTGCTGTCCGGCGCATGGCTGAAGGCGGCGACGATTTCGTCGGCGTTGGCAGGTTTGGCAAGGTATTGGGTGGCACCCAGTTTGATGGCTTCGACGGCGGTGGCGATGCTGGCATAACCGGTCAACACGACGATGCGCGTGTTCGGGTCGAGATCGTGCAATGCCTGAACCAGCGCCAATCCCGATGCGCCACCCATTTTCAGATCCACGACGGCAAATTCGGGCGGATTGGCTGTGGCCTGCGGAATGGCTTGTTCCACACTGTGTGCGACACTCACGCAAAAACCGCGTTTCGAGAGAGCGGCACTGAGTACCCGGCAAAATGTAATGTCGTCATCGGCCAGCAGTAATGTGGCCGCTTCGTCAGGGGGCAGATACCCTTTCCCTGCAAGGGGAAGGGTTGGGGAGCGGGTAGAACTCACCCCTCTCCGTTCTGCCGGAAAATTCGGCTTCATGTTTGCACTCGCGCGATGGGTAAGGTCAGCTTGGTGGTTGCGCCGCCAGACTCGCGGTTATACAAACGCACCGTGCCGCCCAGCCGTTCCAGGGTGGCGTTGGCGAGGAATAGCCCCAGGCCGTGTCCTTCGGTTTTAGTGGTAAAGAAAACCGAACCTGCCTTGAGCGCGACTTCTTCGCTTAATCCCTCCCCGCTATCGTGTATTTCCAGTGTGAAATTTGCACTATCCCAACGGGTACTGATCGCAATTCCCTGCGGGCTGGCATCGGCAGCGTTGTTGAGCAGGTTCATCAGCGCGGCGCGCAGCGTCACATCTACGTTGAGCAGGGGAGTGGGCGGCACACCGTCAGTTTGGTAGTGGTATTGCGCGGTGGGACGCAGCAACTGCCATTCGTCCAGTACGCCTGCCATCAACTCATCCGCAGGTTTGAGCGCGCTCGCGCCGCTGTCCTGTGCGTTGAGCATGATTTTATCGAGGATGCGGCGGCAGGCGCGCACCTGTTCATCCAAAATGGACAGACTGTCGCGTAATTCGGCCGGGCTAAATTCTGTTTGGCAGAATTTGCCCGGATGGGCCTCTGTATCGTGCTGCAACTCGCCTATCACCACCGCCATCGTGGCGAGTGGCGTACCGAGTTCGTGAGCCGCGCCCGCCGCCTGTGTGCCGAGGGCGACGATGCGCTCGTTGCGCAGGATTTCTTCGCGTACCTGAACCAGTTGCGCATCCCGGTTGCGCACCGCCTGTGCCATCTTGACCACGAAATACGCTACCACCACCGCGCTGATGACAAAACCCAGCCACATGCCCAGCACATGGGTGTTGAATGCGCTGTCAGGGGCTATGTCCATATCCATCGCCATGCCCATGTCGTGGCTCATTTCCATGTCATGAGGGTTGTGTGGCAAGGGAATGTAATACACCATCAGCAAGCTGTAGCAGGCCGTGGTGAGTGCGGCCATGCCCCAGGTGTAACGGGCGGGCAGGGTCGCGGCAGCGATGACCAGCGGCAGCAGATACAGCGAAACGAACGGGTTGGTCGAACCGCCCGCGAAATACAGCAAAAAGCTCAGTGCCAGCACGTCGAGGCCGGATTGCGCGAATAATTCCAGATTGGATACGGGGCGTTCGCTTTTTAGGCGCAACAGGCTGAAAAAATTGAGCGTGGCGAGTGTGGCGATGATGACCAGCATCGGCAGCCATGCCAGCTCGATATCCAATAGTTTCCAGACTGTCAGTAACGTGAGTAATTGTGCCGCGATCGCCAGGCTGCGCAAGTTGAGCAGGCGGCGTAACTGGCTGTGGCCGGGCAGGGCGGAAAAAGTCGTGTTAAGCATGGCGGGATTGTAAACGGTGCGCGGCGCTTGCGGGGTGCGACATTTTGTCGCAGGGCGCACGGCGTGGCGGCGCGTATAATCCGGGACTTTAGAAATTGACGAGAAAATTTATCATGAAAACAATCGGTAAACTGTGTGGCGTGTTGGGTGCGTTGTTGTTAAGCAGCAGTGTTTATGCAGGAGACATCAAGGTGGAAGGTGCATGGGCGCGCGCGACTGCACCGGGGCAGGAGGTGGCGATGGTGGATTTGTCCATCACCAGCAGCCAGCAAGCCCAGTTGGTTGGTGCTTCCAGCCCGGCCTGCAAGACGGTAGAGATACACAGCATGACGCATGATAACGGCATGATGCAGATGCGCGAAGTGCAATCGGTCGAGTTGCCCGCAGGTAAGCGCGTGAACCTGAGTTCGGGTGGCTATCACCTGATGCTGATCGGGCTGAAGAACCCCCTCAAACTGGGGGACAGTGTGGCATTGGCGCTGAATATCAAGGGCGCTGGCAAAACGATAAGCAAAGTTGAAGCAACGGCTGAAGTTAAATCGCTGACTGAGGCTGCTCCGCAAGCGAACGAACCTATGGGGCATATGCATCACATGCACCATTGATCGGGCAAATCTGCGTGTTTTGGTGGGGTCATGCCCCGCACTCCCCCTCGCACCCGATGAATCTTCCCTCCACGCGATTTGGTGTAGAATTCGCCGCAATTTTTGTCTGACTTCGCCTGTCAGCGAATGCAGGAATTTACCATCAAGGAATCCATCTATGACCATTTCGCCTTCTGCCGCAGATAAAAAAGCCCGTACGCTGTCCGAGGCGATGCCGTATATACAACGTTTTTTTGACAAGACTATTGTCATCAAATACGGCGGCAACGCCATGACCGACCCCGCCTTGCAGGAAGGTTTCGCGCGCGATGTGGTGTTGTTGAAACTGGTGGGCATGAATCCGGTGGTGGTGCATGGCGGCGGGCCGCAGATCAACGATCTGCTCAAGCGTGTCGGCAAACAGGGGCAATTCATCCAGGGGATGCGCGTCACAGACGACGAAACAATGGACGTGGTCGAGATGGTGCTGGGCAAGGTCAACAAGGATATTGTCAATCTAATCAACCGCTTTGGTGGCAAGGCGGTAGGTCTTACCGGGCAGGACGGCGCATTTATTCGTGCCAAAAAGCTGCTGGTCAAAAGCGAATCCGAGCCGGGTCAGATGCTGGACATCGGGCTGGTGGGCGACATCAGTTCGATTGATCCCTCCATCATTGCCTTTCTGGATTCGGGCGACTTCATTCCGGTCATCGCGCCGATCGGTGTGGGTCCTGCCGGTGAGGCCTTAAATATTAACGCTGACGTAGTTTCCGGTAAGCTGGCGGAAGTGTTGAATGCCGAAAAACTGGTGCTGCTGACCAATACGCCGGGTGTGCTGGATCAAAATGGCGAGCTGTTGACCGGGCTGACTCCGCTGCAAATTGATGCGCTGGTGGCGGATGGCACATTGTCCGGCGGTATGTTGCCCAAGATCAGCTCCGCGCTGGATGCGGCACGCAGCGGCGTGCGTTCGGTACACATCATAGACGGCAGGGTGGAACACGCGCTGTTGCTGGAAATTTTGACCGACGAAGGTGTGGGTACGCTGATCAAGAGTAAATAGTGTCAGCGCCGCTGTGGATTTTTGATCTGGATAACACGCTGCACAACGCTGGTGCGCACATTTTTCCCCACATCAATCGCAGCATGACGGCTTATTTGCAGGAGCATTTGCAACTGGACGAGCAGGCCGCGAATGCGCTGCGCCAGCACTACTGGCAGCGTTACGGTGCAACGCTGAGCGGGCTGATGCGCCATCATGACACCGACCCTGCTCATTTTCTGTGGCATACCCACCAGTTCTCCGAGTTGGACAAGATGGTGATTCGCACGCCGCGTCTGCGCCACTTGTTGCGCGCGTTGCCGGGCAAAAAAGTAGTGTTTTCCAATGCGCCCCAGCACTATGCGCAAGCGGTGTTGAAGTTGCTGAGGATTGCGGATCTGTTCGACGATGTGGTGGCGGTGGAACAGACGCGCTACCGGCCCAAGCCGGATTATTACGGCTTCAGGCAGGTGATGCGGCGGCATCACGTCAGTGCGGCGCAATGCGTGATGGTGGAAGACAGCCTGGAAAACCTGCAAGCGGCGAAAAGACTGGGGATGCGCACCGTTTGGGTAACTCCGGGCAGCAGGAATGCCGACTGCGTGGATGTAAAAATACGCGATGTGATGCAGTTGAACAGGGTGGCATCGGTATTTAAGTGGACGTTGTAGCTGTTTTGGGGGGAAGGAAAAAATGATTCTGATTCTTGGCACCAATGTGGCTGAAAAACCTGAGGAATACCAGCAGTTGCTGGCACATCTTGCGACCATGCCGGGCATCCGGACTCGGGTGCATGTCGAGCAGGGCAGCGAACAGTCGGTCACGGAAATTTATTTGATAGGCAATACCAAGGCTCTGAATATAAGCGATATGCAAAGCCTTCCTTGCGTGGATCGCGTGGTGCGGGTGTCCGAGGATTACCGTATTCTGGGGCGGCACAAGGATGACCAGCGTGCGACGCATTTTGAATATAACGGCATGCGTTTTGGCCAGGACACCTTGCAGGTGTTTGCCGGATTGTGCGCGGTGGATAACCGCGAACATGTCGAGATGATGCTCCGTGCGTTGCGCGACAACGGGCAAGTGTGTACCCGCATGGGTGCATACAAACCGCGCACCAGCCCTTATGCCTTTCAGGGGCACGGCAAGAATTGCTTGAGCTATGTATTTGAATTAGCTGGAAAATATGGCATCAAGGTGATGGCGATGGAAATCACCCACGAGTCGCATCTGGATGAAATCAATGAAGCCCTGCATCAGACCGGCAATCCGACTGGCGTGATGTTGCAGATCGGCACACGCAATACGCAAAATTTCGAGCTGCTGAAAATTGTCGGTCGTCAAACCGAGATGCCGGTTCTGCTCAAGCGCGGTTTCGGTATCACACTGGACGAATCGCTGAATGCGGCGGAATATCTGGCCTCCGAGGGTAACAGTCGGGTGGTGTTTTGCCTGCGCGGCATGAAGACCAACATGGGCGACCCGCATCGCAACTTTGTTGATTTTGCACACGTTCCGGTGGTCAAACGCCTGACGCGTATGCCGGTGTGTATAGACCCGTCGCATTCGGTGGGTACGCGCGCCGCCTCTCCCGACGGCATCATGGACATGATGCACGTCACGGCGCAAGGCGTACTGGCGGGCGCGAACATGGTGCTGGTGGACTTCCATCCCGTACCGACCGAGGCGCTGGTGGACGGTCCGCAAGCCATGCTGATGAACGAACTGCCGTATTTTCTGGAAGATGTGCAGATCGCCCGCGAGGCCTATTTAAAGCGTGTCGAGCTGCGCCAGCGTCAGGAATAGTTGCAGCAACTGAGCTGGAAAACCCTATACATCGTATAAACAGGTAAAACCATGATGGAAAGCACAAATTTCTGATAATTGTCTGCAAATTGTCTGCAAATTGTTGACTGATTAGCCATGGCGCAATATCATGCGCCGCTGTAAGGATATGTTTTCGCCAACGTAGTCATCAGGGAGGTTACATCATGGTAGCAGGAACGAAGAAACCAGCCGTCAAAAAAGCGGCTGCCACGAAAGCAAGCGCTGCACCAGCAGCAAAAAAGACGGCAGATGCTGCTGTATGGCCTTTCCCGGCAGCCGCCACTAAATCGCCAGTCGCTGCAAGCAAGGCATCCGTAGCTAAAGCACCTGCTGCTGCAAGCAAAACCCCTGCTGTTGCAGCTAAAGCACCTGTCGCTAAAACCCCTGCTGTTGCAGCTAAAGCACCAGTAGCTAAAGCACCTGTCGCTAAAGCGCCTGCTGTTGCGGCTAAAGCACCTGCTGCAAAGCCAGTCGCCGAGAAAAAAGCACCAGTGAAAGCAGCGGCCAAGCCCGCCGCTAAACAAGTTGTGGCGCAACCCTCGGCTCAGGAACGCTACCGCATGGTCGAAACGGCAGCTTATTACATTGCTGAACGTACCAATTTTGCGGGTTGCCAAGCCGAACATTGGGCTCAAGCCGAGCGCGAGATTGCAGAAAAATTGGCTGAGTAATTTCTCTCAGTCATTTTTCTGGATGTAAAAAAACCGCACGAGTGATTTCGTGCGGTTTTTTTACGTCATTTGGATTTTGCGTTGACTGAATCAGGGTTGCGGGGTGAGGATCAACATTTCCGAACCGGCATCGTATTTCTGTAAATATTTACCTATTGTTTCAAAAGTCGCGGTGACCGGTTTGCCCGGCTGATCCGATGTGGAAACTTCGGCGCTGAATACCGAACCCAGTATCAGTTTGAGCGGGCTGACGTTGACGGTCTGCGCCTCGAAAAAGGCTTTCTCGTTGGCCTTGATCTTGCCGATGTCGCTGGTCTGGTAGATTGCCGCGTTGAGGACATCCAGCGTGTGTTCGGTGCAATTTTGTTTGCCCAGCGTGTAAGGGTTGGCGATCAGCGAGTAATGCGGGTCGTGTAGCGCCACATAGGTTGGCGAGTTGATGACTTCCAGCAGGCGTTGTTGCAGCTCTGGCGAAGGGATGATGATGCCCGCTTCCATGACGGCCACGCCCGAGAAGAAGTCCACCGGGAAATCCTGCACCAGGCTGCTGATTTCGGGATGGTCGTTCTGCTGATACAGGTTGTAAATTGCATAACCGGGCAGTTTGCGTCCATCCGCAGCGGTGATTTCGGAATACACCGCAAACGCGACATGGGTGAAGTGCATCCCTTCCGGCAATTCTGCTGCGGGGCGACCCATGCGCGCCAGAATGGCGACATGCGCACCTTTGCCAGCCAGCGTTTTTTCCACCTGCTTGGCGAACTGGATGATTTGTTCGGGCGTGAATTTAAGGGTTTCCGAGGCTGAAGAAGAGCTGAAACTCCCCCCCTGAACGGGGAGTGTTGCGAAGCACAAAGCAACGGAGAGCAGCGCGCTGGCTAATAAACGGATGCGCATAGGGGTGTCCTTGGTTGGGGTAAAGAAAAACTTGCGCAACGACTCGCTCTCCACAGCCCGCAAGCGGGAGAGGGAACGGTCATGGCAAGGGGTAGTCATTGACATGGCGGTTAAATGGCTTTGTCAGACTTTGCCGGGACAGGGGCGGGCTTTTTAAGCGCTTCATTGGGCGGCATGACGGTGATGGTTTCATCGGTGATGTCCAGCGGTGTGCCGATAGGCGCGGTGGCGGCATTTGCCGAGCCGCGCGCGGCCTGAGATGAAACTGCCCCCGCCGTGCCGCTGACCAGCCCGCCGATAGCCAGCGGAATGGCCGAAACAGCGGAAGTCACCTGACCTGATGCGGCGATGGAATGGCCAGCGCTGGCGCTGGCGTGTGAGCCGGATTGAACGGCGTTGCTTGATGCCTGCCCCGAATGGGTTTCGGCAAAGGCGCTGGAGGTCAGCACCAGCAGGATAAACAAGGCGTGATTCGATTTCATGTCATTTCCTTTTGAAGTGGGGGAGAAAGACCTTACGGCTCGGGCGTAATGATAAACATTTCCGAGCCTTCGTCATACTTTTTTAGATAGTTGGCGATGGTTTCAAAGGTGGCTGTGACCGGTGCGCCGGGTTGGTCGGATAGCGTAATCTCGGCTGAGAACAGCGAACCCAGCGCCAGTTCCAGCCCACTGACTTTCACGGGTTGCGCGGCATAATACTTTTTCTCGACCGCTTTGATTTTCCTTATATCGTCGGTCTGATAAATCGCGGCGTTGATCACATCCAGGGTGTGCTCGGTGCAGTTCTGGCGACCCAGCGTGTAGGGATTGGCGATGGCGGAGTAGTGCGGGTCGTGCAGTGCCGTATATACAGGGGAGGCGATGGTTACCAGTAATCGTTGCTGTAATTCGGCTGAAGGGATGATGACTCCCGCTTCCAGCAACGCGACACCGGCGAAAAAATCTACCGGAAAATCCTGTACCAGCGAGCTGGTGTCGGGGCGTGCATTGTTTTGATACAGGTTATAGATCGCGTAGCCGGGAATTTTTCTGCCGTCGGCGGTGGTGACTTGCGAATACACCGCGAATGAAACGTGGGTGAAGTGCATCCCTTCCGGCAATTCTGCTGCGGGGCGACCCATGCGCGCCAGAATGGCGACACGCGCACCTTTGCCAGCCAGCGTTTTTTCGACTTGTTTGGAAAAATGGATGATTTGCTCGGCGGGAAACTGTGGCGTACCACCCGCCTGACTACCGGCGAAGCCGGGGAGGCTGAAGATGAAAAAGATCATGCCAAACAGGTAGCGCATAAAGTCTCCAAACTGGTTCAAGCCACTAAACAGACCGCATCGGTCTTATACCACCGCCAACTGGTTGCGACAAGTATCGCATTAACGGGCGGCGAGGTTGTGTGTTATCTTTGCGCCCATTGAATTGTTGATGAAACCTAAGCCATGAGCCTGTTTTCCTTGATTGCCGCCACGTTGCTGGAATATTTCCAGCCGCTTTTCATGCGTAAACATTTGTGTGGCTGGCTGCCCGGTTACGCCGATTTTTTCCGCCATCATTTTAATGCGGGTGAATATGGTCACGGCAAGTTTGCATGGTTGCTGGCAGTCCTGCCGTTAATTTTTTGTCTGGTGTGGTTGTCTCGCTGGTTGGGCGATAGTCATCCGGTTTTTGCCTGGGCGCTTAATGTGCTGGTGTTATATGCCAGTCTGGGGTTTAGCCAATTCAGCCGGATTCTGGATGCGATTCAACGCGCTGTGCAGGGCGGAAAGATGGGCGAGGCACGCGATTTATTGAGCAAGTGGTGCGGCAAATCCTGCCATGAACTGGATGCCGATGAAATTGTGCGCCTGGCTGTCGAGCAGGCATTGCTCGCCGCCTTGCAGCATTTGTTTGGCGTGGTGCTGTGGTTCGCCTTGTTTAGCTTATTGGGGTTGGGCGGGGCAGCGGGCGCGTTAGGGTATTGTTTGGCGATCGGTTTGAGTGCGGGTTGGGCTGGCAAGACTGGCGAGGATGAAATCGGCGCGGAAACATTTGATCGCTTTGCCCAACTTATGCTGTATTTGCTCGAATGGTTGCCGATACGTCTGACTGCCGCCACCTTCGCCCTTGTCGGTAATTTCGAGGATACGGCTTATTGCTGGCGATCCCAGGCGGCAACCTGGGCGGACAGGGAAAAGGGCATTTTGTTGGCCAGTGCTGCGGGTGCGCTTGGGGTGCGCCTGGGGTTGCCGCTCATGCTAGACGGCAAAATGCTGCAAAGACCTGAGCTGGGGATAGGCGGCAAGGCGGAGCTATCCACACTGGGCAACACCACCCGGCTGATATGGCGCACGACGATAGTATGGCTGTTCGTACTGTTATTATTGGCGCTGGCGGGCTTGCTGGGATAAAAACAGGATTCAGCCCGCAAGGGGGCTTCCCCGTATAGCGTGGCTATCCAGGTTGTTGTGTACAGGATTCGGGATGCTTTGGTGTAATGTAGCCGATGGCACTCTCCTCTTGTCGTACAATACCGCCCATGCATACCCGACACCCCTTTAGTTCTCTCACCCCCGATGTTGTGCTGGATGCGCTGGAGGGCATCGGACTGCATGGCGATGGTCGTCTGCTGGCACTCAACAGTTATGAAAATCGCGTCTATCAGCTGGGCATGGAAGAGGGCTCGCCGCTGATTGCCAAGTTCTATCGCCCCAAACGCTGGTCGAGTGCGGCGATTCTGGAAGAACATGCTTTTGTTGGTTCATTGGTCGAGCGCGAAATTCCTGTCGTACCCGCCTTGCTGATCGGCGGGCAAACGTTGCACGAATATAACGGTTTTCGTTTCTCGTTGTTCGCCAGACACGGTGGTCGTGCGCCTGAGCTGGAACACCGCGACACGCTGGCATGGATGGGGCGTTTTATCGGGCGCATCCATGCTGTCGGCGCGCTTAAAACTTACCAACATCGTCCCGCGCTGGATATTGAAAGTTTTGGTGTCGAGCCTGCCGGATACCTGCTGGAGCATGATTTCATTCCCGTTGAACTGCTTGAGGTTTATCGCGGTGTAGTCGCGCAGGCTTTGGACGGCGTGCGGCGCTGTTTTGATCGTGCGGGCGAGGTGAAAACGCTACGTCTGCACGGCGACTGCCATGTTGGCAACGTGCTGTGGACCGATGCCGGGCCGCACTTCGTGGATTTCGACGATAGCCGCATGGGTCCCGCAATACAGGATTTATGGATGTTGCTATCCGGCGAGCGCGCCTGTCAGTCCCGTCAGTTCGGCGACTTGCTGGCGGGCTACGAAGATTTTTATGATTTCAATCCGCGCGAAATGCATCTACTGGAAGCCCTGCGCACCCTGCGTTTGATTCATTACTCGGCGTGGATCGCCAGGCGTTGGGACGATGCGGCTTTCCCGGTAGCGTTTCCCTGGTTCAACACCCAGCGTTACTGGCAAGACCGGATACTTGAATTGCGCGAACAGATCGCGCTGATGGATGAACCCCCTTTGCCTTGCTAAACCCGTTTTCCCACCTTATGTCGCGGAAATGAAAGAAAAAATGACTAACGAGCTTGAAAAAATTACTTTAACTGAAGACCCGGCTTGTCAAACTCGTACCTCTCATCTCGACCTTCCCCCACTTTTGGGGGAAGAGTCAAGCGAATCGCGGCGTGCGTTGCACGTTTCTGAAACGATCATCGCAGCCACTCGGGATTGGCTGGAAAAAGCCGTTATCGGCCTCAATCTGTGCCCGTTCGCCAAGGCGGTACACGTCAAGCAGCAGATACGCTATGTGGTCAGTGCGGCCACCACCGAGGAGGCCTTGCTGCTTGATTTGCTGGTCGAGTTGCGCCGTTTGCAGGACACCGATGCCGACTTGCTCGACACCACTCTATTGATACATCCCTATGTTTTAACTGACTTTTTAGACTATAACGATTTTCTGGATACGGTGGATATTGCCGTCGCCGAGCCTGAATTCAATGATGCCTTCCAGGTTGCCAGCCTGCATCCGCGCTATCAGTTTGCCGGTACTCAAGTGGACGACATCGAGAATTACACCAACCG
>Ga0210049_1001894_pt1 | contig 19649 bp, 16 predicted proteins | sample CryGeyCG2014_300_2_FD_183964 | JGI IMG/M metagenome (GOLD analysis project Ga0210049, IMG submission 183964) | Groundwater microbial communities from aquifer - Crystal Geyser CG06_land_8/20/14_3.00 (SPAdes) (version 2) | ecosystem: Environmental > Aquatic > Deep subsurface > Groundwater | place... | reverse complement strand
TGCCTGGGCTAATGCCAAGGTCTCTGGCGGTCTGTCTGATTTTTCCCTGGTTCTCTACTAAACGCATAATGATTTCCTTTGGTTCTTTTCTCATACGAACACCTCCTTTTGTTTATTTTACTTGGAAGTGTTCAATATGTTGTGTCACAACACGTTTTACTTTACATTATATTTATCGTATACTAATAAAGAGAGTTAAGGAGGTTTATGGCACAACCAGTCGGGACGCCACGTGTTAGCGTTGAACAACAGCCAGTTCAACCTGTTTTGGCTCCAGAAAAACTTCAGACCGTTGGCGTGCCGCAAACACTTGCAGTCCCCACACCACCCGCACAACCAACTCAACCTTTAAACCCTGACCTCGTAGGTCAGGGTGCGGTGGCTCATCCATCACAAACAGCCGTGGAGTTACAACCTCCAATACAGATCGCAGATATATCAATTCCAAATACGCCAATACCTCTCTTAGGAGATGCACCGTTCACTGGAGGAGTATTAGAAATTGGACGTGTTATCAATGAAATAAACGAGTCTCATATGAAAATCGATCAACAAAAAGCAGATCTTACACAAAGTCTACCGGCCACTCCTGTGCCAGTCGCTCCTCAACGCGAACCCCAACCGATTCAAGGCAAACAATGATTATTATTATACTTATTATTATTGCAATCCTTGTCAGCACCGTTTTGATTGGTGCATTTACTCGTGTTAAAACATCACGTAAAAAACGGTTAGAAGATACGATCGTTCTCTCGGTCAACGTTCCTAAGAGCACGGTGCGCAAAGATGATGAACAGCAAAACCAACAAGGGCGTGATTTTAAAGAAGAGATGGCGCCTGCAGAGCAGTTTATCGCATCACTCTACAGCGTATTTAACGACAGCTTTTTTAATCATATTATGGAAGATCAAGAAGTTATCGGGCTAGAAATTGTCGCAGAAAGCAATCTCATTTCATTTTATGTCACCTGTTCGCGCACTATTGCCCCGCTCGTAGAAAAGCAGATCAATTCTTTTTATCCCAATGCATCCATCGAACAGGTCAAAGGTCATAATATATTTTCTTCAGGCACAGGTGATTATTCCACCGCAACCGTCACACTCAATAAGCGGTTCATCTTTCCCATCCGCACCTTCCGCTATCTAGAGGCAGATCCGCTCAACGGCATTACTAACTCCATGTCAAAGATGGGTCCCGGTTCCGGTGCTGCTGTGCAGATACTTATTAAGCCAATATCGGATAAATGGCGATTCTATGCGACCTCTGCTGCAAAACAAGTTTTAGATGGAAAATCACACTACTTTCATACAAGTGTCGGTCAACGCATAACGCACTCGGCGATGGATACGCTCACCACAGGGATGTCGGGAGCGATGGCAAAAAACAATCAACAAGATCAGTCAAATCAAAAGCCATTCCGCCAGACGCCCGTGCAAGAAGATCTTATGAAGGCGTTTAACGAAAAATCAAGTAAATCGGGATTCAAAACACAAATACGCATCGTCACAGTCGCTCCCGATGCAATGTCCGCACAAGTCATGCGTGATTCAATCTGTGCGTCGTTTGCCCAGTTTAATGCGCCAGCATGGAACGGTCTTCATATTCTAAAAAATGGTGACAAACGGCGTATCGTCACCGATTTTGCATTGCGTAATTTTGCCAATGCACCAGAAATGATACTCAATTCAGAAGAGATCGCAACAATCTTCCATTTTCCCAACCGATATATAGAAACTCCTAATATCAGATGGCTCAAATCACGGTCACTGCCTGCACCACCAAACGTGCCCACAGAAGGGACAATTATCGGTGAAAGTGTGTATAGAGGCGTGGTGACCCCCATCCGTATTAAAGAAAATGACAGACGCCGTCACATCTTTATGATCGGGAAAACTGGTGTGGGTAAAACAACGCTGTTCGAAAACATGATTGATCAAGACATTGCGCAGGGCAAGGGTGTCTGTTTTATCGATCCTCTCGGCGATGCGATCGAATCAATTCTCAAAAAGATTCCAAAAGAACGCGCAGAAGATGTTATTTTGTTCGATCCTGGTGACATCGATCATCCCATGGGGCTTAATTTACTCGAATGGCACAGTCCAGAAGAAAAAGACTTCCTCATCGCAGAATGGCTTGAGATATTTTATAAACTATTTGACCCAAACCGCACAGGCATTGTGGGTCCGCAGTTTGAACACTGGGGACGCAACGCTGCGCTGACGGTTATGAGTATGCCCGGAGGGGGCACGCTCATCGATATTCCACGCTTGTTTACCGATGATGCGTTTCGCGATAGGGCAGTCGCGTGCGTCAAAGACCCGGTGGTTAAATCGTTCTGGGAACAGCAATTAGCTAAAACTGCTGATTTTCATAAATCAGAGATGTATAACTACTTTATTTCTAAATTCGGTCGTTTCATGACAAACGACCTCATGCGCAACATCATCGGTCAAAAGAAGAGCGCATTTGATCTGCGCGAGGTTATGGACAACGGCAAAATTCTTCTTATCAACCTTGCAAAAGGTAAAACAGGCGATATGAACTCAAGTTTGCTTGGACTCATACTTGTATCAAAAATCCAAACAGCAGCTTTTTCTCGTGCAAAGATACCAGAAGATCAACGCAGAGATTTTTATCTGTATGTCGATGAATTTCAAAACTTTACCACCGATTCATTTGCAACCATTCTCTCCGAAGCGCGTAAATATCGTTTAAGTTTAAATATCACCAATCAATATATAGCGCAGTTATCGGAGAAGATTCGCGATGCGGTTATCGGGAACGCGGGCTCTATGATCGTGTATCGTGTTGGCGCAGCCGATGCGGAGTTTATGGCAAAAGAGTTTCCCGGTGTCACCATAGATGATATGGTAAATCTCGAGGCGTTCCATACATATATAAAAGTGCTCATAGATCTCACGCCCAGCAAACCATTTTCTCTGCGCGGAGTGTTAAGCCCCGTTCAAAAAAACAACGAGCTCGGCGAAGCGATACGCCAACTGTCGATCATGAAATATACAAAAACACGCCAAGAATTAGAAGCAGAGTTTATTGCGCAGTATAAAGCAACGTCAACGCCTCCCGCAGGTATTAACGAACCACTTCGACAACTCTAAGGAATATATGGAATTATTTTTACGCATAATCCAGGCAGTACTTTTATACGGGGCGTTACTTGGTATTATCTATTTGTTATGGTTGATGTTCGAAAATAGAAAACGTTTAACACAACTTGAAAATAAACAGTTTACGTTGCTCGAAATTTTGGTTCCCAAAAATAACGAACGTGGTCCGCTTGCTGCAGAAAATCTTTTTGCAGCATTGCACGGCATGCTCGATATCTCTGCAAAAGTTCAAGATCGCATTTCATTTGAGATTATCAGCAAAAATCAAGCGATTAAATTTTATGTCTATGTCCCATCGCATCTCAAAGATTTTATAGAAGGACAGATCTACGCGCAATATCCCACCGTTGAAATTACCGAAGTTCCCGATTATACACATGAGATGCACACGGGCATATGGTCGGGCTCCGATCTTCTTTTAAATAAAAATGATGTCTTTCCAATCAAAATGTTTGACAGTTTCGAAGTAGACCCCCTTGCAAGTATTACCAGCGTATTATCAAAAATTGGTATCGGAGAAGAGATATGGATACAGATGGTACTTTCACCTGTTCCAGATACATGGCAACAAAAAGGTATCAGTTATATCAAGGCGATCCGTGATGGTCAAAACCCTAATGGGACAAGTATGAGTGGTTCAGTTATGAAAGGTGTTATCTCGCTTGCAGGCGACGTTGTTAAAACAGCGACACGCCCGCCCGATACAACATCAAAAGTAGAAAAAAAAGATATAAAACTTTCTGGTCCAGAAGAAACTGCGCTCAAAGGGATAGAGACAAAAGTTGCGAAACTTGGATTTACCACAAAAATACGCATCCTATCACTTTCAGATGATGAACTGACGGCAAAAAGCAAAGTTACCAGTATTGTGAGTGCATTTAAGCAATTTAATATGACCAACCTTAACGGGTTTAGCAGTTCGCTCATTGTTACGGATCCGGCAATTATGCACCGGTATAGAAATAGAGAGATAGGGGAGAGAGCGTATATACTAAATATACAAGAGATCGCATCAATCTACCACCTTCCATCAGAAGCAGTTGCCACACCCTCCATCGCATGGGCAGGGAGCAAGAAAGGTGAACCACCGGCTAATCTACCCATAGAAGGTATGATACCGGCAGGGGAATTAACACTGTTTGCGCAGACTAACTTTAGGCACTATACGTATAAGTTTGGCATTAAAGAAAAAGATAGGGGACTTCATTTCTATGCGATCGGCAAAACAGGCACAGGTAAATCTACGTTACTCGAAAATATGATCATCGATGATATTAGACAAGGTAGGGGAGTGGCAGTTGTTGATCCTCATGGCGATCTTATCGACCATGTTCTTGATTTTATACCAAACGAACGGATGCACGAAGTTGTCTATTTCGCTCCTGCGGATAGAAACTTTCCGATAGGATTTAATGTATTAGAAAATGTCGATCCCGATCTTAAATCTGTCGTTGCGTCCGGGGTAGTCGGTATATTTAAAAAGATATTTGGTGATTCATGGGGACCGCGGCTCGAATATATTCTGCGTAATGCGGTTATCGCACTGCTCGATTACCCAAACGCCACAATGCTCGGTATCACCCAGATATTTGTCGATAAAGCATATCGCGCAGATGTCGTAAGCCACATAACCGACCCCGTAATTAAACATTTTTGGACTAATGAATTCGAAAAATATGACCAGAAATTCCGGACAGAAGCAGTTGCACCTATTCAAAATAAAGTTGGGCAGTTTTTATCAAGTTCGACCATTCGTAACATCGTCGGTCAGCCAAAATCTACAATTAGCTTAAACGATATTATGGATACCAAAAAAATACTCTTGCTTGATCTTTCTGTCGGAAAAATAGGGGAGGATACAGCAGCGTTACTTGGTGCAATGATGATTACTAAAATACAGTTATCTGCAATGAGCAGAGCGAGTATTCCAGAAGCGCAGCGCATCAACTTTTATCTCTATGTCGATGAGTTCCAAAACTTTGCAACCGATTCGTTCGCGACTATTTTATCGGAAGCGCGCAAATACAAATTAAATCTCATCATGACCAACCAGTATATCGCACAGATGCCCGAAATCGTGCAAAGTGCGGTGTTTGGAAACGTGGGTACCATTGTCTCGTTTCGTGTCGGTGCACAAGATGCATCGGCACTTATTAAAGAGTTCGAACCCGTATTTGAAGCAAATGATATGGTGAATTTAGACAACTATAATGTCTATGTCAAAATGGCGATAGACGGCGTTACCAGCCCAGCGTTCTCGTCGGTAACTCTGCCGCCATATACCGATACGAGTAATAATAGAGAAGAGATAATATCATTCTCACGGTCACGGTATTCTGTCGATAGAGAAAAGGTAGAAGAGGTTATCAACCAATCTGCCGAGTTTGCGATGCAAAATACACCAGAAGCAGATGCCAAGCCCAAATATCCACGTCAATATGACCAACAGTATCTTGAACTACGCGATCCAGAAACAGGCGAAATCTTTTACACCCCGGGGATACTTGAAGAAGTAAAAGACACAAGTAATAAGGAAAAGGGGAGTGATTCTCCCCAAAAGGCGATGGTAAAAGAGAATGCAGAGGAAAAATTACCCGTAGTAATTCCTACACAAACCATACTTCCAGACAAACCACAATCACACTTGGGGATTCTTGCACAATCGCTCGGAAAGGCACCACATTCTCACACTCAAGGGCAGGGGAGTGGTCACAACACTCAAACACATTCACAGACTACGAGTAGCGTTGTCCTCGACGATATCTCACCAATGGAAGAGCTACCCGATGAATAGGAGTGTTTTAGCCACATGCTGGGGTATATATTGTACGACATAAAAAGTTTTTAAAGAGGACAGGGGATAGGATAAGGGGGCGGTGGCGGAAAGATTGTAGAATGTAGATGATAGAGAATAGATATAATAGAAAGAAATATATATAACGTAGACTGGAAGATAGAGAATAAAAAAGAGAGAACACTACAACGTACTCAAATATCTGTACGTTTCTAGTGCTGGAATACAAGCATTACAATGTCGCACAATGTATCTTATGCGACATATAATCAATTAAACATGGTATCACAATGCAGACGTTTTGGAGTGCACATAATCAATCAATGATACACTCTATCAGGTTTGGAACGCGTTGTAATGGCTATTGTATAGAGGAGCTCTCCCCTACACTCGGTCTCGAGCGTTGATAGGCGGGGCACATATCCTGCTCACTTCCTCTCCCCTGCACACTCCCCCCTATCAGATGCGTTTTTATGTAACAGGTTTACACGCCAGTTAGAGTACTTTCTCGTCGAGCTCTTGGCGCACCCGTCTCTTCCCTATCGTTCTTTCGAGAAATGAGTAGCGTATCGTACCTAAGTTTCCAAAGATACGTATCGTAAACACCACAATCGCTGCAAGGTAGAGATCCAAACTTAACTTGTCACCAAGGTATGTTATGGCGACAGCGACAATAAGATTAAAAAATATTCCCGATATAAAAATACTCTGACTGTATTTTCCTTGCAGATCAGCACGCAGTGCCCCGAGCATCGAGTCGAGAATACCCAAAATACCTATGGCGGTGTAGCGTGCAAATTCTACCGGGATGTGAAACGGACTTACTAAGCCGAGTGCTATGCCTGCGATGAGTCCAACGATGATGATATACATATATCCTCCTCTTTAATACGTTTTCTATAAGGTTAAAAAGTCCTCAAATGCCCTACAATCGATTTTTATTATTATACATGATAGTTATATCACAATGCAAGCGTTTTATACTTTATGCGATCGCTTTTTGTCCACATTATTTTGCCACACGACAAGCAGTGGAGTTGCGGTAAAAATTGATGAATACGTTCCTACCAATATCCCCATAATGAGTGTAAAGACAAATGGTTGGAGTGTCGATCCGCCCAAAAAGAGTAACGTGGCAAGTGTGATGAGGATCGTCATAGACGTGTTGAGTGATCGCCCCAGAGTCTGGACAACACTTTCATTCGATACGTTAGAAAAGCTATGGTCGGGGAATCGGCGCACGTTTTCACGGATCCTGTCGAACACAACAATGGTGTCGTGGACAGAAAAACCCATCACCGTAAGAAGCGCAGTAATAAATAAAGAATCAATCTCCCATCCTAAAAAATGTCCGACTAGGGTAAATATACCAATGGTGACCAAAAGATCGTGCATGAGTGCAACGACAGCGGTGATACCAAACCGCCATGATTGGCTGTGGTCGGGGAGTTTGCGAAATACAAATGCAATATACGCAATAATTGCAAACGATGCCAAAATCACAGAGATGAGTGCTTTTTTAACGAGATCGGCAGATACGGTCGGTCCGATTGTTTCAAATCGGCGTTCCTCTATCGCCTCTGCACTCTCCCCTACTTTTGATTTGAGCGCGGTTAAAAATACATTTTTATCAGATTCAGTAATAGGTTTTGTCCGGATAAGAAAGACATTATTATCTGATGTGGTGATTGTTCCAACTTCTATTTTTGAATCTGTTGCAACCTCATGCGCGACCTCTTTTGTCAGTGTCGCGGGAACTGCGAGTTCAAGGAGTGACCCACCAGTAAAATCAATACCATATTGTGGTTTGTAAATAGAAATTGCAGCAATTCCGGCGCAGATCGTTATACCGGAGATGAGAAACCAAATTTTCATTCTGCCAATGATATTCATAGAATTATGTTGTTATGCGTCTGTTAAAAATAACCTATTTATTGTCATTTCGACCGAAACGAAGTGTAGTGGAGAAATCCCTTCAGACTAAGAGATTCCTCGACTGCGCTCGGAATGACAAATGTGATACATTTTTCAATTGTCTCGTTATCTGTGTTAATCTGTGAATAAATTTGTGTTGGGTTTTTCATATTGATTTGATTTGTTTGGAACGCATGAATAATTTAAGTAGTGTCTGTGTAATCGTAATCGCAGTGAACATGGATGCGCAGATTCCAATAAGAAGTGTCACGGCAAATCCCTTTACGATACCCGATCCAAACCAGAGCAAAATCAGCGCGGTAATAATAGATGATGCGTTTGAGTCACGGATTGAACTCCATGCACGGCGAAACCCATCATCAATACTTGTTTGGATCGCTTTACCCAGACGCTGTTCTTCTTTCATTCGCTCAAATATAAGTATATTTGCATCAACTGCTGCACCGATAGATAATATCAACCCAGCTATTCCGGCGAGTGTTATGGTAACGGGTATAAATTTAAAAACTGCAGCAACGATAAGGGTATATATCAGAAGTGCAACAGAAGCGATAATACCACGCGTGCCATAATACATAATCATAAACACTATAACAAGCAGTATCCCTATGACGCCAGCAACAAGACTTTTTTCGATCGACGTCGATCCAAGCGTCGCGCCTACGCTGCGTTGTTGGACAAGTTTAATGGGCACGGGCAACGCTCCAGAATTAAGCGCAACCGCCAATTCTTTTGCATCTTTAATGGTAAAGTTTCCACTTATCACCGCATTACCTTGGTCGATGACTGATTGCACGGTCGGCGCAGAGATCAATTTGCTATCAATGACTATTGCAAGTGGCTTTTGGAGATTCTTTTTTGTCAACGCAGCAAATTGTTGCGACCCATCACCGTCAAATGTTATCGTTACCACCGGCTCACCCTGTATGGCTCCTTTACTCCCGCCAGTCTGTGATTTATCTTGTATATCATAGTCAGCGCGTTTTAAATGGGCGCCAGTTAACCCCGTGGGAACAAAACCTTCGACAGGTGAACCTTGTGCATCCGCTGGGTTGGCTGGTTGTTCATAAAATTCAAGCTGTGCGGTTTTCCCGATAAGATTAATCGCTTCCTCGGTATTCGCAAGTCCGGGGAGTTCAACAATCACGGTGCGTGTATCCCCTATTTTACCTTCTTGGATCGTTGGTTCACTAATACCGAGTGCGTTCACGCGTCGTTCAATAGTTTGAATAACGCCGGTAACCGAATTTGACTTGTCTTTTGATTCAACCTTAGAGAGATCAAGTTCGTAGACAAGGTGGCTCCCCCCGGCAAGGTCAAGTCCACGCACAAGTTCAATCCGTTTAGCGAGTACGCCAAAATAACTCCCTTTTGTCCGTGGTTGGACAACCCAAACCGCTCCTGCAATAACAAGAGCGATCCATAATAGTCGCCATAACAATCCTTTTTTCTTCACGCAACTACTATATCAAAAAGTGTTCAGATACGCAAGGAGATGATTACTGCTTTGTGAGACCCTGCGATGTATCAATGATAATGTGTTCTAATTGACGGAGAGCATCAGTTTGTTTACCATCTGTATTTGATACAAGAAAATCCGCAGTTTCTTTATACGCCACCTCTTTTTTTGCTCTTTCGATACGGGTTTTAATTTCTTTCTGGGTTTGCCCTACTCGGTTTGGGTCTGTTCGTATCCTGCGTTCCAGATCGGCGATCGGTCCCGGATCAATATAGATTGATATAACTCTCTCTTTATATATTTTTTTAAATGATTCGACCCCGCGAGGTTCAACAACGGTGATAGCTGTTTTGCCACTTTTAAGTGCTGTATCGATAGCATGTTTGTCTGTTCCGTACAAATGTTTATGTTCGACTACTTTTTCAAGTATGTTCCCTGCCTTCCATGCCTTTTCAAATTCAAGCTCTGTAACATATTGATACGGACGTATTCCTTCAGTCACTCGTGGTTTTCTGGTTGTATATGACGGAATGACGTAGAGATCAGGCTGTAGAGCAATTAACTTTTCTAATAAATAATCTTTTCCTGCTCCGCTTGGTCCTACTAGAATATATATATTATTCATACTTAATGAAGTGAGAATACTTTCAAGATCTTTAGGTAACGGACTGGTGATGGTTATCGTTTCATCTGTTGTCGGGTGTATACACGTCAACTCCTGTGCGTGCAAGGACTGTCGATCTATACCCAATTTTTTCGATAATTCGCGAGATGTTTTAGAGAAATACATCGCGTCGCCTAAAACAGGGTGACCTATCGATTGCATGTGCACACGGATCTGATGTGTTCTGCCGGTTTCGATACGTACTTCACATAGTGATATATCACTATGTTCGTGATGCCAACCCTTTATTTTTGTATAATGCGTGATCGCCAAGCGTGGTATCCCACGCTCCAGTCCCGTGGGATACGTTAGCGCCCGCATCGCTTGTGTACGTTTGGGATCGCGTACAATATATGTTCCGATATCACCTTTTTCTGGCGTGGCGCCGTACACCGTAGTTATATATTTTTTAATAATCGCGTGGTCTGCAAACTGTTTTTTAAGCGATGCATATGCGTGGGGGGTTTTCGCAATAATACATACCCCCGATGTATCTTTATCAAGGCGGTGTACAATCCCGCCACGCTCTATATTATTTTGTCCACATAGTGATTCAATAGATTGGTTACCACTTGGTCCGGTTGTTGTTTCTATACCCGCAGGTTTATCAACGCAGAGTATATCGTCGTCCTCAAAGAGAATAGGAATGTTCATGATACGAACCGCACAACAATGTAGATACAAAGCGCACCCATAAGTGTGGTGAGCGATGTCCACCGCGCAGGGTGTCCATGGTGACTTTCTGGTAACAGATCACTCGCACCAATATAGAGGAAAAATCCACAAAAAAGTGCGAGCAACAACCCCAGGGACGTTTGCGACAGCGTAAAGAAATATGTCGAAATAATTCCAATAACAGGTGCAATAGAATCGATACCTAGCCACACAAACGTTTCTTTTCGCGACCCTTTAGATTTAAGTATCATGCCGACCGTATTGATGCCATCAGAAAAATCATGTGCTAAAACTGCGATCGCAACTATAATACCGACCGATTGCGATACATTAAAAGATAATCCAATCGCAACGCCATCAAGCAAACTATGCAGAGATAAACTACCAGCGCCAAGTCTTCCATTATGGCGTTTGTTATCACAATCCTCACTGTGATCGTGGAATGATAACAGGCGGTCGAGCATCATAAATACCAAAAATCCAAGTGCAACAATCGATGTGATAAACGAGAGCGAATAGATCTGCTTTCCCAGTTCAAGTGATTCGGGCAGTAAATTAAAAAATGCAACGCCTATAACTGAACCGGCACTAAAGCCCAAAATAAGATGGAGCTTATCTTTAAATCGCATCGCAAACAACCCGCCACACACTGTTGCGATAACCGTTGCAAGTACGATGAGAATTACCATATAACCATTATACATCGAATTGCCCTCTTGACAAGGATACTTTAGTATGATAAAGTACTGACATGGATTGGAATAAAAAAGAATTCTCACAACTAATACATGCTTTTCTTTCCCTTGATTCAGAAAGTGATGCGAGGCATTTTTTGCGTGATCTCATGACGGAGAAAGAAATTATGGAGTTTTCAAGCCGATTTAAAGCTGCAGAAATGCTTGCACAAAAGATTCCCTATGTAACTATAGTTAAAGAAACGGGTCTTAGTTCAACGACTATTGCACGTGTTGCAAAATGGTTCAATGGAAAAGAAGGTGGCTATAGAGCAATTATTCATAAATTTCATCAAAACAATTCTATCCAATCGCGGAGAGGACTATCTTGATGTTGGCGTATTCATAACATAAAAACATACAGATAACCCCCTCCGTAATTGGAGGGGGTTTGTATTATCAAACTCATATCATGTACATTGACAAGGAGTCTACGATGAGTAAAAAAATTTCGGTAATCCGATATTCGCCATTTAATGGAAATGATTATCGGACATCACAGTTGGTCGAATGTTATCGCGATGTATTTGCGTATATGCCCTGGAACGAATGGTTACAATGTTCTGGATGTCATACATATTGGGGAAAGTCAGACATGTCTCTACTGGCGTCATGGAAATATCGTCACTGTGGAGAACCACTCGTTGATTTTTGGTCAAGAGAGCAAGTCATATCTGATTTGTATAATAATATAACACCAGATGCGTCAAGCTGGATTGCTATGGACTCAGATAGAGTTGTAGGTTTTTGTCTCGGGTACCCGGTGACTGTAACTGATCTTGAGACGAAACTTGGCATATCATTGAGCTTTGTGAGTTGTACTCAAAATCTCACCACCGTAGCATATCAAGACGATCTCTGTGTATTGGAATCTTATAGAGGTCGTCATATCGCAAAAATGATGATTGCGCGACGGCTCGACGATTTTCTTTTAAGGCAATTGACATATGGTGTCGTTCGTACTCGCCAATTTCCAGAACCATCGATAACATATCTTTGGTATACTCAAAGACTTTGATATGAGGTAATCGCCTCCTACCATCATAACGACGGAAGAGTGATTCTTGGTAGAAAACTTACAGGCCTTAAAAAGCTGCTTATGTAGAAATAGATAGTATCATCGTTAAAGCAGTCTTGAATTAGAATCCAAGACTGCTTTTCTTTTCACCAAGCAAAAATGCTTCTTCACCAATTTTTTTACAACTGCGAGCAAAAAGAATAACACACTCTCTATCTGCAATAACATCAATATTCCCATCTCGACCAATTATATAACCCGATGGTAATTTTTCAAAATCATCAAAATATTTAAATAATGTAAATGTCTTTGATCGTGTGATGTAGAGGTCATAAATTTTAATATATGATTGTTTTCGATGACTAATATCATTGATTATGTGACCTTGTGCTTTAAGAAAGGCAATAATACCTTTTGCAGCAACAGCAATTGATTTTTGACTATTTATATAACCACATTCTAAACATATTCCAATTTTTCCAATACTATTCATGAAATAATCTGTCCCACCCGGTTCAACTTTATCAAATCCGGAAACAACACGATCAACAGGGAGATATTCCACTATCGCTTGTGCATTTTTCTCGCAGATAGCGAACGGCTTTGACTTTGGAATAGAACTTGCGTGTATATCAAGAAGTGCGTCGGCTTGTACAAAATATTTTTTGAGAAATTGAGCGCGCGTATATTCGTAACTTCGCTTTTCTTTTATTGAGAGGATATCATCACTATTAAACATTCTATTCAAATTACATTCGGTATATCGTATATTGTTTTCTAGAGCACGTGGATTGCCAAGTCCAAACCAAATAGAACCCCGTTCTATTCTAAGATTAGTTAATACTTTTTCTATTGCCTCAACGCCACAAAATTCATCGCCGTGAATTCCGGCAAGAATAATACTTGTTGGTCCCCTTTTCCTTCCATCAATTTTTACAAACTCATTTCTCATACGTATACTTTATCAAAGTAAAGTATAATAGTCAATGTCATATAAAACTTATTACAGCAATTTTGGAGTATCGGAGGGATCCTCACCCCCTCCCAATTCTGATAGTTCAAGTCCTTTTATTTGAGGCATACTTTGTCCCATAATACCGGTTAAACCACCATACATGCTAAAGAGCGATTTATAGAGTTTGGTAGTTTGCATCTCCCGTTGCGCCCATTGCTTTTCAAACGCTGCTCGTTCTTTGACAATCTGTTCTTGCAACCCCAGATAGACTTCTATAATCGCCTCAATTTGATGCGTAAATATATGGCTCGTCATGTATTCATACAAGTGCGTTGCATCGTCATTACTATTATTTGCAATAGCCTTTTGCTTCGCCACAGCAAGTAACTGATCGCGTAGTAAATGTGCAAGCGGGAGCGCATGAGCATACTTTGTTACCCAGACTTTTTCAATGTTGATAATTTCTTTGGTGCTTCCCGTTGGAAGTGCTTGCGAAATGAGCGCCGCAACCTCTACTTTACTTGATCGTTGATCTGCTTTTAATTTATCAATCCATTTATCGTCCCAGTGTTTGGTTCGTTTATTTTCCCATAGAATTGTTCCAGCAATGTTACCCATAGGTGTTTTTACAATATGTTCCACATCTGCGCCCCGCACACCTTTGCCAACAGGGTTGATGGAATCGTAGGGAAACTGTGTGCGTAATTCTTGTTCCCAATCAAGTTCTAAAACTTCACCTTGTGTCTGCATTGATCCTTGTTGTCCTTTGCGTTTTAACTCTTCGATCAATTTTTGCATGTCATCGATTTTCTTTTGATCTTCCAAATGTCTCATACGATGTTCATCACTTGCATTTTTCAGCGCCTCTTGTTTTGCGCTTTCCTGTGCTTGCGCAACTTGTTTTTCAAGTTCAAGCGCGCGCTGTTCATCACGTGTTTTCATACTGCGCATGCTTGTGTTAAGTTCCAGAATTTGGCTCATCAATGTTTCGTTACGTTGCTTCGCCTCGCGCGCTTCGTTCTCTTTATCCTTTATCTCTAACTCAAAAGATTGCTTAATCTCTCGTGTCATAGTCTGTTTTGCTTTTTCTATCTCCTCAGATCGTATCTCGTGAGTTAACGCTTGAGAGAGTTCAACTTGCTTATTACAATAAGGGCAGATAATTGTTGTTGCCATAGTTTTATTTTGATTGAATGGTGACTATTTTACTCGTACTTGCATGTCCCGCTTTTATCTCAACACAATCGAGCGTGACGTCAAAATACTCTGCAAGTGCGCGCGTAACCGCTCTATTCGCTTTTCCTTTTTCTGGTGCAACTCCTACAGATACCTTATAGTGAGAATCATCAATTTTTTCTACACTTTCAGCACCTGCATTTGTTTTGACTTTGACGAGTATTCGCATTTCTACACACCGATCTACGGTTTAATATATCTATTCCAGTAATCAAACAACTGCGCGGTCGCACCAAGATCGCGTGCATTATACTGGGCTATCTCGCGATATTTTTTCTGTTTAAAATACGCCCCGACATCTTTGCCACTCATCCCATCCACTTTTGGACTTGTGATGCCAAATGCACGCGTCCACATATGCAGACTTCCTTTAGAACTCGATGCTCCATAAAATGTCAGTTGATCATATAAATCAATATGTAAAGCGCTATTCCATTGTTTACTCAAATAGCGGTTCGACATTAAATCGACCGTCGGTTTAATACCATGTATTGCAGATCTAACTATCATATAGGGTGCGTCAAACATTCTGCCGTTAAAACTAACAAACGCAGAATACCGCAACGCCCCGTGCCAAAATTGCTCCAACATACTTTTTTCGGTGCATGGTTTATAGTCGATTTCACCTTCGGTAAACGGTTCAACTTTTTTATCGGGACATTGGAAATACACCACCCCTTTTTTCTTTTCTACATCATAGACACCGATAGTAACAATCTCGCCGGTAAGCGGTGATAAACTGGTTTTATCTTTTATCTCTTGAAGTTTTTGGGTGTCGCCTTTTTCTACCCAATGCGCAAGCGCATCTTGTGTCAGCGCATCCATTGCATCAAAATCTTCTCCTGCTGTTTCGATATCAAAAACTAAATGTGACATAGTGATACTACAATAGTGCATACAACTAAATAGCGCAAGATCAAACAGATCGTAAAGCAATATATCTTAAAGAATATCCCGCAGATTCGATGAGATTGGTCTGAGTTATAACGAAGTCAGCGAATCGAGGTAAAAGAAAATTTTTCCGCTGGAGAAAAATTATTCTGGTTCTGAAAGATATATTTCTTTACAATTTTGTGAAATATTTTACTCAAATATCTCACAAAATTCACACCCGTATTTTGTATCGGGGTTATGTTTAAATTTGAGGTTTTGGATATTATCCCAAACATCTTTAATCTCTTGTTTCAATTCATCCATATCGGCGCGGTTAAACGTAAACGACTGCCTGCTAAACTTCCCCTCGCTATCTAAAAATTCCAGCGCACTCTCCCCTATTTTCCACTTAAGGTAAAACGAATGGTCAAGTTCCGATAACAGCTGATAAAACTTTAGTTGGTACAGATAATCCGTATCGTTATCCTTTGTAAGCCCCATAAGAGCATTGCGCGTTTTTGCATGACCTGTTTTATAGTCAACAACTCGTACCGTTTTTTCTTTAGGGTTGATCCATTCAATTTTATCGATCTTTCCAGACAGCGGTATCCCATCTAAAGAAACCTTTCTAAACGAATACTCGGTATGTATCGGCATTGTAAACTCGGCAGATCGATCGGTATAATAGTGTCGCAAAAGAATCTCTCCGTCGTGGATAAACTTTTTTCTATCAACGGTGGTTAGTTGATATTCGTTCTCCAGCGCAGTGTGAAAGTATGCGATCATATCGTTTTGTGAGGGTATAATACCCGATTGTTGGAATGCGATAAAGAAGTGTTCAAGGGCGGTATGTATCGCCGTTCCGTACGATTGTGATGCGCTTTTAACCTGCGGGATACGCAGTATATTTTTTATCAGATAATTTTTGGGACAATTTTTATAGGTTGTAAACCCGGTTGGGCTCAATGCCTGCTTTGCAACAATCTCTTTTATCCACGCCGTTTCTATTTGAGAAAACGATACCGGTGGTAGTGGCGCTAATTGATGAACGATGCGCTGGATTGTATTTTCGACATGTTCATTTTTGTGTATCACATCTGTCTTTTCGGGAAGTTCTTGTAGGTAGCGCGATGGGGTTATCGTTCGTTCTTTTTCCAACTCCGCGTATGATATATGCATGTTTACCTTTGCACGCGTGATACCGACATACAGCAACTGTCGTTCCTCTTGTATCTGCACCTCGTGCTCATCATGTTTTGCATTAAGCGTCGGTATATAGAAAATACTTCTATTTGCCTTACTCCAAATGTTTTGGTGGAGTTGCGGAAGATATACGCTGTCATACTCTTTCCCTTTTGCTTGGTGGACGGTCGATATAACTACCGCATCGTCCTGCCCGTAGACAATCGGTTCACTGGCAATATCTAAATTATACGTACGCATTGCATGTAGTTTTTTTAACCATTGGGGCAACGTCCCCGTCTCTTCTTTTGCATTGTTATAGAGCGCCTTGAGCAACGTCAACTTTTCTAATCGGTTTGCCGATGCGAGTGCTTTTTTTAAAATATCAAACGTATCAAGTATCATAATAAACGCATTTGCTAGTGGCAGTTCATGAATCTGCGTTGCAACATCATCTATTTTTTGCAAAAAGTTTTTGCCGTCAGCAGAGAGTCCGATTATCTTTGTTTTTTTAAACGTTGCTTTTTTAATGATATCGGCATCGCGCAGTGAAAAATGTTCACGATAGACATAAAATAATTGTGCAAAGGCAACGGGGTCGCTTGGGTCGACAATAACGTGCGCAAGCAAAAGTATTTTTTCCACAAACGGGTGCGTGAGCACGCGCTCCCCTTTTATCACTTGGAACGGGATTTTTTCTAAACTCAGTGCATGGACAAAATCTGCAATCTGGTCGTTGCGTCGTACCAGTACAGCACATTCACTTGGCTTTATATGTTTAATGCGTTCTTTAATCGCACATGCAATCTCATACGCCTCTTGGTGCGCATGCAGATATACGGTAACATCGACTTTTGTTTTGATAGGTAAAAATGCCGCTTGCTGTGCCTGCGTATGATTGTTTTGGATAAGCGTACTTCCCACATCAATGATCCCCTGTCCACTGCGGTAGTTTGTCGTGAGTGCTACGGTCTGTGCTTTTTTGTATCGCGCTTTAAACTGTTCTATATTATAGTTACTTGCACCTTGGAAGCGGTAGATACTCTGGTTTTGGTCGCCCACGACAAACAAGTTAGGGTTATCTTTGTAAAAACTGGTTAACTGACGCAACAGTTCTAGCTGCGCATTGTTTGTATCTTGATACTCGTCAACCAGTATATATTGGTATTTTTCTTGGTATATAAGTGCCAACTCGGGGTCGTTTGTAAGCGCGTCAACAACCCAGTTGATCATATCTTCAAAGTCATAGTGCGATGCGCGCGTGAGTTCACGGTCATAGAGTGAATAGAGTTTGCAGAGTTCTAGTGTGCGTTTGCATTTTTGAATCTCGATATCGATACTCGCCTTTTTTGTTTTGGTAATTTTTTCATCATCAAAAAGAGCGTTGCACTGTGCAATCTGCTCCTGCGCCTTTTTTTCTAAAAACGCGGGCGCAATGCGTTCTCTCTTAAACTCTTGCAGGTGTTTTGCTATTTGTTGTAAATGGATAAGATTGTTTTTGAGTGGGGTCAGGTGGTCCCAATGGTTTTTGGTGAGCAAATCCTCGATAATTTTAAACCGAGAAAAATCATCCAGTTGGGTGTATTTCACCAACTCGCTCTCCCCTTCTTCTCCTAGTTGAGAATTAAACGTATACGGGAACTCTTGTATCACGCTATTGGCAAAACCGTGGAAGGTATGTATGGCAACATCATAGGCAGATGTCCCGATTATCGATGTCAACCGTTCCCGCATTTCGTGTGCCGCACTTTCTGTAAACGTCAGACACAGTATGTTATACGCATTCATTTGCGTCTTTTTAAGTATATTCGCTATGCGCAGCGCCAGCACCTGCGTTTTGCCCGTCCCCGGACCCGCTAAAACCAAAACCGGTCCGTCAATAGTATCAACGGCTTTTTTTTGTTCGGGGTTTAATTTTGTATACAATGTATCAAATGTATTCATATATATGATTTATACCATACTTGCGCATATTAATCGATCCCCTGCCAACCAAAATATCTTTAAAATATATACGTCACTCACTTTTATACTTTAAAGTATAAAAGTATCACTATATGGTTTATTTGATGATATATTCGTGTTGTTACTACCCATAAATATCATTCCCGTGTCTTTGTGTCATTCCCGTGCAAACGGGAATCCAGTCCATCTCTCATCTATCCATCCCATAAGTCCTATCCCTCCTATTAGTCCTATCGTTACCCTCTCCTTGTCATTGCGAGCTACTGCGAAGCAATCTATCGTAAAACTTGTCATTCCGTGCTTGTCCGCCCTGAGCATGTCGAAGGGACACGGAATCCAGCCCTTTGGTGTTTTCGTGTTTGTTCGCGATTTATATTAACACCGGTGGCGGGCAAAGTGGGATTACTTTCACGATTGCTATTTTTTTTCCTCTTTGATGGTTTTTATTTTGGTTGATATGCGCAAATATTCAGAAAATACTAATGTTCAGGGTAAAAGAGAACCGTCCCCTAGCTCGCCACATTTTCCATTAAATCAAGAGCTCGCAGGAAAAGCGGGTTTAATTCGATGGTACCTAGAGTTGAGAGTTTTATCATAAGAATATATTACCATATCATCCTCCTATTTGTCGCCCCACTTTCATTTGTCAACTTAATCGCTAGTTCTCCAGTTCACTAATTAGCTAGTCCGCCTTTCTACCCTTTTATTCACTTCGCGATTATTTTCTTTCGTGTTTTTTCGCGTGGCTTTGCTCATCGCGGGATTTGGGGACGGTGTCCCGGTTATTCTAAATCTTGAGCCGTACAACACACCTACCTGCCCGACAATGCCTGTCATGGCAGGCGGGCGAGGTGTGTTGAAAAAGGTCAAGAATGATGCTATCCCTGACCTACGAGGTCAGGGCAAGGAGGTCAAGGGATTGGGGCGAAGTGGGATGACTTTTACATTATAAGTATTAGTTTGATTATTCTGACACTCTATCATGCTATCCCTGACCTACGAGGTCAGGGCAAGGAGGTCAAGGGATTGGGGCG
>Ga0210049_1001889_pt1 | contig 19678 bp, 13 predicted proteins | sample CryGeyCG2014_300_2_FD_183964 | JGI IMG/M metagenome (GOLD analysis project Ga0210049, IMG submission 183964) | Groundwater microbial communities from aquifer - Crystal Geyser CG06_land_8/20/14_3.00 (SPAdes) (version 2) | ecosystem: Environmental > Aquatic > Deep subsurface > Groundwater | place... | reverse complement strand
ATGGCTTAGTGAGATTTTATCTGCCACGTGAGACTGATTTAGATCAACTAACTTGGTATAGTCTTAGGCGAGTAGAAAATCTAATTAACAACCGGCCAGTCAAGCTTCTTGGTTACAGAACGCCGAATGAAGCATTTGAAATGGAAATGAATAAATTAAAATTATGAATCAGCCGTTGTTACTATTGCTAAATTTTTTTATCCACAGAGTTGCACTTGCAAATTGAATGTGGGTATTAAAAATTATTTAGAAATTAAAAATTAGAAATTAGAAATTCGTTTTTAGTTTCTCCATTTCCAAAAATATTTTACCGCGTCTTTAACATGCACTCTTGTCATACGATTAAAAAATAAATCAAGGATACCACGACCATGATCACTAGATCTTTGGTGCCGATGAACTAAAATAGCATTAGGAAAATAAACAACCCGCAGATTATGCAGACGGCACCTACGTGCCCAGTCAGCATCAGAAAAATACATTTTAAATCTTTCATCCAAAAGACCAATTGTCTCAATAACTTTCCGCGTTGTCATTAATGCCGACCCCATCAACCAATCGGCTTCTTGAACAGTATTTAAATCACGATCTTGATATAGTAACCAATCGATTAAACGCTGGCCTAATTTTGTTCGGCTTAAAAAAGTTCGACGATAAATAACAGTTAAAATTGAATGTTCGCGAAAACACGATGGCTGCCATTTTTGATCTATTCCGACCAAGCGTGGTCCAATCAGCCCAACCCGTTGATGCTGACGCAAATAATCTAGCGTCAATAAAACATCTTTGGCTTCAGGCACCATGGTATCGGCATTCAAAATTAAAAAATAATCACCTTTGGCGTGCTTTAAACCAGCATTAACTAACTTAGTATAACCTTGATTTTGCGAAAAACATAAAAACTTTACTTGTGGCCATTGATCTTTTTGACATTGACCATGACAACAATTATCGCAAACAATAATTTCACCCTCTATGCTTTCCAAAACAGACCCCAAAGATTGCAGACAACGTTGCAATAGTTCTGGAGTATGATGATGAGTGATAATTATCGATAACACGGTTAATTAGTTAACGGGTTAACGGGTTAACGGGTTAACTTCAATTTTAGCAACTCGATAACTCGCTAACCCGCTAACTAATCAACCAATTAATCAAATATATTGCGGCACATTTGTCGCACTTTATCAAAATTCTCATCTTTAGGTAAAATAATATACGCGCCTCCATCACTGGTACTGGAATATAAAGGTCCGTCAGCCGCTGTGTCAAAAACTAAACTCTTAATATTATTAAAATCTATATCATTAGCTAATGGCAAAAGGCCTTTAATTTGCTCAAAAGTTAAATTAGTTCTCACATTACGCTCAACAGAGCCCAATAAATTATAAACTTTAATTGGATTAGCCAATACTCCCAAAGAAAACGTTTTTGCTTTTAATGCCTGGATTACCTGTTGTTGGCGCCGCATCCGGTCAAAATCGCTCGTCGAATAACGCGAACGCACATAATAAAGCGCTGCTTCGCCGTTCATGTGGCTCGAGCCTGCCGGCACATAAAACTCCCACGTGCTAGACGCGCTCTTACGCCAATAATCTTTACCCTCTTTGCCTTCATACAACCACTGCGTTCTTTCAGAAAAGGGCTGATCGCGATAAACGTCCACCCCGCCCAATTCATTAACAACTTCTTCAAAAGCGGTAAAATTTACGGCCGCCACATAATCAATATATAAACCGGTAACTTGCGAAATTACCTGACGGCTATAAACCAAACCGCCGCCATTACGACTACGCTCTTCGCCTAAAGCATAGGCAAAATTAATTTTTTGTTTTTTTGGATAATTGGGCATATCTATGTATAAATCACGTGGCACAGAAATTAATGCTATCTGATTAGTATCCCTTTTAATAGACGCGATCATCATAGTGTCAGTCAGCAAACCGCCACTAGGGTCGTCCGCGCCCCGTAAACCAAGCAATAAAATATTTAAACGATTAGGATCTTTACTTGACGTGTCAGATGGCTCGGGTAAAATATCCTGCGCTTTTTGCCAGTCATTAGCGCCCAAAGAAATTGCCTGAAAAGTTCTGCCAGTTTTAAAAAACAATACTCCGCCCGCCAAAAGCAAAACAGCTAAAAACAGCCATAGAACAAAAAGGCCTTTTTTGCGCTTTTTTTTGGCTTGATGAATTTCTTGTTCAATTGTGACTTCTTGTTGTTCGTTTTCCATAAGATCAGTTTTTAGTTTTTAGTTTGTAGAATAAAATTAACCGCGTAGTCATCCTGAATTTATTTCAGGATCCACGCCGTGGATTCCGGCTCGGTGGCCGGAATGACAACGCCCTCATACAAACCATTTTTTCATTTCTTTGGCGTCCACCGTCTTTTTCGTCATAATTATTTTCCTTTTCTTTAACATTAAAAATGCGGTGCGGAAAAACCGATGAATTGATTTTAACATCCATGGCTCAAAAAGTAAAATATAGACCGAAATTTTAAGTTGGCGCCAAAAAATATAGGGCAAATGCCGCCAAAACAAACTTGACAACTCATTCTTTAATAACATATAATAATTATTTTGACAAGAGTATAAGCGAGAAAATCGTGAAATCTGTTGTCTTTGCTTGCGAATATTTTTTAGACCGATAGCATCGCCAGAGACACTGCGGCCATGCCATGCAATGGCACGCGGTTCGTAAATTATTTGCCAACCGGCTAAGCGTAAACGCCAAGACAAATCAACGTCTTCTTTGTAAGCAAAAAAATCTTCGTCAAAATACTCGTCGCTTTCTCCACCCCTTTTAAGGGAGGAGACCAAGAGGGGGGCCGCGACAACTTTTAGGACGGAAACTCGATAAACTGGTGCCGCGCCATCAGCGCCAAAAATTTCTTCTGACTTATCATATTGACCGCGATCGATTTCTCCCTGACCGCGATTAATTACTTGACGATTTTTAAAAATAAATAAACCCGTAGTGTCAATAATATTCTCGCTTTTGTTTGCTTTGTCATTCCCGCGAATGTCGAAGATGCCCAGCGGGGTGCGAGAATCTACACTTGGGCGGCCGATTATCGTGTGAATTCCCGCCTTCGCGGGAATGACAGAAAAAAATTCTTTAATTCTCAAGATCCTCCCTTGTAACGCTCCGGCTCGCGAATCTTTTTCTAAGGCCGCGACCGCATGAGCCAAAAAATCAACATCTAAAATCGCGTCTTGATTTAAGCACAAAACATATTGTGCCTCGTTCGACAACCGTCTAATATTTTGATTGTGACCAACACTAAAACCCAAATTTTTCTGGTTAATTATTAAATCCGCCTCCGGCATTATTTTTTTAATCAGACCGACGCTACCATCTTGTGAATTATTATCAACCACAAAAACTTGCCAATTTTTATATGACTGATTTTTTACTGCTTCCAAGCATTGTTTAATCCATTTCTCACCGTTATAAGTTACTAATGATATTGCTACTATTATTGGCATAAATGCAAAAATCAAATATCAAAAATCAAAATAACAAAAACAGCACTGTCATTCCAGCTCGTAGGCCGAAATCCATGACGTGGATGCTGAAACGAGTTCAGCATGACAATTTTATAGCCATTTCATTCTATCATGATTACCCATAAAGCAAAATAAAAAGCATGATAGTTAATATCATGCTCATTCAATTACAAAAAAGGTCCTAACAATTTAACAATAAAAAAACGCCGTTTATTCAATTACTCCCTGTAAATTATTCAACAAAACACTTTCCACTTTCCTCGCTGATTTTTCCCAAGAAAACTGCTGGACATATTGCTCTGCCCGTTTGACGACCTTATCACGAATATCTTTATTTGTCAAAATAAACTCAATTTTATCAGCGATTTTAATTGGGTCTGGCTCGGCTAAAAATATATTTTCATTATCTTGAAAAATCGCTTCGGTAGTGGGCCCTTTTAAATCCAAAACAGGACACGAACAAGCCATTAATTCTTGGGGCAATAAAGAATAGTTTGTTGTGGAAAAGACCACACCTAAATCAACATTGTTATAAATATAAGCAAGATTTTTCTGATCCAAAACCCCCAAATTACGACACTTAAATTTAGCCTCAAACCCACCGTTTTCCCAACCAAACAACCAAACTTCAAAATCCACACCGCGACGATTTAATTCGCGAAATGCTTGCACGCCCAATTCAAAAGCACGGCGCGGTGTTACGGGTCTGGCGTAAAAAGCGATTATCGCCCGGCTATCTTTACGTTCACGTTCTTGATAATTCGAATGATAAATTTTATGATCATACGCCAAATCAAAATAGTCGGCTTCCGCCTGATAATTTTCACGTAAAATTTTAGTTAGCCACGGACCAGCTGTAATATGATTAAAGCCAAATTTATAAGTATTTTCCGCGAATTTGTATTCCGCGCCTATGGGATAAAACCACGGTTCAAAATCTTGGACAAAATAGAATTTACGACGGCAGTTCTGTGTCGCTTTAACTGGATAAGCTGTTTGCCAAGAAGTCGCGATTAAGACATCACAATCTTTAATTTCGTCTAAAGTCGTAAAAAATTCAGCGCCTGTTTGAATAAAATTTTCGTCCACAAATTCTTTTAATTCTTTATCTGTTCGCTGACGGCACCCGCCAAAAATATAAACCCGGTTTTGATGGCCAAAACTTTGTAAATATTTTACCATGCGGAAAATCGTCATATGACCACCCGACCCCTTAGACATATCTGGAATTACCCAGTTGATAGTCAGTTCCGAACTTACCCCGAGCGAAACGAGAGGCTGCTCGAAACTTTTTCCAGACGCTTCGTCATGTCGAAGATGCCCGTTAGGGTGCTGAACTCGTTTCAACATCCATTCGTTGTCATCCTCGGATTTAATCCGAGGATCTCGTCGAGGATCCCGCGTCATATCCGTAATATAATTATAATAAAAAGCTGACTGAATTGGTTGCGCTTTACCTCGTATCACCTGCCAACGAAACCAAAACCAATGATGGACTTTTTTCGCAAAACCAAAAATCCCCTCCTGCCTAAAAACCTTAATTGATTTTTTGATTAGTTGCGTCATACAAACAGGCGTTACTGTCATTGCGAGCCGAGGCATTAAGGGCTGCGGCGTGGCAATCTCAAGCCCCGTGGTAACTCATACTTCGGGATTGCCACGTCGCCCCCTTCGGTCGCTCCTTGCAATGACACCGTTAATTGAAAATTAGAAATTTAAAATTAAAAATTTCGCGTCTGTCTATCCTATCAGACCCCATTAAAAAAGTAAAGCCGACTAATTCATCATTAATCGGCTATTTTTCGAAAAATTATCATCTCAAGATTTCTTAACTCTTACCTTAAAACCAATCGTCAAATCGCTAATCCCCTCAACGATCTCAAGTAATGAGACTACGTTTGCCAAAGAATTGCCCTCAACAATTTCAACAGAATAATTCGGACCGAAAAATTATTTGATGACATTCGTCATAAGGACAATTTGCCAAATAAGACAATATCTTATAAACCGCCTCTTGCACCATAATAAAATCTTGGTCTATCTTTTGATCCATTTCAACCTCCTCTTACTTTAAGCATCTTTAATAATACCACCATTTTCCGAAGAAAAAGATAAATATGGCCCGGCAACAAATACATCCCAATCAACAAAATAACAAAGTTTATTCAGACACTGCCATTCCCACTCATCATCAGCAAGTCGCATGTCAACTGAAGAATTACATACAGGACAACAACCATATTTTCTATACGTTTCTATGAGCTCCTCATCTGTTTGACACCTCGGCATTATATTACTCCTTTCGTTTTGCCCCCAAAAACCTCGCCCTTAATTAAATTTTCTTACCAGCGATAATTCTTTTTTGCATAGAAATTCGCTGATAAAACCACACTGGCATTTTCTCATAATGCCCGCCTAAATATTCGCCCAAAATTCGAGCAAAGTCCAGTTGCATCGCGAACCAAAACCATCTTAATTTTTTCAAAGAACTATATGCTTGTAAATTAATGTACCGACAATCAGCATAACACAACCTCAAGCTACTTGGCAAGACCTTGAGCCAAGATTTAACCCCAACGTAGTTTTGTAAAATCTTATGGCTACGATATTCATCAACAAATCTTTTTAAGTATTGACGCGGTGTATAGTTATGTGAATGCCAAACCGCGGCTTGCGGCGCGTAGCCCTTTTTATACCCCGCAAATAGCACGTCATGCGCCCAGCGCTGGTCTTCAGCCATATCTAATTTTTGAAAAGGAATTTTTTGCCAAACACTGCGCCTAATACAAGAATTCGTATTAGAAAAAAAATTCAAGCGATGCTTGTCTGCTTCGTGTTTTTGGACAGCGTCTTGACCAGTGCCGATTTCTTGAATAGATAATTTTTCACCAAAATTATTTTTAAAATGATTTTCTAAATCGCGCTTGTCTATAGGATTACAATCAGGCCGTGGAATCTGTTTGCCAAAAAGTCCGGCCAACTGTGAATCACGCTCCATGGGCTCGATAAAACTGGCCAGCCATCGCGGACTCGCTGGCGTGGCATCCTGGGTCAACATTACCAAATACTCGCCATTACTTTTACTAATGGCATAATTTCGCGTAACGCCATGATTAAAATCCTGGGGCGGAATCTGCAACAGTTTCACCTGAAATTTTTTAATAATCTCTAAAGTTTTATCGCAAGACCCAGAATCAACAATCACAATTTCATAATCAAAATCAGCCTCTTGATTAACGATAGCTGATAAAACTTCTGCTAAATACTTGACGCCGTTTTTAGTTGGAATAATTATAGACGCTTTCATAAAAGTTAACCAGTTCAACAGTTAACGAGTTCGCGGGTTAACGGATTAAATTTTTACAAAATTAAAATAACAACTCGTTAACTCGCTAACCCGTTAACTAAATGGCTATTTAAACAACATCTTTCAAATAAAACTCCACCACCGCGCTCGGTTGCCCATCTTTCGCCAACTGACCATGTCTTAAATATATCGCTCGCGTGCAGTAATTTTGCACCGCTCCCATATCATGTGTCACTAAAACAATTGTCTTGCCTGATTTTTTGTATTCATCAAAAACCTGAAAGCATTTCTGTTGAAAATGAGCGTCACCCACAGCTAAAACTTCGTCCATTAACAAAATGTTAGCATCTACTTGAATGGCTACTGAAAAAGCGAGCCGCACATGCATACCACTGGAAAAATTTTTCAAACGCATATCCACGAATTTTTCTAATCCAGCGAATTGGACAATTGAATCAAAGCGTTTTCTAATTTCGGCCTTGGATAAACCCAAAATGATACCGTTCTGGTAAATATTTTCACGGGCGGTTAAATCCACATTAAAACCAACGCCTAATTCCAAAAATGGGCTAATTTTGCCGTCAATGCTTACTTGGCCGCTGGTCGGCAATAAAATCCCTGCCATAATTTTTAATAAAGTTGACTTGCCACAACCATTCGGGCCAATAATACCTAAAAATTCGCCTTGGCCAACTTGAAAATTAACACCGTCTAATGCCTTAATTAATTCGTATCGCACCGGACGGAAAAAGTTTACCAAATTTTCCTTAAGGGTGTAACGATTTTCTTGAGGAATCTTAAAAATTTTTGTGATGTTATTAACTCTAATCATATTAAATTTTTTCCGAAAAATATGGCGAGCGGCGGCGAAAAATGTAAACGCCTAAAACAAAGACGAGGCCGGTTATTAAAAAAGCATAGACGCTAAAGGAAGATGTGGTTGCCCATTGGTTTACTGAGGCAAAACGCATACTCTGAATAATTTGCGCCAAAGGATTTAAAAAAATAATTTGATGATATTTTTCAGGAATAATATTTAAAGGATAGATAATCGGCGTCACGTAAAACAAAACCTGTAAAATAATTTCCCAAATATGGGATAGGTCGCGCAAACTCACGTAAAGAGCTGATAAAATCAAGCTCAGGCCCAGAGAAAAAATATAAAGTTCTAAAATATATAAAGGGAAAAATATCAAATGCCAATTAAGCGGCGCCCGAAAAATAAAAACAAAAATAAAAAATACGGCTAAGTTTAAAAAGAAAGTCATTAAAGAAGTCAAACTTGCCGCCACCACAATAATCATTTTTGGCACATAAACCTTTTTGACCAAACCGCCTTTATTCACGATTGACTGCATGGCTACCAAAGTAGTATCCGCGAAAAATGTCCAGCAAATAATGCCCAAAAGCAAATAAAATTGATAATTCGTTTGCCCGCCGCCAATCCGTAAAAAAACCGAAAAAACCAAATACAAAACTAAAAATAGAGCTAATGGCCGCAATAGAGACCAGACATAGCCTAAAGCCGAGCTATTATATTTTAGTTTAAAATCATTAACCGCCAGTTCGCGCATTAATTCCCAATAATGGCGCAAGGATTGTTTGTGTTTTAACAACATATTCCGCGTGTCATTCTGAGCCCGAGACGTTGCCGGGGGCGAAGAATCTCAGGCACGATAGCCGCCAACTAGAGCATAGCCCGGGATCCTTCGCTGCGCTCAGGATGACAGCTTAATAATAAAATTCTTTTAAAAATTTCCAATACACCTTAACTCGGCTCGGCTTAACTAATAAGCTTAGTGGTATCATCACAAGCGCGTCTATTTGAAAAATCAATCGCACGAATTTGGCCTGCTTAGACCGATACTTTTTAAAATATTTTAACATACTTAAACGAAAATTATAAACGCGTTTAAAGTTAGACCACTGCGCCGAACTCGCCCCGCCCAAATGAATAATTTTAGCGTCAGCGTTATAATATAGTATGTGGCCGGTTTTTTTAATACGCCAACATAAATCCACATCCTCTAACCAAAAATAAAAGTTTTCGTCAAATCCGTTTAATTTTTTAGCCAGTCGCGTTGGCATCATCAAGCAAGCACCCGAAAGTTGTAGTTTGGTTTTACTGGATTTAATTCGATCTTGTTCGCCTAAATATTTCTTACGCAACCAGCTAATTCGCGGCGTAATCCGTCCCAAAATCGTAGTATAAACCCAAAAAATTTGCCCCAGTGTTGGAAACTTTCGATGAAATTGCCATTGATCAGAGCCGTCTTCGTTTAATAATCGCGGCCCCATACCACCAATACGCTCATCTTTTTCAGCTACTCGCACCATTTCTCGCAAAGCATTATCTTGAATAATTGTATCGGAATTTAAAAATAAAACATATTTACCTTGCGCCTGTTTTAAGGCAACATTATTCCCCTTGGCAAATCCCAAATTTTCTTGATTGCAAATTAATTTCACTTGGGGAAATTCTTGCTGAATCATTGCCACGCTATTATCAGTAGAAGCGTTGTCAGAAACAATAACTTCTAAATCGTTGTTGTTGTCATGTCGAAGATACCCGTTAGGGTGCTGAACTTGTTTCAGCACCTCGTGATTTTGAGATAATGCGTTATTTACGCCTCCCCAAGTATCAAAAACCGATCGCAGGCATTGCCGCGTCAAATCACAAGTGTTCCAACTTAAAATAATAATTGATAATTTGAATTGACCATCCATAGTAATAACGACATATGTCATCCTAAACTAGTTTTAGGATCCACGACTGGATGCTGAAATGAATTCGGCATGACGATCATCTCATAATGCCCCACGTTAACACATTTAAACCATTTGAGCAATGTATTATCAAAAAAAATAAAGGGCATCAAAATTGAATGACACTCATATACGACTTATCTCCAAAACCAATATGATTTTCTTGTATAAGGTTCCAAAATAATCTTTTGGCTTTTTGTCTTTTTATCATTTTTAATCATCTCTTCGCTTACATGATTGTTTTTTTGTTCGTCGTCATAGTGATTGTCTGCTCTTGCAACCAAGCACCATTGATTTGCATCCCGCCACAACGCACACTGTACTGTCGTCCAACCACGAAAAGTTAAAACATAATCTCTATCAATTGTCTCTCGGACTGTTGCTACCTGAATGCTAACTTTCGTACATTTTGACTCAAGCAAAACGTCAATCGGCGCCACGGGTTTTATCGTAACATACTCACCTAATTCGGGCATAAAAATTCTTCTAGTCATCACTCTCGCCTCCTCCCAAAATCACCTCCACAGCATTATCTCTGCAATAGCAGAACCAACCGCAAACCAGATAATCCAAAAAAACGTCCAAGAAAACACTTCTTTCACTTCCTTAATAATAAGAACTATCCTGAAATCATAAATCCGTAATAATTGTCCCCGGATAATACTTACCTAAAATCTGATCAAAAGTCAAGCCCTCGGCGGCCATTTGACGAGCGCCCACAGCACAAAGACCAATACCATGGCTGGCCGCGATGCCGGTGGTAGTATGGACTGTGGCCACTGGATCTTTGACACCGCCTCGCAAATACGCGTAATCCGGATCACAAAAAACCGAGCCCCAAATTTGGCAGGAATCTTTACTGGTGCCACCAGAATCAGAAGAATAAGCGGTTACCGCTGGCTTATTATTATACATTAAAACTTTTCCCGCAGTAGCTAAAGCCGCTTCCTTAACTTTATCAGCCCGTTTCTCAAAACCATAGCCCTTATAAACCTGATCCGATGCAGTATTGATCAAAGTATATGGCTCGCCAGCTCGCTTGCCACCGCGTAATAAGTGATAATTAGCGTAGGAGCGCGCCGCGATAGTCATTGCTTTTAGATATTCTGTCGCTTGAGCATTGGTAATTTCGGCAACGCCCCAAACATATTGATCTAAGGGCAATTCATTAACTACCCACCACTTACTAGATTTTACAGAATAAATTAATTCAATCGCACCCCGAAATTGATTATCATTTAAACTTATATCAAAACTTGGCCGCGCTTCGTAAGAAACGATTTCCATAATGGATCCTGAAACAAGTTCGGGATGACCATCCGAAGCTTCGGACGCAGCACTAAAACGATATTTGTCAGTTATTTTTAAATCACTGGCTTTAATAGTAAAAAGTTCATTAACTTTTTTGTTAGCGATTATCTGATCATTTTTATAAACTACAAAATCACTTAGCCCTGTCATTACTAAGTCCTCGCCAGACGCCAAACTAAAAATACCAATTCTAATATTAGAGCCAAATTTATTAACGGTAGAAGTAGCCATCGCTGGGGCTGAGACGGTCACAGGCGTACTCGTAACATTATTAGCCAACGAACTATCGTCAGAGACCTCGGCCGCGTGATTTGCCGCAATCGTGGCACTAGTTTTTGCGTTAGCTGTTAAAATATTTTGCCAATCAGTCAAAGCGCCAACATTGGTTGCTAGCGCATAATTTTGTAAATCATTAACCGAAACACCAATAATATCTACAGCTTTTTTACCTAAATCCTGAATCAATTGCCAGCTTGTCACCCAATAACGCTTATCCGAAGCAACAATATAAACATCGGGTTTGTCAGCTGTTTTAATTAAAGTCGCGTCTGGCAGTAACAACGGCTTAGCCACTGGGTAAAGCGCAAGCTCTTCTGTTGACAAAACAAAAATATCAAACCACTTAAACTTACGCTGATTAAAAATATCTATTGAACTAACGGGACGACGACTATTATTTTCAATATAATAAACTGTTGGGCTAGCCGCCTCTTTAACCAAGCTGGCACTAGGCAATAAAACATCTTCACCTTGCGGATAAAGCGCTAATTCGCTATCAGCTGCTCGCGAAATTGACGCCCAATTAAAACCATTTTTGACAAAAGCGGCTGCCGAACTAATGTGCTGGCGCAAGCCATTTTTAATCAAATAAACCGCGTCAGCCGCGCCCTTAACCAAGGCGCCATCTGGATATAAAATCTGACTGCCTTTTTTGAAACTAGCAATTTCCAAATTACTTAAAACATTAACTTTTGACCAATCAAATTTATTAGCCAAAAAAACTTGAGCTGATAAAATTGGCCGCAGTTCTTGATTTTTTAACCAATAAACCGTGGGGGTGCCCTCGGCTCTGACCAAATCACCATCTTTATATACAATTGAAGCAACTAAAGGATACAAGGATAAGGTCGCTTCAGGCACAAAATTAAGTCGGCTGTAAGCGCCGATTTTTTGTTGAAATTGCGCTAAAGTGTCAAAAGGCACGCGCGTGCCCCCGGATAATTGCCAGACCGCTTGCTGGCCTTGGATTTGATATAAATAATTTTTGTATTGCAAAGCTAAATCCGCTGCCTTTTGCCTAATTTCTGGGATTAAAGCGTACAAACTAGATCCTGGGCATTGCGTACTGGCTAAATCACGATGGCCCACCAGAGGATAAACATATTGACAATCATTACCCTGAAAATTACAAAAACGAACTTTTTGGTTAAGATCAATATTATTAGCAGCTGCTAACCAAGCAACAAAATTAATTAAAGAATTTTTTAAGGCTAATGTTACTTGATGGTCAACATATTTACCTTGAAGCGTGCCGCCAAAAGTGCCAACAACACTCACGCCAATCGTGCCCGTGTTAAAGCCAGCCACGTGCGCACCAATCACGCCATTGCCACCAACCCGGCCTTGATAAATATTGCCATTAATATCTACTAAATAGTTATAACAAATATCACCCACGCCATTGTGCTTGACTCCGCTTGTGTCATACCAAACTTTGCTAGTGGTGTGAAAACGATAGATATCACGCACCATACCGGTGTAACGGCCCGAATCATCATTGTCTGACTGCAAAGTTGCCGAAGCCGTATGATGCAAAACAATTACTTTGGCCTGAGGATCAAAACGGCCATCTTCTAAGATTGGATATTCTGGTTCATTAGTACGCAAATTTTCATCAGCGCCCCACTGGGCACGAGAAATAATTTGCGGTGGTTCGGGTAAATTTTCCGCCGCCTTGGTTTTTGGCAAATACAAAAATAACCCAGCAATTACTGCTGACGAAAACAACAAACAATACGATTTTAAATACCGCTTAAGCATAAGGTTTTTACTAATTTATCTGTCATTCCCGCGTATGCGGAAATCTATACTCCGGTCAGGCATGGATTCCCACCTTCGCGGGAATGACAAAAGACATCGTTTGCTACAAGTTTACTTTTCAACCTTCATTACTATGACGCTATTTTAGCATAAATATTACTAAAAAGAAAATAAAAAGGGTAACTAAGACGATGCTTAATTACCCTTTCGAGAGAAATTTCTCTCATATCGCATCACGTGCTCTACCCCCAAAACAATATACATAACAAAAAAGGATAGGGCGATGCAAGCAACAAGACGGGATTTTACAAAACGAAAAAGGGGATTAAAAGGAAGTTCCCGCCCTGTTGCAAAAACGTCAACTGCTATATGAATCAAGACATCAAAAAACAATCATAGCAATTGACGCATAGCAATTGACGCAAACTTTCAAAGAACTAACTTAACACTACAGGATAATTCAAACACCAATTTTTGTCAACCTCGTTAGAGATTTGCAACGCCGACTAATCAAAAAATGGAATAATGCGCATCAGTCCTCATCATCTCATAGAAAATGCCCACACCTCTAACGGGGTCAACCCCCTACCTGTGGAAAACTCAAACGACAAATCTATTCTGTTATTGCCGCGTCCTCTGGATAAGTTGCCAACTCTGTGTCATTAACTTCCATAATTTCATCCCATTTCCAGCCATGGGCATTGAAGACCGCTGGCGCGCCAATGTGATGGCGCTTGCCATTGATAATTTGATACACCTTAACATTGCCCAAACCCTTAATCAATTGGGCTTCGCCATATGTATTCATTTCCGTAGCGTTCACCGTTACAATTTCAGCCCACTTATAACCATAAGATTCAAAAACTGTCGCATCTGGAATATGGCGACGCAAACCACTACCAATCACATAAACCTTAGGATCATCAGCCAATTTCAGTAAATTGACTTCCGGATAGCCATTGGTCTCCGCTTGACTAACAGTCGCGATATCAGTCCACTTGTAATTATACAACCCAAAGACCGTAGCTGTTGGAATATGACGACGCAAACCACCCACCAAAACATAAACCATAGGAGAGTCCACGCTCTTAATTAGTTGGGCTTCTGTCGCGGTTGCCAAATCAGTAGCGCTGACAGTTTGAATGTTTGCCCACTGATAACCCGCGGCTTCAAAAGCTTGAGCTGTTGGAATCCAGACTCGTTGACTTCCTTTAACCACATACACCTTGCCAGAATCAGCTGTTTTGACCAAACTACCTTCAGCTAACGCGCTAATGTTTACGGGTGTTTCTGCTAATTTAGCCGCTTCTAAATCAGTCGCCTTTTTTGCGTCTGCTGCCGCGTAAAAAGAAGTTGGCGTGCCACCACCAGCGCTGCCGGTAGTATCAACCGTTAAAGTAGCAGAAGAGGCCGAGTGATTACCAGCTGTGTCATAAGCAATCACATGATAATAATATCGCGTGCCTGGCGTTAAATTACTATCAACATAAGTAACGCCCGAGGTTAAAACAGCGGACACGTAAACACCCGTGGACCAAGGATCCGTAGAACCGATGGTAGTAAAATTTGCACCATCAATAGAACGAGTAATTTCATAACCAGACACTGAAGTTTCGTTATCAGTGGAAGCAGTCCAAGAAAGAACCGCAGAAGTACTGCCAACTGCACCTGATAAAGAGCTTGGCGTTGTTGGTCCAGTTACGTCAGCAGTATAAGCCACGGCATAAGTCGTAAAGTGAGTCGCAGAGCCAGAAAATTTATGATTGGTTGTATCTTGCGAAGCAGCCACCTCAACCCACTGATTACTTGTATCATCAAAATAAACCAACATTAATTGAGATTCACTAACTCCGGTTGGCAAATCAGATGTTAAATAATTAATTTCCATAGTGGCTGATCCGCTCAAAGAAGTAACTGCTTGGCCAGAACTATTAGTGGCAGTAATATTTTTACCCTTGCCGCCCAAAGGCGTAGCGCTGGTAGTGCCAGGCACAGAGTAGGTATCTTGGATACTGACGGTGCCAGCTGAAGTATCAGTACCCAAAGCCGAAGGCGGAATGATCAATTTGACGCCAGTGTTAGAACTGTCATCAATTGTACCGCCGGACGCTGGCGTCACTGGCGCTGATTTTGGCTGAACAGCGCTATAGCCAGAACGAACAACTAAAGTAATATTTTTACCAGTTTGGGAAGCGCCATTAACTAGTATGGATGTTCTAACGTCACTCACTTGGTAAATCGTTTCTTGATAACCATCGGCCACAGCGTGAACCAGCCAATAACCATTAGAAATAGATAAGGTATAGCTACCATTAGCATCACTTGACGCTCCGGTCCAACCGCCAGCAAAAGTCAAGTCAGTAGCCGATGTTACCTTTTCCGCCCAGACCCAAGCATTAGCCACAGCCACAAAACCAGTACCTATGATTTGCCCGCTCAAAATGTAAGGGTTAGAAGTTAAAGCCAAATTCTTGGCACAGCTCAAACCAGTACAATTAGCATCAGTGCTTGGTGTAAATGTCGTTGGCGCGGGACCCGTATAGCCCGGCTTATCAACGCCTAATTGATAAGTCCCCACTGGTATTTTTACAATGGCAATACCTGATGAATTAGTCGGACTGCCAGTATTTAAGCCGGTAGTTTTATTGTTCAGCCAAACAAAAGCATCCTGAACAACAACATCAGAACCATCTTTAACTGTAACTGTCAAAGTATATAAACTTGAAGTATCAGGCACTACAAAAGGAATTGTCGCGTCGCCGCTAATACTCCAAGTATCGGACGCGCCGCCAATGCCGGCCGCGCAAGCCGCACCGCTAACATTAGCGCAGGTCGGTGACAAACTACCGATACCAGGAATAAACATCTGCATTTCGTAACCGCTACCCGTATTCACTTTTAAACTCGTGGTAGCCGTTGTAGATAAATCAGCAATACGCGCATTATTGCCTTTTTGCGTGGCTGACGCTGGGATAAACACATTCACAAATGCTTCGGTGTTAGCAGAAACATTATTATAATTCGCGAAACTAAAAGTTAATGTTTTGACTGACCCGGCGGCTACGGTAAAATTTTGAGTAACATTACTAGAAGCATTTACTGTAGCTGGAGTTAACTCACCATAATCCGGCGTCCATACATGAACAATATAACCACTATCTGCCGGAACTTTCAAGCTATAAATACCGCTTGAATTGGTATTAGTATTATTATGGTAAGTATTGCGATCAACCCAGATATTAGCGTTAACCACAACAGCGCCAGCAATTGTGACAGTGCCTGAAATCGTGGAAAAAGTCGCGCCAGTCACCGGACGAATAATAATATCTGACTTGGAAGAACCGGATATATTAACTGGATTATTAGCATAAGATATTTCTCCAATACCCGGAACAAACGCGTTCACCATCCAATTACCATTACCCATATAAATCGTATAATTACCTGAACTGTCAGTGCCAGAAGGCATATGTTCCCCAGTTGACTGGTCGTACGCCCAAACAGGACTATTAGCCACTGGATTACCTAAATCATCTAATAATTTACCAGAAATTGTTGTCGCACTCTTGTTTAAAGTAACTAAAAATTCTGTTTCTGGACTAGCGGCATTATAACCGATAGTTGTATCCTTAACTAAGGTGGTGCCATTATTTTTATAAACATCAGCCGAGCTATTACCGTCAGTGCCCACATTACTGGTATCAGCAACCACGTTAATTGTTTGTCCGGGCGCCCAAGGCATACCAGGCATCCAAGCGTTAACTTCATACATACCCGTAGAAACCTTTAAAGTAAATTTTCCGTTAGTATCAGTTTGGCCATGGCTAGGCATACCAAAATTGCCTTGCGTGCGGTGCGCCTCCACATCAACATTGGCAATGGCATTACCCGAAGCATCAACTACATAACCAACAATCTGATTAGTAGCGTTAGTTACCGTAAAAACAAGAATGCCGTCATTACTAGTTCCAGAGGTCTCTGTCCAGCCCGGAGCGCCATAAGTACCGGAAACACGAACTTCAATGTTGCTGGGCGGCATCCACGAAGGCGTTGGCGACGGGGCCCCATCGTCATCGTCCCCTTAGGCATGGCTGGACCAAAACCAACTGACCAATTACTCACAGCGCTCAAGTAAATCTTGGTGCTGTAAGGACTGCCCGCAGTATAGTTAGTATCAGCTAAAGTTACTGTTTTAACAGCAAACCCGCTGGGGCTGCTGGCAAAAACATCAATGTTGCGATCCGTAGCGCTGATGCCCGACACTGTCCGAAAATCACCAATAATATTAATAGTTAATTCATAGGCCGAACTGTTATCTTGTTTGGTAAATGAAAAGTTCTTGGTACAAACACTACCAGGACAATTGACGCTGTTAACAAACACTGGATCAGGCGTGACGTAACCAGTATAATCTGTACTCCCCAAAGTAATTGTGGGTTCGGTATTTAGGAAATAATCGCCAGCGGAAAGACCAGTGAAAGAATAGCTTGCAGTTCCACCAGAGAAAGTAACGGTTGTTTCGTTTGGTCCGGTCATTGACGAACCCAAATAAATCCTGGCCGTGCTCGTGTTTGCGCCTGCTGCTGTAATAACGCCGTTTAAAGTGTAGGCGCCAGCGGCGTTAATAAAGAACGGGAAAGAAGTCATAGAATCAAGCAGTGCCCCCGCCACATTAAATGTTTTAATATCCACCGTATACCCATTAGTGTCAAAACTGCGAGCCACTGTCGGATTAACAATGCCCTTAACATCAAAACGAATCATATCGCCAGCTTGCGAAGCACTATTTGAGGCGTCAATCGTCGCTGTGACCATGCGTGAAGAAACACTAATTGAAATACCATCATTAACCACGCCACCAGAGCTTTCTGTGGCCGCGATTTTAACTGTGCCAAGTGCTGGCCCGTTAATATCCTTATTCATCATTGATTGCGCTTCTGACACTAATTGAGCGCTAGCAACATCTGTGCCCGTGAGGAAAGTTAATTTGATACTGCCGCCAGCCGGAATAGCTTGGGTGGCAGGAAATTCCACAAAATAAGTCGTTGATTTACCCGCAGTCATATTCATTGGCATGACGTTAGTTGGTTTTTCCCAATTACCGCCATAATCAAAACCGCCAGAACCGCCCATAGCCGCTGTACCGCCTGATATTGTCGGTGGACCCATCATTGGTCCAGGGCCGCCCGGACCCATCATACCACCAGTTGTAGAACTATCCTGAATCGGACCGACAAAAGTGGCATAGCCCGTAGCGCCGCCTATTTGATGAACAGTGGCATTACTCGCGTTAATAAAACGGTCACCGGCATTCGAAACTTTAACTTGAAAATCTTGACCGCTGTGGTTTAAAGCCAAACCGTTAATTTTTATTGTATTATTGATTTGATCATACTCAAGCACCGCACTCGTCAAACTTACCGTGGCCACACCGCCCCAAGATGTTGTGCCCAAAGGCGCTTGCCTAATTTCATAATTCGTCTTTTTTAAAACACTATAACCACTATCATAAGCTGTCTCGCCAACTTTAGCGCTATTCATTGGCTCAGAAAAAGTAATCGCGCAAGAAAAATCATCACAACGGGCAAACTGGATAGACGGAGAATCAGTATCAGCCGTTGTAGAAACCGTAAAAGTAGCTGAATAATTTTGGGTGCCGGCCAAAGTAGAACTTTGATCAGCCAAATGAACGCCGGCAATATCAGACACGCCAGAGTCCCCGACAACCACTTCAATAATATAAGTGCCACCCGGAGTCAAAGCAGTGGCTGACAGAATATTTGCCGCCCGTTGACCTACATCATACTCAACCGTCGCTGTCAACGAAGTATTGCCCTGTTTTAATAGTATAGTATTAGAGTTAATAGTCGCCGGATCCATAGCTTCAGAAAAACCGATATTAATCGCCGAAACGCTAACTGGAATATCAGTACCGCCGTTGCTAGGATAAGTGCCAATAATAGTTGGCGCCGTAACGTCAATTGTCATGCCAGTATCAAAATTAAATCTAAACATTTCAACGGTAGTACTCATTGCCATAGAAATACCTTTAGCTGATTGACAAACGCCAAAAACTTTCACCCGATAAGTTCTGCTGGCTGTTAAAGCAATACCGGGATTGACTAAAGCGATCTTACCAGTGGTATCCAATGTAACTGTTGGAGTAGCCATAACGGTTTCTGTTTCACTGGTAGTATTCGGGCTTGTTACAGTGTACATCTTAATATTAGTCGCATTAATTGAACTCGAATTCATGGCCTCGCTAAAAGTAATATTGATTTGAGTATTCAAAGCAACATTAAAAGCGCCATTGCCCGGACTAGTACCAACTATGTATGGCGGGAAGCTAGCCCCAGAGCCAAAGGTGCCGCCAGTAGTATCAAAAAAGGTCGTGAAGTTTAAGGTGTGGCCACCGCCCGGCTTGTTGCCTTCTAATGGCTGACCATTAGTAGAAATAACATTTGATTTAATGACTAAGGTATAATTCGTGCCTTTAGTCAAATCAGTCGCCGGATTAAAAGCCAGCAAATAATTGTCCGGCGGCGAGCCCGCTGGCCGACCAGAATTAGTTGAATAATAAGTCATCGTCCCAGAAACTACAGAAGAACCGTCAGTTGTTAAATAAATATTGGCCGCGGTCGAAGTTAAAGTCCCGTTAATCGTCGTGGCATCCATTTCTTTAGTAAAAACCACATAAATATTTTCTTGAATAGGAAATCCCTGCATCATATCACCGGGCATGA
>Ga0210049_1001883_pt1 | contig 19702 bp, 18 predicted proteins | sample CryGeyCG2014_300_2_FD_183964 | JGI IMG/M metagenome (GOLD analysis project Ga0210049, IMG submission 183964) | Groundwater microbial communities from aquifer - Crystal Geyser CG06_land_8/20/14_3.00 (SPAdes) (version 2) | ecosystem: Environmental > Aquatic > Deep subsurface > Groundwater | place... | reverse complement strand
GAAAGCGAAAAGGCAGGACTATGAGCGAAAAGTTGTATAATGAAATACTTGCCGCGTCAAAAAGTCAAGGCGAGGCGGTAAAGAAAAGGGACGATATCCATAAAATGGCGGAAGCCAACCGCGCCTTTGCGCATTTTAGATGGTAAAATGAATAATACAGAGCGGGCGGAGAGCATAACAGAGGCCTTAAAAAAATCCCGCCCGAACGCTAAATCCGAACTTACTCACAAAAACCCCTTGGAGTTTATGGTGGCGGTTATTTTATCCGCGCAGGCAACCGATAAAAGCGTAAATCTGGCAACCCCCTCGCTTTTTGAAAAGTTTAAAACGGCAAAAGATTACGGTAGCGCGTCTGTAGATGAGGTATCTGCTTTTTTCCGTTCCATAAATTTTTATAAAACCAAAGCCGAAAGAATTACTAAAGCCTGCCAATATTTGGTTGCCAATTTTAACGGGAAAGTGCCTTCCGATGTTTCGGATTTAGTTAAAATACCCGGCATTGCTAGAAAGAGCGCCAATGTTATTTCCCAAGAGATTTTTAATGTGGTTGAGGGAATTGTGGTTGATACCCATGTTACTCGCGTTTCCCAAAGGCTTAAATTTACCAAAGAGAAAACTGCCGAGAAGATAGAAAAAGATTTAATGAATATAGTCCCTAAAAAATTTTGGAAAGATTTTGGTGTTCAGATTGTTTTGCACGGGAGGTATGTGTGCCTTGCTAAAAACCCTAAATGTCTAAACTGCCCGGTGAATAAGTGGTGTCCTTCCGCAAAATTTTAAGTTATTATAATTTTATGAAAACGGCTTTTTTTGAGATAAAAGACTGGGAGAAGGATTACATATCAGGCAGGTTAAAATCCTGCGGATGCCAATTCTTTTCTGAAGAACTAACTTCGGATAATGCAGGTATGGTTAAGGATGCAGATATTATTTCCGTTTTTATTTATTCAAAGCTTAATGCCGTAACTCTTAGCAAGTTTCCCAACCTGAGATGCATTGCCACAAGAAGCACAGGTTTTGACCATATAGATATTGAATACTGTCAAAAGCGGGGTATTAAGGTTTTTAATGTTCCGCAGTACGGCTCGGACACGGTGGCGGAGCACACTTTTATGCTGATACTAGCTTTAGCCAAAAGATTTTCCGAATCGGTAAAAAGGGTAAAAGAAGGAAATTTCAGTCCGGAGGGTTTAACGGGCATAGATTTAAAAGGCAAAACAATAGGGGTAATTGGCACGGGTAAAATAGGAATGAGTGTAATAAAAATAGCCAACGGTTTTTCTATGAAGGTTGTGGCGTATGATGTCAACCCTAATGAAGAGAAGAGGAAAGAGGAAAATTTTGAATATGTTTCCTTGGATAATTTATTAAATATATCAGATATAGTAACTTTGCATATACCTTACGGAAAAGAAACGCACCATTTGGTAAACAGTGAAAAGATGGCTCTTATGAAGAAAGGGGCGTATTTAATAAACACTTCGCGCGGGGAGTGGTGGATACCGCCGCGCTTTTTTTGGCTCTGAAGGATAAAAAGCTTGGGGGCGCGGGGCTTGATGTTTTAGAGGAGGAAAGTTTTTTGAAAGAGGAAGCGGAGCTTCTGTATAAAAATAACGAAGCGCCTGTTATTAAAACTGCGCTGGAGAATCATATTTTAATGCTTTTGCCAAATGTTGTTATTACGCCTCATAACGCCTTCAACTCCAAGGAAGCGTTATTTAGAATTTTAGATGTAACTGTGGAGAACATTTTAGGATTTATTGAGGGCAAAGAGGTTAAGTTAGTTAAAGGATTAGAGGTATGATTTATGATGTTATTATAATTGGTGCCGGAGCGGCGGGATGTTCGTCTGCCATATATGCTACCAGATACGCCCTTAAGACTTTGCTTGTAGGGGGCAGCTTGCCCGGAGGTCTTATCACGGAAGCTTTAGAAGTAGAAAACTATCCGGGGTTTTTGAAAATTGGAGGGCGTGAGCTGGCGCATAATTTTTTAGAGCAGGCGAAAAGTTTAGGCGCTGAATTTGTTTCAGATGTGGTTACTAAAGTTTGTAATGTGGAATCGTTTCGTTTTTCGGTGGGGACAGCTGGCGGGAAAACTTATTTTTCAAAATCTGTAATTTTGGCAATGGGCACTACGCATAAGCGATTAGGGGTTATGGGTGAAAAGGAATTTGAGGGCAGAGGCGTGAGTTACTGCGCAACCTGTGACGGCCCGTTTTTTAGGGGGAGAACGGTTGCGGTTGTGGGTGGGGGCAATAGCGCGGTTGAGGGGGCGCAGGACTTAGCTGTTAATGCAGAACGGGTTTATATAATTTATAGAAGCGGACTTAAGGCGGCGCCTTTGTATATAGAAAACCTTAAGAAGGACAAAAAGATTGTGGAGGTGCCAAATACCAACATTATAGAAATTGGAGGGGAGAAGTTTGTGCAGTATGTTTTATTGGACAAACCGTTTAATGGGGAGAAAAAGCTTATGGTGGACGGGGTTTTTGTGCAGGCAGGGTACGCGCCTAATAACGAGTTGGCGAAAGAGCTTAATTGCGAGTTAACGGATTATGGGTATGTAAAGGTTAATGAGGCGATGGCGGCGAGTGTGGGTGGCGTTTTTTGTGCGGGGGATTTGAATAATGGTTCAAACCAACTGCATCAGCAGGTAACTTCCGCCGCTGAGGGAGCTATTGCTGCGCAAAGTGTGTTTCGTTATCTTCGCGGTCTTGAGACGGTAATTAAATCCTAATTCTGAACTCTAATTTTGGTGGGCTGTCTTGGATTTGAACCAAGGACCTCTTACTTATCAGATAAGCGCTCTAACCGGCTGAGCTAACAGCCCGCGGTACGGCGGGTATGGTCAGGAAAGCGTTCTACCGCTAAACCAATTGCCCAAATTAGATACTAGAGGCGCAGAAGGGAATCGGACCCTTGCATCGCGGTTTTGCAGACCGCAGCGTTTCCACTTCGCCACTGCGCCATAGGTTTAACTTCTTGTCATTTTACCAAAAAATTGTTATTAATAAAAGTAATCAAAAGGAGTAATTAGGGAGGTAAATAGGGTTAAACCCATTTGGGTTAATCCCAAATGGGTTTAACCCTAATTGAGATGCCATATAAGAATAAAGCATACAAACCACAAAAAGGTTGTTATTACCATATTTATGGCAAGGGATTAAATGACGCGCAAATATACTCTGATCACGATGATTATGCCCTTTTTTTGTATTTATTGAAGAAATATCTTACGCCTGATTATATGGAGGAACGGTCGGTGAATGGGCGGAGAATGAAGCTTCCTGTTAATAGTGTGGCGTATGAAGTAAACCTTTTTTGCTATTGTTTAATGCCCACTCACTTTCATTTGTTGGTTGAGAATTTGGAGAATGCAGGAATTTCAAATTTGATGAAGAGGGTAGTAACCCTATATTCTAGCTTTTTTAACTCTAAGTATGGAAGGCAGGGAACTTTGTTGCAGGGGGGTTATAGGGCGGTTTTACTATCAAATGAAAATCAGTTTGTTTATGTATCCAGATATATTCATTTAAATCCCATAAAAGCTAATTTATCCAAAAAAGCGATAAATTATAGGTATAGTTCGTATGTTAATTATTTAGAGAAAAAGTGTCTTCCATGGCTTATATTGAACCCCCGTTTGTTGGAAGCAACAGATTATGCGGATATAGAGACTTACCTTGTGGATATTGAAGACAATCCCAAAGAAGGAATTCTCTAAACAGGGTTCTAAACAGGGTTAAACCCATTTGGGATTAACCCAAATGGGTTTAACCCTAATTGAAACCCTAATTGAAATCAAAAGGAGTAATTATGAGTGTAGATTATAATGATGAAAATTATAATTATAAAGCTTACTGGAATGCCCGCTCTTATGAGCATAACTGCGAAGTTATAGCTTTGAAAAAGCTTCTTCCCAAAAAGGGTAATAATATTGTTGACATTGGAGGGGGATTTGGAAGATTATCCTCGGTTTATGGAGAACATTTTAATAACGCTACAATAATGGAACCCTCAAAAAAACTTTTGCAACAAGCTAAATTAGGGTTAAACCCATTTGGGTTAATCCCAAATGGGTTTAACCCTAATTATGTTAATTCTAGTATATACGATGCTCCTAAAAAGCTTGAGGGGAAATATGATTGCGCTATTATGATTCGGGTTTTGCACCATCTAGACGATCTAAATAGCGCAATTTTGTCCGTATCAAAATTAATGGCAAAGGATGGCGTTTTTATTCTTGAATTCGCCAACAAAATGCATTTCCTAAATATTTTAAAAAATGTAGCGAGGCTAAATTTTAGATTTTTTTCCAGCCAACCCTATAAATTAGGCACATTTACGCTTTGGCACCCACCCTATGTCCAAAAAGTTTTAGAGAAAAATGACTTTGCGATAAAAAATCGCTTGTCTGTATCCAATCTTAGGAGTCCCTTAATTAAAAAACTTATTCCGGAGAAAATACTACTGACAATGGAAAATCTACTGCAGAAACCCCTTTCCTACATCAACTTCGGTCCTTCCATATTTATAAAGACCATTAAGGTTTAGCGGCAACCCAAATTTTATAAAACCTTCTCCTTAAAATAGCTCCCGAATTTTCTTCCCAAGTCTTTCCTTTACCCTCTATTGGCTGGGCGGGATTAATCACAAATACAGTTTATCGTATTTCCCATAGTATGAGTAAGTTGGTTTTGGAAAGGCTATACACACTCGGTAATCAAATCTCAAGAACTGTATAGTATGTCCTGGACACCGCACAGCAGGGTATTGACAAGGGGATTGCAATTGTGTAATTTAATTATGCTTGCGGAATGGATAAAATTAAAATAATGGCTAAAATCTCAAAATTTGCAGAAACATAGCTTTCCTTTTTTAGCTTTATCTTGGTTTAATCCACCGCAAGAGGTGGATTTTTTTGATTGGCCGATTATTGAGCAAAGCGAAATTACCAACCATCAATCCGCCAGCTGGCGGATGAAAGGGCTCGTAGTTCAACCGGTAGAACATTTCGTTTGCAACGAAGAGGTAGGCGGTTCGAGTCCGCCCGAGTCCACTAGATCGTAACCACCTTTACGAAGTAAACTTCTCCTGAGCAAAGCGAAGGAGAACTTCGAGTCTGGTACGGTCCATAGCACTTTGTCAATTTAATAGTTAATTAATTTAACCGTAAAATTTGGCAATTTTGCGGTTAAGGGCATAAGAAAAGGAACATATGGCATATGGTGGATGCCTTGGGATAAGAAGCCTATGAAGGACGCGCTAGACTGCGATAAGCCTCAAGGAGGTGTCAAGAACCGTTATACTTGGGGATGTCCGAATGGGGGAACCCCCGTCGTGGCAACACGGCGGACGCCGCGCGTAGCGCGGCGTGGGAACTCGGCGAACTGAAACATCTTAGTAGCCGGAGGAAAAGAAACAATTCCCTTAGTAGTGGCGAGCGAAAGGGGAAAAGCTCAAATTCCGATTTTATCGGGAGGTTGTAGGAACTGCATAATGCAAAGGAAAGGCTGGCAGAAATGTCTGGAAAGTCATATCACAGAGGGTAATAATCCCGTACGCGAAAGCTTATTACCGCGCAGGCAGTATTCCTGAGTACCACGAGACACGCTAACCTTGTGGGAATCTGGGGTGACCACACCCCAAAGCTAAATACTTCTTATCACCGATAGTGAACAAGTACCGTGAGGGAAAGGTGAAAAGCACCCCGGTTAGGGGAGTGAAATAGTTACTGAAACCATATGCTTACGAGCTGGTGGAGCTTGTGCGTAGCACAAGTAAATTCTAAATTCAAAGTCCCAAATAAATCCTAAATTATAAATCCTAATGTTCAAAACAAGATATGTTTTGAGTTTGGGATTTTGCAATTGGGATTCGTTTGGAGCTTAGATATTAGGATTTACCCGCGCTGCGCGCGAGTGACACCGTGCCTATTGAAGAATGAGCCTGCGAGTTATCTTAATATGCGTTGCTTAAGCCCCTACGGGGTGGAGGCGTAGCGAAAGCGAGTCTTAATAGGGCGTTTTGTATGTTAAGATGGACCCGAAACCGGGTGAGCTAACCTTGAGCAGGGTGAATCCCGATGAAGATCGTGGAGGAGGCCCGAACCCTTGTATGTTGCAATATGCTGGGATGACTTGAGGTTAGGGATGAAACGTTTATCGAACCCGGAGATAGCTGGTTCTCCCCGAAATATATTTAGGTATAGCCCTAAAAGGTGAGCTTTGGAGGTAAAGATACTGGAAGGAGACGCGGCGGGAAACCGTACGCTCTCCTACCAAACTCATAATGCCAAAGTTTCTATTTTAGGAGTCGGTATGTGGGAGCAAGTTCCATAGTACAAAAGGGAAACAGCCCAGACCATCAGCTAAGGCCCCTAAATCCGGATTAAGTGTGAAAGGAAGTGAAATTGCTAAAACATCCAGGAGGTTGGCTCAGAAGCAGCAATCCTTTAAAGAGTGCGTAACAGCTCACTGGCATAGCGATTTCGCGCCGAAAATTTATCGGGGCTCAAATCCGGTGCCGAAGCTATGGATACTTGTGCTTCGCACGAGGAATTCCTAATTGACCTAATTGATATAATTAACCTAAACAAATCCTAGTTTTGGGAATTATTTAGAAATTAGAAATTAGAAATTTCCCGTGCGGAGCATGGGTGTGGTAGGGGAGCGTTCCTATTGCGACAAAGGTTTCCTGTAAAGGCAAACTGGAGCGGTAGGAAGTGAGAATGCAGGCATGAGTAGCGTAATCCCGATGAAAATTCGGGACGCCGAAAGCCCAAGGTTTCCTTCGCAACGTTGTTCGGCGAAGGGTTAGTCGGTCCTAACCGTAGTCCCGATGAATCGGGATGGGGGATGGACAAACGGTTAATATTCCGTTACTTTAAGATATCTGTTGATGGAGCGACGAAGTTTGATAAGCGGAGCGGCTATATGGTTGGCCGTCTAAGCAGTAAGTCAGCAAGTGTAGGCAAATCCGCATTTGCGAAAAATCCCTTTTTGGGAAAGAAGGCGAGCTGTGGGAAATTCCTTTTTGGGAAATTCCGCCAACTTAAGCTTCCAAGAAAACCTTCTAAACTTTAGATGTCTTAAATCCGTACCGCAAACCGACACTGGTGGGCAGATAGAGAATATTAAGGTGAACGGGAGAACGATGGTTGAGGAACTCGGCAAATTAACCCCGTAACTTAGGGATAAGGGGAACCTGCCTCGTGTGGAGCACGAGGGTGATAAATTAAAAATGTAAATATCAAGACATAAAGAAGGGGAAAGCGCATGGTATTAAACTTTAAACATTTGAATTTTGTCATTCTCACGCTCTGCGTGAGGCGGGTCGCAGGTAAACGGCCCAAGCGACTGTTTAGCAAAAACACAGCACTCTGCTTAACCCGTAAGGGGATGTATAGGGTGTGAGGCCTGCCCGGTGCCCGTAGGTTAAACCCAGAGGTTCACGCTTTTGGGCTAAGCCCGGGTGAACGGCAGCAGTAACTATGAGTAATGTTGTAGTTGTAAAAGTTGACTATATGCTGGAACATCCGTACCGTAGCAAACGGTTGTAGTATCTGGCGCTACCGTATATAATTTATTATATGGTGAAAATGTGTTCAGTGCGGAAAATCAGCAGGAAAGGCCTAAAAAGCACAGAAGTTGGATATTTCTTAGCAGGATTTGTTGAAGGTGAAGGTAGTTTTAATGTCTCTTTACATAGGAAGGACGATTACAAATTGGGTTGGCAGGTGGTTCTAAGCTTTAATGTGTCGCAGAAAGATAGAACTATCTTGGATATGCTTAAAGATAAGTTAAAGTGCGGAATAATAAAAACACGCAGAAGAGACGATCTTCATTCTTTTGATGTTACCAAGGCTGCGGATATAGTGGAAAAAGTAATACCTTACTTTAGTAAATATCCAGTTATGTCGCGTAGCAAAGTTGTGAACTTCGAGATATTTTGTTAGATTGCTGAGTTGGTATGATGTATTTGCTTTTTAGGAATCCTCAGAGACTGCACGTCGACTCCGCCCAATGGCGGAATGATATAGTCCGATCTCTAAAGCGATTTAGAGAGCTGTAATCAATCAGCTTAATAACAATATGAACTGTTCTAAGGTAGAAGTCGCGCTGCCTTAGTGTTCGCCTTTCCAATTATTATCGGAATGACAGCGAGCCTTTTGAGCTGTGCTCAAAAGAAAAATCTAGCTATATGCTGGAAAATCTCGTTTAGGTTGTTAGTACCGAAAGGTGAAAATCTAACAAATAGAGACAATCAGCAGGAAAGATTCGCCAGCTGGCGGAAATCCCCACTCACTATACGCTAGATCCTGATTAAATCGGGAAAGAGATAGTGGCGTCTACATAGAGATATGTAGTGGTTGTAATGATAATGGAAGTTACAACCTGAAGTTACTTATTGTAACAAAGATTAACAAGCGAAATTCCTTGTCGGGTAAGTGGGAGTAACGAGCCCGATTAAAAGCCGGCTTATAACGGTGGAGCCTTATTGACTATTCGGTTAGCATGCGGTATAGTCAGAGGTAATACCGTGGGAAGTCTCCCGATCAAATCGGGATGACCCCGTATCGACTGATCCTTTTTAGGTGAGATAGAAAGTTTCTTAACTTCTATCATACGCCGGACAGGTTGCTTAATATGAGTATTGATTCAAATTATGTTTCTGGTTTTGTTGATGGTGAGGGTTCATTTCTTGTTTTTTTTCTCCGAGATCAAAACTTAAAACTGGGATTGAGGTAAGACCAAGTTTCAGTGTTAGTCAAAGGACTGATAGATCAGAAGTTTTGTGGTCTATCAAGGGGTTGTTTGGCTGTGGTCAGATTAGATACTCCAAAAAAGATAATACTTATAAGTATGAAGTTAGATCTTTGGAAGATTTGAACGGGAAAATTATACCTCATTTCAATAAATTTCCTTTGTTATCGTCAAAGCAGAAGGAGGTTGAAACATTTTCTGTTATCTGTAGTAAGGTTCTTAATAAAGAACATTTGAAGGCAGAGGGTTTAAAGGAAATAATAGAAATGTCTTTTTCTTTAAACTCAGGTGGATCAAGACGGTATTCAAAAGAATATATTTTAAGCAAACTGAAGATATAGTCAGTACCATTAGAAATAATGGAGATGTATGAAGTTCCGACCCGCATGAAAGGCTTAACGACTTGGGCGCTCTCTTAACCATTGACCCGGCGAAATTGCGGTATCCGTGAAGACGCGGATTGCACGCCGCAGGACGAAAAGACCCTATGGAGCTTTACTGTAACTTGACATTGGCAACTGTTTTAGACTGTGTAGAATAGGTGGGAGTCCGCCAACTGGCGGACGCCAGTGAAATACCACCCTTTCTGAGATGGAAGCCTTACCCCGGCGCCGAAAATGGGCGAAGGGGGACCATGTCTGGCGGGCAGTTTGACTGGGGCGGTCCCCGCCTAAAAAGTAACGGCGGGACCCAAAGGTCAGCTTAGTCCGGATGGAAATCGGACTTTAAGTGTAAAGGCATAAGCTGGCTTAACTGCAAGACCTACAAGTCGAGCAGATGCGAAAGCAGGGCTTAGTGATCCTCTAGAGCTTAGTGGTAGGCTCAGAGCTTAATGGATAAAAGTTACCCTAGGGATAAATTCTGAAAAAAGAATTTTGTTGTCCCTCTTCTGAGTAATCAGATGTTAAAATATGGCTAATAACGGTGGAAACTATATGTGCTTGGGTTTCGGGTAGACCCTTTTAAAGTGAGCATATTGGCAATACCGTGGGAAGTCGAGAAACTGTAATGAGTATCAAAATAACTCCAAAACAAGAGGGTGTTGTTATAGGCTCTATTTTGGGGGATGGGTATGTTCAAAAGACTGGTAGTAAAAACGCTCGTTTAAGGTACGAGCACAGTAGCAAGCAAAAGTTGTATCTAGTGTGGAAGGTGTCAGTGCTGGGAACGCTTTTTAATGGCAAACCAGTTTTTGTGGAGCGTGTCCATCCGAAAACCAATAAAACTTATAAATATGTTAGGCATCAGTCTAACTCAACGCCGTATCTAGGTAAATTGAGGAAAATTTTCTACCCGGAAGGTAGAAAAATTATTCCTAGCAATTTACAAGATTTATTGAAACACCCAATTTCTTTGGCGGTGTGGTTTTTTGATGATGGTTATTTATGCAAGAAACACCAAGGATCTTATTTGTATTTGGGAAAAGTTTCTTCGGAAGAAGCTACTGTAGCGCAAATTGCTATACACCATAACTTTGATATAGATTCAAAGGTTTATTCAAAAGGTGTTAAAGGTTATGCGTTGTATTTCAATTCTGCTAATACTAAAAAATTGGTAGGGCTGATTAAGGAGTTTGCATCTTCCGATATGATTTACAAGGTTTCTTTGACCCCGTAACGACTGAGCGAAATCCATAATGTGGAGAGTAGCGAGATTTGTTTGTTTCAAACAACAAATCATACGCCATCTCCCGACAAAGTCGGGATGAAGATATAGTCTAATCTAGTATAGATTGAACAGGCTTATCGGATCCGAGAGTTCACATCGACGATCCGGTTTGGCACCTCGATGTCGGCTCATCGCAACCTGGGGGGGTAGCCCCTCCCAAGGGTCCGGCTGTTCGCCGGTTAAAGCGGTACGCGAGCTGGGTTCAGAGCGTCGTGAGACAGCTCGGACTTTATCCGCGGTGTGCGTTTACAGTTGAGAGGAGCTCTTGATAGTACGAGAGGACCTCAAGGGACAAACCTCTGGTGTACCAGTTGTTCTACCAAGGGCATTGCTGGGTAGCTATGTTTGGTCGGGATAAGAGCTGAAAGCATCTAAGCACGAAGCCCACCTCAAGATGAACTGTATGCCTTGTGCGTAGCACGAGGGTGATAAATTCAAAATGTGAATGTCAAGACATAAAAAAGGGAAAGCCGCATGGTTTTAAACTTTAAACATTTGAATTTGAATTGAATTTTGTGGATTTGAATTTTGTCATTCTCACGCTATGCGTGAGGCGAGGTCTACCGGGAGACTACCGGATATAGGCGGCAGGTGTAAGTACAGTAATGTATTCAGCCGAGTCGTACTAATTGACCTACAATCCTTTTTCTCACGCTCGGCGTGAGGTATAGTGCCCTTAACCGCAAAGCTGCTAAATTAGTTCTATTCCATTTTCTACTGTCTGGGTTAGTCTAGACGGATTCTTTGTGGTGCTGGTGATTTTAGCGGTAGGAAAACACCTCTTTCCATTCCGAACAGAGCAGTTAAGACTACCAGCGGCGAAGATACTCTCCAACTGAGTTGGGGTGGGAAAATAGTTCATTGCCAGTACCACAAAGTATGGTAAAAAAAGCGGATAAAAAATTGAATAAAGCCCGTTCTATGGGAGAGCTTTTGAGCGAAAGTTCTATGCCCAGCGGGTTTTCTGTTGGGGATACTATGGGAGGGGTGGTGGTATCTGTCTCAAACAGCGAAATTTTGGTGGATGTGGGCGCAAAAAGCGAAGGCATAATCTCCGGCTCCGAGTTAACGGGAGAATTCGGGTCTTACAAAAATCTAAAAGTGGGAGAGTCTGTCTTTGTTACCGTTTTAAAACCTGAAGATTATCGGGGGTATTTAGTTCTTTCCCTTAAAAGAGCTAAGAAAGAAAAGCTTTGGTTGGATTTGCAGGAGCTTTTTGAAAAAGGGACTCCTATAGAAGCTGTTACTATGGAGTACAACAAAGGTGGGGTTTTGGTTGATATTAAGGGATTAAGAGGTTTTATTCCCATCTCGCATTTAAGCAAATCTCATTTTGCGGATTTTAACAAAGCGGTCTCTGAGGTCGGTTTACAGGATATAAATAAAAAAATAGTCTCCGTTTTGGGAAAAACTTTAACCGTAAAAGTAATAGAAGTAAGCCGCGAGCAAAACAGAATTGTGTTGTCCGAAAAAGAGCTGGAAAGCGCTAAACTTGAAAAGGAGGCTCGGAAGAAGTTAAAAAAGATAAAGCTTGGCGATATCCTTAAAGGTTCTGTTATCGCAATTTTGCCTTTTGGAGCTTTGGTTGACTGCAAAGGTTTGGATGGTTTGGTTCACATTAGCGAGGTGTCTTGGGAAAAAGTGGCGGACTTAAATGAAATTTTTAAAATAGGAGACATTTTGGAAGTTAAAGTTATTAGCATAGATGAAAAAGAAGGCAAACTTGGTTTAAGTATAAAGGAGCTTTCCAAAAATCCTTGGGAGGATGTTGCCAAAAAATATCCTGTGGGGTCTTTAGTAAAAGGCGAGGTATCCAAGGTTATGTCCTTTGGCGCTTTTGTGGAAGTAGAACCAGGCATAGAGGGGCTTATTCATATTTCCGAAACGGCAGGTCCCCTTAATGTTACCGATAAAGTTTCCGCTATGGTTATTGCGGTGGAACCGGCAAGCAAAAAACTTGCTTTGAGCGTTAGAAAAATTAGCGAAAGCAAAATATATAAATGAAAAAAGTTCTTTCCAATATCTCCTCGCCTTTGTCCATTTTGTTGTGGTCGTTGAAACCTTTTGAGCGTAAAGATAAAGTTTTTGCGCAGAAAGTTTTTGAGCTTTTGTGCAAAATGGATTCTTCCTACAAAAGTTTTCTAACAGAATTTTCCCGACTTGAGGTAAGCTTAAAAAAACTTGTTGAGCTGGCGTATTTGGAAGCGTTTGAAGATATTAGCCCGTTGGTGGGTGTGGAACACTTGTTTTTGTCTTTAATGAGTTTGGTTGGCAGAAAGGATTATGAAAGGGCAAAGATTTTTGCCTTTTCGCAAAAAAGAGAAAGGGGGCTTAAATGGAAAATTCTTTTTGAGATTATCACCGACTTAACAGCGCTCGAAGAAGTGGGGCTTCTTTCTGAGGTTATTATAAGAGAAAAAGAAACTAACCTTTTAATCCAAAAACTTTTGCAAACTCAGCAAGGCAGTTTGCTTTTGGTGGGTCATAGAGGTGTGGGAAAAACATCTTTAATGAAAGGACTTGCCAAAAAAATAGCTCACTGGGATGTGCCAAAAGCTCTTTTAGGAGTAAGGATAATAAGTGTGGATGTGGTGGCTTTGGCAAATGCGCCTTTTTCTATGCGCGGGTTTTTGGAGGATAATTTGGGTGCGGTTATTGAGCAATGGATGGGTCCAAAAAGAAAAGCGATTTTATTTTTTGACAATTTGCATTTATTGCCTGTTGGCATGCCGATTGGATTTTCTGCAAGAGGAGGGCGAAAGTTTATCCGTTGTATTGGCGCAACGCAGGATGCCGAGAATACAAGACTGGTGGATAATCCGCTTGGCGCTTTATGGGAAACTTTTAATGTGGGTGAGCCCTCTTTGGAAGATATGAGGAAAATAGCAAATATTAGGGCGCGGGAATTGGAGTTTTTGCATAATGTGAGTATTGATAAAGCGGCGGTGAACGAAATCTTTAAGCAAAAGCTTGATAAATTAAGCGACATTTCAGATGCCTTGGATTTAATATGCGCCCATAAAAAATTTAAAGATACCCCAAGCAAAAAGGATATGGACAAAAATGAGGAAAGGCTTCTTTTAAAAAATAATTTCAGGATAGCTTTGCAAAAGCGGGATTTGGATGCGATGTATGTTTTAGACAGAAAAATAAAAGCGCTTGAAAGAACTATTGGGGAGGGGGGCGAGGCAAGAAAAGTGGTGATAGGGGGTTTGGATGCAAAAAGGTTTTTTAAGAAGGGGCCTTTGGATATTTTGCCTTTTGGCAGGAGCGTAAATTCTTTGGAAAGGGTTTTAATGAAAAGTATTATAGGCCAGAAAGAAGCTGTTTTGGCGCTTGCCTCTTCGGTTAGAAGGGCGGTGCTAAAGTTTAAGGGCGAGAACAGGCCGGTTGGGGCTTTTTTGTTTTTGGGCGCAACCGGAGTGGGGAAAACTGAAACGGCAAAAGTTTTGGCAAAGGCGTTGTTTGGGGAAGGCAGAAATTTTATCAGGCTTGATATGAGCGATTTTAGGGAAAGGCATACTGTTAGCAGGTTGGTGGGGGCGCCGCCGGGCTATGTTGGATTTGAGGAGGGTGGGCAGTTAACGGATTTTGTGGCGGAAAATCCCCAGAGTGTGGTGTTGTTTGATGAGGCGGAAAAAGCGCATCCAGATGTGTTGAATATACTTCTTCAAATAATGGAGGAAGGGGAGTTGGTGGATGCGGGGGGTATGAAGGTTAGTTTTAAGGATGCTTTAATAATTTTAACGGGAAATATTGGTTCCGATTTAATTAGCAAAGGCAGCATCGGTTTTCATTCTGAACCCGCCAAAAATTCTTCTGCGTCCTATGTTTCTTATGCTTTAATGAAAGAGCGTATTCTCAATGAGACTAAAAAAATTTTAAAGCCGGAGTTTATAAATAGATTTGACGGCATTATAGTTTTTAAGCTTTTAGAGAAGGCGGATTTGTATAAAATTTGCGGAATTTTAGTTAACGATTTTGAGAAGGTTCTTTTGGAGAAGGGCATTGCTTTGAAAGTTCTTCCTGAAGCTAAAAGGTTTTTAGTGGATAGAAGTTTTTCGTTGGAATATGGCGCGAGGCCTTTAAGGAGATTCATAGAAAAGGAGCTTATGGATAAAATTGCGGGAATGGTTTTGAAGGAAGAGGTAAAGTTTGGTGATGTGGTGAGAGTATCTTTGCAAAAAAGCGGGACTGCCTTCCAACTAAAAATGCGCGTCAAACGGATACGAAAAATTATATAACCCATACAACGCTTGAAAGTAGGGTGGGATTTGCTATCTCTGTTACTAGAAGGAGATTTTAATTATGTGGTGGAGATGTGCGGTTTTACATGCTACTGGCATGTTAATTTTTTGGTCGGTTGCATAAGTTCAGATACATATTAGACTCTTTACGGGTTTAATATGGCTCATCGCTTTCTGCATCAGATTTTGTACAGAAATTGGATAGGGTTTCTCCATTTCCGATAAAAGCGGTGCAGACGGATAATGGTAGTGAGTTTTTAGGGCAAGCGGATAGGTCGCATTATTCGCTAAAGAACAAAGCACCTTTAAGGTTAATATCTGATAAAATTAATGAGGTTAACTCCAGTTCAGAGGAGTCTAATATGTATTGGACGCATACATCTCCTTGACAAACATACATATTAATCCATACTATATATGTATATGAATACTCAAACCATCAATCTCGTTTTACCCCGTGAGCTTTTAATGCTTGCTGATAAAAGGGCTAAAAAGGAATTTTCCAACCGCAGTGAATTATTACGCATTGCCCTACTTCGTTATCTCCGTGATCTTGACGAATGGGAAGATATTTTCAGTTATGGGAAAAAAATTGGTAAAAACGCCGGTATAAAAAGCGAAGCCGAGGTAGATAAAATCGTCTATGATTTCCGCCACTCCAGGTAATCCACTCAATATTGTTTTAGATACCAATATTATTATCTCCAGTATCTTTTTTGGCGGCAATCCGGAAAAAATTATCAGGCTTACTTTAAAAAAGAAATTTAATCCCTATATCTCTCCTCCCATAATAAATGAAACCTTAGAGGTTTTATATAAAAAATTCTCTTTTTCCAAGGAGTTACTAAATCAGGTGGACAAAAAAATTAAAAGTAATTTTCAGGTTGTTTATCCTTTGGAGAAAATTCATGTTTTAAAAGACGAACCTGATAATAGAATTTTGGAAACCGCTGTCGCGGGAAATTGTGCTATTATTGTTAGCGGAGATAAAGAAATGCTCAAGCTCAAGAAGTATAAAAACATCCGTATCCTAACCGCCTCTGAATTTTTGAAGGAAACTATAGATTAATTAGCAATCAGCAATTGGCAAATTGCTTTAATACGGATTAAACACTACCGTATGCAGTCTGGTCATTTCCTCCGCCGAGATAAAAATTCCCTCTCTTCCCATTCCTGAACTTTCATCTCCTCCATATAAAAAGTTACCTACCCCATGAGCAGGAGATCCATTTATCTGAATTGTTCCGCTTTCTAGAAGCCGTGCCGCTTTTAATGCCAAATTAATGTCCGTGGTAAATACCGACGCGTCCAGCCTAAGGCGATTGTCTGTCCTCTATCAGTATCTCAGGAGTGGGAACCGCTAAGTCTCTTTACGGCAAAAGTTTCCAATAAAATGTTATACTTAAATTATGAAATTATCCAGCGTTTTTGTGTGCTCCTCTTGCGGCGAAACATTTCCTAAATGGTCGGGTCAATGTTCTTCCTGCGGGTTGTGGAACACCCTTGCCGAAACTCTAGCCCCCTCAAAAAGACCCGCGCAAAAGCAAGCTTCTCCCAAAATAGCTGTTACCCCTCTGTCCGAAATTAAGGCGGAGCCTAAGTCCCGCCTAAAAACCAATATATCCGAATTCAACCGTGTTTTGGGTGGGGGCTTTGTTAATGGGCAAGTTGTCCTCTTGGCGGGGGAACCCGGTATAGGAAAAAGCACCCTCCTTTTGCAGGTTGCTAACTCCTTGCCGAAGCCTGTTATTTACATCTCCGGCGAAGAATCTCCCGAACAAATTGCCTTGCGCGCTAAACGGCTTGGCATCGCCTCTGCCCTTATAAAAATTGCCAGCGAGACCAATGCCGATAATCTGCTTGCCTTTTTGGAAGCCCTCCCCCAAAGAGAAAAGCCAGCTTTGGTAATTATAGATTCAATCCAAACTTTATACACCAAAGATTTGCTTGGAATGGCGGGGTCGGTAGGCCAAATGAGAGAATGTTCCTTTCGCATTACACAGTTTGCCAAAAAATCGGGAATCTCCGTAGTTTTGGTGGGGCATATTACCAAAGAAGGTGAAATAGCAGGGCCCAAAGTTCTTGAACACATTGTGGATACAGTTTTATATTTGGAGGGGGACAAAACCCACCTCTTTAGAATGTTAAAAAGCAGTAAAAACAGATTCGGAAGTGTGGATGAAGTTGGTGTGTTTGAGATGGGGGATAAGGGAATGAGAGAGGTGCTTAACCCCTCCACTTACTTTATAGGAGAGCGTCTTTCCAATGTTTCAGGCTCGGTGGTTGCTATTTCTATGGAAGGGTCCCGTCCCTTTGCCGTGGAAGTGCAAGCTTTAGTTTCCAAAACCGCTTTTGGCTACCCAAAAAGGACTGCTTTTGGAGTCAACATAAATAGAGTACAAATTTTATGCGCTGTTTTGGAGAAGAGGCTTTTTTTAAAACTTTCTAATTTTGATGTCTATGTTAATATAGTGGGCGGGTTAAAAGTTACTGACCCGGCTTGCGACTTGGCGGTTTGTTTGGCAATTTATTCTGGCGTTAAGGATATAAAAATAGGGGGAGAAGCGGCGGTTTTTGGCGAGGTGGGTCTCTCGGGGGAGGTTAGAAAAGTTTTACATCTTGAAAAAAGGATTAGCGAGGCGAAAAGATTGGGGTATAGTAATGTAATTAGCCCTAAAACCGTTAGAACAGTGAAGGATGCTGTCGTTAACTTTTAACTTTTGATTTTTTATGAATCTAAAGCTTTCTAAAAAATTTATATCTTTTATTATAAGAGTTTTGGTTTCTTTTGCCTTTTTCGCCCTTTCCTTCAACAGGGCAGGGGAATGGTATTTTAACAAGAATCCTCTTTTGAAGATTGAGAACCTTGCAGAGTCTTTGATAAGTTTGGCGTTGGGATTTGTCGTTTTTTCGTTTTCTCCGTATATAGCAAAAGGAGTTTCCAATTGGTTTGAAAACCTTTTCTTTAAGGTTTTAAGAAGGGTAGTCTCTGACTTTTTAAAAGTCCAATCCGATAGAATAAAAGACGCGAAAATAAAAAAGGAAACAAGCCGGAAATTGGCGATGGATGAGGATATAAAAAAGCGCGAAGGTTCTCCAGTTATTTTGGACACTTCTTCCATAATTGACGGGAGAATTTTGGAGGTTATAAAACTTGGGTTTTTGGATTCCTTAATAATAATTTCGGAATCAGTAATTCAGGAGCTTCGCCATATTGCCGATAGTAAAGACCCCGTAAGGCGCCAGCGGGGGAGGCGCGGTCTTGATATTTTGAGTGAGATTAAAAAAATAAAAGGGAAAAATTTTAAAGCTGTGAATGCCGATTCTAATGAGGAAGTTGACAAAGGTTTAGTAAAACTTGCCAAAAAGTATAAAGGGAGATTGGCAACAAGCGATTTTAACTTAAACAAGGCGGCAAAAATTTCTGGAGTTAAGGTTATGAATATTAATGATTTGGTCAATTGTCTAAAAACAGTAGTTCTTCCGGGGGAGAAGCTCACGGTGAAACTTATTCAGCCTGGAAAAGAAGCGCATCAAGGGGTAGGGTATTTGGATGATGGAACCATGGTGGTGGTGGAAAACGGGAGCGTTTTTGTTGGGGGAGAGGTGGTAGAAGTTACGGTGAAAAGGGTAATTCAAACATCAGCGGGCAAAATGCTATTCTGCGCGTAAGGAATAATAGATTTATAGGGGTCAGACCCTCCGCCAGCTGGCGGATGGGTTTATACCCCTGGGGGGTCAAAACCGAATGAAAAACCCCGGCTTTTTATGGCCGGGGCTTCTTTTCATTGCCACAGGGAGGGCAAGCATTATCTTCCGCAGCCGCAGCAATTTTTTACTGAAAAGAACAGAAAGTTCTTATCATTTTTACAATACATAATATTTTCCAAGTGTCAATGTTTTTGTTTTTCCATTCGGACATTATTAAAATTTGGAGGAAGTGCTATAATTTTCGCATGAGTAAAATACCACAAAAGCTGCAAGCCTTGCTTTGGTCATCAAATGTAGACGGATTAAATATTGAGAAAGATGCGACACTGATAATAAACAAAGTTTTAGCTTATGGCGACCTTGAAGACATCAAGTGGCTTATTGATAACTATGGAAAGGATAAAGTAAAAGAGGCCTTTCTGGAAAGGCCCTATTGCGGCTAACAATTCTATCACACCTTGGAGGTGTGATAACTTACTGCCTTAGGGGTGCTTGGGATTTCCTTTTTCTAAGGCAGAAACTCTGTCTTCAAGGTCAAATGTACGGTGGGAAATAAACACCTGCTCTTGGCGGGTTGCCTGCAGTTCGGTTATAACTTCATCCATTTTGGTGAGGAATTCATCTCTGGTCGGCAGACCGTCTATTTTTTCTTCAATCTTTTCAAACCTTCTGTCAACACCATCAAACCTCTCATCAATCTTTCCAAACCTTCTGTCAACACCATCAAACCTCTCATCAATCTTTCCAAACCTCTCATCAATAGACTCAAATCTTGGGTTTACAATGGTGTTAACAAGCTTTTTTATTTTAGTAAGGTCGGTTGGAGTAAGAGACATACTTTGAATATACCTAAAAGTTATTTTGGTTGTCAACGACCGCAAATTATTTCGAGCCTAATATGTATTGGACCCATACATAGCATTGACTTTTGGATTTTTGTATGTTAAACTTCTGCTTCGAGAGACTAAATTAAAAACAAATTTCCTGCCAAAGGTAAAAATTGTCGGTTACTTTTTCTTGGTATTAATCTTGCCAATAAGAAGGAGCTGGCAATTGTGCTAGTTTCTTTTTTAAGATAGAAACAGGAGGTAGAAAAATGGCTAGAAGGGAGCTGGTTGCCGCTTTGAACGCGGCAAAAGAGACACTCCGAAATGCGGAGGAGATGGTGTTGGAGGAGGCCTCCAAGCTCTCCGCGGCCCAGGAGGGTGCGGAGGAGGCGGAGAGGGCTGTCCGCAAGGCGGAGGCCGCCCTCGCTGAGCATCAGGGTGGAGTGGTGCGGGGGATTGGGGCTGTCCTTCGACGGATCTCC
>Ga0210049_1001880_pt1 | contig 19724 bp, 17 predicted proteins | sample CryGeyCG2014_300_2_FD_183964 | JGI IMG/M metagenome (GOLD analysis project Ga0210049, IMG submission 183964) | Groundwater microbial communities from aquifer - Crystal Geyser CG06_land_8/20/14_3.00 (SPAdes) (version 2) | ecosystem: Environmental > Aquatic > Deep subsurface > Groundwater | place... | reverse complement strand
GTCGGTTCCATAAAATCTCCTCTTCGCGGGCTGGTTAATGCCTTATCCGGTAATTTTCGCAATTTAGTATACGTGCTGAAAGCCATTGCCGAGAGTAAAAAATAGTCTATTAATTAATTATATTTAATAATTAAATTGATTTCCTATAAAACAATTTATTTGAAAGTTATAGGGGAATAATAATTTTATGTCTGAAGAAAAGAAAACAGCCGCTGCTTCCAAGGAAGATAAAAAAGAAGTGGCCGTGCCAAAAAAATTCCGATTAATTGTGGAAGAAATTTCTAAAATGCCGGTTTTAGATTTAGCGGAATTAGTAAAAGTTTTAGAAGATAAATTCGGCGTTTCAGCGGCAGCCCCAGCCATGATGATGGCAGCCGGGGTCGCTAATGGAGCCGGAGCTCCTAGCCAGGCAGAGGAAAAAGACAGCTTTAACATTGAAATTACCGAAGCCGGGGCTAACAAAATCGCAGTTATCAAAGTAGTGCGCGAGATTACGGAAGTAGGCCTGAAAGATGCCAAGGATTTAGTAGACGCCGCGCCGAAAATAGTTAAAGAAGCGGTCAAAAAGAAAGAAGCGGAAGAAATTAAAAAGAAGCTTGAAGACGCCGGAGCAAAAGTTACCTTAAAGTAAAAACAAATATACAACGATAAATAAAAGAGATGCTGATAATTGAAGCATCTCTTTTATTTAGAACAGGTGCTTTTCGCAATGGGCATAAAACAAAAGTCCTCCTTGTATAAGGGTGATTAAGCGGGTTTTAATATTTGGTAAAATCACCATAACCCCTCGCCTCGCTTCGCTTCGCGGGCGAAGCGGGCCTTCGCGCGAAGGGAGCATTATTTTATTTATCAAAATGAGAGGCGGGAATTTCAAATATAGAAGTATTGTTTAATACATATATTTTTTTATTGGCTTCATCCACGATAAAATCTTTTATATCATTCATCTGGCTGAAGCGGTACTGCAGTAAAAATTCGCCATTTTTATCAAAAACTGCCAGCCGATTATTTTTAGATTCCAAAATATAGATATATTTAAGGATTGGCGACACTATAATTTTAGATGCTTCGGTAAATTCCGGATCTATTGATTTTAAGTTGAATTCTTCTTGGCTTCCTTTTAAGTATTTATTAACCTGACCGTTTTTAAATAATACATAAATAGTCCCATCAATATCCATGCTAACCGCGTTGGAGAAATCCGCCTGGCCTTTTATCCAGGCGACAGGCGGCAGGAAGGCTTTGCCGGCCATATCGTAGCGATAAATCTGGTTGTCTCGGCCGTTAATTGAATATAACCGGTTATTATAAAAAGAAGCGCCTTTAATATAATTTAATTGGCCGTTTAAATCAATTTTCAGAAGATTAATGTTTTCCTTTTTGTCAATTTGAATTATGGCATTATTGCTGTTTATAAAATAAATATTGCCATTTTTGTCTAAAAAAGGATAGGAAAACATATTTCCGGGAAGATTTAAATCAGCCAGGGATGTTATTAAATTACCGTTTAAATCAAGGGTATAGATTGATTTTTGCCCGATATCGCTCGCGTATATTTTGTTATTAGCCATAACTATATTAGCTGGAGACGCTTGATTATTTAAATTAATAAAATCAGCTATTTCATTAGCGTCAGCGATATCAATTACATGCCTTATCTTTTCCAATCGGAGGTCATAATTTTTTTTAAATTCAGAATATTTGCTTATTTGTTTATCTGTTTTTCTAGGCATTAACCACAAAAGCCCGTAAATTTCTTCAAGAAGTATTTTAGCGCTTTCTTCATTGCCATAAATCATACTGGCCTCTACCTGATTTTGTTTTTGCTCAATTAAACTTATAATTTCATTAGTTTGATATATTTGGATTTCGTTTTTATTTTGGATATTTAATGAAAAAGTATTGAATAAAAACAATAAGATAAAGCCGATTGCCATTATAAAGCTTATTTGGTATCCCTTTTTTAAATTTTTAAACCAACTGATGAATTTAAATATTATTTGCTTTAAATTTTTTATTTTTTCCTTAAATTTTACGGCCAAACCAATCATTTTTTCTTTACTAGTGATTAATTTAACAAAATAAATTAAAAAATTAACCGCAAAAATAAAAACATTGCTGATAGACCGCCATATTTTTTTTAATCTCAGATTAGGCGCTCTAGTTTCAAAAAACATTTTGTTTTTTAATAATTTGACTGAAATTTTATTATCCGTTTTTTTAGATTTAAAATTAAAAATTGACAGAGTTTTATTAATAATATTTTTTAAATTATTAAATTTTATCATTCCGGAAGTGGATAATAATTTTTCCGTAGTTTGCTCTACTGAATTAAGGCTGGAAATAGATTCTTTCGTTGCCGGCAATTTTATTTTTATTTCCGGTTCGCTGGCACCCGTTGTATTTTTAATTATCAGCGCCAAAAAAGAAACATAAGCATTAATTTTTAAAAGTTCATTTTTAAATTGCCCGGCGGCATTATCGGGGGGAAGAGTGGTGATTACTTCAATTATATGCTTATTGGTCAAATATTCCGGCAAGGTTTCATTGGTGAACAGCATATATCCCCGCGGCGGTATTTTTCCGCTGATTACGCTGGAAAATATTTTATTGATATTGAGCGATGATTTTTTATTGCCATTTGATTGTTCTATAATATCGCTGATTTTATATTTTACGGCATCCGGGCTAATTCCATAACGGCTTGATTCTTTTATGCTAACATTTTTATCGGGATAAATAAGCAGAGCTTTATTTTTTCCAATATTGGAGAAATGAATATTATTTTCAAAAATTACCCCGGCAGTCGCGTTAATTAGATCAAGATTTATTTTTATTTTTTCTCGGCGGATAAATTCGGCTAAGTCTTTGTTGGTTTTAGCGATTACCGATTCAAAAATTTGTTCAATTTTAATAGTGCCGATTCTCTCCCTTAAAGCCATTTTTTCATTATAATAATAGTTATTATTAAGATTATCTATTAAAAAATTAATAATTTTTAAGCTGTTATTTTTATTTATTTCTATTTCAATCAGCAGCCATAATTTTCCGCCCAAATTTTCTTTTTGCGCGTCGGGCTGAGATAAAAAAATTTCGCTAATAGTGCTAGATTTTTGCCCCGGAGTTAATATTAATTGCGATATTTTATAATGCATATTATAAATTTTGACTATTTATGCTATATATTATACAATAAAATAGAGATAAAAACTAATTTAACCCGTTAAAAGAAAGCGTTTATTGAAATCAGAGAAATTAGAAATTAAAAAATTTTTCGCTTTTATGCTTTAAAACCGCTTATAGGCGATACCTTTTTAACAGGGTTTACTAATAATTATGGTAGCACAAACAAGCATGCTAGGGAAATTATTCGGTTCCAACGCGCGGGTTAAAATATTAAAATTATTTTTGTTGCATCCTGAGAAAAAATTCTATATACGCGAATTATCGCGCCGTTTGAAACTGCAAGTTAATTCTGTCCGCCGCGAACTGGAAAATTTGGAGAAATTCGGATTGCTTATTTCCAGCCATAGCATAGAAGCAGATATAAAAGATAAAAAGATAATAACACAAAATATGCATGATAAGAAGTATTTTCAGGCCAATAAAGATTTTGTTTTATTTAATGAAGTCAAGACTTTAATTGTTAAAGCGCAGATTTTGTATGAAAAAGATTTTATTAAAAAATTAAATATTATCGGTAAAACTAAACTGCTTATTTTGGCCGGACTTTTTGTCAATAATGCCGCTTCATCAGTTGATTTATTTATTGTCGGCCGCTTTAACAAAAATAAATTTTTAAAATTGATCCATGAATTAGAAAATGAGCTGGGACGGGAAATAAATTATACCTTGATGGATTGGCGCGAATTCAAGTATAGAAGAGACATAACTGATGTTTTTTTATATGATATATTAGAAGGAAATAAAATAGTGGTGATAGACGAAACCGGCTCGCGTTGATTATATGATTAGTTTTTTATCATAAAGACATCGGATGTCCTTTTTGGACATCGGATGTCCAAATCAAAATATGACAAACAAAATTTATAATGATTATTTGAATCTTGATATTAAGGAGAAATATTTAAAAAAAGTCAAAGACAAAGAAGGCGCGGAAGCGATAATAAACAGCTATGCTAAATTGATCGCCAGCCAGATAGCCGCAATCAAAAAAGCATTGGCGGACGATGATTATATTAAAATGAAAGAACTGGTTTTATCTTTGCGGGCGCTGGAAAAACATTTAGAAAAAACAAAATATAAAGCCGATATTTTTAAAATACCGGAAGAAATTTATAAGGAATATAATAAGATTATAATCAATAAAGATGAGATGATATCAGGAAAGAAGCCGGCGGTCGAAGAAAAAAAGGAAACATTCAAATTTGCACATGGCCAAATTTATTTCACGTACAATATTTTCGGAGAAATAGCATATTTAGAGGAGCCGAAAATAGAGCATGATTATTATGAAAAATTAAGCGGTGATGAAAATATGGCTGATAATTTTAAAGAGATAATAAGAAAAGCAGGCGCGAATGAAAAAAATAATTTATCTGAAGGTCTGATAATCGGAGCAAAGCAGAGAAGCAAGCTTTTATCATGGTACCAAGAACTTCAGCAAGCGCTTTTGCAAGACAAAAAAAAGCAAGAAGCCGATTTTATCACCGATAAAATAAAAAAAATAAGAGAGGATATTAATAATATCTACGGCCGAGGGAAGAATATAATAATCTCGTAGAGACGCAAGATTTTGCGTCTCTACCGTTGGCGGAAAACAAAACCAGACGCAAGATTTTGTGTCTCTACGGTGCATTAAAATATAATAATAGTTTATAAAATACAAACCCCCATGCTTAATAAAAATAAAAATGGCTATACTTTAATAGAGCTTTTATTTGTGGTGGTTATTATCGGCTTAATTTCTACGGTGGCTATAGTAAGTTTTAATAATTCCCGAGCCAAGGCCAGGGACGCCAAGCTTCTTAATGATGTTTATGTTTTGCAGAAAGCTCTGGATATGTATTTTGATGACCATGGCGAATATCCTCCTCATACTGGCGATGAAGGAGTAAATCTTGCCTGGGGGATGTGGGCAGGAAGTAGATATACTGGCATTAAAGGAGATGCCACCGAAGCTGTTTTTAAAAATGCCATGCAACAGTATATGGCGCATCTGCCCAACCCGGAAGGATATTACACCACCGACAAGGGTGCGGGTTGGAATTGGTGGTGGGGAACACATTATTCTAGAATACAATACCGCCTTATTACTAACACTGGTTCAGGAAATGTATATTGGGTAGTAAATAATTTTCTTGGCGGGGCGACAATTGATTGGGGCAACGGAAATATTCATACTTATCCTAATCGTGGCATGGGTAATTGTCAGGCAAGTTTAAAGAATTGTTATTCCATTTATGTGAGAACCGAAACAGATACTGATTTAGGCAATGCAGGCGATCCGCATGCTATTCTTAGTTCTGGTTATGTCACAAATTATGATTTCTGGCTGTTTTAATTTTTTAAATTTTGTATAAATAAAATTTGCGGTTCGTTATTAGAATTAGATTTTTTTAATATTTGGCCTGACGGATCAATTATGCCGGAAACGCCGGTCTTCATGGCTCTAAAGACATATTTATTATTTTCCACGGCTCTTATTATGGCCATAATATGATTTTGCTCGGCAACCGAAGGGCTGGTAAATACGCTGTCGTTGCCTATATTGACAATAAATTTTGCTTCTTTATTTTCAGACAGTTCGGCAAACATAATTTCCGAGCAAAGCAGGGCGGTAATCGGCTCTCCTTTTATTTTTATTTCCTGATCATTATCGCCCGTGCCTAAGGGCTCGATTGATTGCAAAAAAAGGACCGGTCGGGAGCTTTCCGAAAAAGGCAGAAGCCGCTTTTTAGAATATAATCCGTTTATTTGCCCGTTTTCCAAAACAATCAGAGAATTATAGGTGAGCATATTTTTAATAGTATGCACACCGATTACAAATGATGTATGGGGATTATCGCGGGAAAGATTAATTAGATCATCAAAACTTTTTTTTATTTTGGCATCATTATTATAATCCAGAGGAAGAAGATTATTATCTTGGTTTAAAATCAAAAAAGGAAAAGAATTCTCCGGAATAATTAATAAGTCCGGTTTTTTCACTAAGGCAGTATTTATTATTTTTACAAAATTATTGAAATAATAATCAAGCGTCATCTCTTCAGTCTCCATTCCTGGTTGGATGATGGCCACTGCTATTTTTTCTCCGGTCTTAACCCGGCTGGCATTAATACTATAAAATCCGTATAAATTAGCCGCTAAAATAATTACTAATAGAAAATAAAGCACAGGGTTTTTGAATATAGCAATATATATTTTTTTATAATATTTTTTAAAATCATATATATCCGATAAGTTGATTTTGCAAATTATTTGATATAATAAAATATTAATTAACATAATAAAAAAGCTTAAGCCAAAAAGTTTAAAAATTCTTGCCAATTGCAAAATGTAAATATTATTATAGAGGGCGTATCCCAGATGTCCCCAGGAAAAATCCAGCAGGGTTTTGGCGCGGAAATATTCCAAAGATGCCCAGAGCAGTGGGAAAATAATAACAGCCAACCAATTATTTTTATTAAATTTTTTAAAAGCCAGCATGTATAAGCCGAATAAGACGCTATTATAGATAGTAATTATAAAAAAAATCCAAAATAAAAAAATAATTCTATTTTCATAGACAATGCTTTTCACGTCAACCCACCACCAGGCGTTTAAAGAAAGCAGGGGATAGACGGCCTTTACCGCGTATATAAATCCGGTTAAAAATCCTCCCCAAAAAATTTGTTTTAATTCCAGTCGGTATTTGTCAATAAAAATAAAAAGTGGGATAAAGGCCGGCCACAGGAATAGGGAAATATTATATGGGGGCAGGGTGAGCGTCAGCAAGGCACCCGATAGAGCCGGCAAAAGATAAATTTTATTGAATTTTGGCAATAGGGATTTAAGCTTCATATATTAATATTACTTTATTTTTATAATTATATCCAGAAATATGATTTTATATATAGATACCACCGTTAATAAATATATTAAGATTGCTTTTAAAAAAGACGGCCGGATTGTTATAATTAAAAAAATTCCCGCCTTATATAAGCAAGCGGAAAAATTATTGCCCTGGCTTAATAAAATGCTTATTAATGGCAATTTAAAATTAAATGACATTAAAAAGATTATAGTTAATAATCGTGGCGGCAGCTTTACTTCTCTGCGGATTGGAATAATTACCGCCAATGCTTTGGGATTTGCGTTAAATATACCGGTGGTAAGCAGTGAATCTGAATTAATTAAAGCAAACCAAGCGGATTTTAACATCATCAAGCCGATTTACGACAGAGAACCGAGTATAACAATAGAAAATTTTTAATTATAAATTTTTAATTTTTAACAATTTTTAATGATTTATTTTAAAAATTATATGATTAAATAATTAAAGATTCAATTTTCTGTGGATAGATTGTTGAAAACCCAGCTATAAATTATATATTTATTTATATTAAAATAACCCATCTTATAAACAGGCGGGTTTTTTAATTTTGTGATAATAAATTTATGCTTATTTTAGGTATTTAATTGATTTATAATTAGCGGCAATATTAGTTGACAAAAGGCATAAAGTGGATTATAATTAAACTATATTGGTGAAAAGTGGTGGAAAATGGTGAATAGAGAAATTGTGGCTTAATTAATATAATATTTAGCCAAGATAATAAGCGCTAAATTAAAAATATTTTTAGCGAGAGCTAAAACAAAAACAAAAAGTATAGTGCTTCCGGTTTAACCGGAATTTAATTATTAAGGCAAAGAAGGGGCTTGATATGCCGTTTCCGGCAATCAATCTCCTTGTCGGCCTTAACCCCGTTAGAAAGGAATTATTTTATTCCTTTGCGAATAAATCGGCGGAATAAATAAATCTGTCGCGATCAGCGATGTAGGATTCCAGGCAAATGATATTTTTCTAACGGGGTTAATCACATGCTTGTCGTGGTCTTCGGCTTAGCGGTTTAAAAATTATTTTTAAACCGCTAAGCAATTATTTAATTTTTTATATGTTCATCGGTGAATACCAGCACAACTTAGACAATAAAGGCAGATTGGCCGTGCCGGCCAAGTTTCGCGCATCTTTAAAGGGCGGGGCGGTTGTTACCAAGGGATTGGATAACTGCCTTTTTTTGTACCCTAAAAAGCAATGGGATGAATTAGCAAGAAAATTGGCAAATTTGCCCATCAATCAGGCCAAAGCGCGTGCTTTTACCCGCTTAATGCTGGCGGGAGCGATGGAAGTTGAGTTTGATAATCAAGGGAGAATCAGTATACCTGAATATTTAAGAAAATTTTCTTCCTTAAAAAAGAAATCTATTATTGCCGGACTTTATGACCGCTTGGAAATTTGGGACGAATTGTTATGGAATAAATATAAATTAGGCAGTGAAAAAGCCAGCGCTGATATAGCGGAAACCCTCGGGTCGCTGGGAGTGTAAATTAATAAGTCTATTTGTATGACAAAAAAAATTAATTGCAAAATAATCAAGCCGGAAAAGGAAAATATAAAAGTGAAATTAATAAGAGCGCCGTATGTTGACAATCGTGATTTAAAGAATTTTATTTTAGCCAGAGCTCGAGCTATAGTTTTATAATTAATAATTAGGTTTTCGCATTTGCATCATTTATACTGTCATTGCGAGCTATGCCTCCGCCAACTAGCGGATGGCAGAGCGAAGCAATCTCGGAGAGAACTGATTATTTTGATTTCTATAAAAACGTTTAAAAGGCATCGTGTTTCTTCGGCTCACCGAGATTGCTTCGTCTCCAGCCCCAGTTTAAGAAACTGGAGCTGGATCCTCGCAAATGACAAAAGGAAAAATGGCGGCAAACGCATAAGTCCTAAATAATATAATGGAATATGCCCATACGCCAGTAATGCTTGATCAGGTGCTGGAATATTTAAATCCGCATGCTGGAGATTATTTCATTGACTGCACTTTGGGGGGAGGCGGGTATGCTTTAGCCATTGCCAAGATAGTCGGCCCTAAAGGAAAAGTATTGGCCATTGATTTGGATGAGATGGCTATAAATAACGCGGTGAGCCGAATAAAAAATAATCCACCAATTTCAAATTTAAATAATATAATTTTAGTAAATGATAATTTCAAAAATCTTGCCGTCATATGCGATAAATATTTCGGCGATCAAAAAGGCATTAAGCTTAATGGTATTATATTTGATCTGGGTTTATCTGGAGCTCAGCTTAAAGATAGTTCCCGAGGGTTTTCTTTCCAGATGGATACTCCGTTAAATATGGCTTTCGGAGAACCGGCGGATAATTCGGCAAGCAGAATACAAGCGGGAAAGCAAACAGAGCATCTATTGAATAATTGCAGTAAGCATGAGTTAGAAAGAATAATTTGGAAATATGGAGAAGAAAAATTTTTTCACAGGATAGCCGGGGGAATAATTAATCAGCGCAAGATAAAACCAATCACAAGCACCGGCCAATTGGTAGATATAATTAAAAAAGCCGTACCGAAAAAATACCAGCATTCGCAGATTCATTTTGCTACCCGCACTTTTCAAGCCATTAGGATTGCCGTTAACGATGAACTGGAAAATTTAGCCAAAGCTTTGCCGTTTGCAGTAAATCTTTTGTCTGAAGGAGGAAGAATCGCCGTCGTGGCCTACCATAGCTTGGAAGACAGAATAGTAAAAAATTTTTTTAGAAAAGAATCAAAAGATTGTATTTGTCCGCCAGCAGCGCCTCTTTGCCAATGCCATCACCAAGCCAGCATTAAAATATTAACTAAAAAAATTGTGCGGCCGTCCGCAAGAGAAGTAATTGCCAATCCGCGCTCTCGCAGCGCTAAATTAAGAGTAGCGGAGAAATTAACTGGCTGAAAGCAAGCTGTAATAAGTAGAGACGCAAGATTTTGCGTTTCAACGGGGTATTAAAATATTAAATTTATAATCAATAACCATGATAAAAACAAAAAAAGGAAAAAATTCATTTTGCAAAAATAAAATAAATAGAAAGTTTAATATTAAAATATTTAATAATATATTATTAATTTTAATAATTCTACTGGGCGTGTATTATATAATCGGAATAAATGATTTATCCATAAAGGGATTCCAATTATTGGAAACTAAAAAAATTATGAATGAACTGAATGATGAAAATAGTGATTTAGAAGCAACTACAATGTCCTTGCAGTCATATAATAATTTAAATTCAAGAGTTAAGGATTTAAGCATGATTCCAGCCGGAAATATTGATTATCTATCAAGTAAAAATGATATCGTAGCTAAAAAATAAATATATGTAAAGTATGAAATTTTGGCAAGGCGGAAAAAAACAAAATAGCGCAAAGAATTATAATAATCGCATTAACTTTACCATTGCGATTATTTTTATTTTTGCGGCAGTTATACTTTATCGGTTGTATTATTTGCAGATAAAAGAATATGATTTGTTTATTGTAAAAGCTGATAGCCAGCATCTGTCATCCGGCATCTTAGCGCCAGTCAGAGGAAAAATTTTTATTCAGGACGGTTTTGATGAAAAAAATAGCCAATTATATCCCATAGCTACCAATAAAAAATTCGCCTTGCTCTATGCCGTGCCCAAAGATGTCAAAGAATCGGTAAAGGTAGCGGAAATATTTTATATTTTCTTTGATAAAGAAAATACAGCCGAAGAAGTAGATGAATTTTTAGATAAAAACAATAAAGACAAGCTGGAAAATGATTTGCGCGCGCTGGAAATTTTACCGGCCGAAGCCAGGGAAGAAAAAAAAATTGCTATTAATAAAAAATATGAAGAATATTGCAAAAGTCCAGAATATAAGGAAATAAGGAATATTAGAAGAGAAGCGGAAATAAATTTAAGAAAAGATGTGATTATGGAAAAATATTTGCAAAAATTGAATAAAAAGAACGATCCTTATGAGCCCATTCAAAAAAAAGTAGACGAAGATGAATTAAAAAATATTTATATAAGCTTATTAGGAGATAAAGGTAAAAATTTAAGCCCGGATAAGTTAATTATTAAAGAAGATAATATTTTTGAGCAAAATTCAGAAACAGACGCGGTTAAAATAATTATAGATGGCATTGGCTTTGTTATGAGAAATTATAGATTTTATCCGGAAAACAATATCGGTTCCCAAATGATTGGCTTTGTCAGCATTGCCGGTGATGAAGACAGGGGGCAATACGGGCTTGAAGGTTTTTTTGATAATGAATTATATGGGGAATTTGGCTCTATAAAAACAGGGCGAGGGGCATCGGGAGATCTGATTATTATCAATGAACGTGAATATACAAAAGCCATAAACGGCAATGATATAATATTAACTATAAATAGGGCCATCCAATATACCGTTTGCCAAAAATTAAATTCCACTGCTTTAAGGCATGGCGCGGATAGCGGCAGTATTATAATCATAAATCCTAAAACCGGAGCCATTTTAGCTATGTGTTCCTGGCCGGATTATGATCCGAATAATTTCAGCAATGAATCAGATATTAATATATTTAATAATCCGGTTATTTTTGAACAATATGAACCGGGTTCAATATTTAAAGGCATCACTATGGCCGCCGCTATTGACCAGGGCAAATTAGAACCGGATTCAACCTATGATGACAAAGGTAGCATATTGATAGAAGGCTGGCCCAAGCCGATTAAAAATTCTGATTATGAAACACACGGGGGGCACGGGGTAACGGATATGAATGAAGTATTGACGCAATCGTTAAATACCGGCGCTATTTTTGCCATGAACAAAATCACTCCGGAGGTTTTTGCTCAATATGTTAAAAATTTCGGTTTTGGAGAAAAAACCGGCATTGAGCTGGAAACAGAAAATTTCGGCAATATTGGTAATTTAACAGCAAATAAAATAAAGCCGATTGATGCCGCCACGGCTTCTTTTGGGCAAGGAATTTCCGTTACTCCTCTACAGATGATCATGGCTTATGGGGCGATAGCCAATGGAGGAATTTTAATGAAGCCTTATTTAGTCAAGGAAATATTATACGCGGACGGCACTAAAATAGAAACACAGCCGCAAGAAATTAGGCGGGTGATATCTGAACGGGCTTCGGTTTTAGTTTCCGGCATGCTGGTTAATGTCGTAGATAACGGGCACACCAAAAGAGCGGCTGTAAAAGGATATTATGTCGCTGGCAAAACAGGCACCGCCCAAGTTCCTTTTAAAGATAAGCGCGGCTATAGCGATAAAACTATCCATACTTTTGTCGGCTTTGCTCCAGTTGAAGATCCGAAATTTGCGATGCTGGTAAAGCTTAATGACCCTAAAGACGCTACTTTCGCCGAATCCACCTCAGCGCCATTATTCAGTGAATTGGCAGAATTTATATTGGATTATTATCAAGTCTCCAAAGATAGGTAAGTAATTGAAAAATAAGCAATAATATGATAGGGTAATGTTATGAGAAAATTAATTCAGCTTAAATTAAAAATACTTTCTCAGCTGATTTTGAAGAAATATAAGCCGGAAATTATCGGCATCACAGGCAGTGTAGGCAAGACTGGAGCCAAAGAGGCGGTTTATGCCGTTTTGTCTTCTAAATACAATGTCAGGCGCAATGTAAAAAATTATAATAATGAAATAGGCCTGCCTTTAACTATAATAGGATCCGAGTCGCCAGGAAAATCAATTATTGGCTGGATATTGGTTTTTATAAAAGCTATAAAATTAATTTTAATTATTAATAAAAATTATCCTAAAATACTGATTTTAGAAATGGCGACCGACAAGCCGGGAGATATGAAATATTTAAATAAAATTGCCAAATGCAGGATCGGCATTATAACCAGGATCGGTTCATCCCATATAAAATATTTTAATTCCATTAAAAATATTGCTAAAGAAAAAAGCTTGTTAATTAAAAATCTGCCACAATCAGGGACTGCCATATTAAATTATGACGATGAATTAACTTTAGCCATGAAGGAATTAACTAATGCCAATATTTTAACTTATGGCCTGAGAGAGGGATCTAAAGTCAGAGCGCGGGAAATCGCCTTAAGTCTCAATAAAAGCATTAATGCTTATGATTTAGTCGGCATTAGTTTCAAAATTAGCTATGAAAACTCTATTATCCCCGTGATACTCCCAAATATTATAAGCAAGTCATCGGTCTATTCGGTTTTAATCGGAGCTTGCGCGGGAATAATATATGATATTAATTTAATCGCTATCAGCCAATCTATAAAAAATATAAATATGCCCAAAGGCAGAATGAACGCTATCAGGGGAATAAAAAATACTTTGATTATAGATGATTCTTATAATTCATCGCCGGAATCATCTATGGTAGCCATAGATTCAATTAAGGATATTCCTTTAAGAGCCAACGCAGAAAAATACGCGGTCTTAGGCGATATGCTGGAGCTGGGTTCTTATTCGGAAGAGTGGCATAAGCAAGTGGGAAAATATTTAGCGAAAGCGGGAATAGATAAGCTAATTACAGTCGGGGAAAGATCCCGCGATATTGACCGCGGAGCGCTCGATGCTGGCATGGCTAGTAATAATATTTTTCATTTTTCCAATTTAAGACAAGCCGGAATTTTTATCCAGAATAGGATTAAAGAAGGTGATTTAATTCTCGTAAAAGGATCGCAGGGCGTGAGAATGGAAAAAATTGTTTTGGAAATAATGGCCGAACCTCTGCGCGCGCCGGAATTATTAATCAGGCAGGATAAGCAATGGGCGCAATAAGTTATAATGAGATGGTTACAAAACTCCTTTGGTTGCAATTTGTCCTTTTCGCCCGAGGCTTCGTCAAGCTGGCGCTAAATGATTTTCGCCGTAGCCCGGCTACGCTTTAAATCATTTCGCTGGCTTTCCCTGCCGGCAGGCAGGCTCGCCTTGGCCAAAAAGTCATAAATTTCGCTTAAAAGCAGTTTTGAAACCATATAAATATTAAATAAATGAAAGCAAGAAAAATTATAAAAATTATAATTGGCATAATAGTTATAGCTGTTATCAGCTTAACGGCTTATTTTAATTTAAATAAGCAAAATAAAACAGAATACACAACCGTTAAAGTAGAACGCGGACAATTAATCCAGACTGTTTCCGAAACTGGTACGATTAAAGCGGCTAGCGCCATTAATTTGAATTTTTCATCTGTCGGTAAAGTTAATAAAATTTTAGTTAAAATCGGCGATAAAGTTAATAAAGATCAGATATTGGCTGGACTGGATTATAGTGAATTAATTAATAAACAAAATGAGGCTAAGGCCAATTTAGCAGCCAGTCAGGCAACTTTGTTAAAATATTCGTCCGGAGCTACCCGGGAAGAAATTAATGTGGCCGCGGCCGGCGTTGCCCAAGCTGAATCTTTATATGCAGCCGCGTCAACAGAATTGGAAAAAGTAAAAAATACATCAGTAGAAAATATCAATCAAGCCAAGAAAAGCCTAGATGATTTATTATTAGATTCCAATAAAGATGTTACTACTTACGAACAAGCAGTTAAAACAGCCGAAAATAATTTAGAGAATGCTAAAAGCACTTATAGCCAGTCAATAAACAATAAAAAAAATTCGGCTTTAACCACGATGGAGGAAAAATTATCGTTAGCCAATATAGCGCTTGATTCCATAGACCGAGTAATAAAAGATGAAGATGTTAAAGATATTTTAAGCATTGAAAATACTATTTATTCGACTAATACTATTAACACTAGCGATGAGGCTCAAATACTGCTTACGTCAGCTAATGCAAGTTTAGCCGTAGCTAAATACAGCAAGAATAATAATGACATTGTTGAAGCGCTGGATGATAGCCAGGAAACATTGAATAAAATTTTTGCCAGCTTAGATTATTGTTTTAAAGCTTTAGAAAATACTATTATCACTTCAGATTTAACTCAAGCAGACCTTGATAGCCTCAAAGCAACTATTAATTCGCAAATTACAATTATAACTACAGCCATTTATTCTATTAATACCTCTAAGCAAAATTTATCAGATGCCATGCTCGCTTATGACACTAATGTATCCACGGCCGCGGAAAGTCTATCTCAAGCAAACACAAATTTGAATAATGCCATTATTAATGCCAGAAACGCTTTAGCCAGCGCCGAGGTAAACGGCGCCCAGCAGATTAATTTAGCCGAATCTAAGGTTGAAGCTTCTAGGCAGGGGTTAGCGGTGGCTGAATCTAAATTAAATCAATTAAAATCTCCAACCAGATTTGAAGATATTCTTCTTTATCAAGCGCAGGTGGAAATAGCAAAAGCGGCTTATGACGCGGTAGCGATTGAGATTGATAATAAAATAATCAAAGCTCCGATTGGCGGCTTGGTTACAAAAGTAAATTATGAAGTTGGGGAACAAGTATCCGTTGCTAATCCGGTAATTTCCATGCTTGGTGAAAATAATTTTGAAATTGAAGTTTTAATTTCAGAAACCGATATTACTAAAGTAAAAATCGGTAATTTAGCCGAAATAACCATGGATGCGTTCGGCGAAAACGTTATTTTTCAAGGTAAAGTAAATTTTATTGAACCGGCCGAAACCATAATTCAAGATGTAATTTATTATCAGGTTGATGTTGGATTTATTGATATCGCCGATGGAAGCGAATATAAAACTAATTTAGAAAATATTAAATCCGGCATGACGGCTAATGCGGTTATTACCACGGCCAGAAAAGATAATATTTTAATAATTCCGGCCCGGGCGGTAATTGATAAAAACGGTAATAAATATGCCAGAATTTTAGCAAATAATCAGATAAAAGAGGCCGTGGTTACTTTAGGACTGCGAGGCGATGGCGGCATGACAGAAGTTTTATCAGGCGCAAAAGAAGGCGACGAAGTCGTGACTTTCGTGAAGGATAGCAAGTAAACCCCATTAGAAAACTTTTCTAACGGGGTAAATCAAGAATAATGAATTATGGATTATGAATAAAAATATTTAATTATTTCCTGTCATTGCGCGGAGCGTTAACGACGAAGCAATGACAAAGTTATTTATTATGCCAATTCCGATAATTGAAGTTAATTTTTTAAAAAAGGTATTTATAAACGGAGAGGTCGTGACTAAAGTTCTGCACGGCCTTTCTTTTAATATAAACAAGGGCGAGTTCGTGGCTATTATGGGCCCTTCCGGTTCAGGCAAGTCTACCTTAATGCATATATTAGGGCTTTTAGACCGGGCGACCAGCGGAGAATACAAATTGGAAGAAAAAGACGTAGTGCATTTAAGCGATAATGAATTGGCCGGCTTGCGCAACCGCAAAATTGGTTTTGTTTTTCAGTCATTTAATCTTTTAGCCCGGACGACTGTGCTGGAAAACGTCAAGCTGCCTTTGACTTATTCTGTTAATAAAAAAAATATAGAAATAAGAGCCAGAGAAGTTTTAAAAAGCGTCGGGCTGGGCCATCGGCTGGATTATTTTACCAATCAAATATCAGGCGGGGAAAAACAGCGGGTAGCCATAGCTAGGGCTTTAGTCAATAATCCTTCAGTGATTTTTGCCGATGAGCCGACCGGCAACCTTGATTCAAAATCCGGAGTGCAAATTATGAAAATACTGCAGGAATTAAATAATGCCGGCAATACTATTATTCTTGTCACTCATGAAACCTATACCTCGGAACACGCGAAAAGAATTATAAAAATAAAAGATGGAATGATTATAGATGATTATTCAGTAAAAAATAGGAGAATTGCCCAAGATGGAGAAAATCTTAAATAATAAAATTAGTATTTTATTTATGTTTTTAATTTTAAAGCAAATTATAATAACTTCAATTACCGCGCTTTTGGCTAATAAGGTTAGAAGTTTTTTGACTATGCTCGGAATTATTATCGGAGTCGGAGCTGTTATTTTAATTATATCGGTCGGCGCCGGAGCGCAAAGCTTAATTATTAATCAGGTAGAAAGCCTAGGCACTAATTTAATAGGAGTGCTTCCCGGTAAGGCCGAAGATGAAGGACCGCCGGCATCGGTAATGGGAATAATTATTACAACTCTTACATACGAAGATGCTCAAGCTTTAAACGATAAAAAAAATGTGCCGAATATTTTAGACGTAGTGGCATATTCCAAAAGCGTCGGACCGGTCAGCTGGCAAGGGACGAGTTATGATACAAGTTTGAACGGTACCACTTCGGTTATTTAGCTGTTGAGGGGGGGGGAAGTTGCCAGTGGAAGATTTTTCACCAAAGAGGAAGAAGTTAATCTATCTAAAGTTATTGTGCTAGGATCAACAGTGAAGAAAGAGATATTCGGCGATTCTGATGCGATCGGGCAGAAAGTAAAAGTTAATAAGCTCAATCTGGACGTTATCGGCGTTATGGGAGAGAGGGGAACTGTGGCTTTTCAAGATTATGACGACCAAGTTTTAATTCCCATTAAAACAATGCAGAAATTAATCGCCGGTGTTAATCATATCAGTTTATTAAGGGCTAAAGTTGACGATGATAAAAATATTGATACCGCCATTAATGATGGTACTGTCGCCAATTAAATTTTTTTATCTAAAATTAGCAAAAATAATTTTATTTGATTTTTGTCAAATTTGGCTAATCTTAAAAATAATTTTTTGAAAAATTTTTACATTGGCGACACGGCCATGATGTAATTCTTACTTTGAGAGACAGGCATAATATTACAGATCAAACCGGAAAAAATGATGATTTTACCACCAGAAGCGCCGCTCAAGCTTTGGATATAATTACTACCATTACTGACGCGTTAAAATTTTTCTTGGCTACTATGGCCGCTTTATCTTTAATAGTCGGAGGAGTGGGCATAATGAATATAATGCTTGTTTCCGTTTCCGAGCGCACTAGGGAAATTGGTTTAAGAAAAGCGGTCGGAGCCAGTAATAATAATATTTTAATCCAATTTTTATTAGAATCCATAGCCATAACATTTTTAGGTGGATTAATGGGTATAATAGGAGGCGCGTTAATTTCATTTATAGTGGCAAAAATAGCACAAGTTTTGGGATATAATTGGGATTACGCAGTATCATTATTTTCTATATTTTTAGCTATATCCGTATCAACTATAATCGGGATTATTTTCGGTCTTTATCCGGCCCGCAAAGCCAGCCGATTAGAGCCGGTAGAAGCTCTTCGTTATGAATAAAATTTTTATTCTTGATTTTGAAATTATTTAAAACATGCCAACTATAATTTTATCAATCCAAATTGCCATAAGATCCATGAGGGCTAATAAATTAAGAACCGGCTTGACTGTATTAGGAATGGTGATAGGTATTTCGGCAGTGATTATTGTATTTTCAGCCGGGGAAGGGATTAAAAGTCTTATTGTCAGCCAGGTAGAATCATTTGGCACTGATGTTATTGAAACAAAAATAAAAGTTCCAACAAGCAAAAAGGGCGCGGCATCAGAAGCGCAATCCGCCACTTCTCTTGTTAGCGGCGTGCAAATTACAACTTTAAACCTTAATGATATGAAAGAAATTGATAAATTAGCTAATGTTGGGGAAAGTTATGGCGGCATAATAGCCCAAGAACAAGTTAGCTATGCCAATGTCATGAAGCAAGGTATATTATTTGGAGTGAGCGCCAGTTTTATTGATATTGATAAAACTAAAGTGGAATTTGGCAGTTTTTTTTCTGAAGCTGAAGAAAAATCTTTAGCCCAAGTAGTAGTTTTGGGACCGAAGGTAAAAAATGAATTATTCGGAGATTCAGACGCTATCGGCCAATCAATAAAAATTCACAAGTCAAAATATAATGTAATTGGTATATACGAAGAGAGGGGGGCGGTGTTTGGAACGGATTTTGATGATTATATTTATATTCCCTTAATGACACTGCAGAAAAGAATTATGGGGATTGACCATGTTTTATTTTTAATGCATAAAATAAAAGATTTAAGCCGGCTAGATGAAACCACGGATGAGATTATTCAAATTATGAGAACTAATCATAATATTACGCCTGATACTAAGCCGGATGGTACTTTTGATGTAAATAAGGATGATTTTAGAGTAACGCCGATGATTGAAGCTCTGGAAATTTTAGGAACTGTTACCGGGGCCATTACTCTTTTATTACTGGCTATTGTGGCTATTTCATTAATAGTCGGTGGAGTAGGCATAATGAATATTATGTATGTTATTATCAGCGAAAGAACATCAGAAATAGGATTAAGAAAAACGGTTGGGGCCACTTTTAAAGATATAATGATACAATTTTTAACCGAATCAATAATAATTACAATAATTGGGGGGTTTATCGGCATTATAATTGGAATATTGTTTTCATCAATAATTGCCTGGGGAGCTAATAGATACGGGCTTGACTGGCAATTATCAATACCAATGCGCTCTTATGTTGTCGCTTTGGTTTTTTCACTATTTTTCGGCGTATTATTCGGGCTATATCCGGCGCGCAAAGCCGCTAAATTGGATCCGATAGAAGCGCTTAGAAATGAATAATAAATTAAATGAATTAAATAAATAGCCGTAAAAGGTAAATTCAAGGTTTAACTGCACCACTTTCAATATATTTAGCAATTACTTCATTGGGAGTTAAATAATTTAATTTTTTTCTTGGACGGTTGTTTAATCTTTCCTGAATAGCATATATCTCATTATTGTTTATCTTAGACATATCCGTTTTTCTTGGCAAGTATTGC
>Ga0210049_1001879_pt1 | contig 19725 bp, 18 predicted proteins | sample CryGeyCG2014_300_2_FD_183964 | JGI IMG/M metagenome (GOLD analysis project Ga0210049, IMG submission 183964) | Groundwater microbial communities from aquifer - Crystal Geyser CG06_land_8/20/14_3.00 (SPAdes) (version 2) | ecosystem: Environmental > Aquatic > Deep subsurface > Groundwater | place... | reverse complement strand
CGCCGCTCCCCGGACCGACAGGTCTCCTCGAATCCCGTGGATTCGCAGCCCTTTGAGACCTTCCGGTCAAGCGTTTCGGGGCGGTCGGAGACCTGCCCCGAGCTAAGTACGGTTGTAGTATTAAGCTCGAGGAGAACGTGTTTGCGTACCAACGCAAGCTCGGCGATATCGCCCCCGGCCGTGTGGGCAGCGGCACCCGCGAGTACGACGCGCCCCTCGCCGACGGGGCGTTTCGCGGCGGCGCCCTGACTGCCGACAACCTGGCGTGCACCGCCGAAGATCAGCAGCGCCCGGCCGTCCACGTGAAGGAGGCGGCGAAGCCCGGCGTGCTGGAGTTCGGAATGCCGAGCAGCTACGTGTATCTCGATGGCGCGCTGACCTTCAGCGCGGCTGTGGGACAGGGCGGCCAGCTCACTGCCCTCTTCTCCGAGAACAACGGGAACGACTGGAAGGAACTGGCGAAGGTCACCGTGTCGGGCGAGCAGACCGTCGACCTGAAGGCGCTTGTCCTTCGCCGCTACGACTACCGGCTGCGTTTCGTGCTGAAGGGCGCCGGCACCGGGTTAGACGCGCTGAAAGTGGTGCACGCCATCCAGTGCTCGCAACGCGCGCTCCCCGCGCTCGCGCAAGGGAAGAACACCCTCACGTTCAGTGCCGGTCCGCAGGAGGGCGCCGTCACCCTCGAAGGGACCTCGAACCCCGACTTCAAGTCGAAGCAGGTGACCCTCGCCGCCTTCCACCCCGAGCTGAAGGGCATCGAAGAGCAGTACCTCCGCGTCGGCGACACGGGCGCGGGTGAGGTCACCATCCCCAGCGCCACTCCCGGCGACATGGTGCGGCTCCGGTTCGGCGGCCACTACCGGGCGCGCGACGAGAAGGACGGCTGGGACGTGCTCGTGTCCTTCGACGACGGGCAGACGCTCAAGCAGATCGACCGCCTCGCCGGCCCTACGCCGAACAGGTGCCTGTTCCTCACCATGACCGATATCCCCGCAGGGACCCGCAAAGCGTTGCTGCGCTTCTCGGGTCAGCAACAGAACACCACGTGCCTCTTCAGCTTGCGCATTGACGCCGACTACAAGCAGCCCGCCGGCGGCTTCCGTCCAGTGAAGGCGACTTACCTCTGGGAGGAGGGCGGGCTCGAGAAGCAGGACGTGCACATTGCCAAGAAGCCGGAGGAGACCTACGAGGTGACCTGCGAGAGCGCACCGGTGATGAAGAGCGTGATCCTGGAGTTGGCTCAGTAGCGCGGGCGGCGACCCGGGCGCTACCGGGCGTCCTTCCTGACGGCGTAGAGGTACTTCTGCGACGCGACAAAGAGCACGCCGTTGGCGGCGACGGGCGTGGCGCGGAGGGCGGAGTCCAGGTGCACCTTGCCCAGCACTTCCGCCTGCTTGCCCGTCGCCAGCACGGTCAGCACCCCGCGGTCGTTGCCGGCGTACACTTTGCCGTCGGCAACCAACGTGGAACTCATCATCTGCCCCTTGGTTTCGTAGGTCCAATAGCAGTGTCCGGTCTCGGCATCCAGGCAGTGGATGGTCCCGCGGACGTCGCCGACGTACACCAGACCACCCACAACAGCCGGCGTCGCGAAGCTGCGGTTGAGCCCGGTGTAGCGCCACACCACGCCGGTCTTGCTGAGGTCGCCGGTCTTGGTGGCGTCGATGCAGGTCAGCGCGCCTTTGCCCGGACCGTGGCGGGTGTCCTGCCCGATTGTCACGTAGACGCGGCCACCCCACAATACCGGAGTCCCGATCACTTCGCAGGGACCCTCTCCGTGACGGCCGTACGGAAGGAGCTTGCCGCTGCGGCTGCGGTACCCCGGCGGGTTGCAGTCGCACTTCCAGAGGGTGCGCAGAGCCTGCCCGCCCGCCGCGGGGACGGGCGTGGACTGGAACGCGTAGCAGTAACCGTCGCCCCCGCCGAAGAGTACGAGCGTCTTCCCGGGGAGCTTGGCCAGGCTGGGAGAGGACCATTGACCGTGAAAGACGTCGCGCCCAATGTGCGCGTCGTCCGCCGCGACAAGTCTTCCGGTGTGCCGATCCAGCGCAACAAGGCTCGGGGCCTCCGGCGAAGGGCGCTGCTTGTGAGAGGTATCGACCCCGTTCGCGGTGCAGAAGTACGCCAACTCCAAATACGCAAGCGGGGAACAAGCCGCGGCATCATGTGGCCAGGTATTGAGCCCCTCGATCAGGTCGCGGCGCCAGAGGATATCGGCATCGGTCGCGACTAGTCGCATCGGGCGTGACGGGAGTCGTGGCCGACTGGGGTTGTATCCGCCGTCCGGCTGCTTCCCGGGCTTTTGGCGGTATCGCGCGGTGACGAACTCCCGTTCCGCCGTGAACGGCCCCTGGTTCCCGTTTGCCAACCCGTTGACGTCGAGGCACAGCGCCTCGCACCCACTTGTAGTGACGTAGAGCCGGTCTCCCGAAACTGTGGGTGTGGAGCAAACGCCGATATTGGGGTAATCGGGATGGAAGTTGCCGGTGCCCCGAAGCTTCGGCGCGACCAGTTGCCTCCGACACCATGTTCCGCGTGTGGCGCCCACCCCATTGCGGCCAGTCGCTGGCCTGCGCCGATGTCCGCCCGACAAAGCATAGCGACAGGAACAGCGGCACGCACCACCGAGGCATTCTATCCTGCATTTTCGGGGGTGTACTCCCTCAAAGTGCCGCAGCCAACCGCCGTCAATCTGGGGCAACTGGCGCGGTCTGCAGCCGCTCCAGCACGTCGTTCAGTTTCAGTGCCGTCTTGAACTGGATCGCTCCGGGGCCGAGGTCCGCGTCGCGCTTTCCGGCGCCGGAGCCGACGGCCAGGAGGATCGGGTGGTCGCTGAAGTGCGCCAGTGTCTCCTGCTTCTTCTTGAGGTACTCCGGGGTCCAGTAGCCCACGATCTCCAGGAGGACAGTGCGGCCGTCGTCGTGACGGAAGGCGAAGTCGGGCACGAAGACCCGCTGGTCCCTGTGGAGGATCTCGCTCTCGCGGAGCAGTGTCCAGCTTTCGCGCTTCTCGTCGCCCCATTTCCGGGCGAAGGCTTCTTCCAAGCTGGAGTCGAACTCGTCGGGCGAGGGAAGGTGGCTTTGGTAGCCGTTCGCTGGGGTGAGTTCCAGCCGGTTGACGTAGCCTCGCCGGGGCGACTGCAGCAGGGCGTGCAGGCGCCAGCCGCGGCAGGCAATCAGGGCCGGCAGGAACCGGGCCATGGCGACGCCGTAGCGGCGGGTCTCGCGCAGCACCGATGCGGGCCCGTCGAATGTCAACTCGTACTCGCCCTCCCGCGCGCGGCGGATGGTGTGCATCAAGCGGGCGAGTTTGGCGTAGCGGAGAATGGTCTTGAGGTCTTCGGTGGCCCAGATCGTCAGCTTCACAGCGCTGAACAGGGCGACTTGCACTTGCGCAACGTTGTAGCGATCAACGAGCGCGGCGCCGTCCGGGTAGCCGTTGAACTCCTTCAGTCGGTGGAACTCCATCACGTCGGCGAAGAGGTCGCGGTCGATCTCCTCCCACGTCGTGCCCAGCTTGGCGGCGACGGCGCCCTTCACGTCGGTCTCGCGGTTCTCGAACAGGCGGTCCGGTTCCCGCACCAGTGGGTGATGTTGGGCCGCGAGCCGGAAGACCATTCGACGGAGCGCCGCCGCGCGGCCTCGCTTGTCGCTGTCGTACTCGCTGGCGTCATCCAGCAGCTTGCAGAACGCGCCGATCCGCCGGACGGGGCACTCGGGCTCGTCGGCGAACAGGTTGTGGATCGACCGGTGCAGCTCCTGCCGCGTGTGACCGGCGCCCAGTCGGTACACGTTGAGCATCGCCGTGGCGGTCCGGGCGTAGCGCTCTGCCTCGGGACCCGCAAGCCGGTCGGGGAGCGCCTTGCCGCGGTCAAAGCTGACGATGCCGAGTTCCCTCGTAAGCATCCGTTCTCCTTCGCTTCCGCGACCGGTTCTCTTCGCCGGTTTCCGCGCACACAACCTCGTACAGGGTTGCGAGCTGGTTGCCCGACTTCCGCAGGATGCGCCCCAGCCGCTGCTTGGCCTGCTTGGTGGAAGCCTGCCCGCCGATGACCACGGCCACCTTCGCCTCCGGCAGATCGACGCCCTCGTCGAGCACCTGGTTGGCGACCAGTGCCGGGTAGGTCCGGTCGCGCAGACCGTCCAGGATATCCTGCCGCTCCTTCTTCCCGCAGTGGTTGAGCAGGCACGGGAGGAGAAACCGCCGCGACACATCCCGCGCCATGGCATTCGACCCGGCGAAGATAATGACCGTGCTGCCCACGTGCAGCCGAAAGAGATCTTCCAGCACCCGGAGCTTCTCCTCAGCGCGGTCTTCGACGGCCTTCTTCGCCAGGTATGCCTTCAGCGCGTGCCGCGCCGCCGGGTCTTTGCCGGTGTCTTTGCAGAGGTCTTCCCACGCGTACGTGCGGTTCGTCTTCCGCTGCTCGACGATGAAAGCCCGGACCACCTTGGACAGGTGGTCGTACCGGGCCTGCTCCTCTTGCGACAGGTGCACGGGGATGCGGACGACTTCGTAGTCGGCCAGCGTCTTGCCCCGGGCTTCCGAGAGCGGCATCTTGTAGACCACCTGACCGATCAGCCAGCCCAGGTCGAGATGGCGGCCGTCGCTGCGTTCCGGCGTGGCGGTCAGCCCGAGTCGCAGCGGCGCTGCCGACATGCGCGCGGCGTCTCGGCGCACGTCGCCAGGCAGGTGGTGGCACTCGTCGAAGATGAGCAGCCCGAAGCGATTGCCCAGTCGCTCCATGTGGATGCAGGCGCTATCGTACGTGGTCACGGACACGGGGCGCACGTCGAACACGTTGTCGCCGATGATCCCGGCGTCGTAGCCGAGTCCGGCGAGAATCCGCCGGTGCCACTGGTACATGAGATCGCGCACCGGCGACACGATCAGCGTCGCGACGCCGGCGTCCCGCATGATTGCCAGCGCGACTTCCGTCTTCCCTGTGCCGGTGGGCATCACGACGACGCCCCGAGGCGCCGCCTGCCACGCGGCAACGGCGGCAGTCTGTTCAGGACGGAGCGTGGGCAGCGCCACGTCCGGCCAGGAGACGGGCGCCCACGTCGCGACCTCGTCGTCGAACGGCAGCTTGCGCACGCGGAAGTCATGGCAGACTTCCGCATACTCCAGGGCGTCGAGGCGCCAGGCGCTCACGCGAGAGTCCCACCGCCAGGGAGGCGATTGCAGCAGTCGCCGGCCGGCCTCAGCCGAAGCGCCTTGCAGCAGCAGCGTCCCTGCGGAGAACGTAAGTTGCGGGATGACCGTCGGCATGGCGACAGGGCATTATCGCCAAGGCGCGAGAGTGCGACAACCGGCAGGGGGCTGGTTGGCGTGGGCCGAACTTGTGACCTTTGGCTAACCATCCCTGAGTGCGGCTCTCAGATGTGTGATTCCGGACCGGAGCGCCGTCGCCAGGTGGAAACGCCAAGAGAGTTCTATGCGGCCCTCGTTCTGACACCACAACAGAGGAAGACGCACCCACGCAGGGCGGCATTTCCATGCCGCCCGTCCTCCCGTTCTCATGTCGTGCGCAGGCTGACGGGCGGCATGGGGATGCCGCCCTGCGTGAGGAGATCCGTCTTTCGGGGAGCGGTTACCCATGACCACCGTCATAGCCACGGCAGCGACGCTTCTCTGCTGCCACTTCGCCCTTGCCCAAGGAGGCGCCAACGTGACAGTGACCCCGAAGCAGATCGACGGTCTGCTGCCCAACCCCGGCGTGGGTTGGCAGACGTTCCATCGGTTTGCCGACGAAGACGCGAACCTGGCCGAATTGCCGAGCACCTCCGCCTACTTCCGCCTCTACTGGAGAGAGCTTGAGCCGGCCGAAGGGGAGATCGACTTCGGCAGGATCGACAGTCTTCTGGCCCGTGCCCGGAAGGCAGGGCAGAAGCTTGCGCTCCGGGTGATGTGTGCCGGTACGGACAAGGAGTACCTGTACGTGCCGCAGTGGCTGAAGGACAAGGGTTGCCCCGGGACCGAGTACCGGAACAGCAAGTCGGGGCCCAAGCATTGGGTGCCGGACATGGACAGCGCGCTGTTCCAGGAAGCGCACTTCCGCCTGATCAACGAACTGGGCAAGCGCTACGACGGCAATCCCGATTTCGACCTGCTGGACATGGGCTCCGTCGGCTTGTGGGGCGAGTGGCACATGAGCGGCACCGGTGTCGACCTGCCCAGCGTGGAGACGCGCCTGGCGCTCATCGACTGCTACCGCAACGCCTTCCCCAAGTCGCCCAAAGTGATGCTCATCGGCGACGACCCCGGGATGCACCACGCCGTCACCAACGGTTGTGGGTGGCGGGCGGATTGCCTGGGCGACATGGGCGGGTTCTCGAAGACGTGGAACCACATGGAGCACTTCTACCGACAAGCACTCGACCGAACCGGCGCCAAGGCCGCCTGGAAGACTGCGCCCGTTGCCTTCGAGAGCTGCTGGGACATGCGGAAATGGAGGGAAGAGGGCTGGGACATCCGGGCCATCTTCGACTATGCGCTGGACCTTCACTGCAGCTACCTCAACAACAAGTCCGCACCGATCCCGGAGGGCACGCGGCCGGAGATCGAGCGCTTCCTGAGGCGGATCGGCTACCGCCTTGTCGTGCGCTCGGCCGAGTTCCCCGCTGTGCTGACGCCAGGGCAGCCGTACCTCGGGAGGATGGTCTGGGAGAACCTCGGGGTCGCCCCGCCCTACCGCGACTACTCTGTGGCGCTTCGGTTCGTGGGGCAGGAGGGGCAGCCGACTGTCGTCTGCGCGACGGACCTCTCCGCCAAAGGCTGGTTGCCGGGTGAGGAGCAGAAGGTGGACGTCCCGCTGCGCCTTGAGTCCGGCCCGAGACCGACGCCCGGCAAGTACACACTCAGCTACGCCCTCGTGGATCCGGAGACAGCGGCGCCAGCCGTCCGTTTGGCGATTGAGGGGCGCGACGGTGAGGGCTGGTATGCAGTGGGCCCCGTGGAAGTGGCGCCCGGATGACGCCGCCTGACCCCGCCACCCGGACCACCACCAAGGGGCGCGCGGGTTGGCGGGGCGCGACCCGCGCTGTGGCGCTGCGCCTCGGTGGCTTCTCGCTGCTGAACCTTCTCGGCGATCTACGCTACCCGCACTTCGACGCGAACCTGTGGTGGATCGACCTCCGCCGACTTCCCCCCTGACTGTCGGCCGCCGTGCTTGTCGCCTCTTCGCTGCTGATGATCGCCTACGCTGTGCGCCCGGTGGGGCGGTCGCGGCGGCGGTGTTTGGGGCGCGGGTCTACGCAAGCGGGCTGCTGTCGCACGCGCTCCGCGACCGTCTGCGCACCGCGTGCGACCTCTACCAGCAGGGGCTGGTGGGGAAGCTCCTCCTCTTTGGTGGTCCCGGCGACGGCAAGGTGAGCGAACCGGAGGTGATGAAGCGCGCCGCCATGCAGTGGGGCGTTCACGAGAGAGACCTCCTGCTCGACCCCGCCGGACTGGACACCCAGGCGACCGTGGACAACACGGTGCTCCTGTTCCGACAGCTCGGCATGAAGCGCATCCTCGCCGTGAGTCACGCCTACCATCTGCCGCGCATCGAGATGACCTATGAGCGAGCCGGCTGGACTGTCCACACGGTGCCTGCCCGGGAGACGATCCTCCTTCTCAAGATGCCGCTGAGGAGAGCCCGCGAAGTCGTCGCGCTCTGGGTGTACTATCTGCGTCCGCTGTGGCCGTGAGGGGCGCGCCGGGCGTGGTTTGCTGCCGGGCCGATGTGGGGCATAATCGGGTGCATCGACCAGTCTCTCCGAGGTGAAGAAGCACATGGACGCGCAGACAGACCATAGAGCCCGGCCGGCCTACGTTCCCACCCGCAGGCGCGGGAGTGTTGACCGAGTGGTGTTGTGTGGCATTGCCGCGGCCCTGATGATCGGGTTGGCGGGAAGCGCCGGCGCACAAGCCGACTGGCCCGGCTTCGGCGGGCCGAACCACGACGGCAAGTCTTCCGACACCGGGCTGCTCAAGCAGTGGCCGGAGGGCGGGCCGAAGCTGCTCTGGAAAGCCCCTGGTATTGGAAAGGGCTACTCCAGCGTCGCTGTCGTCGACGGGATTGCTTACACTACCGGCGACATTGCGGGCCGGCTGTTCGTATCGGCGATCGACTCCACCGGCAAGGGGCTGTGGCAAGCTGTTGCGGACTCGGCGTGGGAGGGCGACCATCCCGGAGCACGGTCTACCCCCACCCTCGACGGCGGCAACCTCTACATCGAATCCGGCAACGGCGTGGTCGGCTGCCACGACGCCAAGACGGGAAAGCGCAAGTGGGTGCAGAACTTGCGCGACCTCGGTGGGAGTCCCCACGGCTGGGGCTACGCCGAGTCGGTGCTGATTCTCGGCAAACTCGCCATTGTCACCCCAGGCGGCGAGCACTGCATCGTCGCCCTCGACAAGGCCACCGGGAAGCCGGTCTGGAGCACCAGCGGTTGGCAAGCGGTGCCGCAGTACGGTGGGAACTACCCCTTTGTGCGCGACGGTGTGCCGATGATTGCCAACGGCACCAGCGAGGGCCTCGCCTGCGTCAACGCCAGAGACGGCTCTCTGCTCTGGTACAACACCTTCAGCGCCCACAACACCGCCAACTGCCCGACGCCGATCTACTCCGAGGGCTACGTCTTCTGGGCCAATGGCTACGGCAAGGGCGGCCTCTGCCTGAAGCTCTCCGCTGCGGGCGGCAAAGTGTCCGCGCAGGAAGCCTGGAGAACCAGGGACATGGACTGCCACCACGGCGGGTACGTCGTCCACGAGGGGTACGTCTACGGGAACAACGGCGGCGGTTGGGCGTGCCTCGACCTGAAGACCGGGCGCACCATGTGGAAGAACGGCGGCGTGGGCAAGGGCTCTCTCTGCTACGCCGACGGCATGCTGTACCTCTTCGGGGAGGATGGCGGCCGGGTTGGGTTGGCAACGTGCTCCCCGCAAGGCATGGAGCTGCGCGGCACCTTCAGCGTTCAGGGAAACGGGCCAAGCTGGGCGCATCCGGTGGTCATCGGCGGGCGGCTCTATCTGCGCTATGACGACAACCTGTACTGCTACGACGTGAAGACTGATTAGCCCGTCCTACACCAGGAGAGCAGCCATGAACCAGACAACTCGGCGGACATTCCTGAAGGGGTCGCTCGCTGCCGGCGCCGCGTTGGCGCTCTCGCCACACGCCCGCGTCCGCGGCGCCAATGACGATGTTCGCGTGGCGGTGGTCGGGATCAATAGCCAAGGGCGCGGCCACATCAACTGGATGCGCGGGATTCCCGGCGTGCGGGTAGTAGCGCTCTGCGACCCCGACCGGAACGTCCTGGCGCGCGAGGTGGCCGCCTTCGCCAAACGCGACGAAAAGGTGGAGGCATACGCCGACGTGCGCAAGCTCCTGGAGAACAAGGACATCGACGCGGTGTCCACGGCGACGCCCGATCACTGGCATTGCCCGGTGACCATTTGGGCGTGCCAGGCGGGGAAGGACGTCTACGTTGAGAAGCCGCTGTCGTACTGCCTGTGGGAGGGCCGCAAGGCTGTTGAGGCGGCGCGCAAGTACAACCGGATCGTCCAGTGGGGGGATCAGAGCCACGGCCGGATCGCCAAAGACCTACAGCTTGAGAAGGAAGGGCTCGGCAAGATCGTCGTCGCCTATGCCGACCTGAACCGTATGCGCGAGTCCCTCGGCAAGGTGGACGGGCCGCAGCCGATTCCGGAGTCCATCGACTACGACCTGTGGTGCGGCCCGGCGCCCAAGGGCCCGCTCATGCGCAAGCGGCTGCACTACGACTGGCACTGGGTCTGGCCGACGGGCACTGGCGAGATCGGCAACAACGGAATCTACCCGCTGGATGCGGTTCGCATCGCACTGGGGCAGAACGTGCTGCCGAGGCGCGTCATGAGCCTGGGCGGGCGGTTCCTCTTCAACGACGACGGCGCCACGCCGAACACCCAGATTGCTTTGCTCCAGTACGAGCCCGGCCCGCTGGTCATTCTCGAAGTGCGCAACTTCCCGTCTGACAAAGGACCGAAGACGCGCGGGGGCCGGATCAAGTGCGAGAAAGGTGAGTCCGGCTGGCCGAGCCAACCCGCGCATCCGGGCGATATCGGCGAGTACAAGGACAGCCACCAAGGCCACATGCACAACTTCATCGGCGCCGTCCGCAGCCGCAAGGTCAGCGATCTCCGCGCCGACGTGCTCGAGGGGCACCTGTCCACAGCGATGGTGCACATGGCCAACATCTCGTACCGCCTGGGCGCCGAGCACACGGTTGACGAGGCGCGAGACGCCCTCAAGGACCGCGGCCCCGAGGCGGTCGAGCGGTTCGAGGGAATGAAGGAGCACCTGACTGCCAACGGCGTGGACTTCTCTCAAGCGAAGATCACCGTCGGTCCGTGGCTGGAGCTTGATCCGGAGACGGAGCGATTCGTCGGCACCGGGGACGTGGTGGCGCGGGCCAACCAACTTGTGAAACGCGAGTACCGCGAGCCGTTCGTGATCTCCGAGAAGGTGTAGCGGAACGGAGTACGGAGATGAACTCGACCCGTGTAGTCGCCTTTCTGGCGGCAAGCTTCGCACTGCACTGCTGCTTGAGCCGGGCGTCCGCAGCGGAGAAGCTGCTATTCGAGGAGCTGTTCGAGGACACCAATTGGGCCGCGCGCGGCTGGTACGACGGGCCGACGATGGAGATCACTGCCGACGAGCGCCTCCCCGGCAGCAAGCATGCCTGCGTCTGGCACTGGAGGCAGAAGGGCGATGTTACGCCCGATAGCAAGGGCGCCCGAGTGCGCCTCCCGCCGGTGTCGAACGTCACGCTGGACTTCCACATGAAGCACAGCGCCAACTGGACATGGACCGGAGTGAACTGGCATCCGCACGAACTGCACTTCGTGACCAGCGAGGACCCGCCCTTCATCGGCCCGGCGCACACGCACCTGACGTTCTACGTCGAGGCTGTCAACGGGGTACCCCGCCTCGCCATCCAGGACGGGATGAACCTCGACGAGAGCCGCGTCGGCCAGGACCTCGTTGGCGTCACCGAGAACCGTGCCGTAGCCGGGGGCAATGGCGACTCCGACGGCTACGGGCCAGGCGACTGCTACCAAGCCGGAGACCACCACGCCAACGGGAAGGTGTGGAAGGCCGATCAGGTCTACTTCGCCGACGCCGCCGGCCCGCGCTACAAGGGCGACTGGCACCACGTCCGAGCCAAGGTCCAGCTCAACACGGTCAAAGACGGCAAGGGGCAGAAGGACGGCGTCCTGCAGTACTGGTTCGACGACAAGCTCCTCATCGATCACCACGACGTTGTCTTCCGCACGGGCCAGCACCCCGACATGAAGATCAACCAGTTCCTCATGCTGCCCTACTACGGACCCGGCGTGCCCCACGAGCAGTCGATCTGGGTGGATGACCTGAGGATCTACACGGAGGAGTGACTGCGCAGGGCGCCCCGGCTTCGGGAAGGTAGGCGTCGAACCCACAGGGTTCGCAGCCGGTCGCCCTCTGCTGGCGAGGCGGGTGAACCGGCTGACGCCTATCTTCCGGCGTGTGGCGCCGCATCCTCGGCGGGACGCACTTCCCGGTGTTCGAGGCATCCGGCGTGGGCACTCTGGGCATGTGCCTCTACAGGACCCCGCTTACCGATACCGACGCCTTGACAGCGAGCGATGACGGGACTATCATTGTCCGCGTTGCCCCGCGAGACAGGAAGCCCGCCGCGCCCGCAAGACACGAACTGGTGACAACAGCATGCCCGAGATCAGCCGGTTCTACGGCATTATCATCGCCCTGTTCTACGATGAGCACAACCCGCCGCACTTCCACGCGTGCTACGGCGGCGACAAGGTCGCCATTGAGATCCGGTCCCTGCGCGTGCTGGAGGGCAGAATCCCGCCGCGCGCTCTGGGGCTGGTGATGGAATGGGCGTCCCAACACCAAGGGGAGCTGCTGGAGGATTGGGAACTGGCCCGGAGCGACCAGCCCCCGAGCAAGATCGCCCCGTTGGCTTGACGGAGACCGCCGATGACTCCTGACGTCGTTTCGGCAACACACAAGGGCGACTACCGGATCGAGATCACCTTCGCTGACGGCAGCCACGGAGTGGCGGACCTCTCGGGGTACTTGGCGAGAGGCGGAGTCTTCGAGCGTTTCCGTGACCCGGCGTTCTTCCGTCGGTTTCAGGTGAACGAGGAGCTGGGCGTCCTCACCTGGGAAGACGAGATCGACCTCGCCCCGGAGACGCTCTATGCCCAGGCAACCGGAACTCCGCTTCCGGCATGGATGACGGAGGCAGAGGCGGAGGAGGGAGAGCACTCCGAGGGGACGGTGAGATCAAGTGCGCAGACCTGACCCAGCCTCCGCCGCTTCTCCCACCGCCGGTCAAGCCCACCTGGAATACGACGCCCGCCTCGCCATCCAGGACGGCCTGAACCTCGACGAAAGCCGCGTCGGCCAGAATCTGGTCGGCGTCACCGAGAAGCGCGCCATGGCCGGGGGCAATGGCGACTCCGACGGCCACGGACCGGGCGACTGCTACCGAGCCGGCGACCACCACGCCAACAGCAAGGTCTGGAAGGCCGATCAAGTCTACCTCGGCGACAACCCCGGCCCGCGCTACAAGGGCGACTGGCACCACGTCCGAGCCAAGTTCCAGCTCAACAGCGTCCAAGACGGCAAGGGCGCGAAGGACGGCGTGCTGCAGTACTGGTTCGACGACAAACTCCTCCTCGACCACCACGACGTGGTCTTCCGCACCGGCCAGCATCCGAACATGAAGATCAACCAGTTCCTGATGCTGCCCTACTACGGACCGGGCGTTCCCCACGAGCAGTCGATCTGGGTGGATGATCTGAGGATCTACACGGAGGAGTGACTGCGAAGGATGCCCTCGGTACCGGTCTCCGAGGACGCCTGGACTTGTCCGGGGTCCCGTGGGCGACAAATGCCCCCAACAAGTTGGGGCGTCCTGAACGCATTCCTACGGGTGCCCACATGCCGCTACCACAAGGTCAACCTCCCGATCCACGAGCAGGCCCGGACGCGCGGGACCCACTTCCCGGTGTCCCGGCGCACGCCGGGCGCCGGGACGCTCGTCGGTTCGGTAAACGATTCACGGTGCACGGTTCACGGCTTGGGCCCGCTGCAGGTGAACACGAACTACTACCTGAAGATCAAGCTCTACGGCACCGGCGCGAACGCGAGCGTGAGCAACGAAGTGCACGTCACGACGCTGTCCGCCGCCGCCCTGTTCGACGACCCGGCTGCGGGGACCATGTTCCTGCTGGGCTTCACCGTGTACGACGCCGCCGGCCAGGTGACCGCGCGGTACGACGCCAACGGCAACGGGACGTTCTACACCTACGACGCCGCCGGCCGGCAGACGAAGGTGACCGACGCCCTCGGCAACGAGACCACCTTCGCCTACGACGCCGCCGGACGCAAAACGTCCGAGACCAACGCCCTCGCCGCGACGACGACCTATGCCTATGACAACGCCAGTCGCCTGACCACCTGACCAACGCCTTGAACAACGTCACCGCCTACGCGTACAACGCCAGGGGTGAGCAAACGTCCGTCACCGACGCCCTGAACCACACGGCAACGCGGACGTACAACAGCCGGGGTCGGCTGACGAGCATCGCCGACCCGCTCAACAACCAGACGCAGTTCGCCTACGACGCCAACGGCAACAAGACCGGCGAGACCAACGCGCTCAACCAGACCACGGCATACACCTTCGACGCTCTGAATCGCCTGACGAAGGTGACCGACCCGCTCAACCACGAGACGACGTATGTCTACGATTCGGTCGGCAACAGAACCTCGGTGACCGACGCCAACGGGAACACCACTTCCTTCGCGTACTCTTCGCGTGCTTGGCGGATCACCGAAACGAACGCCCTCAACGGCGTCACCAGCTACGGCTACGACGCCGTCGGCAACCGCACCACCGTCACCAACCCGCGGGACAAGACGTGGACCTACGCCTACAACTGGCAAGGGCGAGTGAAGCAGCTCACCCAGCCGGACAACCGCATCGACAAGCACGCCTTCGATGCGGCAGGCCGCGAAATCGCCAAGCTCGACGGCAACGGCGCGACCATCAAGTACGAGCACGACAAGCTCGGTCGGCTAACGAAGAAGGACTACCCCACCGGTACCGACACCACCTTCGCGTACAACGCGCTCGGTCGGCGCACGAGCATGACGGACTCGACGGGGACGACGACGTACAGCTACGATGACGTGGGTCGGGTGACCAGCGTGACCGCGCCCGTTGCCGGCGGCAAGACCGTCAGCTACACGTACACGGCAGTCGGCACCCGGGCCACCATGACCGACCCGGATGACGGCGAGACCACCTACACGTACAACAACGCCAACCGGCTGACCAGCCTGACCAACCCGCTGGACGAGACCACGGACTTCACCTACGATGCCCTTGGTAGGCTTGTCCGCCAGGACAATGCCAACGGCACCTACAGCACGTGGACGTTCGACGCCGCGGGGCAGGCATCTCAAGTGCAGACCCGCAAGTCAGACGAGACCATCGTGCTCAGCATGGCGTACACCCGGGACAACGTCGGCAACCCGACGAGCGTCAGCGAGGCGCTGCTTGACACGGACGACCAGACCACGCACAATGCCACGCTCACGTATACCTACGACGATCTGCATCGGCTGACCAGCGAGAAGCGCTCGTCTGCCGGGCAGACGCCCACGTCTCAGCCGATCTGGTACGAATACACCATGGACGCCGCCGGCAAACGCACCCAGTTCGTCGAGAAAGACGGCGACGGAGATGTGGTCGGCACGACCAACGTCACCTACTCCGACGACAACCGCCTGCTCACCTACGGCAACCTCGCCTACGACTGGGACGACAACGGCAACCTGACCAGCAAGACGGTCAACCAAGTCGAGACCACCTACGGCTGGGACTATGAGAACAAGCTGACGTCCCTGACCGATGGTCACACGCTGACGTTCTCGTACAACGGCGACGGGCTGCGGCAGAGCCGGACGGTGGACGGCACGACCACGCGGTACGTCTACTCCGGCATGCGCCTGCTTCAGGAGACCAACTCCGGCGGCACGACGCAGGCGGCGTACACGCTGGCTCCCATGGGCGGCCAGTGGGAGCCCATGGTGTCGCACCGGAAGTCAGGCGCCAGCCGGTTCTACGCCTTCGACGCGCTGGGCACGACTCGGGTGCTGACAGACGGCAGCGAAGGCGTCGCCGCGGTGTTCACCGACGATGCGTGGGGGAACGTGCTCAACGCCTCGGACTCGGCGGCGACGGCGCATCAGTACGTCGGGCGGTACGGCTACTACCTGGACGGCGCCACCGGGTTGCAGTTGTTGACGCTCAGGTACCTCGATCCAACCATGGGGCGATGGGTGAGTGAGGATCCCGCCAAAGACAACGAGAACTGGTTCACCTACGGTGAAGGGAATCCCGTAGTCACACTCGATCCCTCTGGATTAGGCGTTGACCTTCTGTGCAGGGACCGTTGCGACACACCCATCCAGTGGTGGAAGCCACGGCAGCCAGGCGGGCCATGCCACGGTGACTACTCGCCCATTCCCACCTTCAACTGCGAGTACGAGGGGTACAAACTGAGACGAGAGAGGTGGGAGAAGCAGTGGTGCACAAGGCGGGAGCTCACGTTAGACTGGCGACCGGGGCCGTGCGGTTCACGATGGCCGTGGCCCCACTGCGCCGATGCTGGTAGGTACCTGAAATACGAGAAGATGATAGAGTGCAGAGAGCAGTGCTTTGCGGTAGTCCCCACAAGCAGTTGCTTCGGCAAGTGCGCGGGCGTCTTGGGCGTGGTTGTGGGGGCTCCTTCGTTCACGGCGTGCGTTACCCTCTGTGTTCAGGCGTTTCCTGAGGCAGCCCACGTGTGTGCACATCTCTGCGGGCACGTGGGCCATCACCTGACAAAAGAGGCGAGCTGCGGCCTGTGCAACCGCGTGTGTAGATGGACCGGCTCAGTTGAACCTGTGCAGATATGGGAGCGTTCATGCCAGTGAGGGCATTTGGGCAAGAAGACCGAGTGGTGTGGCTCCTCTCCAGGTGCCTCACGACCTCCTGTGCGCACGGGCATGGCGCAGTATGGTGGTAGATGGACGGGAGAAATGCGAGCATGATCGCCTTACTATGGAGATTCTGGGTCACGTGCGCGGGGGTGATACTCCTCTGGGATTGCATGTATGGCATTGTCGCGCCGACCTTAAACACGGAGGCACCAGCACGAGAACTCAGCGACATCCTCGGGTTCCTTGCTCTGTGCGTTCCGCTCCGCCTCTGGCTGGAAGCAGAGCGATACTGGCGGCACGATCGCTACGAACGGCGAAACGCCAAAGTGCGAGAGAAGATTGCCCAGTTGGCACTCTCGGAGCATTGGGGGCCTACGGCTAGCGCCTACTTAGCGACACTGATGCTTGGAGACCTGATCGCCTTGGCAGTCTGGCCGGGCGGCACGTATGTGCCTGCTGTCCGCGTGGCAGCGGGCGTCGCTGGCGTCTTTGGCTGGCTGTGGTCCTCCCGACGACGCCGGGCGCGCCTCGGCGGTGGCGACGAAGAAGTCGGACGACACCGCCATCCTGAGCCTGAGCTACACGCGGGACAACGTGGGCAACCCGACGAGCGTCAGCGAAGCGCTGCTTGACACGGATGACCAGACCACGCACAATGCCACGCTCACGTATACCTACGACGATCTGCATCGGCTGACCAGCGAGAAGCGCTCGTCTGCCGGGCAGACGCCCACGTCTCAGCCGATCTGGTACGAATACACCATGGACGCCGCCGGCAACCGCACCCAGTTCGTCGAGAAAGACGGCAACGGAGATGTGGTCGGCACGACCAACGCCACCTACTCCGACGACAACCGCCTGCTGACCTACGGCAACCTCGACTACGACTGGGACGACAACGGCAACCTGACCAGCAAGACCGTCAACCAGGTCGAGACCACCTACGGCTGGGACTACGAGAACAAGATGACGTCCCTGACCGACGGCTCGACGCTCAGCTTCACCTACAACGGCGACGGCCTGCGGCAGTCGCGCACCGTCGACGGCACCACGACGCGGTTCGTCTACTCCGGCATGCGCCTGCTGCAGGAGACCAACTCCGGCGGGACGACGCAGGCGACGTACACGTTGGCGCCCATGGGCGGCCAGTGGGAACCGCTCGTCGCGCACCAGAAGTCAGGCGCCAGCCGGTTCTACGCCTTCGACGCCCTTGGGACCACTCGGGCGTTGACGGACGGCAGCGAAGACGTGGCGGCCGTCTTCACGGATGATGCCTGGGGGAACGTGCTCAACGCGTCTGATTCGACGGCGACGGTGCATCAGTACGTGGGGCGGTACGGGTACTACCTGGACGGGGCGAGTGGGTTGCAGTTGCTGACGCAGAGGTATTACGATACTGCGGTGGGGAGGTTCGTGAGCGAGGATCCACAGCGATGGAAGGACCGGTGGTTTGAGTACGGGTTGGGGGCGCCCACCCTGGTCAGAGATCCCTCCGGTCTGTGGCCCTGGTCTCCCTCATTTGTGGAGTGCGACAGCCCATGCCGAGTCGGCCAGGATGCTACGTGTTGTCTTGAGGTGATGGCGACCTGGGACCAGCTGGGCTTCTCAAGCAGAGAGCAGTGCGCATGGGAGTGTGCTACGTTCTTGGCGACAGTTCTCGGAAGCGGCGGAGTCGCTGCAGGCATATGTTCGCAGGCACCCATCAACCCCGCGGCAGCGGCCGCGTGCGCTGTCATCGGGGCGGGACTTGGTGGTGCGGCCGTCGGGTATCCAATCGGTTGCTGGATCCAATGCGGGATGGAGTCGTGTACCGAGGTATCGGGTCCTGTCGAGAGATGGGAACCGGTGCCGTGGTGGGATCCCCGGGGCTGGTTCCGCGACTGCCAGAGAAGGTACTGGGAGTGTCCAGCCACTCGATACCCATCTCGTCAGTGACGAGGAGGTGATGTGTTGCCAAGAAGTCGTCTGAGCCTTACGACGGGGGACGAGATGAACGTGGCACCGACGCAAGACGGGAGCGGATGTGTGACTGGTAGAGAACGTGCTTCGCTCTGGACGCTGCGCATTCTCTGGATTGGCGCTTTGGTCTTCACGGTTGTCATATGGCCGCCCATGGGAGATAGGTACGCCTGGCAGTCGCGGGTCGTGACGCTACTTGCCGCTGCGAACGGCGTCTTCCTTGACAGGACCATCCGAAGCACTGTGCGGAGAAGGAGCAGGAAACGACAAGGAAGACCATCGGCACCACCAAGGGCACGCACTCCGCCGACCACCGCCTGCTGACCTACGGCAACATGCTGACGGGACCGAGGTCGCACCTCAAATCTCAAGCAGAGAGCTGCGAAGGACCGAACCTAAGGCGGGAGGGCAGGCGCTGGATCTCGGCGACGACGCTGTCCGACGAAGCACCGGCCGCGGTCACGCTGAGCGACCCGAGCAACGTGCAGAGCGGGCAGGTGGGCTTGTCGTGGACGGAGAGCGGGGCCGTTGAGCCCCGTCGTGGTCGCGAGCATGACGCAGGACCGTCGCGCGGAGGGCAGGACATCGTGTTGGGAAGGAGAACACGTGAGCGACGGCCCGAATCCGACCCTCAGGAAGGCGCTGGAGCATGAGCCTGACGAATCCCCATGACCGGTTCTTCAAGCAAGCCTTCGGGCAGCCGGAGGCGGCGCGTGACTTCCTGTTGCACTACCTGCCGGCGAAGGTGGTCGCGGTCCTGGACGTGGACCGGCCCGAGCCCATCCCCGCGACGTTTGTGGATGCCGAGCTGCGCGAGCACTTCGCCGACCTGGTGTATCGGGTGCGACGGCGGGACGGCGGCCCGGCGTGGGTCTACGTGCTGTTCGAGCACAAGAGCGCCCCGGAGCCGTTGACGCCGCTGCAGGTGCTGCGGTACCAGGTCCGCGGGTGGGAGTACCAGCTCAAGGAAGGCGAGGCGCTCTGTCCCATCCTGCCGGTGGTGGTCTATCACGGCGCGGAGACCTGGACCGTCGGCGAGTGCTTCCTGGACCTGTTTGGATTGGACGCCACCGATCCCTTGGCCGCCTACCAGCCCGACTTCCGCTACCACCTGTGCGATCTTTCTCGGTACAGCGACGACGAGTTGAGGGGCGGCGTCATGCTTCACGCGGCGCTGCTGACGATGAAGTACATCTTCCGGGACGAGCTCCACGACCGGCTGCCCGGCATCTTAGCGCTGACGGCGGAGTTGCTGGACCGGGAGACCGGGCTACAATACGTGGAAACATTGCTCCGGTACCTGACCGCTGGAACCGATCAGTTAGGCGCGCAGGAGTTGATGCAGGCAGTCGCGCAGGCACTGCCTGAGGAAGGAGGCACTCTGATGCCGACGATTGCAGAGCAATGGATTCAGGAAGGCGAACGGCGCGGGATGCAGCGCGGGCGTGAGGAGGGTGAGCGCCGTGGCTTGGAGCGAGGCCGGCTGGACGGCCTGGCGTTGGCGCTGGAGTTGCGGTTCGGCGAACCGGGCTTGCGCCTGCTGCCGGAGATCGAGCAGCGTGCCGACGCCGGCACATTGCAGGCTCTGATGGAAGCACTCAGACGAGTCACCTCGCCGGAGGAACTCCGACAGGTGTATGCAGCACCTTGACTGCCGTGGCCGACGGGACGCACACGCTCAAAGTGGTAGCCGTGGACAGCGGCGACCACACGACGGATTCCGGCACGGTGTCGGTGAC
>Ga0210049_1001867_pt1 | contig 19823 bp, 17 predicted proteins | sample CryGeyCG2014_300_2_FD_183964 | JGI IMG/M metagenome (GOLD analysis project Ga0210049, IMG submission 183964) | Groundwater microbial communities from aquifer - Crystal Geyser CG06_land_8/20/14_3.00 (SPAdes) (version 2) | ecosystem: Environmental > Aquatic > Deep subsurface > Groundwater | place... | reverse complement strand
GACATATTTCTGATTGGTTGATTATCTACAACACAATTAGACCACACGAAAAACTTAATTATTTGACCCCACTACAGTACGCAGAAAAGTACGGGCTATTGTCCAAAAGGTCGTCATCATGTACAATCCATTGACAAACGCGCTATAGTTTGATATAATGTCAGCACAGTTGTTTATTCTGCCGCACAAGGGATGTGCACGATTATGGTTGAAAATCCGTACTGGTCGTGGTTATTGAAGTTAGTCACGCTCTGGATGCCGACGAAGTATGGCATCGAGCTATCACTCCGCGGCATCAAACTGGCGACGATTGACCGCGATGCGGCTAACTATCGTCGCCTGCAAGCCGCAGAGGACATGGAGCGCAAGGTCGTCATCACCGGCAATGAAAGCCGTGAGGTGGTTCACACCGGTGGTCAGTTGTCCTTACGTGGCAAGACAATCTACCTCGGTGATGTCTTCAATGTCATCGAGGTCTGCCCCCTCGGCTTTTGGGGCAAGATGGCCTTCGAGGAAGGCAAGGGCACCAAAGTGGAGATTCGTCTTGGCAAACCGCGCGAGGGTACAGAGGGAGTTATCCCCATCAATGCTCTCGACCCGTTCGTCACCGAGGTCCGGGAACGAACGGTCTCGATCCGGGCCGTCTGGATCAATCCGGACACTAACAAACCGGGTGAGTTTTTCGCGAATCTGGTGGTCTCTACGCCAGATGAGCAAAGATCACCGGCCGTATTCGAAGACGAACTGTTCGTCTTCGAACGGGACGGCCTCCCGCGGCTGGGCTCGCGGGTCTACAAACCGCGGAAGCCCAACTACTAGGACTAAAGAGGAGATCTGGATTGGGGCGCGGCACATCAGCCGCGCCCTCGCTGTTTTTATAAAAGCAAATCTGCGATAATACAAGTAAATGGAAAAAATTCCCAGCTACAAATTAAAGCAAGCCGACAGTGAAAAATTGGTTGAGATGGCAAAAACTCAGCCGGAGTTGGCAATGCCGGAAAAACATCCGCAGTTTACTGCGGAATTTTTGTCGAAAATTGGCATTGATTGGAATCCGGAAAAAGCCGGCAAGGGATTTATCAAACTCTTTTGGTTTGATTTTATTGTTGAAGAAATTACCCAAGATAACCGAATCGTTGATATCTCTCCCGATGAAATCAACTTACCGGAAGAGTTCAGCAATACGCGGCCGCAGACCGCAGCCGATTTAGTAAAACAAGGAATGGACACTTTTGAGGCAACAGAGCGAATTGCTGAAGCACTCGGAATTAGTGCCGCCGAAATAAAAACAGCTGGTCTAAAAGATAGCCGAGCGTTGACAGCCCAAGAAATTTCAATCAGCGGTGTTTTACCGGAGAAAGCTAAAACAATTAACATCCCAAATATTTTTCTAAAAAACATCCGCCAGCGCAAAGGAGTAATTGAGACCGGAAATCTTTGGGGTAATAAATTTACAATTTTTGTCCGCTGTGATAAAAAAGATAATCAAAAAGTCAACGAAAAAATCAATGCTTTGCGCGCCGAGGGTTTTTATAATTTCTTTTCACTGCAACGATTTGGCTCACGCTTGATTAACACTGAACTTGGCCGATTAATTCTCCAAGCCGAATTTGAACAGGCGGTGAAGATGTTCCTAACGGCTCAAGTTCCTGATGAGATTCTGATCTTAAAAAATATCCGCGCCGAGGTGGAGCAATACTGGGGCGATTGGGAAAAAATGCGCCAGGTTTTTATCACTCTGCCTTATTTTTTTCGTTACGAGATTGCAGTTTTGGACTCACTAATTGAAAACAACGATAAATATCTTATCGGCTTAAAAGCAATTGAAAATCAAACAAAATTATTTGCCTACTCTTACGCTAGTTTTTGGTTTAACAAATTACTTTCGAGTTACATAATCTCTAACCATCCACTACCGGAATCATTGCCAATTCTCGCCAATGTCCCTGAAGTGAAAAAACTTTACGAGAAAATCATCCCAAAAGATGAGATGGATTCACTGGTGCTTGATTTGGAAGCGCTTGAATTTTTAAGAATGAACAAAATCCGCCAGATGCCGACAAAGATAATGCCAAAAATCCATCAGGTTTTATCTCTGCCAACCGGTTACATCTTCTGTTTCTCTCTAAACAAAGGCGCCTACGCCACAACATTTCTAGCCAATTTTTTTGATCTTTATCAGGGTCAGCCGGTTCCGGACTGGGTTGATAAAAATCGCTACAACATAAAAGCTTCTCTTAACGAAACACCAGTTAAAAAAACTTGCGAAAAATTCCCGCAAGAAGAAATCGAAACCGGAGTCGATTTAGTTGAAGAACTCGAATAAGCACTATTTATATACCCCTTTTCTCAAATTCCTCCGCACTATCCAAGCGTCGCGGACCATTTTCAGACCATCTTTTATTGGAGAGACTAAAGAATGTGGGTCATTGTACCAAGTGACGCCGACTTCCTTGATTTTCATTTTATGGAGTCTAGCGATTGCCAAAACTTCAATATCAAACGACCAGCGATCAAAAGTCACTCTCTTAAATATCTCTTTGGCCGCAGAGTTTTCAAATAATTTAAATCCACACTGGGTATCTCTGATGCCAGGAATTGTCAACATTCTAATAATAAGATTCAACGCCCGACCGCCGATTTTGCGGAAAAAGCCCTGGGGGATTGCCAGTTTCCCGCCTTTGACGTATCGCGAACCAATCATAACTTGATATTCATCGTGATATTTTAAGAGCTTATCAACTTGCTCAATCGGGGTCGCATTATCGGCATCAACAAAAATAATGTATTCTCCGCTAGCTGCCAACATTCCTTCTTTAACAGTATAGCCTTTGCCCTTATTTTCTTTCCGATCAATAATTTTTAAGCCCTTGATTCTCTCCTTATATTTCTCTGCGGCCTGCGCAGTATTATCTGGAGTACCATCAATAACCACAACGACTTCGATGGCAAAATCGTGCTCTTTTTCATAATCTATAACCGCATCGAGAATTTTATGAATTCTTTTTTCTTCCTTGTAGGCCGGAATAACAATTGATAGAAATGGTTTCTCATTCATCTCGCTCCTCAAAGTTTAGTATTTTCATACATTGGTTTTTCGTCATATTTTGTTATCGGATAGGGCGACTGTGGCGGATTCTGCTGTAAGTCTGCCGGGGTAATGTGAAAAACTATGATGCTGGTACCAATAATTTTTACTGGCTGATATTGATCTAGCCAATTATAGGACCATTTTCCCTCTTCTTTCCCGTGCAGTTTAGACATCTGATAAAAAGTTGCTGAAACTGCCAGCCAGCCAGTTGTTGGCCCGTAACCGGAGCGCCATTCCTGTGAGTCGGGAATATAATGTTTCGGCAGACCGCCGCCAAAATAATCAATTTTGATATCTTTAATATTGTTCTCTTTCGCATACCGCGCTAGACGCTTTAGATCCTGCCCCCAATCGAGAGAAGAATCAACCATTAAATTATACTTTTTCTGCCCATAAGTAAAGACGTTGAAATACCCGAGATAGTTTGGATAAGCGGCAATTAGCGGAATTGCCAGAGAGAAGACAAGCACAATAACAGCAATGTTGGCTACCAATCTTTTACTTTCGATAATGTTCTTCAGCGCAAAACCGATAAATAAATAGAGAAATGGTATGGTCGGTAAGAGATGCCTGGTGCCAATATTTAGCGAGCCTTTAACAGTTATTGCCCAATATATGACAAATGGGACGGCGATAAGCCAAAGAAACCAACTCTCGGCTCGATTTTTTGTTTTTCGAACTAATAGATAAATGATTGAGAAAAAGGTCAAAATTATTATTGTTGCCGGCGTTTTTAAAAACCAGGCAACTGGGAAAAACCAGGGGATTGATTTATCGGAGAAGTGCCCTAAGATAAAAGTAGAATTGCCGCCAGCGACGCGACCGAAAACCAACATCACGCCTAACAAATAATGGCCTAGCGCACGAGTTATTGGATTGCCGGCAAAGGCTGAGAGAAAATTACGCAATGGTAGTATTCGTGGATCAAGTGTTAAATTATTGTTAATTACTAATTTCTCAATTTCTACCGGAGTATTCCAAACCATTGGTATATAGACCATCCAAACCACAACAACCGATATTATTGATATCAAAATATAAGCTTTGAAATAGCTCCGAAGTGCTTTCCAATAAGAAGTATTACCAGATTTTTTATCAAAGTAGGCTTTGATAAATATCAGAACCAAAAAGATTGCAAAAAGTAAAAAGGTGGAAAATTTGAGAAGTTGTGCGATACCAAAAACTATGCCGGCTAAAAGTAGATATTTCCAGGTTTTTTTCTCCAAAAATTTATTAAAAGTATAGACTGCCAGAACAAAACCGAGAGCCGCTGCGACATCAGTCGTCACTAGATGCCCGTGCGCCAGAAATTCCGGGGTAAATGTATAAAGAAATAGAACAAACAATCCAGTCTTCGGGCCAAAAACTTCCAGCGCCCATTTATAAAGTAAAATGCCAAGTAAAATCGTAAGAATTATCATCGGCAGTCGCGACCAGAAAAGAATTTCATCTGGATTGTTACCACTTCGATAGAGGAAATACCAGCCGTTTTCCCATTGGTCAATATTCTGCCAACTCAAGTCTTGATTTGGCTGGTGGAGATTTAAGAATGCCAAAGGCATCGCGGCAATAAACTTTGCCAAAGGCGGATGCTCTGGATTCAGGCGATAATCATGATACTCAAGATATGAATAGCCCGCTGGTATATGAGCTATTTCATCAACTATTCCCGAATCTCCTCTCATGACAAAAAGAGAGATTGCAAACATAAAAAGCAGAAGGCCAGCTGCCGCTAGATTGTATTTGAACATCGTTATTTTTCGATCCTGCTCCTCCTTGGGCAATTTTTCTTCTTCGCCTTTTCTGTAAGTCCAAATCTTGTTGATAATAAAATTCCAGATCAAGGCAGCTCCGGAAGCACAAACAAGACCAATAATATTGGAATTTTCACCGAGCGTCCCACCGGAGATGTTGAAAATCACCCACCTAAAAGTGAAATAGTTGATAATAAAGCCAACCAAACTAACAATAAAAAAACGGATAAAATAGGTACTGATCCGGTAAAATTTCAAATTCCTGTCGGCAATTCCTGAGTAAAATTCCTGTCTAAATGTCCAGATACTATTTAAAATAAAACTATTTATGGCGGCAACTATAAAAGATAGTGCTTTGGCTAAGAATCTGCCATCCGGAATAACAAAGAAAATCAACAGATAAAAAACTGCCCAGTCCACCAATGTGTTGGCAACTCCGACGACAGCAAATTTCAGAAATTGCCAGATAGTTTTAGTTCTCATATCCCTCCTTAAAAACAATGCATTATTTTTTATTTTGCTTGTAAAATACGAATAAAGAATTTAGTTAATTAGGCAGCACTTTTTCTGACTTTTATCGTCACTCTAAAGACTTTCGGTTTTATCCCTAGCATCAATCTTGTTTGGGAATCAAAAGCTGGAAGTGAAGAAAATATTATATTGGTGATAGGTAAAACGAATGGAGTTAAAATCCAGTCGAAAGCGATGCGCAAGAATGTTGCTCGACTTTTTCTTCGCGGCAAAATCAGAAGCGTCGAGATGACCAGTGTTACAATCATTCCAATATAAGCAACCGTAACAATATAAGTGTAGATATGGCGAAAATTAAAGGCTACCACCGTATCTCGAAACCCAGGGCTAATAACCAACGGAATCCAGGAAAATAGGGCTAAAATCAACGAGCCGGTTGACCAGGAAAAATGGGCTTCAAAAAGAATCAGAGCATTAGCCAAGCGGTCAAACCAGTGAATCTGTTTGTCGCGGATTGCATGGTAAAAAACGTAAGGAATATCAGAAACGCCCCATGACCAACGTTTTTTCTGCAGATATTGTTCTTTTATTGTAGCAAATATTGTTGCCCCAAGAATCGCATCCTGGTAAATCGGGACAAAAATTGGCACAACTTGATGATTGCCATGAAAAACAAAATATGAACGCCAGAATTGGTGTCCATCTTCGACGATTGTAGTTTTTGACCAAAAATCAGTTACCGAGAGCGCTTCAAGGCTTTGGGTATGGGCGGAAAAATTTCGAAGCCTTGACGGTCGTGAAGCGACAATCATCTGCCAAAAAGAACTACCCATGGCGATTAGACGCATTGGCATCGGCACATCCCAGATGTTGTTAAAATACATCGGCAATGGTTGAAAACTCTTATGCATTGGATCCGGCGTTGTCAGATATTTATAAGTCAAACAGGCCAAATACTTGCGATCCATAATGTTATCAGTGTCCATATTAGTAACTAAGACATTTTCTCGGGGCAACTTCATTTTGTCGATAATCGGCAAAACCTCTTTTGCTGCGTAAGTAATATTCGGCCCCTTGCCTTTGATTTCATCCGGCAAATTATCAGGATGCATAGTGATAATAAAATCGAGAAATTTACCTCGGTTCTCTTTCTGAAGTATAAGAGCGTACTTTTCTGCCCGTTCCTTATCTCGCTCCTCAAAACCCAAAACATAAATAATTCGGTCTTTCGGATAATCAGAGTCAAAAACTGATTTTATCGATCCTCTGATAATCTCAATATCCTCTTTATAAGTCGGAACAATAACTAAGTGGTATATTCTACGCCACTGATTCTCTGGCGGCAGCTTTTCAAGCAATTTTACCCAGTCAGCTGCCATTTCTCGACGATGGAGAATATAGCCTAGAACTATCCGGTATGACATAAAAAAGACTCTGCAAAGCCAAAAAACAATATAAAAAATCATAAAAACTGCCAGGGCCTTTGGATAAAAAATCGAAAAGATTAAGAGTAAAAGCATTGTTGCCCAGGCAAAAGCGCCAGGCAGAATTTCAAAAAATCTTATAATTCCGTGAGATTTATCCATTAGAATTAGTTAAATTTAAAATCATAGCAGTAATTAACAGTACATCAACAGCCAGGGTGGTAAAGTTAAAGGCTAAAGATAAAAATTTATCTCTTTTATGAGAGACTAAACTTAAAATGAAATTGATAGCGAAAACCACAATAACATAAAAATGGATTGGAGTAAATATTGGTGCCAGCCAGATGCTTTCATTTTTGGTAGTTAGCTGGCGGAAGAGATAGAAGATAACTACCGATAGCAGCAATGCTGCAGCGGCAAACAGCAAATAAATTCTGTCGCGAAATGCCAAAATAATACTTTCCCACATCGGAAATCTACTAAAAACTTATGTCTTGATTATATCAAATAAGTAATCGGGAATAAATTATCTGCGCTCTAGCACTCTTGACAGAGAGAGCTAAGTCGTTTACTTTAACAATGAGTTAGGAATAAATAAAGGAGAAAATAATGAACAAAATTGCCTATATCGTCTTGGTCGTTGTGATACTCGGTATTATCGGTTTTGCTATCTATCAAACAACAAAAAGCCAAACAAATTCTAATTCGGGAAATACAAGCGACACCTCCCAATCAACTCCGGGAGCGCCAGAGCCAGCAGATACAACGGTGCCCGGCGCCATTGCCATTTTATTTTACGGCAATGGATGCCCACACTGTGCTAATGTTGATAAGTGGCTAGAAGAAAATAAAGTAGCCGAGAAGGTTAAATTTGATCGAAAAGAGGTCTGGTATAATAAAGATAACTCTAATCTTCTGGGTGAAAAAGCAAAGGCCTGCGGTATTGCTGACGATCAGGTTGGTGTGCCATTTCTCTATGACACAGTAAATAACAAATGCTATATCGGCGAAATTGATGTTGAGAATTTCTTCAAAGGCAAACTCTAAAAATGAAAACTAAACTTAGTCTCATATCTTTTCTCCTAATCCTTGCATTCCCACTCCAAGCTTTTGCAGTTTGTCCGGTTTGTACCGTGGCGATTGCTGGTGGTGTCGGTCTTTCAAGGTGGCTCCATGTTGATGACACCATCACCGGCCTCTGGATTGGTGGACTGCTTGTATCGCTAATTTTTTGGACCTTAAATTGGCTCAGCAAGAAAAAAATCTATTTCTGGGGCCGGAATTTTATTGTTACAGCTATTTTTTACATTGCTAGCATCTATCCCCTTTTTTATTCCGATATTATTGGCCATCCGCAAAATCAGATTTGGGGATTGGATAAATTAGTTGTTGGCACAATTATAGGCACATTTGTTACACTACTGGCAGTAATTACTTATCCCGCAGTGAAAAAAATCAATCAGGGAAAGCCAATTTTCCCATTTCAAAAAGTCATCACCCCGATCATCTTACTTTTAATCACGTCAGTGTTGTTTTATTATATAACTAGATGAACTACACGGATCTTGTACACGCCTGCCTGCCGCAGGCAGGGATAGGCACGGATGGAACATAGATAATTTATTCGCGAGCTTTTGCCAAATTTCGATCCGCCTATGGCGGGCTAGCGCTTTCCCTTTCGCCGAAGGCGGAAAGGAGAAAAGAGCGCCTAGAAATTTGGTGAGAGCGAGCAAAAATTCATAATTCACAAAAAACAATGGAAAAAAACATTGACAAAAAACAAGTCAGGAATTTGATTGAGAATTTTAATGCTCTGAAAAAACAAGATAAGATGGATCTTTCGACCGATGAAGATCTGTCTTTGGCAATAATGAATTTAGTTAGTATAGAAGAGCATTTTTTCTTTACCGCCGAAAAGACCGAGCGGAAAAAATATTATGACCTTCTAGCTGGTGTCCGGGAAATCCGCAAATCGCTTTTGAAAAAATTGGTCAAAAATCCGGAAGGCGAAGTCTGGTGTATCTCCAAACATCTGCTTGCCGCCTCCATGCGCTTGATGGAGGTCGGGACCAAAGAACTTGGCCGTGGACGCAAGAAAGAAGCTTATGAGCTCTTCGAAAAAGCTTATGAACTTTATTCTCTCTTTTGGGGCGTAAATTTGAAAGCCATCCCAGTTGATAATTTGAAGCAAATTGATGACAAAGCGCTAAATACTTCTGATAAATCAAAAAATGGCGTCTTCGCCAAATTCAAAGATCTGGTAAAAAAAGTCGTGGATTGTTGTATTGAATAATGACCGGTCACGGATCTACTTTTTTAAGGTTAATTTTTTAATATTAAAACACGATGCGACCCTCAAGGCCCCCAAAAAAACGACGGCAATAGCAAATTCTATAGCCGATTTTATGCGATCGCATAAAATCGGCTATAGAATAAAAGTAGAAACCACCCGCCGATTTTGACATCAAAGAAAAAGAAAATGAAAACCACAACCTTGAAAATTTTGGAAGAGATCTCAAAATTTATCGATGAAATCATTGAGCCAATCACATACAGCGGACTCAGGCAGCGTTGTCGATTTTATTATACGGAAAGCGATCTAAGACGATATCCCGGATGGTACCACAGTAATCTTGAAAGTATGGAGCGCAGGAAGTACATTAAAATTAATAGAAAAAATGATAGTGTCGTCTTAACCAATAAAGGCAAAATTAAATTGCTCGAAAATTCTGACGAAAATACCACTGATGGGAAATGGAGAATGTTATCTTGGGATATTCCGGAAGATTACAAGGTGAAACGGCAACTACTTTGCCGCTCAATCAAAAGAATCGGTTATAAAAAAGTCCAAAAAAGTCTCTGGGCATGCCCATTCGCCAAAGCCGATCAAGTTAATTTAATAATTGAAGAATTGAAACTACAAAAATACATCGCTTATTTACGAGTAGACAGAACCGACATTGAAAAACATTTATATAGGCTATTTGAGAAAGAACTAAAGAGATGAAAACGATTGTATAATTGTATAGCTGATTCTATGCGATCGCATAGAATCAGCTATACAATATATCTGAAATAATGATTTAAAAAACTTTGGAGCCAACGGTGGGATTCGAACCCACGGTCTCTGCTTTACGAAAGCATTGCTTTACCAACTAAGCTACGCTGGCGGATCAAATTACGTATTTTTGGAGCGGGGAGCGGGAATCGGTCACCGGTCAAAACCTGCTGATTTTGCCGTCGACCCCGTCTCCCCCGCCAAGCGGGGTCCGACTTTCGATTCCCAAACTATATCACTCACCCCGCCTAGCTCAAATAAAATTTGAGCAATGTGGGGTGGAGCGGGTAGCGGGAATCGAACCCGCGACTCAACCTTGGGAAGGTTACATTTTACCACTAAACCATACCCGCTAAACTATTATTAGATTAGCAAATTTTGCCTGTTTACTCAAGATAAAAACTAGTTTAAAATAGAGAAAAGGAGTTGCATGAAAATTTTAGATCTAAAATTACAAAATAACGTTCCAGACGATTGGTCGCAGTTTTTTGACTACAATGAGGATATTGATTATCTAAAGCGAGAAGCGGAAAAAAATGATTTTGATTTTGAAAATGTTATTGTCATCGGCAACGGCGGCTCGGTTACCAGTTTTAAGGCCTTTGACGGCGCGCTCTGTTCTGATAAAAATTGTTGGATAATTGATTCTCCCGATCCGGCACTTCTGCGAAAAGTCAAAAGAGAGTGTCCGGCTGATAAAACCGTCGTTCTGGCGATCTCCAAATCCGGCAATACTCTCGGTGTGATTGAAGCGCTGATGAGTTTTGTTAATTATAAAATAGTAGTGCTGACCGAAGGCGAAGATGGCGCCTTGCGCCAAATTGCTCAAAAAATGAATTGGCAAATTGTCGAACATCCGAATATCTCCGGCCGCTACTCCGGAGCAACATCCGCCGGATTATTTCCGGCGCTACTAGCTGGAATGGATATCGAAAAAATTGCTGCCGGCATTAAAAATGGTTACAAACAGAAAAAACCGGCTTATGCTCTGGCAAAATACTATTTTGACTTGGAGCATAAAGGTTATGTCGAAGTTTATGTTTCGGCTTATTCCTGGATATTGTCTGATTTTAGAACTTTAATCATCCAGTTGATGCATGAATCGGTTTGTAAAAATGGCAAGGGTCAAACCTTTTATTTTTCTGAAGCGCCGGAGAGCCAGCATCATACAAATCAGCGATTTTTTGGCGGCAAGAAAAATGTTATCGGAACTTTTATCATCGCCCGAGAGTGGTTTGACCTGCCTGCCGGCAGGCACGGCGACAGAAAAATCGAAGTGCCGCAAAAAATCGCTGATTTGAATTTGAAAGGTTTGGAGCTCTCAAAATTAGAGAAAATTACTTATCAACAAGCGCTGTTAGCGGAATATCACGGAACAAAAACCGAAGCCAACCGCTTGAAAATTCCAAACATTACAATTGAACTGCCAGAAATCACAAACGAAACCGTCGGTGAACTTCTAGCTTTCTGGCAACTGGTGGCGTATTATTCTGCAATCCTAAGAAATGTTGATCCATTCAACGAACCAGCAGTCACCAATTCCAAAAACATCACCATTGAAGAGATCAAAAAACTATAAATCTATTTTTAGTTTCTCTGCAATTTTTTCTGCCTCGCCGGGGGCGTATTCTTTACCGTGCCAGAGTTCGTAGCCATCGCCACTTTTTCGCGGCATAACGTGCAAATGAACATGATCGACAACTTGACCAGCAGCTCGGCCGTTATTAAAAGTAAATGTAATTGCTTCGCCTAATCCGGACGCCAGAATCTTCTTGCCGATTTTTTTCGTCGCCAGCGTCATTTGGCAGATAATCTCATCTGGTGCTTGGAGAAAATCAGCAAAATGATCTTTTGAGATAATCAAAATGTGTCCGGGATTTACCGGCTTTATATCGAGAAAAGCCAACACTTTATCATCTTCATAAACCTTATTGGCCGGAATCTCTCCACGAATAATTTTACAAAAAATACAGTCATTCATCTTGCTCCTTTCCACAACTTATTCTAACAGATTGCATTCCATATTTCTTATTTGCTATAATATTTGTGTAATAGATAATTAGCAAAAGGAGTGCGAATGGCAGAAGCAGCAGCTCCTGCGCCAGCGGCGGCACCAGCTGCTCCAGCGGCAGGGGGAACAAAAAAGTTAAATTGGGTCTTGACCCTGGTCTTGTCGATTCTCGTCGGATCACTTGGAGTCGACAGATTTATGATGGGCCAGATCGGCCTCGGGATTCTGAAATTAATCACCGGCGGCGGTTGCGGAATTTGGTGGATTGTTGATGTCATCTTGATTGCGATGAAACATCCGTTTCCCGGCATTGAGTGGACTGACTAGTTTTCGACATTGAAAAGACAAAATATATTTTTGGAATTTTTAGGCTTCGGTTCGCCAAGAGCTGTCGTGGTTAATTTCAGCATGATACTTTTGACGCTGGCAATTATTCCGACAGCTTTTTGGGATAGGTCGCCCGATTTATGCATTTGGCATCGGTTTATTTTGCCGTTAGTTTTCCGCCATCATTGTCCAACTTCCGGAATCTTTGCCGGCTGCCATGTCCCAAGTTGCGGTTTAACCCACGCACTCTCGCAACTTTTACATGGCGATTTTGTCAGTGCTTTTGATTATAATAAATTAGTTTTTATCGTTTTCGGGTTGATTGTATTTTTGCTAGTTTGGAACACAATAAAGTTGATAAAAAATAATAATGGCAGATTCTCACGCACGTGCGTATAAATCAGCCATTATTTAGTTATATCAAAATATATAAAAAAACTACATTTCAGCGATTTTTTATGGCGGGGTCGACCGGACTCGAACCGGCGATCTTCTCCGTGACAGGGAGACGTGATAACCACTACACTACGACCCCATATAATTGCTTTAATTTTTTAATAATAGTACATTTTGTTTGTCCGGCGATCTGTCGCCTTGGCGACCGTGATAACCACTACACTACGACCCCATATAATTGCTTTAATTTTTTAATATTTGTTTTAATTCCTCTCTACCTTTACCAGTTTTCAAAAATCTTTCCCTGGCTATCGCCTCGCTTCTAGTTTTGAATTCTTCGAAATGCAATAACACAAAGGGTTTTGTTAATTTTGTGTATTTGCTTTGGCCTGAATTATGCTCGGCAATTCGCCTTTTGAGATTATTAGTTGATCCTGTATAAAATCGGCTATTTTTTAAGCTTTTCAAAATATACACATAGTACATTTTGTTTGTCCGGCGATCTGTCGCCTTGGCGACCGTGATAACCACTACACTACGACCCCGTTTGTCTAGGATTTTACCATAATTACCATTTCAAATCAAGATCAAAGAAAATCCCCTCGTCTTGCTCTCCGGCGCAACGAGGGGCTGATTACTGCCGCTCCTTGAGCAAGCAGCCGGTCGGATGACTAACCGATATCGTTCTGTTCTTCGACCGATGATTACTCATCGACCGAAGACAAAACAAAAAAACTGGCCCGATGGCCAGAATTCGTAACTCTTACTCTTAGTATTACATCATAAAAACTCTGGCCGTGGGTCGGGTTCCAAAGAAATAAAACCAGTTTTGTGTCACACGCTTCATCAATACCAAATTATCAAACTTCTGCAATTCTGTCAACACTTGCATTCAGTTTTTGGCGCGCTATAATAAAGATATAAATAATAAGTGCGGGGGTTAAGATGAAAAAAGTTATTGTTCTCCTGGCAGTTTTCGCGATTGTTTTTGCTTCGATTCTCTTTTTCTACTCCCGAAAGACCGAGGCCGCCTCGGCCAATGATTTGGCCACGGCTTTTGAGGCAACCGCTGCATCATCAAGCTCCTATTCTGGAAATGACGCAGCCAGTTCGGTGATGAACGGCTTCGGCAATATCGCTCCGCGCAAAAATTCAACTTTTGCCGTTCTCTCGACCGGCATTGCTCATGCTGGAAACCCATCAGATGATCTTATGGCACTGACTTTGAACCTCTCGGTAGCCCCGATGGCGACGCGGCAATCTTAACTTTGAATTTTACAGTCCCTTCAGGAATAAACAGTTTACTCTTTAATTTCTATTTTATCTCTGAAGAGTATGATGAGTATATCGGTCTGGGATATAACGATAATTTTACCGCCACGATTAGCGGTTTGTCGAAAGTTACCGACGGGACAAATGTTGCCAAAGATGCAAATGGAAATCCGATTGAGATAGATAGTCCGGTTTTTATTCCCAATGAAGCCCTTCCTGATCTTGCCGGCACCTCTTTCTCTGACGGTGGCGGGACCGGTTGGATTATCGCCGGCGCGCCGGTTGCGCCAGGAGACAATATATTTTTGGCATTCAAAATCGCGGACGTCGGTGATGGTGTATACGATTCCACTGTTCTTCTGGATAATTTCCGTTTTGATCAAGGCGTCTATATGGCTGACGTTCAATCAGGATATTTCTTCAGCCAGAGCATTGTCAACATCACTGATTGCAGCGGACAGGCAACATTGGATTTATACTCGGCAACCGTTGTCAGAAGCGCGACTCAAGTTGATATCGGCAACAGCAATCCCAATGTTTTAGCTACATCAACGAACCAATTGACAATTCCAGCATATCAATCAAAAACCTCTGATAGTTTAGCGATGCAAGGACTTAAAACCGGCAGCAATAAAAATAATCTTTTGCAAAGAATTAATGGAATGCTTTAAGTCAAGCTATGATCAAGAATGACAACTGCTACCCCAAAGACAAAAGTGAAAAAAATCAAAATCGCCTTGCTGGCATCAGCAATTCTTCTTGTTAGTGCGATTATCTTTTTTCTTTACTCCGAATATCATTCAAAATCAACTTTCGGTTTTAGCACTAAAAGCGAGTCAAAGGATCCGGCCGAGATTGCCAAAATTAACATTGAGCCTCGGCTTTTTGAATTTGGGCTTTACATTAATAAAATTTCTCTCGCAGTTCCGATCGTCGCCAATGTTGACGGCGAAAATAAATATACCTACAACAAGGCGCTACTTTCCGGCGTCGCTCATTACAAAAACACTGCTTTGCCGGGCAAAGGAAGTAATATCTTCATTTTCGGCCATTCAAGCACTTGGAACGGCGAGGGTCAGTACGCCGAGGCCTTCGCCCGTCTTAATGATTTAAATAAAGACGACCAGGCAATTGTCTATTATCAAAATAAAGAATTTAAGTACAAGGTCTCAAAAAAAGAAGTTGTTGATGCTGATGAGCTCTCCTATCTTGAGCCGACAAAATCCGAGCAGTTGACTTTGATGACTTGTTGGCCATTGGGTTCGAACTTGAAACGACTGGTAGTGATTGCTAAGCTGGAGCAATGATTGAATTTAAACACCAGCCGGTTTTACTAAATGAAGTTCTCGAATATTTACGGCCGAAAGCCGGGGGAATTTATGTTGATGGCACTCTTGGTGGCGGCGGACATAGCGAAGCCATTCTTCGACAAACGACCGACGACAAACGACCGACGATTATTGGAATTGATCGGGATCTTGAGGCGATTTTTGCCGCCAAGAAAAATTTGGCTGAGTTTAAGGACAATATGATTTTTGTCCATGATAATTTTTCCAACTTGCCGGCGATACTGAAAAGCCAAGGAATTGAAAAAGTTGACGGAATTTTATTGGATCTTGGCATCTCCAGCTACCAATTAGAAAATCCAAATCGGGGATTTTCCTTCCAAAATGACGCGCCATTGGATATGCGAATGGATCAGAGCGACGATTTGACCGCCGCTGATATTATAAATTTCTACGACGAGAAAAAATTAGCCGATCTCTTTTATAAATACGGAGAGGAACGATTTTCCCGCCGGATTGCCAGACGAATTGTTGAGAGAAGGGGACAAAATTTGAGGGGACTGTCCCCTCAAAGGGGACTGTCCCCTAATTCCCCGTCCCCTATTACTAGCGGTGAGCTGGTGGAGATCATCAAAAAATCAACGCCGCCAAAATATCGCTACTGGCAAAAAATCCACTTTGCGACGCGGGTTTTTCAGGCACTGCGAATTGAGGTCAATAACGAGTTAAATATCTTAGAGGATTTTATCCCCGGTGCCGCGGAACTACTGAAAGGGGATGGGGTTCTCACAATAATTTCCTTTCACTCTTTGGAAGACCGAATTGTCAAACACTCCTTTCGCGACCTGGCAGAAAAAAATTCGGAGAAATATAAAGTTCTAACAAAAAAGCCGCTCCTGCCAACGGAGGGGGAGATTGCCAAAAATCCCCGCGCCAGAAGCGCAAAAATGCGAGCGTTAGAAGCCAACTAGACACTCGCCCCTTACGAAATTACCTGCCTGCCGGCAGGCACGGCAAATCTAACAAAATTACAAAATTACGAATATTTGTATTAGTTCTTCAGTTCTTCAGTTCTTCAGTTCTTTAGTTCTTCAGTTCTTTACTTATTGAACCATTTTTCTCGTAGCCGCCCAACCCAGGAAAAAGTGTCTTCAAGGGATTTAAGGATGACTGAAAGTAGGGACTTCTCCTTAGGCGGGGTAATTAGAGAGATATCATCAGAGACACCCTGGTTGCCGGCTTTATCCTTGGAGACAATTCTAAAGTGATAAGCGGAGTTGGGCTTAAGGTCGGGAAGGATAACGACATGAGTCGAGTTTAGAGAAAGGTCTTCCTTAGTTCTCTCGGCATAATCACCGGAGATGCCGGCAGAGTATTCAATCTGGGAGGAGGCCGGTTCATCGGTCTCCCAGGAGATGACTGCCTGGTATTTGACTGTCTCACCGGCTCCGGTTGAAGTTACCTCTGATTGGACATTATCAATCTTTGGCGCTTGGGTATCCGATTGGGTGGTAAAGGAGCCGGTAGGACTTGTTGCCGAGTTACCGAATTTATCCTTAGAGAGGGCTCTAAAAGAGTAAGCGGTTTTGGCTTCAAGGCCGATCAGGGTTACCGAGTGGATTTGAGTTGAATCGGCCTTACCTTGGGTGCCGGAGAGGGTGCTGACGCCATACTCAATATTGGAATCGGTATTAACATTAGTTGTCCAGTTGATGGTGGCGGTATCAAAGGTAGTGGTACCGACAGAGACAGAGGTGACTATCGGCATTGCCGGGGTTTCAAAGACATAGTTGTCGGAGACGGTAGTGTTGCCATCGGCATCGGTAACTGAAGCCCGAAGGTTATAGCTGACTCCGGAGTCAAGGTTATCAAGTTTAAAGGTATGGTCTACATTGAAATTAGCATCGGTTGCCGATTTACCGTAGGAGGTTGACGGGCCATACTCTAAGACAGTTGTTGCCGCTTTGGTCGTATCCCAGTCAACCAGAGCGCCGGTCATAGTAATATCGGAGATCTTCATACCGGAGATTAAAAGCGGGATTCGCTCCGGAGTGGTGAAGGAGAGGACGTTGGAATAGCCAGCTATTTGAATTTCATTCTTAGACAGGGCTTTAAAGTAATACTTGGTTTGCGGTTCAAGGTTGTAGAGCCAGACCTCATGAGAGGTAACCATACTAACCGCGCCGGCAACTGAAGCGTCTTTGCCAGTTTTGGTCTTAGTTGATGTGCCGGTTTCAATATCTTCATTGGCATAAATTACAAATGAATCGGAGAACTGGTCGGTGTTCCAAGTGACTTTAGCCCGGACGCCAAACTCCTGTTTCCAGCCAAAGAGTTCGACCTGCGGATCTTGAGTGACATCGGGAGCAGAACCCGGTTGGGCCGAGATCGGACCGGCAGACAGAGAGATATTGCCGAGAGAATCTTCGGCTGTGACTTTGTAGCCGTAAGTAACGGTCGCTGACAAAGAGATATTTAAATATCCATTATCAGTCACCTCCTTTATCTGTACATAATCCGTACCATTTGTTGTGCGCCAAACATTGTAGTGGGCGGTATTTTCAACAGCATGCCAAATAATCACCAATCGATAGTCAGAGGTAGCAATCTTTGAGGCATCTTTAATTTCAAAAACCGTCGGTGCCCCGGTAATATCCTTGTAAAAGACCGTGTCGTTGTAGTACATATCCCTAAAAGTGATGTAGATTTTAGTAGCGCCCTCAATCGGCCAGCCCGGCTTGGAGGTGTCATAATCAATAAAAACACAGCCGGCGCCATTTGGCTCATTGTTGCAGATCTTCATCTGCATCGGTAAACTGGTCGGATTGTCAGTAGCAGAGATAGTTAAGTCTGCAGTCGTGTTGCTAGTAGCATTAACAACCAAGGAAGTTGCCGTAGTGACTGGATTCTTGGTATCTAAGGTAAAGGCATCGGTGTCAGATGATGAACTTCCCTGTCCAACAACCGAAACTTTAAGTCTAATCTTAAAAGCGTTGGGCAGGTACTGGCCGTCAAAGTCAGTGTTCATCTCCAGGTAAGTCGTATGTTCAATTGGGTTGTCAGCATTGCCAGTAAGGAAACCTTTCTCACCGGAGATTGCTGCATCAGAGACGGCGTTCCATGGATCTTGAGGCGGATTTAGACCCAACTTACTTGGGTCAAAGTAGTCGAAACTCATTGTTGAGTCAAAACGAAGTTTGTAAACCAGTTTAACTCTGCCAGGATTATTGGCATCATTTCTATCCAGTTGTGATTGACTTAAAAGTATCGGGGCGATCGCTTTCGGCATTTCGGTAACCGTCTGGGAGAAGTCGGAGAGGATGTAAGTGCCGGCCGCCCGTTTGTAGCCCATCTTAAGTCGGAACTTGTAGGGCTGATTGTTAGTTAGGCCGGTTATCTCCTGATCCTGCCACTGGCCGGGAGTTCCAAGATAAGGCCGGGGAGTATCAAGCGGAGTGGCAAAATCAGAGTCCTGATCACAGGCAGATGGAATTGTGCATTGATAGATGTATAGTCGAGTATCGGTACCGGAAGCGGTTGGCGAATCAAAGGGATTTAGCCAGGAGAGTTTGACTTTAGTGTCACCGGGTGAAGTAATGAAGTTGGTTTTGCCACCGGTATGAGAGTCGTAAGTGTCTTCGGTTCCCGGGACATGAGTGGCAGCGGCAACGGTTGGCGGATTAGCGCCGACAGCCGGCAGCTGACCGATAGAGACCGGATTAGGCCGTTCTTGCGGTTGGTCTTCAAATTTCGGATCATAAAGGCCGCGGCCGGGTAGAGTAGCGGAGGCATAAGCTGATGTCGAATCGATACACTCTGAAACATAAACCGTTCTTCTGCCGCCTTTTAAGAATTCAAAGTCGCTTGATGTGAAGGTTTCAATGCCGTCATTGTTCGGATTGAGGAATTGATGGCAGTGGGCGGTATCGGAGAGCGATGTTTTGTAAGCGGCAAACTCCTGATTAGTGTAGGGAGTGCCGGAGTCATGAGACGGACGTTCATCGGAGTAAAAGTAAACCAGGCCGGCGCCATCAACATAGTCGGGGTCTTCCGGATCATATTTGTAGTTAACTTTCACCTGGCCGTTAGCATCAAAAGCAGTAACTTTAACTGTTTCTGTCCAGGCAGTGTCAACGGCTTTATCCCAGTCGGTGCCATCTCTGGAGAGGGTTGGAGTGGTTTCCAGAAGAAAGCTTGAAAGTCCTTGGGGCTTGATGTAAATGGTGTAATGGTTGGTAACACCGCCGGCACCGCTGTCATTTGTTGCCCGGAAATCCAGATTATTGCCGGAAGTATTGCAGAGGAAATTTGCAGGAGTAAAAGTGTGGACTCCGGCATCACCGACAGTAAAAGTGTACTTGTCATTTTCCTGCGCTCCGATGGCGGAACAATCAGCCGCCGCACCGCCGGCGGTGTAGGTCTTAAACCAGAACTGGCCGGTGTAGTCGGTTTTAATGTTATCAAATAGATCTCTGACAGTCGCCTTGACATTGTAGGCGTGAGGCAAGCCGCCTGAACTGCCGTCGGCCCAAGTATTGCCGGAAAGGACAAACTTCGGATATGAATTTGGTATCGCTTGGGGATAATCTTCAAGGAAAAACTCATCAGCAACACCGGGATAAACGGTTGTCGAATAACTAACATTAGTATCAGTTACACCATCACAAGTTGAATTGTGAACATAGACGTGTTTCGAACCAGTGGTTTTTAATTGAAAACCAGAACCCGGGAAG
>Ga0210049_1001860_pt1 | contig 19864 bp, 19 predicted proteins | sample CryGeyCG2014_300_2_FD_183964 | JGI IMG/M metagenome (GOLD analysis project Ga0210049, IMG submission 183964) | Groundwater microbial communities from aquifer - Crystal Geyser CG06_land_8/20/14_3.00 (SPAdes) (version 2) | ecosystem: Environmental > Aquatic > Deep subsurface > Groundwater | place... | reverse complement strand
GGTGCTGGTCTCATTATTATCCCAATTGCCGTCTTTATCGCTGTCTTTAAACTTCCTGATGATAAAGCCGGCTGCCCCCGGACTTAGTGACGGGCTGGGTGATGGTGATGGTGATGGACTTGGGGAAACTGACGGGCTTGGTGACGGTGACGGTACTTGGTTGCTAACATAGGCTTTAAAAGTAACCTGATAACTGTTTTCCGCTCCCGGCACTACCGTACCCAAACTCAATCCATGAACAGTGATCCCGTCGGGAAGAGCGCAACCCGAAGCACACCCCGGCCCCCATTTGAGTGTGTGCCCGGGAATATAGACCAATCTCTGACCGGTGGTACCGGAAACATTAACTGTCACCGTATCCGAAACATCCTCGGCGCCGGCACCGGACAGCAAAGCCGTCGCCGTAATATTAGTTGCATCGGAGTCGGGAAAAGACGCCCGGACGCTGGTGTTATCAATATTTGCTTCACCGACATTTTGGACTAAAACTCTAAACTCTATCACCTCACCCGGATCAGCGGGAATCGGATCTTCCCAATTGGTAATTCTGTCAGTTCGATTACCGCCGTCAAAGATATTACCGGTTTGCCAAGCTGAACCGCCTCCGCCAGGAGTGCCGACAACCTGAAACTCAATACTCACCTGATAACTCTGCGCTTCGCCGGGAGAAACATTTCCCAGACTGACTCCGCTGCTGACCACCTCGTCACCCACGCCGCAGCCGGAGGGGCAAGCCGGACCGTATTTTTTCCCTGAACCGGTAAGGAAATTAAGACTGCTGCCACCGGGATTAATATTAACAATATCGCCTTGGGAATCGGCATTATCCGCGTTAAGTTCGACTGCCGGCGCTGCGCCATTGGCTAAATTAAATTTTACCGTGACGTTTTCGGCATCCACCGTTCCCTGATTTGCCACCCTAACCCTCACTCTTAAAGTCTGACCGTCCGCACCATTGACAGGATCAACATAATCAGCATCGCCAAGAGTAAGGTTTTTCCCCGCCAGAATATCGCCTCCGGAAAGATTGGTATCCGCCGCATTAATCTTAAAATTAATAATCTTCCGGGCAAGAAAAACAAAAAAGACAATAAAAAATCCGTATAAAATTTTAGCTGGTAAATTTTTTATTCTCATATTTTTCATATTTTAAGGAATATTCGTCGCCGTTGGCTCCAGTGTCGGCGGCGGGCCGGCAGTGGCAGTCGGAATTATGTCTGTGTTAGTAGGAACAAATGTGGGTGTGGGAATTGTCTCCGTGTGAGTAGGAGTAGGTGTGGATGTAGGTATCTGTGGAGTTTTTTCCGGCGGCTGTTCCGTCTTACCAGGCGTAGATGTCGGCGCAGGCGCGCCAACACCGCAAGGCAGCCAGCGGTAGCCGGCGGCAGAAACATCGGCAGCCCTATCCTGATTTTGGTCATCATTAAGCAGATCCGGAGTGTTCGATAAAGTATAAACTTCCACTCTTAAAATCTTACCGTCAGGAGAAACTATTGACACTACCAAAACATAATCATCTGAATCTAAATAAGTCGCTTCTTCTCTTTCTAGATTATTATCAATTCCAGTTTTTAAATCTTCCTCGGCCGGATCAAAAGATAACCAGCGGCTGGCTTCCGGTTGCTTACTTCTTTTATCGGCGGTCTCGGTGTAAGTCGAACAGGCAATGTCAAAACGGTCATTGACTGTTTTCCAATTATCATCTCCGTCATCCCCTGCTTCTACTCCCAAATCGCCAAAAATAATCCGCCTAAAAATTTGCTTTCTTAAGGCTTGAACCGAATCGCCTTCCGGATCTTTACCATTCAATTTCAACCAATTATCAACATGAGCTAAGACGGCGGCGTCAGCATTACGCGCTTCCGTTAACAACCAAGCCCGCTGATAACCATCTTTACCTTTTTTGGAAATAAGATCTTTCGTGTCCAATACTGACAAATCCTCACTACTAAACCCTAAACCTTGACCGCCATTATGCCAGTCAAAGTTAAGGCTTCTATCACGGAAATTCTTAACCGGTAAAAACAGTTGGGCAAACATGCGGTCAAATCTAACTATCGGCAGACCCTCTCCGGCCAAAGCCTCCCTCTCTTCAAAATAAGCTTTAAAAGCTTCAATGGTAGTAATTGATTCCCCTGTTCTTTCATCAGCTAATTGATTAAAACCGGCCAGATAGTTCGTTAGTTTTCCTTCATCGAAAGGAAAAGGTGTAGATGTGGGCATTTCCGTGGGCATGGGTGTTAGCGTAGGTGTGGGCGTTTCCGTTGGTGTTGGTGTCGGTGTGGGTGAAGATGTGGGTGTTTCCGTTGGCAAAACTGTAGCAGATGCTTGATCCGGCTTGCTGGAACAACCAGCCAGCCATAAAGAACCCGTTGCAATTATTACCAATAATGCGCCTTCTTTATTACTCATAATTTCCTTAAGTGGAAGGTGGTAGGCCTGCCCAACTTACCACCCTCCGCTTAAACCCCGAACTGCTTCGAGTTCGGGGCAGGCTTGACAAAGTTTTTTGATAGTGATATTTATTTCTCAGGTTGACTTTTCTGTCCAAGTCACCTAACTAAAGGGCATTACTATTCGAGTATCGTGACTGCGGTAGTGATGCTCTTTTAATTTATATCATTTTACCCCCATTTGTCAAGCCTATAAGAAAATATACAGAAAAATCAAGATAACCTGTAATAAAAGTTATAAATAATTACCAGAAGAAAAATCCCCTTAATCCCCTAAAATTTAACGGCTGTGGATAAGTCTTTGGCAGTGCCCGGACTAATAATTTGGCTGTAACCCAGCTTTTTCGCTTCTTTAATTCTTTTTTCCGACCAGCTGACCTTGCGGATCTCGCCCAGTAAGCCTACCTCGCCGAAAGCCGCGGTTTTGGCACCGACCGGCTTATTTTTAAAACTGGAAACAATCGCCAGACAAACAGCTAAGTCGGCCGCCGGCTCTTTGAGGTTTAAACCGCCGGCCACATTAACATAAACATCATCAGTGGCCAGGGGCAAACGCAGGCGCTTGCTTAAAACCGCCACTAACAATTGCAGACGGCGCTGATCAATCCCGCTAGCCACCCGGCGCGGCATTGCTAACTGTGACGGCACCACCAACGCCTGAATTTCCACTAAAACCGGCCGGGTCCCTTCCATCACAATCGCCACGCAGCTGCCGGCGACATTTTTCTGCCTTTCTTCCAAAAACACATCTGACGGGTTATTAACTTCAATCAAACCGCTTCCGGACATAGTGAAAACTCCCACCTCATCTACCGGACCAAAGCGGTTCTTTTGCGAGCGCAAAATCCTAAATTCGTGGTGTTTATCGCCTTCAAGATATAAAACCGTGTCGACCAGATGTTCCAGGACTTTTGGCCCGGCAATCGCCCCCTCTTTGGTGACATGGCCGACCAAAAACACCGGCACGCCGGTTTCTTTAGCCAAATTTAATAAGCGGTATGCGCACTCGCGTATCTGGCCGACACTGCCGGCCATCCCGGTCAAATCTTCCGTCGCCATGGTTTGGATCGAATCCACAATCATTAATGATGGGTTTCCGGCCTGGCTAATCACTTCATCCACGTCCGTAGTCGGGAGAAAGGAAAGCGAAAGAACCGATCTTTCAGAGAGATCGGTTCTTTTTAACCTCATAATTCTTAATTTTATCTGCTCCGGGCTTTCCTCCCCGCAGACGTAAAGTACCGTAAGAACCGAACCTACCGTTTTTCCCCCCAATTTCATCGCTAATTGAGTAAGTAAGGTACTCTTTCCTATTCCCGGTTCGCCGGCCAAAAGCACTACGCTGCCCGGCACCAAACCGCCGCCCAGCACCCGGTCCAACTCCCCGATCCCCGTTGTTTCTCTCTCCACTTCTTTGTTTTGAATGTCTTGAAATTTGATTATTTGTGCTTGTTTAGAATTTCGTGCTTCGTGCTTCGTGCTTCTCGCCGAGACTACTGTCTCAACGAGTGTATTCCACTCCCCGCACTGCTCGCACTTCCCCGCCCACTTGGGAAACTCCGCGCCGCAGTTCTGGCAGATAAAATGAGTCACGCTCTTAGCCATTTAACCGTAGTATATCATGCCTGCCTGCAGCGGTAGGCCTGCAAGGAGACTCCTCGCAGGTTACTTGAACCGCGGCCGGGTACGGGAGATTTCCTGAAACTCGCCTTTCAAAGTCAAATAAAATGTGGCGACGTCCAAATGAGGAAATAATGCCTTAATTTTTCTCTCTGCCTCCTCCAAATCATACTTGTGCCGCGTAAAAGTCCCCTCTTGGCCGTAAGCGCCGCAGTCCTCATGATTAATCAACACCACTTTCTTAATTTGATGCAACCGGTTAGAAATCTCTATTTGTTTTAATACGCTGTAAAAATCAAAAATCCCGCCGGCTAAACCCACCCGGTCAAATAGGTATTTTTTAAATGTTTTCTTGAGCCAGTCGTCAATATATTGCTGAAACCGAAAGTCAATGCAAGCGACCACGATGGCATCGGCAATATGCGCCATTTACTCCCTCCGCACCGACTCCAGATACTCGTACAGCTCTTTTTCCACCTTTTTCCAGTCGCCCTTTTCCTCGCGGATGGCTTTGAACACCAGTTCAAAATCGATTAATAAATTGTCGTCAGTCACAATCATTTTTTGTTTGCTCATACTAGTATTATATACTATTTATATCCTACCGGTTTCTTCATTAGCGCCAAGGATAAACTCATCCGGCGGTGGGCGGCATCGACATTTTCCACAAAACAGTCAATTTTCTGGCCCGGCTTAAATTCTTTATCCGAGGGAATCTTGCTGATGTGGATCAAGCCATCAACTCCGGGCTCCAGGTTGACAAATGCCCCAAAAGCCGCCAACTTGGTAATCTTGCCGGTCACCTTGCTCCCCTCCGGATATTTATCCGCCATCTTTTTCCACGGGTCATCAGACAACTGCTTGACCGATAAATTCAGCCGGGAAGTTTTATTATCCACCCCGATGACTTTGACTTTAATCTTATCTCCGGTTTTAAAATGAGTCCCCGGATTTTCCACTTTTTCCCAGGAAATCTCGCTGATATGCACCAATCCTTCCAAAAACAGGTCTTTTTTAAGACTGGCCCGGACAAACACCCCAAACGGCATAATCCCGGACACTATCCCTTCCAGCATATCCCCGGCTTTAACGGTTTTAATCGCTTCGGCCTGGTGGGCTAAGGCGGCTTTTTCCGAAACGGCTTTTTCCGAGAAAATCAGCCGGTTTTTCTCCCGGTCAACCTCAATTACCTTGACGATAAAGCTTTTATTTTGCAACTCATTTAAGCGGCCTAAATACTCCCGGCCGAACTGGCTGGACGGCACAAACCCCCGCACCCCCCGGGCTTTAACGATAATCCCGCCTTTATTCACTTCCAAACCATGAACTTCTATCGTCTCGCCGCTCTTTAACAACTCCTCAAACAGCTCCCAGCGTTTATTCATCACTGCCTGGCGCAAAGACAGCAAAATCTGGCCCCGCTCATTTTCCGGACTGCCCACATAAGCCTGAACTTTGTCGCCGGTTTTAATATCCTGAAGCATTTCCCTAGCCGCTTCGTACTCTTTTTCAATCACCACCCCTTCGGTTTTAGCGCCGATGTCGATCAGAATCATCTTCTTGGTAACATCGGTCACCACTCCCTCTACCAATTGGCCTTTTTTCAAACCCTTTAACTCATACCCTGTCTGCTTTAACAGCTCCTCCATTGTCCGGGGTTCGCGCTTGGAAACAACTTTCTTTACCGGAACTTTAATTTTCTTTACTTTTAACTTTTTACTTTTTACTTTTGACTTTGCTTCCGGCATTTCATAAATCTCGCTTTCTTTAAGATGGAGGCAGTATAACACGGTTCCCGCGGACTCACAACCTGCACACGCCTACAAGGTTGGACCTTGCAGGCTTGAAAATCTTCCTAAAGCATCATCTTTGCCTGATAAAGCTTGCGCTGAAAAGGATCAAGGGCCAAGCCAAAAGCCTCCAAAGTAATCGCCCCCAACAAGGCGCTGTCGTTTTTTTCTCCTAAAACCGCCGGCGAAGAAATTTCTTCGCTACCGAAACCGATGATGACACTGCCGACGTCGCGGCGCACTTTTTTACCGTCGGCCAAAATAAACTCGCGCAGAAAACTCGGCTTCAATTTCAGTTTTTTCACTAATGCTGAGGGGATAACCGTATAGACCGCGCCGCTGTCCACCAAAAAATCGCCTTGGGCAAAAGCCTTGCTTTCCGGATTTTTGATTTTTAAACTGACCTTAGTCATCCCCATAGATTATAAAAAATTGTCAGTCGAGTGTCAATGCGCAGAAACAATCTTTTCTCTTATCTGCTGAAAATCACCTATGTTTAAATCAAGGTACCTATTCTCGCCCTGCCACAACCAAGCGGTATTTGCCTGCACTGTCCAACTGGAGCATTGGGAGGGACGGTCGCCGGAATGCTGTAAGCGGATTTTCCGTCGATTAACTTTAGCGGGCAATCAGGCAGAGAAACTCTGAATTCCGGAGAAAACGGATTGGTGAAGGTTGGATTTTTCGCCTCCAGCGCCAGTAGGAAAAATAAACCGGCAGGACCGTGTTTTTCCCAAATATTTCTCACCGCTGTTACACTATTATCCCCTTCTTTCAATACTTGCCTAGCCCCGGTATAGGCTGCTTGCAACCCGGCCTTAATTCCCTGTATGCCTTCCTGATGCCAATCTGTCCCCATCGGTACAAACAAATAAGGAGCAAGATCTACTCCAGCAGATATGTGTTCAAGTGCTTCTTCCGCCATAATTTCCCTAATTATCCCATGTATTTTTTATTTATCTTGACAGAAACTTGACAAAAGCTGATTATTATAGGATAATGAGATTATGGTTAAAACCAAGTGGGAGTGGTCCCCAGAAAGCGAGACGAAACGGCTGATTTACGCGGCCCGGCAGATTGCCAATAATTTTTACCAGGAGCATAACTTTTTTGTCCTGCCGAAACTGAACGGCTCCCCGGCTAACCATTCAATCGTCGTTTTCCCTAAATTTAATTATTTGTCTGTTAAAGGCTTCTGGCGCCGGGTGAAAACTATTGAGATTGAAAAACTGCCGCTTGAGGTCCAACCAGACCTGCTCACCCAAACTCAAGCCTTAGTTCAACCGGTCACTGTGGACCAAGGCCCAGCCGGAGATTTTGACGGCCATTGACTATTTAATCCCCTCGCCCGCCGGTTTAATTAAATCCGTTACCGTCTGGCCGACCGCTTACGGAACCACCTGCTCGTTTAACTGGCCGCGGCTTTTCCCGGCAGATATTTACATTTACCTGCGGACTGACTGCGGTTTAGCTCAAATTACCGAGGCGATCCTGACGGTATTAACCAGAAAACCGCTGGAGGAAAAACTGGGCGCCAAATGGGAGGAAAGCGAACTGCTGGCTGACTGGCTGGTGCAGGAGTCATTTTTGAAAAAAATCCTTGAAAAATACGGCGGCAACTACACGCCGACGCTGAAACTGACGCGCAATCAGCAGAATGCCAAATTATTAAAACAGTCCGAAGAGTATTTATCAACTCTGGGAATAAAGCCGAAAAACGGAATTTTGGCAACCATGCCGGCTAATTTGTCCGGCCGGGAAACGGAGATATTAAACGCCTTAAAGCGGCGGCAGGGGGAAATTGTCAGTTTTGACGAGATCAGCCGGATTACTTTTCCTGAAGAAGATAAATTTTCCCTGTATGCGGTGTCTAAAATCATAGAGCGGTTAAGGGGAAAATTGGAGCAGGCTGGGATTGACGGATCAATTATCCAGACTTTGCGGGGAGAGGGCTACCGGCTGAAGTAATTTTGCCACAAAAAATCCGGCCCTGGTGGTGGACAAGGTCGAACCTTGTCACTCACAACCAGAGGCTTTGACACAAAAAATGCTATACTATAAATAAATATGAAAGAAGAAACAAAAAATTGGCTGGATCAGGCAAAAGAACACTTTGACGATATGGAATATTTATATAACGGCAGCCGGTATTCGATGGCGGTTTATTGCGCTCATCAGGCGCTGGAAAAGAGAGTCCGCTATCCTGATTTTCAAACTTATACCTATACATCTAAAGCCAAAATTAAACCAACAATTGATAAAACCAAGGAGGTTTATTCATGGATATCCGCACGGTTAAACCAGCCATAAAAAATTATATCAGCAATGTTGCCAAGCACATCCACATTGATTCCGTACTGTTATACGGCTCGCTTATTCACGGCCGCCAAAATGTTAACGATATAGATCTATTGGTGCTTTCCGATGATTTTGCCTCAATGGATCTTGATGAACGCTCTAAATTACTCTACCGCGCCAGCGTCGGTTTTCCCTACGATTTGCATGTTTACGGCTTGGCTCCGCGGGAATTTAATCAGGCTTCACCCCTGACCGCTCTGGGAGAAATCCGCCGCCACCAAACCATCCGCATTATTTAATCCCTATCTGTCTTGAGTATTCCACACCCCACTACGCCAAGGCTACGTGGGGGGTACAAAAAATCCGGCCTTGAAAAAAATTATCGCTGGATTTAAACTAGAAACAGCATGGCTTTAAAAACTTCCTCTATTCATTTAATTACCATGTCTGATTTGTTTATCAATATTTCTGCAGGGTTTTTTGGGTTAGTATTAATTACACCATTTCTAGAAGTGTCTCCATTTGTGTTTACAAAAAATTTATTTTTCGGAGCGTTCTTTTATTATGTATCGGTTAAATTAAAGGAGGTAATATGAATTTTGCCCAAGTTTATACGCAAATCAGCAACAACGCGTCAGTTTTTGCCATCTTCTTTTTAATTGCCGTCGCTTTATGGATTTTGGCCATTCAAAAAATCGACCGAGTAAAAAAATAAATAATTTTTTTGCCACAAAAAATCCGGCCTTGAGGTATTTTCCTAGCCAGTTGCCCAACTAGTATCGTCCCCGCTGCTGCCTTTCACGACTCTGTTCGGGATGGGAAGAGGTGGTACGACAACGCTCCAAAGACCGGACTTTGATAATAATCAAAAAAAATTCAATTTTCAAGTACCAATTTTCAATGAAATCCCAATTATTCAATTTTCAAACATTCAAACATTAACATTGAACATTAATTCATTGGTGCTTGATTGTAAATTCGAAAATTGTAAATTGGTTAATTTACTTGTTAGCTCCTTGAAAGTGAAGAGAACTTATTTACCGCTCTTTATAGCCAGTTTTAAAAAATAACCTGTCTATATTTTCAATTGACCGATTAGTACAGCTAGGCTTAAAGCTTTACAGCTCTTCCACCGGCTGCCTATTACCTGGTAGTCTCCCAGGGGTCTAATGGGGATTCCTAATCTTGGGATGGGCTTCCCGCTTAGATGCTTTCAGCGGTTATCCCGAATCAGTGTAGCTACCCGGCGCTGCCGCTGATGCGACAACCGGCACACAAGGGACTGACTCAACCTGGTCCTCTCGTACTGAGGTCAAATTCCCTCAAGAATCCAACGTTGACTGCGGATAGAGACCGACAATTATGTTATTCCGGTTTTTTCACCGGAAGTCTGAACATTTCTGTCAGACTCTCTGCATCGCTGCAAAGTTCGGACTATATCTTAGCGCGACGTAAAGTCGGCTTCTTGCGTATAGTCTCTGAGGTGTCCTTAAATTTTTTAAGGTTCCCTGCTGATAGTCTGCACTTTACAGATTTTTAGTCCATTGGACTACTGAAAGATTCACAGATTTTCCAGCATATAGCAAGATTTATAGACAGCAAGGTCTTATACTTTACTGTCTTGCGACGTTCTGAACCCAGCTCACGTAGGGTTTTAATGGGCGAACAGACCAACCCTTGGAAGCTTCTTCACCTCCAGGATACCCTGAGCCGACATCGCTTAAAAATCAAAATATTTCTATTTTGCCTGACTATACCTTCATCCTTTCGTAGTTTAACGAAGTAGGACGCTAACGTGTGATAGGCGGAAATATCCTTTCCTATCTCATCCTCGGTCCGACTATTGTCGTTACCGGGAATCAGTCGATACGGGGTTATATTGGAAACAATAATCATTATAATTTTTATAACCATCATAATGACTATAATTTTTTTCCGATAAACTTCCCACGGAATTGCCGTTTTGCATTTGGTTCATTATAGCAAGGACGGTTTCTCCGTTATGAGTTAGTTTTCTCTCGAATTTTAATCGAGAACAGCACCCCGATATTGCTATCGGGGGACCCCGATGTTGAGGTAGCGAACCGCGCCGTCGCTGTGGACGCTTGGGCGCGACTACTCTGTTATCCCCGGGGTAGCTTTTATCCGATAAGCCCGATGCATCCCACGATGCATTCGAGGATCACTAAGGCCAGCTTTCGCTTCTGCTTCACTTGTAAGTGTCACAGTCAAGCACCCTTATGCCTTTGCACGTCCAGTACGATTTCTATCCGTACCAAGGGTACCTTTGCGCGTTTGCGTTACTCTTTAGCAAACCACCTCCCCAGCGAAACTACCTCCCAAACACTGTCCCCGGCTCCGTTTCCAGAAGCCATAAGTTAGATTTATCAAATTTAACGAGCGGTATTCCACTTACGGCCGGCTTGCGCCGAGCCTCCCGCCTATCCTCGACTATTAAAAGAAATAAATCAGTGTCAAGTTGTAGTAAAGCTCCACGGGGTCTTTTTGTCCTGCAGTCAACAGGCCGCATCTTCACAGCCATTTCAATTTCGCCGGATCAATGGTCAAGACAGTCGTCAAGTCGTTGTTCCTTTCATGCGCGTCGAAACTTACTCGACAAGGTACTTCGCTACCATAGACATCTTTTTATTACAGTATTGCGAAAAATACTGAGCCTGTATGTCTCCATACAGATCGGACTATATCATGTACGTTCATATTAACTGAACGTACTCTGGCGTTTAGTCTCTGAGGATTTTCCCAAAGAGTTTGTTATATCTTCAAGAGAATTTTTTCTGTATTTACCAAGACGGTTCATCTTAAAAGCAATTTTTGCTAATTTAATAAATCCGTCTTTGGTTCGATGTTCTTCTCTAAACAAACCATTAACAATTTCTCTAAATAATAAGAAATTGTCATATTTTTCTCCTACAAATGGATATTGCTCAAAAAATGGAATTACTGTTGCTCTTAAATCTCTGATACTGTCAACGCAGTAAACAAAGCAACTTGGATTTCCACCTTTTTCGCTCACATATCCACACTGAAAAACATCTTTAAACAAATACAAAATTCTTGAATTATCTTTATGTTGATAAACCTGAAATAAAGGATCAATTTTCCATCGTAATCTTAAAAATTTATTACGACAAATAGTTACACTAAAACATCCTTCTCCGTCAGTAAATCCTGACAAGTAATATTTCAGATTTTCTAAATTCTTTGGAACTCTTTCCTGCTGATTGTCTGTATTCAAAACATTGTCAGAAACTTTGGGCATTAGTATTACTATACACTAATATTACCCAAAAATAATTTCTAGTTTTGACTTTGCCAGATATTCCAGCATATGGCCAGATTTTACAACTGCCCTATGATCTACAGTTATAGTTACTGCTGCCGTTCACCGGGGCTTCGATCGAAAGCTCGTCCTTGCGGAGTCACTCTCTCAATTAACCTTCCGGCACTGGGCAGGTTTCAGCCCGTATATATAAGCTTACGCTTTTGCACAGACCTGTGTTTTAGTTAAACAGTCGCTTGACACTCGTTAGCTGCGCCCTGAAGTTAAGCTTGCGCATACTTCAGGGAGGGAATCTTGCAAACTTACTCCCAGCTATTTTGCCGAGTTCCTTAACCATTGTTCTTCCGTCAGCCTTGGTCTACTCGACCGGTTCACCTGTGTCGGTTTGCGGTACGGACAATGAATAATCTGATTGCGATGCTTTTCTTGGGGGCTTAAGTCATTCAAGTTGCCCGACTTGCGTCGAACTCCCCATTAAGGCTCGCCGTCGCTTGAGTGGATTTACCTGCTCAAACTGACTTGCCTCTTAGACGTCAAATCATTAAGACGCTTAAATTATCAAACCTCGTCTCACCCCAATTCATAACGATTAATCATCGGTACAGGAATATTAACCTGTTATCCATCGACTACCCCCTCGATTACACTCGGGGCTCGCCTTAGGACCGACTAACCCTACGTCGACAAACGTTGCGTAGGAAACCTTGAACATTCGGCAGCTTGGATTCTCACCAAGCTCTCGCTACTTATGCCGGCATTCTCACTTCTAGGCGCTCCAACCAGCCTTACAGCTGACCTTCACTGCCCCTAGAACGCTCCCCTACCACTCTGATAAATCAGAATTCTTAGCTTCGGTAAACTGCTTGATCCTCGATGAATCTGCGGCGCCGCCTTCCGTCGACCAGTGAGCTGTTACGCTTTCTTTCAAGGATGGCTGCTTCTGAGCCGACCTCCTGGCTGTTTATGGACTGCGACTTCCTTTAAAACTAAGCAAGTTATTTTGAGACCTTAGCTGAAGATCTGGGTTGTTTCCCTCTAGCACCTGGAGCTTAGCCCCCAAGCGCTGACTCCTTTTGCATCATCACAGTATTCTGAGTTTGATTGATCCCGATAGACTTGCGTCATCGGGACCATTCAGTGCTTTACCCCTGTGACTAAAATCAAAAAGGCTATACCTAAATATATTTCGGGGAGAGCCAGCTATCTCCGGGTTCGATTGGCATATTACCGCTAACCACAAGTCATCTCACAGATTTTCAGCTCTGAAGAGTTCGGGCCTCTGCCAAGATTTCTCTTGACTTCACCCTGCTCATGGATAGATCACCCGGTTTCGGGTCCTCTGCTAGCTACTAAGGCCCTGTTAAGGCCTGTCCTCGACTTGCGTCGGGACTCGCTTTCACTGCGCCTCTTTGTTTATAAAACAATTAAGCTTGCAGCTAACAAAGACTCACCGGCTCATTCTTCAATAGGCACGACATTAGGCTCGATAAGCTTGCGCCCATCGGCCCTCTGTCTGTTTGTTAGCAATCGGTTTCAGGTTCTATTTCACTGGGTCATCGACCCTTCTTTTCGCCTTTCCCTCGCGGTACTGGTTCACTATCGGTACGTACTAGTATTTAGCCTTGGAGCGTGGTCGCCCCGGTTTCCCACAAGAGTTTGCCGTCTCTCGTGGTACTCAGGAATCTTCTAGGCCGGTTTAAAATTTCATCTACAAGACTTTCACTTTCTCTGGTCAACGATTCCGCGTTGTTTGATTATCTTAAACTGTGCCACATTGAAGTCCTCCAACCCCACCCGTCCTCCGGACGGGAAGCTCCAATTTACAAATCCCAATTTACAATAAAATCCTAATTAATTAATTTTCAAACATTGAAAATTTGGTCATTGATCATTCATTGTCCCGGCTGAAAGCCGAGGATCCTCGACTCGAAGAGTCGGGAAAATTCGAAAATTGAAAATTGAAAATTCCTGTCCGAAGGACAGATAGTTTGGGCTCTGCCGCTTTCACTCGTCGCTACTGACGGCATCTCGATTGATTTCTTTTCCTCCGGCTACTTAGATATTTCAGTTGGCCGGCTTACCTTCCTCGGCTTGCGCCGGGATCACTCCGCTTACGCGGAACAGGGTTTCCCCATTCGGACACCGCCGGATCAAAGCTTCTTGACAGCTCCCCGACGCCTTTCGTGGTCTGGCACGTCCTTCTTCGGCTAGTACATCCTAGGCATCCACCGATTGCTTTAGTTCGAATATAGACCGTTATCTTTCTTTTGGCTATAAAGATCGGTTTTCGTTCTCTTCACTTTTCAAAGAGCTAGTGGACTCAGTCGGATTCGGACCGACGGCCTTCTCGTTGCAAACGAGACGCGCTACCAACTGCGCCATGAGCCCAAAAAAAATCTCCCTTGCGGGAGCTTGATAAAAAAATCTCTGCGCCAACTAATCACCAGACGACAAAAAACGAGTTGCTGTTTTGTGTTGACTGACTGTTTAGTGTACGCATTAAGTTTTTTTTAATTTCTCCCGTAAATTTTGGACAAAATATATGATAACACTAGTTTAATTTAAGTTCAAGCGTCAATTTACTCTTGCAATAATAGTTTTTCGAAAACTATGAGAATCTTCCATCTCCTTGGCTGTTGCTAGATGATGATATTCTAAATAGTTCCCAGGCAGGAACATAATCATACGGCTGATCAAGAGCCTGCAGCAACCGAATCCAAGTACACCTGGAGTTCTTTTTCGGTGACCAAACCTTTAACTTTTTGGCCACGCTTTAAGCCGCGCAGAACAAGTAGCCGGTTTTCTTGAGGAGAGCCTCCATTGTCGTAGGAACCGTTCCTACGGTTTTCTTGACGGTGGATTTTACTTTTGTAGGTTTAGATTTTTTGACTGGTTTTTTTGTTGGTATTGCATAATTCCCCTTTCAGTGAGAATAGGGAGAGTATAGCACAAAAAAATTATTTAGAGACTAGGCTTCAGGCTCAAGAACTTTAACACTCGGATCAACAAACCAATCTTCGGCAATGCCGCAACGCAAATCTAAAACTTCCGGCATGTGCGCGGCTCTTGAAGTTAAAACTTGCAACTGTTTGTCAGGCAAAATCTTAACAAGCCCATCCCACTGATCAAGTCGAAGAGTAAATTCTTCTCCTGGTTTAGCTTCAAATAAAAAATGATAACGACTCCAAAGTGCCCTTTGTTCTGCCGCTATCTCCTGAAACAATGAGTCAAATCTGCCCCCATATGTTCCTACCTGCCCAAGAAAAAACTGTTCAGCCTGCCGGTATATTCTCGCCCACTGATCCGGCTGATTGTACATCAGATTATGCTTGACAATTACCCCCACGGACCCGGCAACACGGTAACCGCCGTCTTCCCAACTCACTAGCCGCCGGGCGTTTAATTCTTTAATGGCCTCTTTTGCTTGTTCATCACTCATCCCGGCAATGTGGGCTACCAGATTTTCATCACCGCCGTTAGTTAAGGCTAAAATTTCGGTTGTCTGCCTGGCATTATCGGACAATCCGGACAAATGGGCTTCGCCGGCAAAGGCCACTGCCTCTTGAGAGGTGGCTTTTTGGGCTAACAAAATATTGTTGACAGGCCAGCCGCCGCCCAATCTCTGAATTTCACTCGGAGGCAATTTACTAAAATTCCCTGTCTTGGCTAACTGCAAGGCTGTTTCGTCCTGACTAAACGGCCCCAACTCAAACCGTATCGCCTCAATCAAATAAGGGACTTTATTTGGATAAGGTCGTCCCTTTTCCGCAGTAATAAACATAACATTAGGAAGAGTCAACCAATTCCCCAGTAAATGAGTCTCCCATGACTCTGTTAATCCCCAATCGGCGTTAAAATCATCAACCAAAAAAACATAACGAGAATCTGGCTTGGCCTGTATAAACCGTCTGACTCTGTCCACTTTTTCGGCTAAACTTGAATTGGGCGGAAGCTCAATTTCTAAAAATTTATTGACATTTTCCAATAAATTGACTCCCTTGTCATATCCGCTTGTTACACATGGTCCGGGAATAATAATGTTTTCCGGTAAATCACCTGACGGCTTATTCCCAAAACAAAGCATGACGGGAACGACATTCTTTATTCCCGGCAGAACTGTTTCGGTTAAATGCCTTAACAAAAAAGTCATACCGCCGCCCGGATCAGCGGCAATATTTAAGGCTCTTACTCTCGGCTGTGGCTGCTTAACCCAATTAGTTATTTGCTCAATTTCTGCTTTTCGGCCGACGAAAAGATCAAGCTTATAGGCAGGTAAAATTTCTGCCCCCCCCGGCATTTTATTTTCTATACGCATATTTACCCCTATATTATGCTATAGGATACTAAATGTCAACTAGGAAAAGTTATAGGACCTTCGGGGAGAGTCCCTGAAGGTTAAAATTTACTGACACCATAAATAAACACCGGCCATTCGGCCTCTTTGTTTCTTAACCTGGTTTTGGCCCGGATTGTTGAGCCGGGATCAAAGCGGCAGGCCCGAGAACTGCTTGCTTCCGGTTTCGGGATCAGTTACTCCCTGACGGCGATCTACGCCGCCCTGCCCGACCGGAGGAATTGGTAATCGAGCGGTACCGAGACTTATGGCAGGTGGAAAAGGCTTTCCGGCTAACCCCAAATAGGCCCTGAGTTACCATATCTTTGGCAAATCCGGCTACCTGCCATTTGGGGATTGATAAAAATCTGAAAAATTTTTTATCAGTTGAGCTCGACCTCTTTTTTACCGATAATCTGTTCCAGCTGATCAATCCTTTTTTTCAGCCTGGCCAGATCCTGATCCGGTTTAACTTCAAAGCAGGTATGGCCGTCTTGGAAAAACTCCTTAATTATTTAATTACTAACAGGATACCAAATCTTCCTATGCTAGTGGTTCAGTATTTTCAGGACTGCTCGATTGAACAAAATCAAAATTAATTAAGTTCTTTAAAATTTTTGCGTTTTTCTTTTTCCGATGATAGAATTAATTTACTATGAAGAAGCCTCGATTAGAAAAAATCACCATCGAAAAAGTTATGGCTAACCCTCGGTATCGAGGCTATCATGTAATAGTGGTAGCGGGAAAGGTTTTTAAGGCCAGGACCGGCGAAGGGGCCTCTAAAATTTTAGACGAAGTGCAAAAAAAATACCCTAACGAGATTCCAGAAATAACTTATCTTCCCGACGCAGATACATTAATTTTATGGTTCTAAAATTCCCCTTTAAGAAAGAACAATCGTTTATTTTAGGAACAATTTACCGCCCGGTTGCTCGTGTTGTTTTCTGGTCAAAAAGAGAGAAAAATTGGTTAGCAGTCCGCATGATCGTTGATACTGGCGCCGATTATACTCTTCTCCCTCGCTTTATGGCTGATAGGTTAGGAGTGAATTTAGAAAAAGATTGCCAAGTCTTTCATACCTATGGAGTTGGTGGAGGAGAACGAGTTTATTTTTTACCTAAGACTAAAGTTAAATTGGGTGATTGGGAGCGAATAATTCCCGTTGGATTCTTAGAAAGAAATGAGGTTCCTCCTCTGATGGGTCGTCATCTTTTCCTGGAAACTTTTGAAACTTTGTTTTCTTCCGATCATATTGTTTCTTTTTCTCCTAAATAATTCTGTGTGTTAATAATCGACTTAAATCAATCTGTTTCTTAAGCGCCATCCCCGACAACCCTTTTTCTCCAAAACTGCCTGCACTGAGGAGCAAAGCGACGAATGTGTGCGTTTGTTTGACGAAATCCGAACCTATTTTGAACGGAACTGACGCTCCGCCCCGCCGCCGCTCGCTACCGCTCGGCTCGCAAGGTGAGCGCGGCACCCCCACTCGCCGCGCTTCCGTTATTTTTTGCGCGCGCGATTTTTGCTCGGCTCCGCCGAGCACTTATTTTTATTTTTTCTCTTATTGCGTTTGCCTGATGAGTTTAAGATCACCTGTTAAAACGGACCCAATAACTTTATTTAAATTAACTGATTTCATTGCTTCCCCTCGCAATCCCTCGTTACTTCCAAGCTCTGTTGCCATGGCTTGAGCTTCTTCTACTACATCCATTTTATAATCCATATAACCTGGCGAGGTACTTGTTCTTGCAAAAAGCAAGTCAGTCAATAATTCTCTAGCCGTTCGATCCTCAACATCAGCAAAGTGTAATCGCATTACGTTAGTTATAGACTCAGGATATGCTTTTTTGGTGATATCAGCACTTTTAAGCGCCTCCCTTAATCCTGTTATTCTTTCAGAAAACGATTCAAATTCTCGAGCAGTTTCTTGCCAAAATTGATCCCGCTGTTCTGGCGGCTGAGTTCTTAAAAGATTCGATAGCTGATCACCAAGGTAAAGCCCCCCCACCTTTTTAACCATCCCGAACATCCTTTGTGTTTCTGGATTCACTGGTTTTTCTGGCATAATTTTCACCTCCTATCTTTTGAAATTTAAAAATAATTGATTAAAACGACTAAAGTATATCAAATTTTTCTGATTTTTCATAATTTCGGATTTGAAAGCCTTTGACCTAGTTTAATTTTGTAAAGACTTTCAATAAAATCGGTTCCGGCGTATCCGGCCAAAAAAGAAACTTGCCATTCGGTATCAGCCAAAATTCCGGCAGCCGCCCCTACAATTCCAGAAATCAAAATAGTGATCAAAAAATATTTAGGCTTAAAATGATTTGCTTTTTCGATGGTTTTATTTTTAACAAAACCTACTAATCCTCTGATAATTCCGCCGCAAAATCCAGCTAAAAGGTAAATCAAATATTTTTCCATTTTTATTCACCTCCGAAATCATTATACACGAAATTCGAAAAAGCAAATCTTATAATAATCCACTTGTATTTTTATTTTGATTTTTGCTATATTTATTATGGATACAGATTTTGGGAATTGCGTTTTTTGATGGCGCAATCGGACAACAAGAAGCGATTCTTAGTTGGTTCCACCGGTTGCGCCTTTAAAGTTTTAAAAAATTAGTTCTTTAAAATTTTTGCGTTTTTCTTTTGTAATCATTTCTTATAAGAAATGATTGTCCGAGCCGACTTTTTCGGAAGCGCGGCAGGTGGCCTGCCCGCCGAAGCCTTGGCGAAGGCTGGGGGGCGCCGCGCCTCATTTTAATTTTTGAAAATCCGTCCGAATTTGTTCGTACACAGTCCACAGTTTTGGATAATTGGGATTGTTGGGGAGGGCGCTCGCATCGCCCGCCTCCGTTGCGAGCGCCTCAAAGCCAATTTTGTACTGGCAACCAAGGTGCCGATTCTAAATAAGATAAAAACAAAAACGCAAAAATTTTAATAAAAAAATATGATTAAATATATTGCTTACTGCCGAAAATCAACTGACGAAAAGGGGAAACAAGTTTTGTCCATCGAGTCGCAAATCGAGGAACTGAAAGAATTTGCAACAAGAGAAAAATTGATTGTTACAGAATATTTAACCGAATCAAGAACAGCCAAAATTCCAGGAAGAACAATCTTCAACCAAGTAATAGAAAAAATTGAAAAAGGAGAGGCTAATGGAATTTTAGCTTGGCACGCAGATAGACTTGCAAGAAATTCCATTGACGGAGGTAAAATTATCTACTTACTTGATACTGGGAAAATAGTTGACTTAAAATTTCCAACTTTCTGGTTTGACAATACCCCGCAAGGTAAATTCATGCTTTCAATTGCATTTTCCCAAAGCAAATATTATGTAGACAATCTTTCTGAAAATGTAAAACGAGGCAATCGGCAAAAACTGCGAAAAGGAATTTTACCTTTCTAGGTTTGGCTAAATGTGCCGAGTGTGGCTGTGCCATCACCGCCGAAGTTAAACATAAATGCTACCCCACTACCCGTGGAAATGTGGATTACATTTACTACCGCTGTACCAAAAAGAAAATCGATTGTTCACAAACTTATTTGCGGGAAGAACTTTTAGAGCAACAATTGCGGACAATTGTTGCTAAATCTAGCTTGCCCGCTTCTTGGGTGAAACTCTGGCTGGAAAAACTGGATAAAGAAGGAATGGAAGAAAAAGCAAATAGCGAAAACCAAGTTACAAAATTTTCTTCCGAAGTCCAAGAAATAGACAAAAAACTTGATCGGTTACTTGAAGGTTATCTCGACCAGATTGTTGATCCTCAAATATACCAGCAGAAAAAGAACGAGTTGGTAGAACTGAAAATCAAGTTGAAAGAGAAAATGACTAGTGTTTCCAAAAACGGAAGTGAATGGCTCGGACTACTCTTTACTTAATCGACGGCTTTTTTGCGTATATAAACAGGGCTTTGCAGCGCTCGCCGCGAGGGCGCCCTACGTTCCTCAGGGTAAAGGCGCGGCGAGCGCCATCCCCGACGATCCCTTTTCTTCAAAACTGCCTGCACTGAGGAGCAAAGCAACGAATGTGGTGGGCGCTCATGGACTCGAACCATGGA
>Ga0210049_1001857_pt1 | contig 19872 bp, 15 predicted proteins | sample CryGeyCG2014_300_2_FD_183964 | JGI IMG/M metagenome (GOLD analysis project Ga0210049, IMG submission 183964) | Groundwater microbial communities from aquifer - Crystal Geyser CG06_land_8/20/14_3.00 (SPAdes) (version 2) | ecosystem: Environmental > Aquatic > Deep subsurface > Groundwater | place... | reverse complement strand
CAGTGCAGACGTTGGCGCAGCGTATCAATCTGTTCGGAATCAGCAAAGAGAAGGTCGGGATAATGGCAGCCCTTCAAGAGCGGCTTCATCATTGGGCTGGCAATGATCGCCTCGAAAATCTTTTCCTTTGGTTTTTATTCGTTCAAATGATGACCCATGAGTCTCGGCTATGATTTTCCTGCGAGGCCTATGTTGTTTTGCCCTCGACGGTAACCCTTGTCCCACCTGGCCATTCAACCGTGACATCGCCCGGATCATACGGGACCTGGGGCAGGCTCCAGCGAAAGACCCATTTCGCGTCCTCGGGGCTGGCATTGACACACCCACGCGAAGACGGTTCCCCGTAGTTGTTGTGCCAGTAGGTTGAATGAATGGCAACTCCTGTATCCACAAACAAACTGACCCAGCCATCGGCGGGCAGGCTCCAGCCTGCCGAAGCGCTCCCTCCGCTCAACGGCAGGGAGATCGCCTTGCGCCAGATGGGAAATTCACCAATGGGGGTCTCCCATGCGTCGACGCGTTTGCCCCAGGCATCGTATAACGCGCCGCTGGAGATACGCGCGAAATGGACTTCCGTTTTGCCTTCAAAGCAGGAGAGTGTTTGTGCCCAGATCTTCACAACGATGCGTTTTTGCGCAGGGTCAACATTGGGACTAATGGGAGACATCTCTTCCACTGTAAGTGGGCGAAAAGCTTCCGCTTGTCCCCAAAATAAATCACCGGAGCCGTATTTTTCATTGAGCCGGTACCATATTTTTCCGTTCTCATCGGTTTTGATTTGATCTACCCAGACGATTTGGCTATAGAAGAATCGCGCCGGTAAACCGATGGACTCGCGATACTGCAACCACGGCGCACGCGCAGGCGGATTATCGAGAACCAAATCCACGTATGGCACTGTGACTTCCACCCACATCCCCTGACCAAGACTTGTTGCGGACAGGTTAGTCACAGGGACGTTAGGCTGATTCCACACAGGCTGAATATTCCCGCCCCAGGCGAATCCATGCGGTGTTTCCACCCAGCGTTGGTTCATCCGCCCGGGCATGGGACCTACCATTTCGCGAATCCAGGGGACCACACCATCTTCATACAACGCGCTGACGATCTGGCTGTTCGCGTCTGGCCGCGCAAAGACGTCCACCTTGCCAACGGTGACGCGGCCCAATTTATCAGCCTGCGGAAAATCTGGCAGGGTTAGTTTAGCCAGCGGACGAAGCGCCAATGCGCCCGCACCCAGCACAGCGAGTTTGAGAAATTCGCGGCGCGAGAGCGGGGATGATCTACTTCGGCTCAATTTCCGTTTGGGTGTGAATATGCGCGGTGTGTGATTCATCCGCATGGCCGTGATCCATTTGCCACATCATCAGCAAATGGGATAGTGGACAAAGCAGCGCCATTCCCACGAGCAATGCAGAGTTGAGTGGGAAATTGAAGAGAAAGACAGCGGCGAAGCCCGCTACCGGAAGCAGGCAACAAACCAGCATGATGAGCGTATGTTTCTTGTTCATGGTGATCTCCAATTAAGAGGTTCTCCTGAATGCTGGCAACTGGATGTACAAATTGCCGTTTTCAACTTTGGTCGTGAATTCATTCAGTGGGCGCGGCGGTGGGCCGCTGACGTTGTTGCCCAGGATGTCGAAGTGACCATCGTGGCAAGGGCTGATGTAATGCTGAACATCGGGATGCCAGTTAACGCGGCAACCAAGGTGGGTACAGATGTCAGAAAAGACTCGCACTTCCCTCTCATTTTTTCTCACAATATACAAACCGTAATTGATCGCGGTCCGCTCCCAACCGTTGACTTTGGTGCGTGTGAAATCAAAACGGGTCGGGATTCCAATTGGATATTTTTCAAGCGGGCCCAACTGGATGAGCGCCTCTTCCTTCGCCCCAGCTTGCGCCGCAGGCGAAAGCAGATACGCCATCGAAGGGATGCCCGCCAACGCCCCGATCAATCCGCCGATTCCTGCCAGTGTGGCTTTGATGAGGTCGCGGCTGACCTCCGGCAGTTATCTCGTTATTTCACACTACTCTATCGAGGGCACTCCTGCCGAAACGATCGCCCAACTGGAACGATTATCTGCCAGCGCCGGTTCGCCCTCCGTCTCCCGCACCTCGGAGGAGGTTTTGCGCTTGTTTGACGGCTATGAATTGGTCGAGCCGGGTGTTGTACGGAGCCCGCTTTGGCGTCCCGAAAGCCTGGAAGATATTCTCGTTGAGCAGCCTGAACGGTCTATGGCTTTTTGCGGGGCAGGCCGCAAGCAATAAGATGCTTTTCCCGTGATGAGAAGAAGCAAGTGAAATCGGCAGCGATTCCTCATCCCCTTCAGAACATTTACCAGCGTCGTGAGACAATCGCACGTCAGTGGTACACTGCCATCGTGCCGGTGGGCGGTCTATTCTTGACGAGAGCGGAGGCGCTTAAGAGGTTTTTGCAACTCACCGATCAAGTCATCGCCTTTTTGCTTCTCGAAACGCCGGAGGCAACCGCGGCTCGGGAAATTGGTGCAAACCTGGCAAGTTTGCATTGCATTACCCCTGTCGTAATGGAAGTTACGGGAGAACTGTGGTCCAGACAATTGGTCGAGGGCCTCTCCCCCGAAGAAGACCACTGGTCATACCCCCGCCTGGTTGCCTTGCTCAACGGTATGTCCACCGGATTCGCGGCGCGTGCGCGCGAGATTGTACTCCGCGAGCAGGAGGAAATCCGCCTGGCAATGGCCTCTGATTTGCTCCACAAGACGGAGGAGTTGAAAAAATACCAGTCACAGCTCGAAAGCATGCTCGAAGAACGGACCCAGGAACTGAGAGAGAGTGAAGAGCGATTTCGAGCGATTGCGGAAACCTCTTTGGATGGGATCTATCAGTCTACAGATGATAGGGGGACATTGGTATTTGTAAACGATGCCTTTGCGCGGATGTTGGGGTACACGAAGGAAGAGTTGTTAGGACGAACGACGCTCTCGTTGATTTCTGAAGAAGATTTGCCTAAGTTGGGCCCCATCGCCGAGAATGTGAGGATCAATAAACCTGCCAGCGGCGAATTCCGCCTTAAGCATAAAGACGGACATCTCATAGATATTCAATTCAGCGTCGTACCAACAACGCTAAAAGGTCAGATCGTCCGTTCGGGCATTTTGCAGGACATCTCCGAGCGCAAACGGGCAGAGGCAGCGTTGCGCGAAAGTGAGCAACGTTACCGGACTTTGGCCGAAGCTGCGCAAGACTTAATCTTCATTGTTGGCCGCGAGAATCGAATAGAGTATGTTAATTCTTTCGCGGCCAAGAGGATCGGGGTACAGCCTGCCGAGATAATTGGACAGCCACGGGAGCGGTTCTTTTCCACGGCGGACAATCGCCGGATGAGGAACAGTTTGGAGCAGGTTCTGAAAAAAGGGGAAGCGAAGTACAGCGAGAATAAAGTCCTCTTTCCTGAAGGTCCGAGATGGTTGAGCACCTGGCTTGTTCCACTCCGCGATAGCGCGAATGAAGTGACTTCTGTTCTAGAGGTCTCGCGCGATATCTCGGAGCGCAAACTGGCGGAGGAAGCGCTCCAACGCGCCAAAGACGATTTGGAGAAACATGTGGCCGAAAGGACAGCGCGTCTAACCGCTAGCCAGGAACAATTGCGCAAACTGACTCAGCAACTTGTAACTGCCCAGGAAGAGGAACGGCGCCGGGTCTCCCGTGAACTGCACGATGAGGCCGGTCAGGCGTTAATCACGTTGAAATACAGCCTCGACTCGATCCTTGACGAATTGCCTGAACAGAACACGCAGATCCGTCAGCGTTTGTTGGATGCCATTGCCCTTATTGATCAAACCAATGACCACATTCGCAATTTGTCCCACAGTCTACGTCCACCAGTGCTTGATATTGCCGGCATCAATCTTAGCCTGAAAGAATTCTGCCGTGAATTTGCCGAGCGGACCAAACTGCCGGTCCATTATCGCGGCGAGGAGGTACCGGATCTGCCGGACGCGGTCGGAATCAGTCTGTATCGCTTCGTTCAGGAAGCATTCACGAACATCCTCAAACACGCCCAGGCTAGTCAGGTGCGGGTTGGGCTGCGTTACAGAAAAGGTGAAATCGTTTTATCGGTGGATGATAATGGTTGCCGATTGCGCAACCATAATGGCAACGGGATGAGCCATCATGTTCCGACCTCTCACCAAATGGGAATTGGCTTGTTAGGGATCGAGGAACGTTTGAACCTACTGGGCGGGCATATGGAAATCCATTCGAAACCCGGCCAAGGTTCGCGCATAACCGCCTACATACCTTGGCATGAAAAGTGAACAGCGAGAGGTGTAATAGACATTTGTATCATCGCGGCAAGTGAAAGAGAAGAATGCCATATAATCTATTTCTTGAAGAGGACGATCAGGCAAGTGTAAGAGAAGTGGAAGTGATATGTCTTCTCGCGTCCGCATAGCGATTCTGGAAGACCACCAGAGCATCATTGACGGTTATCTCTATCGCCTGTCTGCGCTGCCCGAGATCGAGGTGGCAGCGACCGGGGCTTTCTGGGAGGAATTTGAGCCGCTGCTGGCTCGCAACCCGGCCGATGTGCTGATCCTGGATCTCAACGTGCCGACTTCGCCGGAGAACCGCGCCCCCTTCCCCGTTTTTCATATCGTCCCCCAACTTTTGCAGACTTACCCCCATCTAAATATCCTGGTCATCTCCATGTACAACCAACCCTCCTTGATCGAAGCCCTGGTTGAGGCCGGTATCAGCGGTTACATCTTCAAGGACGACCAGGCCTCGATACAACAATTGGCAAAGATCGTGGTCATGGTTGCATGTGGGGGGGTCTACTTCAGCCAGGGCGCTTATCGCGATCTGCGGCACAGTCCCACCGGGCATGATTTAACCCCTCGCCAGTTAGAGGCTTTATCGTTATGCGCAGCCTACCCGAATAGTACGACCGTTTCCATCGCTGAACAGCTCGGCATTTCCGGTTCTACGGTACGGAATCTACTCTCCAGCGCGTACCTGCGCCTGGGCGTGCGGACACGTGCCGCAGCCATTGCGAAAGCGTACCAAATGGGTTTAATCCCCAGTAGGCTTGATTCTCTGTCAGACCCCGGTCAGGATTTCAACGCACCTCGCAAGATTCGCTAGCGGCGTAAATCGTAAGACGCCGACAGGAGAAACGGCGGACATTCATGTCATAAACTGTTACAAATGTCTATCCATGTGAGAAGCTTGCCTATTTACTTTCTGGGGGTCCTGGTTATAGTAATTAAAGAACGAATAAGTTTATTCCCAGATCAAAGTTTGCATTTAAAAAAACCGGATGGCGCGGGGACAGGGGCGCGATGGAGAGGGGACCATCGTGCCCCGAGCCCGCGCCGCTGCGCGTAATAAGGATGGCCTCGGTATGGACAAACACCAGAACCTCAAACCTTGTCCTTTTTGTGGTGACGATCAGCCCGTTCTGTTGTATTCGGCTGTCCGCTGCCGGATTTGCGGCGCGGTTGGTCCATATAGCGGTTCTGACGAACAGGCCATCAAAAAGTGGAATGCAAGACCGATGCTGCTATCTCAATCGCAGGATACAAGCGATCATGATGAAGTAAAGCGCCTTGTTCGTGATTAGTCGGGGGGCTTATTTACCCTTTGGGTAAAAAAGGTCTTAAGTTCGCCCTCTACTTTTTGTCCAACGCAGCCAGAATGCCAGCGAGATGTGCGCCATCCAAACTCAGCAGCACCAGATCGGCCTTGCCGACGCGTTCCAGCGGGCCAAGGCCAATGGAACGAAACCCTCCGGCGATGGCGGCTTCGACCCCCGCCGCAGCGTCCTCGACGACCACGCAGACCTCGGGCGGCAGACCGAGCTGCGCCGCGGCGTGCAGGAACAGGTCGGGGGCGGGTTTCTGCCGCTCGACGCTGTGGCCGTCGGAGATGGCGTCGAGCAGCGAGCGGATACCCAACCGGTCAATCACCTCAGTGGTGTTCATGCTCGCCGAGCCAATGGCGGCCTTCAGCCCAGCGGCACGGATCTCCTCCAGCAGTTCCTTCGCACCGGGCATCAGGTCGCGCGAGGTGCTCTCCTTGATGAATTCCAGGTAATAGCGATTCTTATGCTCCGTCATCTCTTGGATTTTTTCTTCCGGGTATGGGCGGCCTTTCAGGATGATCAGCAGCGACTCGCGGCGCGGGATGCCGCGCAGGGCCTCGTTATCCTGGCGGGCGAAAGGGATGCCCTCCTCATCTGCCAGACGCTTCCAGGCGCGGTAGTGGTATTCGGCAGTGTCGGTGAGCACGCCGTCGAGATCGAAGATAAAGGCACAAATGGTCATAATTATCTACCCCGTGAAACGTAAAACGTGAAGCGTAATGTGCCCCTTACGTTTTACGCATCACGTTTTACATCAACCTCCTGTAACCTACCCCTATAATAGAATCTGAACGCCACCCGCTTCCAGCCTTTCGGCAGGCGCGGGTTCACCGTCCAACCGTCGGGCGTGAGGCGCAGCCCGGCGAAGCCGAACACCACCGCCTGCCACATCCCGCCCGCCGAGGCGGCATGGATGCCGTCGCCGGCGTTGCCGCGCACATCGCGCAGGTCGGCGCGGGCAGCGCGGATGAAGTGCTCGTAAGCATCGTCGGGCTGGCCCACCTGGCAGGCCATGATGGCCTGGATGGACGGGCCGAGCGACGAGCCATAGGTGTGGTCGGTGCGGGGGGTGTAGTAATCGTAGTTGACGCGCACCATCTCGTCGGAGTAGTGTGGGCGCAGCAGGTAGAACAGGATGAGAACGTCGGGCTGTTTGAGTACTTGGGTTTCGTTGCAGCCCTGGATGCCGAAGATGACCTGCGCTGAACGGTCGCGCGGCTCCAGCGCTGCCAGGTCAACATACTTGCGTTGGAAGTAGCCCTCGAATTGCTCGATCAGGTCGTTTTCCCCCACGGGGAGATAAACTTTCTCGATCACCTCCCGCCAGCGGCCCAGCCGTTCCGCCGTCAGGTCGAGACGGTCTACCAATTCGGCGGCTTTCGCCGCGGCGTGGGTCTTCAGCCAGTCCAGCACGTCCAGGGCGGTCTGCAAATTCCACTGAGCCATGCGGTTGGTGAAGAAGTCGTTATCCACGTGCTCGTGATACTCGTCGGGGCCAATTACGTCGTTATATTCGTAGCGGCCCGCCTCGGCGTTCCATTCGGCGCGCGAGGCCCAGAATTTGGCGGTGTCCAGGATCAGCTCGGCGCCCTTTTCGACGAACCAAGCATCGTCGCCGGTGGCCTGCCAGTATTGGTGGGCAGCGTAGGCAATGTCGGCGGAGATGTGGATTTCGATGTCACCGGTCCAGATGCGCACCATTTTGGCCGGGTCGGCGAAGTGCGGCACCCAGCGCGGGGTGACTTCTTCTCCGGTGTCGGCGCTTTCCCACGGGAACATGGCCCCCTCCCAGCCGTTGAAACGGGCTTTCATGCGGGCGGCGGGCAGCCGCTGGTAGCGGTAGTTCAGCAGGTTTTTAGCGATGTGAGGCGCGGTGTAGGTGAACAGCGGGAGCATGAAAATTTCGGTGTCCCAGAACGAGTGGCCGCGGTAGCCAAAGCCGGAGAGGGTCTTGGCGCCGATGTTGACCCCGCCCCTGGCGGCGTCGTCATGGCGAGGAGCGGCGATGAGCATCTGGAACAGGTTGAAGCGCATGGCGATCTGTGCCTCGTCGTCGCCCTCGATGACCACATCGGTGCGCGCCCATTCCTGCGCCCAGGCGGCAGCGTTGGCGTCGAAGGCGGCCGGCCAATCCACGATGGCGTTGACGTGCTGCAAGGCCGTTGCGATGGGGGCGGCGGTATCGCGCGAGGTGGCGACCGCCACAAACTTGTCTACGATGATGGTTTTGTCGGGTTGCGCGGCCATCTTCAGCGAGAGAGTCGGGGCGTTCTCCACGTCGCAGAAGGTGGAGTCCAAGCAATCGCCTGCGACGGCCACCAGCCGCATGGCGGAGATGAAATCAATATTGGAGGTGCGGGTACGGTTGCGGAGAAAGATGGGCACCTCACCCCCCGCCCCTCTCACTTCGGCTGCTCCTTCGCTGCGCTCAAGACTTCGGCTCGGCGCAGGCCCAGGGGGAGAGGGGAGTCTGCCTTGGGAGATCCAGCGCCAGTGTGCGATGCCTTCGTTGTCGGTGTTGCCGTTGATGGTGGCGCGCAACTCGACGGTGCCCTCGAAATCGGGGGTAACATGGCAGCGGATAAGCAGGATATGCTCATCCGCCAGGGAGGCGAAGCGCTCGAACTTGATCGTGGCGGCGCGCCCGGCGGGAGAAATCCACTTCACGGTGCGGGTCAGCACGCCGGTGCGCAGGTCGAGCGACCGTTCGAAGCTCTCCACCGTGCCGCTATCGAGCGAGAAACGCTCGTCGTCGAGCGAGACCGTGAATGGCAGCCAGTCGGGGGCGTTAGCCAGCTCGGTGAAGACGATGGGCGCCGCGTCGAACACGCCGTGAACGAACGCCGCCCGCCGGTCATTGGGGTAGCCCTCTTCGAACGCGCCGCGCGTCGAGGAGTAGCCATTACCGATAGCGAAAATGGTCTCGTGGTGATGCTGGGTATTGGGGTCGAACGAGGTTTCGGTGAGAATCCAGTTATCAGTCATCAATTGGCAGTCGGCAGTAGTCAGTCATCAGTTATCAGTGATTGATCACCGATTTGATAACTGATGCCTGATATTTTACACGTCCTTGAGGCCTGTCGTCGCAATCCCTTGCACAAAGTAGCGCTGGAAAAGGAAGAACAGGATCAGGATGGGGATAGTGTTGAACAGCGAGCCGGCCAGCACGATGGAGTACAGCGTGTAATACTCACCTCGGAACCATTGCAGGCCAATGGGCAGGGTGAAGTGTTCAGGAGTGCGCAGGATGACCAGCGGCCACATGAAGGCATTCCACTCGCCCTGGAAGGTAAGCAGCGCTAGGGTGAGGAGCTGGGTCTGGCTGATGGGCAGGACGATGCGGAAGAAAATCCCCCAACGCCCCAGGCCGTCGAGCATGGCAGCTTCTTCCAATTCCTTGGGGAGACTCTTGTAAAACTGGGTCATCATGAACACCCCAAAAGCGGCCACAATCCCGGGCAAAATCACCCCTGCCAGGCTGTCCACCAGCCCAAAGCCGGTGGGAATGGCTGCTTTCGAATCGGTGAACAGGCTGCCGAGAAGGGGGATTTCGCTGAGCTTGAGGCCACCGCGCAGGATACCCGGCCCGATCACCAGGAAGCTGGGGATCAGCGTCACCTGCCCGGGGATCATCATCGAGACCAGCATGGCGTTGAACAGCAGCCGCTTAAATGGGAATTCCATGCGGGCGAAGGCGTAACCACCCATGGCGCAGAAAAGTACCCGCGAAATGGTCACGGTAAAGGATACGATAATACTGTTGAGTAGCCAACGCGGAAAGAGGTTGAAAGACTGGATGACAGTCTTGTAGTTGTCCAGTGTGAATGGGATGGGGAACGCAAGCGGTGGGGTATACGCATCCGCCACCGGTTTCAACGAGAAGACCAGCGTGAAGTACAGCGGGGCGATAGCGAGAATAGCCCAGGCAATCAGGATGGTATAGAAAATGGGCTTGTTCAGGCGTTCCCAGACCATGATCAGGCGGTCGGATAGGCGAACAGATGTAGTCGGTGCAGTTATGGTGCTCATGAGTACCTCTGTTTACCCGGTCGAACTGCCGCCGCCTTCGATGACGCGGCGTTGCAGGAAGGTAACCGCCATGATAATCAGGGTCAGGATGATGGCAGCCACAGCCGCCTGGCCCATCTTGACCGTGGTGTCGCGAAACGCCCATTTGTAGATGACGTAGGCGACGGTGGTGGTCGAGTCGAGCGGGCCGCCGGAGGTCATGACGTAAATCTGGTCGAACACCTGAAAGCAGCCGATGATCCCGACGGTGACGACGAAGAAGACCACTGGCCGCAGCATGGGGATGCTGATGTATAGGAATTGTTGGAATTTGTTGGCCCCGTCGATGGATGACGCCTCGTACAATACCGTTGGGATATCCTGCAAACCCGCCAGGAAGATGAGCATCAACGTTCCGGTGGTCGTGAAGATGTTGACGATCATAATCGTGGGGAAGGCAGTCCGCACGTCATTCAGCCAGTTGATGTTAAGGCCCAGAATCTGGTTAATCACACCCTGAGGGCTGAACAGCCAGACGAAGATCAGCGAGATCACCACCGAGGAGGTGACCGAGGGCAGGTAGTAGACCGTGCGGAAGAAGCGGCGGAAGCGCAGTTTCTGATCCATGGCAAAAGCCAGAACCAGGCTCAGCACGGTCTGAACGGGCACGACAACGAGCACGTATTTGAACGTGTTGGGCAGAGCTTTCTTGACGAATAGCTCGTCTTCCAGAACGCGCCGCCAGCCCTCCAGACCCCACCACAGCGGGGCTTTGAGCAGGTTGTACTTGGTGAAGGAGAGATAAATGGCGTACCCGATGGCAAAAACGGTAAAAGTCAGAAAGATAAACAAATAAGGTAACAGAAATGTGTAAGCGGTCAGCGCCTCAGAGCGCTTTTTGACCTTGTACGACTTTTGGAGAGCCTGGGCAGCCATAGGTTTTTCTCTTTTTGAAATACGCTCTCTGGCAGGTCTACGACCCGCCAGAGAGCGGGGGAAGTTATAAGGTGAAATTGGGGAAAGGGGCAGGTCGTTTCCCTCCGGCCCGTCCCTGTCTTGCTGTCAAAAAATCACTTGGCTTCAGCAATCTTCTGACGGATGGCCTCGGCGGCCTGCTTGAGAGCATCGGAAACAGGCTGATTCTCGAGATAGACGCGCTCGAGCGCCTTCCCCATCTGGTCGTTCACGTCCGAGCCAACCACGCCCCATACGAACGGGTAAGCATTCTCGAAAGCGCCCTGGAAGATTGCCGCGGATGCGGGGTTGTTCTTCAGGTAATCGCTGTTCTGCAGTGATACACGGGTGGGCAGAGCGAAACCGCTTGCTAAAACGGTGTTCTGGCTCTCTTCATTGGTCAGGAACTCGATCACCTTCCAGGCCGCCTCGGGGTTTTTGCAGTTCTTGGAAATGCTCCATGAGACGGTGAAGATCAGGTTACCCTCACCCTTCGGGCCAGCCGGCGGGACGACCACGCCGTATTTGGTGTTGGGGAAACTGCTGGTCAGGTATGGGATCAACCAGCCACCTTCGTACACCATGGCAAACTGACCCTTGCCGAACACCGTACCCTGCCAGCCTTCGCCGACATCCGCCGGGGTAGCACCGATCTTGTTGGCGCGGAAGTCGGTGTAGAACTGCGCGGCTTCAATGGTCGGGGGCGAGTCCAGCAGCGTGTCGCTGAAGTCGGCGTTCATGATGCCGCCGCCATTCTGGAAGGCAAAGATGGGGAAGCGGCCCGCATCGGCCGGGACGCCCAAGCCATAGATGGGCTTGTCGGGGTTGGTGAGGTCGGTCAGCTTCTCGGCCGCGGCCGTCAGGTCATCCCAGGTCCAATCGGCGGTGGGATATGCCAGGCCGGCCTTGTCAAACATCTCGGTGTTGTAGAACAGACCCAGGGTGTTGAAGTCTTTCGGAATGCCATAGACTTTACCCTCGTAGGTGAAGGCGTTCATCAACGTGGGGATAAAGTCTTCTGGCTTCGTGCCAGTGGCGGCCATCAGGTCATCCAGGGGCAACAGCACATCGTCCTGGGCGAAGGCCGGGAATTGGAAGATGTCCATGTAGTAAACATCCGGCTCGGTGGCCGAGGCGACCATGGTTTTCAGCGAGGCCCAGTAGTCACCCGTGATCGGCTCGTATTTCACGACGATGTCAGGATTGGCGACCGAGAATTTGTAGAGCAGCGACTCGAGCAGGGCGGTCTCCGCGGGGCTGGAAGCCCATCCCGATAGGCGAATCTCGGTGCGTTCAATGGGAACCTGCTGGGTCACCACGACCTCCCGAGTCTGCACGATGGTCTGAGGTGTAGCAGGTACTCCGGTAGCAGGTGCTCCACAGGATACCAGCAGGAGGCTTGCCAGCACCAGAATAGAAAGGGTAGTCAAATTCTTTTTCATTTTTCATTCTCCTCATGAATTAGTAGAACTTGTTATTCGATGGATCGGTTTTATTATTTGAACATCAACATGCCTTCTTACAATCTTCCACCTCCTTTCGCAAACAGTTAGTCGAACTTTTTGGCTAAGCGCTTGCTACAGCATTGCTGGATTGGCGAATAACCAACTGTGGTGCTAGTAATACGTGTGGATCCGTTGGTTGCGTATTGTCGAGAATTTCCAAGAGAATTGAGATCACCCGCTGCCCGATATCCCAAATCGGCTGCCGGAGGGAGGTCAGGGCGGGGGTCAGGTATTGCACCATAGGAATGTCATCGAAACCGGTGATGGCGACGTCCACCCCCACCTGCAAGCCCCTTTCCTGGGCGGCGCGCAGGGCGCCAATAGCCATGTAATCGTTGAAGGCGACGATAGCAGTGGGACGCTGTCCGGCAGGCTGATCCAATATAGCGGCTGCCGCCTCCAGCCCAAATTTGAAATTCCCCTCACCGCGCTGAATCCACCCGGGTAGGGGCGTGATCCCGGCAGACTGCATGGCTCCCAGGTAACCTTCCATGCGATTCCGTCCGACGCGTGACGCTTCCGGCCAGGCCAGGGCGGCGATCCGGCGGTGTCCCAGACCGAGCAGGTGCTCGGTGACCCGGCGCATCCCATCAGCGCCGTCCACGTCCACGTAGGGGAACTCCCATTCCGGATTGGAGCGGCCAAATGCCACGAAGGGAAAGCCCCGTTCTTGCAGGAAGGTGATACGCGGGTCGTTGTCTTCCACGCTGGAGATGACAAAGGCGTCGACGCGCTGGGTATCGATCAGGTCGCGGTAAGCCGGGATGGTCTCCTGCCCGAAGTAGTGGGGGAAGCACAGCACGTGGTAACCGGAGCTTTCCGCCGCCTGGGACATGCTTTGGAGGAACTGGTCGAGGATGGTATTGACCTGGTCAGAGGGAGTGGGGGCCCACGTGTAGCCGATCAGCCGGGCGCGCTGTGTGCGCAGGTTGCGGGCGACCTGGTTGGGGCGGTAGCCGAGGATACGGACGGCTTCCATGATGCGTTCCTCGGTTTCTTTGGAGACCTGCACCTGTTTGTTGAGAACTTTGGAGACGGTCTGGTAACTCACCCCCGCCTGGGCCGCTACATGCTTCAAGGTGATGCGCTGCGCCATCAATCTCTCTCCTGGGCAATATGCGAACGTTCGGGCGAACGTTCGCATTAATGATATAACAATTTAGCCTCGTTGTCAAGTATGAGTTTTGAACTTTTTCAATAATGGAGAGAAAGATTGGAGTTAGAAACGGCTAACCCAGCCTGTAAACCTCTATGCCTCTTTCCTCTTAGGCGTTACGGGATTTTCCAACTTCAGCCATGCATATTCAAAAGGTTTGAATTCAACTAGTGGGTCGTTTGGCATGAAAACAGTCATTGTTTACACTTGAATTATGGCGATGAGCACGCCAAACGACCCACTAGGTATGGCTGGTTCACCACGGCAGGAAATCGGCGGGTAGCAAGTAGATTGTTGACAACCGACCCCTGCCAGCAGTTCAGGTCAAGCGCAATGGCTTGTGGCAAAGCCGACAGATTGTGCAAAGCCAGGATCGTCTCTCCGCCGGAGGTGCGCACCAGGGCCAGCACGGCCAGATTCACGACCGGTAGAAATTCGCAGCCGCCACGTCCCAAAGCGTGCTGCCTCTTGCGGACGGCGATCATCCGCCGCAAGGTGTGCCAGAACGAACCCTGGTCGGCGCGCTGGGAGGCCACATTGACATTACGGTAACCAAAGCGCTCATCGTCAATCAGCGGGGCGTAGAGACGTTTCGGTGGAATGTCTCCACATGAGAACCCGCTGTTCGGCCGCGTATCCCACTGCATCGGTGTGCGCACCCCATCACGGTCGTCCAGCCAGATGTTATCCCCCATCCCAATTTCATCGCCGTAATACAGGATGGGCGACCCCGGCAGGGTGAAGAGGATCGAGTACAGCAGCTCGATCCTCCGCCGGTCACCGTCGAATAGTGCAGCCAATCGGCGGCGAACGCCCTGGTTGAGGCGCATACGCGGCAGGGGGGCGAAAGTCTGCCACATGTACTCGCGCTCCTCGGGCGTGACCATTTCCAGGGTGAGTTCGTCGTGGTTACGCAGGAAAGTGCACCACTGGCAGTCGTCGGGGATGGCCGGCGTTTGCTCCAATACCCACTTGATCGGCGTAAGATCGGCGCGTTGCATTGACATGTAGATGCGCGGCATCAGCGGGAAGTGAAAGGCCATGTGGAATTCGTCCCCAGCGCCAAAGTAGGCGCGCACGTCTTCGGGCCACTGGTTGGCCTCACAGAGCAGGATACGCCCCGGATAATTTTCGTCCATGAAGCGGCGCAGTTCTTTGAGATAGGCGTGGGTTTCGGGAAGGTTTTCGCAATTTGTGCCCTCGCGCTCGAAGAGATAAGGCACGGCGTCGGCGCGAAAACCGTCAACGCCCAGGTCAAGCCAAAAGCGCACGATGTTGAATAGCTCGGCGCGCACGGCCGGATTGTCGTAGTTCAGGTCGGGCTGGCAGGCGTAAAAACGATGCCAGTAGTATTGGCCGGCGAGCGAGTCCCAGGTCCAGTTGGATTTTTCGGTGTCGAGGAAGATGATGCGGGCGTCGCGGTATTTCTGGTCGGTGTCGCTCCAGACGTAGAAATCACGATAGGGGGAATTGCGGTCGGCTCTCGCCGCCTGGAACCAGGGATGCTGATCGGAGGTGTGATTCAGCACCAGGTCCATGATGATGCGGGTGTTCCGGGCATGGGCGGATTCGAGCAGGACTTTAAAATCGTCGAGCGTGCCGTAATCTGGATGGATGTCGTAATAGTCGGCGATGTCGTAACCGTCGTCCTTGAGCGGGGAGGGGTAAATCGGCAGTAGCCATAGACAGTCCACCCCCAGTTCTTGGAGGTAATCCAGTTTTTGCGTCAGGCCCCTTAAGTCGCCATGGCCGTCCCCATTGCTATCGTAAAAGGCACGTACATAAACCTCGTAGAAAACGGCATTTTTGTACCAGAGTGAATCATTCATCAGATTGTCTTATTTGTGTCCCTATCCCTTTACCGATCCGGCCAACAGGCCGCGCACGAAGTAGCGCTGCAAGGCAAAGAACACGATCATCGGCAGGGCCATCGAGATGAAAGCCGCTGCGGTCAGCAGGTGCCAGCCGCTGCCCAGCGAGGTGACCATGTTGCCGATTTGATAGGTGAGCACTGGATGCTGCCCGCCGAGGAAGACCAACGCCACAAGCAGGTCGTTCCAGATCCACAGAAATTGAAAGATACCCAGGGAGGCGATGGCGGGAACCGAAAGAGGAATGGCCAGCTTGGAGAAGGCTGTCCAGTGGGAGGCTCCATCGAGATAGGCGGACTCGAACACTTCATGCGGCAGGCTGCCGATGAAATTGCGCATTAAATAAATCGCATAGGGCAGGCCGAAACCCGTGTGGAAGAGCCAGACTCCCCAGAAGGTGCCGTTCAGTCCCAACTGCGCGTACAAGCGGGAGATCGGGATGAGGGTCATTTGGAGCGGCACCACCTGCAACCCGACCAGCAGGGCGAACATCCACTGCCGCCCCGGAAAGTGCATCCACGAGAAAGCGTAGGCGGCGAAGGCAGCGAAGAGGATCGGTAAGATGGTAGAAGGAATCGCAACGATCAGGCTGTTTAAAAAGGCGCGCCCCATACCGCGCGGGTTGCCCAGATCGCGCCAATCACAGAACAGGTCGAGAGCTTGCTGCCCGCTAGCGCAATCGGATTCGTAGGTGACTTTGCCTCGATAACCCACCATGGCGTCAATGTAGTTATCCAATGTGAAGCGCGGCCGGGCATCGATGCCTGAAATGCGCCGCAGGTAGGCCGCAATGGTCGCGGCGGTATATTCGTCGGGTACAGAGAGCATACCCATGTGGGGCTGACCGTTGATCTCGCGTTTGAGCGAGGGAAGCAGGGCAAACGAGCGGCGGTAATTCTGCACCAGGTCGGCGTTGGTTAGATCAGCCGCAGCGATAGCCCGCCCGTCGTTGCCGTGACACGCCCCGCAGTAAGTCTTGTACTCTTTCTCCCCTTTGGGGGCCGAAAGCACCGTCCACCAGCCGGTCTCGTTCACATCCTGAAACGGGCGGAATGAGGTGACCAGCAGGCCGACAGCCGGCAGCAACCACAATAGCCCGATGCCGATCAATATGACGTGGGTGGGGAGTCCCTGGAGCCAGCGCTTGAAACGTGCGGTGTTCATCGGGTCGCCTCCTGCTCCTGGAAGCGGCGGATGTTGAAGATCATGGCCGGAATAATGACTGCAATAAGTACAATCGCAATCGCCGCCGCCCGTCCGGCTTTGAAGCTGGTGTACATTTCGATGTACATGCGGTTGGCGATCACTTCTGTGCCGTAGTTGCCGCCGGTCATCACGTAGACGATATCGAAGATTTTTAATACGTTGATGATCATCGTTGTAATGACGACGGTGATGGTAGGTAAAATCTGGGGCACCATAATATTCCAAAATACCGCCCACTCGCTGGCTCCGTCCACGCGTGCGGCTTCGAGGATTTCTTCCGACACCCCCTTGAGCGCCGCAGCCAGGATGGTCATACAGAATCCGGTCCACATCCATACGCCGACAACGATCAGGGCTACCGTGTTCACCTGCGGTACGGTCAACCAGGAGACCGGTTTTCCACCCAGAGCAGTCACCAGCGCATTGAGCAGGCCAATCTGCACCTGCCCGGAGCCGAAGTCATAGACGAACTTCCAGATGACGCCCGCCCCGACAAAGGAGATTGCCATCGGAAGGAAAATGATCGCCTTGGCAATGGATTCGTAGCGGACGCGATCCGCCAGGACGGCAATCAACAAGCCGAGCAAGACCGTGCCGCTGACCATAATCAGTATCCACTTCAGGTTGTTGAGGAATGCCGTCCGCATGATCTCGGAGGTCAGGGCATAGCGATAGTTCTCGAAGATGCTCCAGCATGGCGCGCCGGCCAGGCAGTTGTCGCCAGCCCAACCCGTGTTGGCGTTATTGCGGAAGCTCAGGTAAAAAGTATTCAGCCCAGGATAGACGATGAAAGTGGCCATCACTAGCAGGGCAGGCATGAGGTAAAGCCAGGGTGTCAGGCGACCCTGGCGCATGATTCCGGGGATCTGTTGCTTTTTTGCGCTCATACCTCGGATCTCCATCTGGACCTTCCGGCAGGATACCGTTTAACTGGCATGATCCTGCCGGAAGGTGTCTTGACCAGATATGGGAACCGAGCGCCTAAATAACGGGCGCCCGGCTCCTATAACACTACTTCAATGCTTCAGCCTGCACTTGGGCAGCCGCGGCGAGAGCGGCGTCAAGATCGCCGCCGTTGACGAAGGTAACGATGGCGGTCCACTCGGCCTTACCGAAGCCGCCGGGGATGGTATCGCCGATGTCAGGTGTGAAGCCCTGTGTGTTGGCGAGGGCTTCGCCCTTCTTGATCAGCGCCGGGTCAACGTAGTTGCCGGCCGCGCCCTTGTTGGGCGAGAGATCGAAACTGGCCTTGGCCCAATTGGCGCCACCTTCAGTTGAAGACAGGTAAGCCACCAGCGCATGTACCGCGGGGGTGTCGTTGAAGGCCATCATCCAGTCCGCGCCGCCCTGCAAACCCTGGGCGCCGGGCACCGGGAAGAAGTCATAGTCTGTGCCGTACACCAGGTCGGTGTACTTCTTGGCGACTTCGCCGCCCGCGAAACCAGACTGCTTGACCATCATGGCTTCCGGCGGGTCGGAGAAGACTTTGTAGATAGCATCCAGGAATCCGGTCGAAAGCGTGCCTTGCGCACCGCTCACCGTATACTTCGGATCCATCGCCCACTTGCCGTAGGTCTCGTAGGCTTGCTTCACTCCTGCATCATTGTAGGCCACTTTGCCAGAGATGATGTCCAGCACGTACTGCGGCCCTTGCTGCACCAGCAGAATGTCTTGAATGAAGTCCGAGCCGGTCCAGCCGGTGGCATCTCCAGACTCCATGCCCATGCTCCAAGGCACGTCGCCGTTAGCTACCATCTGCTCCACCAGGACATCCAGCTCAGCCCAAGTTGTAGGTACTGTGTAACCCTTGGCCGTGAATACTGCCGGGCTGTACCAGATGATGGTTTTGATGTCGGCTTTGACCGGCAGGCCCAGCCACTTGCCGTTGACCGTGCCGGGATCCTTGAAGAAAGCGGCGTAGTTCCCGCCAGATGCGCCCAGGCTGTCCATTGTCTTGAGTTTGGCTTCGTACTGAACCAGTTGGGACACATTCCAGAAGGCGATGTCGGGCGGGGTGCCAGCCTGCACTTTGGTATCCAGCAGCGCCTGGTCGCGGGTCGATTCGGGCTTGATCACGATGCCGCAGGCGTCCACGAATGGCTTGAGGATCTCATTCAGCCGGGCTTCTTCAGCGCCAGACCACTGATACAACATCGTGATCTCGTCGCCGGACTTCGCGCCTTTGCAATCTATCCCACCTGTAGAGGGTGCGCCGCTGAGAGCTTCAGCCTGTGTCTGGGCGGCCGCGGCAAGAGACGCGTCGAGGTCGCCGCCGTTGACGAAGGTAACGATGGCAGTCCACTCGGCCTTGCCGAAACCGCCGGGGATGGTGTCGCCGATGTCAGGTGTGAAGCCCTGTGTGTTGGCGAGGGCTTCGCCCTTCTTGATCAGCGCCGGGTCAACGTAGTTGCCGGCCGCGCCCTTGTTGGGCGAGAGATCGAAACTGGCCTTGGCCCAATTGGCGCCACCTTCAGTTGAAGACAGGTAAGCCACCAGCGCATGTACCGCGGGGGTGTCGTTGAAGGCCATCATCCAGTCCGCGCCGCCCTGCAAACCCTGGGCGCCGGGCACCGGGAAGAAGTCATAGTCTGTGCCGTACACCAGGTCGGTGTACTTCTTGGCGACTTCGCCGCCCGCGAAACCAGACTGCTTGACCATCATGGCTTCCGGCGGGTCGGAGAAGACTTTGTAGATAGCATCCAGGAATCCGGTCGAAAGCGTCCCTTGCGCGCCGCTCACGGTGTATTTGGGATCCATCGCCCACTTGCCATAAACGCCGTAGGCTTGCTTTACACCAGCATCGTTGTAGGCCACTTTGCCAGAGATGATGTCCAGCACGTACTGCGGCCCTTGCTGAACCAGCAGAATGTCTTGAATGAAGTCCGAGCCGGTCCAGCCAGTGGCATCCCCCGACTCCATGCCCATGCTCCAAGGCACGTCGCCGTTGGCAACCATCTGCTCCACCAGGGCGTTGAGTTCATCCCAGGTCGTGGGCACTTCGTAACCCTTGGCCGCGAACACCGCCGGGCTGTACCAGATGATGGTTTTGATGTCGGCTTTGACCGGTAGACCCAGCCACTTGCCGTTGATCGTACCGGGATCCTTGAAGAAACTGGCGTAGTTCTCGGCATGTGCATCGAGGCTATCCATCGTCTTGAGCTTGGCTTCGTACTGAACCAGTTGGGACACATTCCAGAAGGCGATGTCGGGCGGGGTGCCAGCCTGCACTTTGGTATCCAGCAGCGCCTGGTCGCGGGTCGATTCGGGCTTGATCACGATGCCGCAGGCGTCCACGAATGGCTTGAGGATCTCATTCAGCCGGGCTTCTTCAGCGCCAGACCACTGATATAGCATCGAGATCTCATCGCCGGCCTTGGCGCCTTTGCAATCTATCCCACCTGTCGTCACTGGCGGTTGTGGGGTTGGGGTAGGGGTGGCCTTCGGTGCACAGGCAGTGAACAACATGCTGGCAACGATGAGAAGGCCAAGTAATTTCGTGAATCTTGCGTTCATTTTACTCTTCCTCCTTACAAAGTAGGGTAA
>Ga0210049_1001855_pt1 | contig 19881 bp, 20 predicted proteins | sample CryGeyCG2014_300_2_FD_183964 | JGI IMG/M metagenome (GOLD analysis project Ga0210049, IMG submission 183964) | Groundwater microbial communities from aquifer - Crystal Geyser CG06_land_8/20/14_3.00 (SPAdes) (version 2) | ecosystem: Environmental > Aquatic > Deep subsurface > Groundwater | place... | reverse complement strand
CCTGGAAGACATAAGGGTGAGAAGTTATGTAAGCATCAGGAATATGGTTGTGCTTTTGCTTGCTGTAAGCTATTTTGCTGCAGTCTATCTGGGGCAGAACTTGAGACTTAAGCTCCTTGTGGAACGGATATTCTTAGTCTCAAAGCGCTTCTTTGGGGCTCCGAGTTTTTTCAATTTGTCTTTTGACTTTGGATAAAAACTCAGGAAACTCCAGGAAGATTACTCCTTGCATTTCAACGCTATTTGTTATATAAATACAAAATTTGTTTTGTGAGTATACCAGTTTGCACCAATTAATAAGGATATACATATGAAGTATTGGCGGAAACCACTGGATTATGAAGATATTAAAATTCCCCGTGGAAAGGTGTCTATTATTGAAGACCGCTGTAAGGGCTGTTCCTTCTGTGTGGAGTATTGTCCCAGGAATGTTTTGGAGATGTCCGAGTACTTTAATAAAAAGGGCTACCACATCCCCTATATTAAAAATCCGGGGGATTGCGTTAATTGCAACTTTTGTGAGGTGATATGCCCGGAATTTGCCATATATATTGAAAAACTGGAAGAATAAAGGAGACATAGGTTTTGGAAGGAACTGAACACTTTATTATGGGCGATGTGGCCTGTGCGGAAGCCGCTATTGCCAGCGGATGCAGATTCTTTGCCGGTTATCCTATCACGCCGGCTACAGAGATTGCCGAAAGAATGGCAAAAAGGCTACCCCAGGTGGGGGGGGTCTATATACAAATGGAAGACGAGATGGCTTCCATGGCTGCTGTCCTGGGGGCATCCTGGGGAGGGCTCAAGTCCATGACAGCCACTTCCGGGCCAGGGTTTAGCCTTATGATGGAAAATATAGGTCTTGGCATCGTGATGGAGGTCCCCTGTGTCGTGGTGAATGTTCAAAGGGCAGGACCATCAACAGGTCTCCCTACCCTATGTGCCCAGGGGGATATGATGCAGGCCAGATGGGGTTCTCACGGACACTATGAGATAATTGCGCTTAGCGCCAGCTCACCGCAGGAGCTATTCGATGTAACAATAAAGGCTTTTAACCTCTCCGAGAAATATCGTCTTCCGGTTTTGATAATGACCGATGAGGTAGTGGGACATATGGCAGAAAAGGTTATCATCCCACCATCCAACCGGATCGAAATCTATCCCCGTCGGATAACGAAGCTCCCTCCGGAAGAATATCTGCCATACCTTCCTGATGAAGATATGGTGGCTCCCATGGTGGGAATCGGCGAAGGATACCACATACACTCTACAGGCTTAACGCACGATAAAAAGGGATACCCTGTTATATCCGCTCCTGTTCAGAAGGAAATGATAGACAGGCTGGTCTGTAAGATCCGAAACAATGTGGATGATATAGTTGAATATCAGGAGATTGAGACAGCGGATGCTGAAATAATTATTGTCGCCTATGGCATATCGGTACGACCCGCACAAAAGGCTTTAGAACTGGCAAGAGAGAAAGGAATCAAGTGCGGAATGTTGAAACTGACTACTATATGGCCATTCGCCGAGAAAAAGATCATTGAATTGGCATCTCAGGTTAAAGGATTCGTTGTGCCTGAGATAAATTATGGCCAGATATCTCTGGAAGTGGAACGGTGTTCGGCAGGTCATGCAAAAACTATTCTGGTAAAGCATGCAGGCGGAGCCATTTTTAATCCTGATGAAATCCTTGAGGCGGTTGAAAAATTATGAAAAAACAGGGAGATGAAGAGTTGAATGGAATGCCGGGAAGGCACCCTTTGAGTTCTCTCCTGCGAGAGGACAGAATGCCTCACATCTGGTGCCCCGGCTGTGATATCGGAACGGTATTTTCAAGCTGTCTTACTGCTATCCACGAATCAAAGATAGACTATAACAATTTTGCCATGGTATCTGGAATAGGCTGCACCGGAAGGGCTGCCGGGTATATTAAACTCGATTCTTTTCATACCACCCACGGCAGGGCAATACCCTTTGCCACCGGTCTTAAAATAGCCAAACCCAGGATGAAGATAATTGTCTTCAGCGGTGACGGGGACCTCTTTACCATCGGGGGGAATCATTTTATTCATGCCGCTCGCAGAAACATTGATTTGACAGTTATATGCGTCAATAATTTTACCTATGGGATGACAGGCGGGCAGGTAGCCTCTACCACCCCTTTTAATTCCAAAACAAGTACGACCCCACAGGGAAACTTTGAAAAACCATTTAATCTGCCTTATATGGCCGCTGCCGCTGGCGCTGTTTACGTTTCCAGGTGGACTACCCTCCACGTAAGACGTCTTACCGGTTCCATCGTGGAGGCATTTAATAAGAAAGGTTTCTCTTTTATTGAGGTAGTATCATCGTGTCCTACCTCCTTTGGCAGAAGAAATAAACTGGGGTCACCCCTTGATATAATACAGCATTTTCACAAAATCAGTGTAATCCAGAATGGCATCCATCCCAAGGATGCCAACCTGGACATAAGCAAGGAGATTGTAGTTGGCAAATTTGTAGATACGGAAGCACCTACATTCTTTGACCTGTTAGAAAAGATATATCCTCCTGAAATGTAACTGCTCAGGTGAATAGGCTGTAGCCCCGCTGTACAACGAACGGGGCTGTAGGAGGAAATCATGAGTAACCTGAACGGATAGGCTGTAGGTCAATGCGCAACGACTAACAGCCTTCAGCCTACAGTCTAAACAACCTGACTAATAACCCTGAAACAGAGAAAGGGGCATGATTGTGACCGCAAAGATTTACCACGAGATTACCATCAGTGGATTCGGGGGACAGGGCATCGTCCTGAATGGCAGTATACTGGGTAAGGCAGCGGCTATCTATGATAAAACAAATGCCACTTTTGTACAATCCTATGGGCCTGAAGCCAGAGGAGGCGCCTGCTCTGCCCAGGTAATTGTTTCTGACACCATTATCTCTTATCCTTATGTGCATCAGCCCTCGATATTGATCGCCATGTCACAGGAAGGCTATGAAAGCAATATTGATTCCATTAAGGATGGCGGTATGCTTTTAACAGATTCAGATTTAGTGAAGCAAAGAGATGTGGGAAAAAGATATCTATCATACTCCATTCCTGCCAGCCGTATTGCTGAGAAGATGGGAAATAAGATGATGGCAAATATAGTGATGCTGGGATTCCTGGCATCCTTCTCCAATGTTGTTACTACCGAGTCTCTGAAGAAGGCGATTTTTGATTCTGTTCCAAAGGGGACTGAAGAAAAAAATTTAGGGGCATTTGAGGCTGGGTATGAGTATGGAAGCAAAGAGAAGCAGGGGTAGATTTCCATGACCACAGAAAGCTATGGCGCCCTGATAATAGGGAGTAAGATTGAATCCCTTAAGGCTGCTTACGACCTGGCAACTATTGGGCACAGGGTGCTTTTAATAGAAGAGGAAGAGAAGCTGCAGGCATCCCTTGAAGACACAGAGATACTGCCTTCAGGGGTCAGGTCGTGGTATGCTATCCACCCGTTGCTCATGGCGGTACGCAGCCACCCCCTTGTTGATATAGTCACACTGTCAGTTGTTGATGAGATTCGACATTCCAAAGAAGGGTTTTCTGCATTTATTCGGAACAAACCCTATTATGTAGATACAGAACTATGCTGCTTTTGCGGCCGCTGCAGAGAAATATGTCCTGTAGAATTGCCCGGGTCTTTAAAAAAGGCTGTAGATTGTATCTCGGAGAAGGGGATCCCTCGAACCTTTTTTATAGATAAACGCAAAAACCCGCCATGTCAGAAGGCATGTCCACTTGGAATCAATATCCAGGGGTATCTGTCCCTTATCGCCAGTGGGAAGTTCAGGGAAGCCCTGGACCTGATAAGAGAAAGCGCTCCCCTTGCGGGAATCCTTGGCAGGATATGTCATCATCCCTGCGAGCGTCAATGCCGAAGAAATGAGATAGATGAACCTCTTGCCATATGTTCACTGAAAAGGTTTGTGGCAGATTATGAATTGGAGAACCCGTGTCATGATTCAAGTACTGAACCCAAAGAAAGGCATCAGGAAAAAATAGCTATTATCGGTTCGGGACCTGCCGGACTGATGGCTGCCTGGGAGCTAACCAGATTGGGATACAGGGTTACCATATTTGAGACACTTCCCGTGGCAGGCGGAATGCTCCGCACGGTTATTGCAGGTTATCGTTTGCCCCAATCCATCCTGGATAAGGAAATTAATACGTTAAAAGAGATGGGGATAGAGATAATTACTAACTGCCCCATCGGCAAAGATAAGAAGAGCATTGGTAGTCTCTTCGATGAAGGGTTTAAGGCAATTTTAATTGCTACGGGGGCAGATGTTAATAAGAATCTGGGGCTTGGTGGTGAGGAACTGGCAGGTGTTTACGACTCTATACCCTTTTTAAAAAGGATAAACCTTGGGGAAAGGCCAGCCACTGGAAAAAGGGCAGTTGTAATTGGCGGAGGCAACGCTGCTCTGGAATCAGCCAGGACTCTGCTGCGTCTGGGAGCCGATGAGGTAAATATCCTCTACCGACGCACCAGCGAAGAGATGCCAGGAGACAGAAATGAACTCTTACTGACTATGGAAGAGGGAATAAAGATCAATTATCTTGTGACACCCATAAGATTTATCGGGAAAGATGGCAGATTGACAGGGGTCAAATGCATACATATGGACCTTGGGGAAATAGAACCCGATGGAAGACGAAGACCGGTTCCCAAGAAAGGCTCTGAATTTATATTGGATGCCGATACTGCAATTGTGGCCATTGGACAGGAACCTGAACTTTCTTTTATTCATGAAGAAAGTCCCATAAGGATATCACAACACAGCACCATTAAGACGAACCGAGACTACCACACGGAACAAGAAGGGGTATTTGCTGCGGGGGATGTTGTTACCGGTTCGGCCACTGTAGTAGAGGCTATGGGGGCTGCCAAAAAGGCGGCGTTAGCCATTCATTGCCATCTCAGGGGGAAACCCTGGCGGGAAACAGAAGATCAGGATGAAACAAGGGGAGACTACGAGCCTGTAGACCCCAATACCCCCCATGCTTTCAGGCCACTTATGCCTGTTAGAGGAATAAAAGAGAGAAGGGATAATTTTGAGGAAGTAGAGTTTGGTTACACTAAAGAACAGGCTATCCAAGAAGCAAAGCGTTGTTTACAATGCGGGATATGCAGCGAATGTAAACAGTGTGAGATAGTATGTCAGAACGTAGGGGCCGTAAATCATTCAGGGATAAAAAAACACACTGAATACCGTTTTCATGCAGTAGTCTCTCCCAGACCTTTGGCGGAAAAATTTGTATCGGTTTTGCCCGAAGAAAGGATATTTTGCGAAAGTGAATTCGGTGAAGGGAGAAGACTGGAAGAATCCCTTCTTCTGGGGGCCGGATTGGCCGGCAGGGCTGCGGCGTTTCTGACTTCTCAGATGGAGGTGATCCCAAAAGACTCGAAAAAACTATCTTCTTTATATAAAGAGGGGGTGAAAAGCGGGCTCTTTATATGTTCCTGTAACGAGAGTTCGGGCAATCCAGACGTAATGAATGAGCTGGCAAAATTTGGAGCTGGCTTTGATGAGGTGGTACATAGCGAGGTTTTACCCTCAGCCTGCCATCCAGATGGTGCCAGAATCCTGGCTGAAACCATAGAGGGAAAAGGAATTACCAGGGTAGTTCTGGCTGCCTGTTCTTGCTGTACCCTGGATATGATATGTACTGCCTGCAACGACCAGCGTTTGCGCTGCAAGGGAAATCTTTTTAATAAACAGGGGCTTGATCCCTCTATATTCGAAATGATCAATCTAAAGAATTTCATGGCTACCAGGCGCAATATGGATTTACAGGGCGTCCTTGAAGGTGGGAAAAACATGATAGAATGCGCCCTATCCAGGGTAAAATTTCAGGAAAAACTACCCGGTCAAGACGGAGACATGGCAAAGACCGTAGCCGTAATAGGAGCTACACTGGAGGGGTTGACAGCAAGCCTTGATCTGGAAAAGATGGGCTACCTGGTTTATCTGACAGATGAGAGAGACCCCCTGCTTGATAAAGATATTTCTGGAGAAGATAAACTTTATACCCCAATTATCGAGGATATTTGTGAGAGAATCAATTCAGGGAGTATTGTTTATTTGCCATGGTTCCAGATGAAAGCCTTGGAGGGTCATCTTGGAAATTTCAGGATTGAATTTCTTGGTGCCGATCAGTCCCATCTGAGGGTATCGGCTATACTATTTTCAGGTGTTGAACTAGAAAAGGTCCCTTTAACCGGCAACCTGTTAAGAAAGGGGTTCGCCCGCAGGACCCTTCCCGGGTTCCACAGTTTTTCTCCCTGGAGCACAGGGATTCCTGGTATCTTCAAGATGATGCTCCCCCCAGAAAACTCGTTTAATAAAAAAGGACTGCCCGGAACAGCTGCAGCAGCAGAAGTGGCAGCCCTTTTGCAAAAGTCGGAGATCAGGACTAAGAATATAGTTGCACAGGTGGATCAGGACAGATGCCGGGGCTGTAGTCATTGTCTTGAGGCATGTCCCTTTGCAGCGATAGAGATGCTAGGAGACGCCATAGAGGATAGAAAGTCAAGCATCATTGAAATGCACTGTCAGGGCTGTGGCACCTGCCTTTCCGTGTGTCCTACAGGGGCAGTGGATACCATTTATAAGACTGAAAAACAGATAGAAGAATTGATTGAAGTGATGTTAAGATGAAACATAAAATCAAGTTCTCACCCCCACCCTCCCCTCCCCCTTCAAGGGGGAGGGTTTGGGAGGGGGTAAAAAAAGGAAATTCCTATACTATCAAGGTGCTGGCCTTTTTATGTAACTGGGCTCCATGGTCATGCTACACCGGTATGGGGGAATTGGGGATGCCTATTCCAGGAGAAGTCAATGTTATAAGGGTTATGTGTGCCGGTCGTGTCAACACTGCTCTTCTACTGAAGGCATTTGAAAAAGGGGCAGATGGGGTTTTAATTGTAGGGTGCAGGATAGACAACTGCCAGAATGGGACCGGCCCAGAAGTGGCTTTGAAAAACATTGAGCATACTTACGAAATATTGAATCTGTTGGGATTGAAAAAAGAGAGGCTTCAGTTTAAGTATTACTTAGCCCATGAATCTGAGAAACTCTCTTCTGACTTACATGAGTTTGTGAAACGGATAGAGGGTCTGGGGCAAACCCCAATCTCTGGAAAGTGAGAGTTGGTGGAAATGTCTAATTCTAATAAAAGTCTGACCTTAATCATCAAAGAATCCGGCATCTACCAATGTCTTGATTGTGGCAAATGTACTGGCGCCTGTCCAATAGCGGAAACAGGAAAGGCATTTTCTCCAAGACTCGCTGCGAATAAAATCATAGAGAAAGGCGATAACGATCCTTATGTACAGGAATTTATCTGGGCTTGTCTGACCTGTGGCAGGTGTGATGGCAGATGCCCCTCAGGGGTTAAATTTTCGGATTTTGTACGGATGCTGAGGGAACGTTGGATTGATTCAGGCAAATCTGGCATTTACAGCCACGGCGGGGCAATGCTTTCATTAATGAGGATGATGTCATCACCCGGTATAAGGCAGAATCGCTTAGGGTTCCTTCCTCCGGAGATAAAGACCCAATCGAGAGGCAAGGTTCTCTATTTCGTTGGCTGCTTACCATATTTCGATGTGTTTTTTAAAAATCTTGACTTACATACAGTTCAGATAGCCAAAGATTCTCTAAAAATCCTTAACCATTGCAATATTGAGCCTGTTGTATTGGACGATGAAAGGTGCTGCGGTCACGACCTCTTTTGGGCAGGGGATCAAAAGGGTTTTGCCAGGCTTGCAAAAGAGAGCTATGAGGAGATCAAAGACCATGGAGTAGAGGAAATTATCACCTCCTGTCCGGAGTGTCTCTATACGTTCAAAGAAATATTCCCCAAGGTACTCCAAAACTTTGATCTCAGGGCAACCCATATTTATGAGTCAATTGACAGGGAATTAATCAGCGGAAACAATAGTCTTAGCCTTAAACCCCTGCCCTTGCAGGTCACCTTTAAGGATTCGTGTCGTCTGAGCCATTATAGGGATGTCTCTCAGATATTCAGGAAACTATTAGGACAAATCCCACGATTAAACATCAGAGAAACGCCTGACTCAGAAATCGGGAATATCTGCTGTGGAACATCTGCATGGGTAGGCTGTGGCGAACATTCCAAGAAGATACAGATAAAACGTCTGAAGGAGACCATAGCTGCGGGAAGTCAGCTATTGGTGAGTTCTTGTCCTAAATGTCTGATACACCTGCAATGTACCATGAATGATTTCGGTTATAATGAGAGATTAAAGATAAAGGATGCGGTATCGCTTTTTGCGGACGCACTGGAGTAGCGGGATGTCCCTTTAACAGCGCACTTAAGTGCGCTGTTGTCGCTATGAATTGTTACAAATATTCCCTCCCTCTTGATGGGGGAGGGTGAGGAGCAATTAGATGTCTGAAGTTTCAAGTTCAAATGGTGAATTGAGGATCGGTGTTTACGTCTGTCACTGTGGATTAAACATTGCGGGTACTGTTGATTGTGAGGCGGTGGCCCGCTTCGCAGAGAGCTTAGCAAATGTGGTAGTCGGGAGAGACAACCAGTATCTCTGTTCAGAACCAGGTCAGCAGTTGATTCAGAATGACATCAAAGAACACCATTTAAACAGGATAGTGGCAGCATCCTGTTCCCCCAGACTACATGAGCCTACCTTTAGGAGGGCCTGTTCAGAAGCAGGGTTAAACCCCTACCTGATGGAGATGGCCAATCTCAGAGAACAGTGCAGTTGGGTACATACCAACCAGCCCAGGGAGGCCACGGAAAAGGCCAAGGACCTTGTAAAAATGGCGGTTTCCAGGGCCCGTAAACTCCAACCTCAAGAGGAACTGAAGGTTCCGATCATTAAATCTACGCTGGTTATAGGAGGCGGAGTAGCTGGTATCCAGGCGGCTTTGGACCTGGCAGACAGCGGTTATCAGGTATATCTGGTGGAGAAAAAACCCAGCATAGGGGGAATCATGGCACAACTGGATAAAACATTCCCTACTATGGACTGCTCCATCTGAATTCTGGGACCTAAGATGATGGATGTCGGTCGACATCCCAGGATTAAGATGCTTACCCTCAGTGAAGTAAAATCCATTAGCGGTTACGTAGGAAATTTTAACGTAAAAGTAGTTAAAAAGGCCCGAATGGTGGATGAAAAGGAATGTACGGCATGCGGTGATTGCACCAAAGAGTGCCCTGTTGTCAAGCCCGATGAATTTGATATGGGGCTTAGTTCCCGGAATGCCATATACCTGCCTTTCCCCCAGGCAGTTCCTTCTGCCTATGTTATCAACCGGGAAGAGTGTCTGGGAAGTGATCCTATTATCTGCGGAAAGTGCATAAAGCTCTGTGAAAAGGGCTGCATTGATTTCGACATGAAGGACGAAGAGATCGAATTCAAGGTAGGTACAATAGTCGTTGCTACGGGGATGGATGTATACGATCCTTCTGAGATGGACGAATATGGATATACACGCTATGAAAACGTTATTACCAGTATGGAATTTGAAAGGCTCATCAATGCTGGAGGACCTACGAAGGGAGAGATCATCCGACTAACTGACCGTAAGGTACCTCAATCGATTGCTTTTATCCAATGCGTCGGTTCTCGCTCTGTTGATAAAGGTGGAACCTATTGCAGTAATATCTGCTGCATGAACACCGTCAAAGATACCCTGGTGCTCAAGGAGCACTACCCTGAAATGGACATAAAGGTGTTTTATATTGATATAAGGGCATCTGGTAAAGGTTTTGAGGACCTTTTCAGGAGAAGTAAGGGGGAAGGAGTCCGCTATATTCGGGGGCTTCCCGGGCAGATAAAGGAAGACCCACATACCAGAAACCTTGTCCTGTCAGTGGAGAATACTGCCACTAATAAGCTTCTGGAACATGAGGTTGAGATGGTGGTACTGTCTTTGGGGGTAAAGCCCTGTGAGGATGTTAAAGAGACCCAGGAGATGTTAGCCCTGCAGAGGACCTCGGATGGATTTTATCTGGAGGCACATCCCAAACTCCAGCCAGTTGATTCTGCTACAAAGGGAATATTCTTTGCCGGATGTGCTGAAAGCCCCAAAGATATTAAGGATTCAGTAACTCAGGCTTCGGCCTCGGCTGCCCGGGCAATGCGACTGATGAATAGCGGAGAAATAACGGTAGAAGCGATAACCGCTGAGGTGCTTAAAGACGAATGTAAACTCTGTGGGGTATGTGTCAGGGTATGTCCTTACAATGCCATTACAATGGATAAGGACAATAACATCCCGGCTCAGGTCATTCAGGCTGCCTGCTCAGGATGTGGTACCTGTGCTGCAGAGTGCCCCACCAATGCCATCTCCATGAGACACTTCACTGACAGCCAGATAGAAGGACAGATTGATTCATTGCTGGAGGAGGAGCCGGCGGAGAAGATTCTGGTCTTTGCCTGTAATTGGTGTTCCTATGCAGGCGCAGACTTTGCCGGTGTTTCCCGTTTGCAGTATCCTTCCAATGCCCGTCTCATTCGTACTATGTGCAGCGGCAGGGTAGATAAAAAATTTATCTGGCGGGCCTTTGAAAAGGGTGCCCCGGTAATCCTGGTTTCCGGCTGCCACTTTGGGGACTGTCACTATATCGATGCCAACCACTGGACCAAGAAAAGGGTAGAGAAGATATGGAAAAAGATGAAGAAATTAGGCATCCGTCCAGAACGACTGCAACTGGAATGGATAAGCGCAGCGGAGGGTATCCGTTTTTCTAATGTCATGAAAAGAATGGAAGAATTACGGGCTGGTGTTACCCCTGATGAGATAGAAGATACAAGGAAGATACTTACTTCCTCTCTACTTCGGAACACTCAGCCTTAAAGACAATTCTGCAAGCTGCTTGCTATCTATCTTTGAAGGGGCATCTGTCATCAAACAGGCAGCCTTCTGGGTCTTTGGAAAGGCAATTACATCCCTGATAGACTCAGCTCCGGCAAGGATCATAATCAGACGGTCAAAACCAATTGCCATACCACCATGAGGGGGCGCTCCATACGTTAATGCATCCAGCAGGAAACCAAATTTCGCCATGGCCTCTTCTTCGCCAATCTTTAGAACCTCAAACATCGCTGATTGCAATTCCCTTTGATAGATTCTAAGGCTTCCGCCCCCTATCTCAGAGCCATTTAAAACAAGGTCATACGCCTTGGCCCTCACCCTATCCGGTTCTGTCTTTAGTTTTGGTACGTCCTCATCAATAGGTGCGGTGAAAGGGTGATGCATTGCCGTATATCTCATCTCATCTTGATCGTATTCCAGCAAGGGGAAGTCTACAATCCATGTAAAGTCAAAGGTGTCCTGCTTAATAATGCCTAACCTCTCTGCTATGTTGAGTCTTAAGCGGCCCAATGCCCCGTTCGCTACCTTTGCCTGGTCTGCTACCAGGAGGAGCATATCACCTTCAGATAAATTCATCCTTTCATAAAGGGCGGTTTTGTCTGAGTCGTTCAGGAACTTGGCGATAGGGGATTGCCAGGTTCCTGATTCGTATTTCAACCATGCTAATCCCCTGGCACCATAGACCCTGGCAAGGTCTACCAGGTTATCGAGGTCCTTTCTGGAAAAACCGGAACAACCCTTTGCATTCACTGCTTTTACAACTCCACCCTGCTTAACCGCATCTGCAAACACCTTAAACTCAGATTTTTCTAATATATCAGAGACGTCCTTTAACTCTAACCCAAACCTGGTGTCTGGATTGTCTACGCCATATCTTTCCAGGGCATCATCATAGGTTAGCCTCTTAAAGGGGGTTTTTATATCTACATTCAAGACCTCTCTGAAAACCAAGGCCATCATACCTTCTACGATTCTAAATATATCTTCACGGTCAATAAAGGACAGCTCCATATCTATCTGTGTGAACTCAGGCTGTCTGTCTGCCCTCAGGTCTTCGTCCCTGAAACACTTCACGATCTGAAAATACCTGTCGTAACCTGCTATCATCAACAACTGCTTAAATAATTGAGGGGACTGAGGTAAGGCATAGAAGTTACCGGGATTTACCCGGCTGGGAACCAGATAGTCTCTGGCTCCCTCAGGGGTGCTTTTGGTTAAAAAAGGGGTTTCGATCTCCAGGAAAGCCTCATTATAAAGACAATCCCTTATGATCTTTGCTGCCTTATTTCTCAAGATGAGATTCCTCTGGAGTCTTCTCCTCCTCAGGTCCATGTATCTGTATTTAAGACGGGTATCTTCTGCCACATCCACATCTTCTTCAATGGGAAAGGGAGGGGTTTTAGCCTCGTTTAGCACTTTCAGTCCTTTGACCAGCACCTCTATCTCACCAGTAGCCAGATTGGGGTTTTTGGTCCCTTCGGGCCTTTTAGAGACGTTGCCTTTAATCGCTATAACGTATTCACTACGAAGTAGAGCCGCCTTTTCGTGGGAATCCCTGTCCACATCCGGGTTGAAGACAACCTGAGTAATACCGTACCTGTCTCGCAGGTCGACAAATATAAGGCCTCCATGGTCTCTCCTTCGTTGTACCCATCCCATTAGAGTAACTTCACTGTCTATATCATCCACCCTTAACTGCCCGCAGTTGTGGGTTCTATTGAAACCTTCCATTGAATCACCCAATTACGACCTCCCGTCTTCCAATTCCCTCATCCTCTTCTTCAGCTCTACCATCTTCAATTCCCTGTCAACCGTCAGTTTGTGCCACCTTCCCGCTTCCTCCTCCCTTTTTATTCCGGCTTCTGGATTTAACTCACCACTTCCTTCCAATAACATAATCAGCCGTTGCCAAAAGGGCTTGTTTCTCTGTGGAGGTATCAAAATCTTGCAGAAATCCCTTTGCTATTTCAATGCAGTCCCCTGCTCGTTTAAAGGCATGGTCCACTCCTTTATATCGCATGATCAGATCAATTATTGTTGATAAACCCCTGTCCCCATGATTGCTGGATTCAATAATATTTACAATCTTTTCTCTATCGGAATGGCTGCAGACATTTAAGGTATATATTAATGGCAGAGTAATCTTCCCTTCATATAGATCTTTTCCAATAGTCTTGCCAAATTCTTCCTCAGTGGAGATATAGTCAAGGATATCATCCACCATCTGAAAAGCAATGCCGAGATTTAGACCGAAACCTTTTAATGCCTTTTCTTTCTCATCAGGGGCATTGCCCAGGATAGCCCCAACCTGACATGCTGCTGAGATCAAAACCGCTGTCTTCTCAGTTACAATAGAGATATACTCCTCTTCAGTAGTACAGGGGTCTCCATGTTTTACCAACTCCATGATTTCTCCCTCAGCCAAACGGGTCGTTGCATCAGACAATACCCTCAATATCTTTAAATCACCAATAGACGTTAATAAAGAAAAAGATTTAGAAAAAAGATAGTCTCCAATTAAAACACTGGCTTCATTTCCCCACACAGAGTTAACTGAAGAATTGCCCCTTCTTACTTCCGCATTGTCTACAACATCGTCATGAAGGAGTGAAGCTGTATGGATGAACTCAAATATGCTGGCAAGGGGGATATGGCAGCTGCCTGTGTAACCACAGAATTTTGCAGAAAGGATCAATACCAAAGGTCTGAAACGCTTTCCACCACTTAGGAGGACGTATTTCCCCACATCCGGTATCAATGAAACAGGTGATAACACATTTTTTGAAAGCTCGATCTCAACCTTTTGAAGGTCATCCCTGACTAAATCAAAAACATCTTCAAGTTCCATCTAAACCCCGTATCAATTAAAGATGCGAATATGCTCCCTAAAACTTTATACTGCTCTACATAAGGTTAACACATCTACCCTAACTCTCTCCGCCTTTGTTAACACTCTTGCACATTCATTAACGGTTGCGCCACTGGTATAAACATCATCAATTAATAAAATACTCTTGTCCTTAAATCTACTCTTATTAGAAAGGGAAAAGACCCCTTTAACATTCCTTTCTCTTTCTTTCTTGCTGAGATTAATCTGGGGTGACTCCCATTTAATCCTTTTAAGGCTCATGTAATCAATGGGAATCCCGTATCTCTTTCCTATGTATCTAGCTAAGAAAAGAGCCTGGTTAAACCCCCTTTCTCTTAATCTTTTAAAATGAAGAGGAACAGGGATTAAAAAGTCATAGGATTTGAAATCAATAGAACCGAGATGATGACCCACCATAAGAGCACCTAAGGGTTTGGCCAGGAGAGTCTTTTTATTGTACTTAAGCCGATGGGTAGCCTCTTGCAGCACCCCTTCATAAACCCCAACTGCTCTGGCTTTAGTGAAGTATACCCTGGAGGTTAAACAAGTCCCGCAAAGATGATCTCTTCCTATAACAGAGTTAAAAGGGATACCACATTTAAGACAAATCGGAGATGAAATGTACCTTATGCTCGAAAGACATGGTTCACAAATCCCCTGGAGCTGTGTATTGATAATGTCTTTTTCACAGATAAGGCATCTTGGAGGAAAGAAGAAATCCAAGAAGGCATTAAAGAACTGTACCATAACTTATTACTTAGCCGTTAACTTCGACTCTTGGAACATCAACCCAGAGACCTTCTAAATCATAGAACTCTCTAATTGGATCATAAAATACATGTACGATAACATCATCATAATCTAATAGTACCCATTTCGCCGCAGAAAATCCCTCAATACCCAAGGGGTATATTCCTTTTTTTTTCAAACTCTCTTCTATCGAATAGGCAATTCCTCGAACCTGACGATCTGATCTTCCGCTACATATTATAAAGTAATCAGCTATTGAAGATAGCTCTTTTATTTCTAATACTACTAAATTTAAAGCCTTCTTGTCTAAAGCGGCATTGGCACAAAGCAGGGATTTCTCCTTCGAGTCTAAAACCATTTACCCTCCCTAGAATTACATAAACCCTTTATTTCATCCTCCTTTAATCGCCCTATATGGTGACTACTCACGTAGTCAGGCTGAAGCTGTTTAGACTGAAGGCTGAAGTGGTCAGAATAGTGCGGTTGCCGCGCTTTGGCGGAGAAACAGCAGACTCTCGCGCCAAACATGGCTTCAAAATGCGCCGTATTCCCGCTTTTCCTGACAGTCTTCAGTCTTCAGCCTCCCTACCTGAGTAGTAGTTACCCTATATGATTGAATATCATAGAGCAACATACATCAAAAATCAAGGTCTAAAATTGTTAATAGTGCACTGTTTCTGAATTGTCAACACTTTTTGAGGAACACATCTTGACGAGCAAACCAATTTGCCCTTAACGTAAGGATATGCGATAATATAAAAGGGACTACTGTGATTTACAGAAAGATACTTGGGGTATAGAAAAATCAATCAATATGGTAGCTGGCTCACGTCCTGGGCTGGCAGCTCTTGTGTCTTTTACAGGAGGGACGATTACAAACAGGCAGGAAAACAAGCAAGAAGTCTCTTCCTCTATTTTGACTACATATATTTCACGTTTATTTGGGGGCTGTACTAACAGCCTCTCTCTTTTTTTGCTGTCCAGAAGCTCTCTTCTTGGGCTTTTGAACATTTTCTTCAGGAATTAATTCTATGAGGGAAAGGGGGGCATTATCTCCATGCCTTCTACCTACTTTAAAAATTCTCGTATATCCGCCATTTCTACTCTGATATCGAGGGGCGATCTGATCAAACAAATTCTTTGCTATCTTCTTATCACTAATAACTCTTAAAACCTGCCTTCTTGAATGTAAATCCCCTTTTTCCCCCAGAGTGACTATTTTTTCAGCAATCTTTCTTAATTCTTTTGCTTTGGCATCGGTAGTCTCTATCTTCTCATGTTCAAACAGGGAAGTAAGCATATTCCTAAACATAGCTTTACGATGACTAGAGGTACGCCCCAATTTTCTTCCAGCTTTTTGATGTCTCATTCTGTCGATTCCTTTTCATTCTCAATCTTTTCATCTGGTGGCTGAAAATCCGGCAATTTCATCCCTAAAAACAATCCCATTTCTCCTAAAATATCTTTTATCTCATTTAAGGATTTTCTCCCAAAGTTTCTGGTCTTTAACATTTCAGCCTCGGTTTTTTGAACCAATTCACCAATATATCTTATATCAGCATTTTTCAGACAGTTGGCTGAACGCACCGAAAGTTCTAATTCATCAACACCTCTGTATAAGTTCTCGTTGAACTTCACTTTATCTTTATCGTCTGTTGCTTCCTCTTTCTCTTTAGGTTCTTCAGCTTCGTCAAGGTTTATAAAGAGGTTCAGTTGTTCTTTCAATATCTTCGCAGCATATGCAATTGCATCCTCTGGCGATACACTGCCATCGGTCCAGACCTCCATTGTAAGTTTATCATAATCAGCCCTTTGCCCTACCCTTGCATGACTCACTGAATAGTTAACCTTTTTAATAGGAGAAAAGATCGCATCTATAGGAATGGTACCTACAGGTTGGTTTTCTTCCTTGTTCTTTTCTGCAGGAACGTATCCCCTGCCTTTCTTAACAACCATTTCCATTCTGAGTTTGGCACCTTTTGATAATGCAGCAATATGCAAATCAGGATTTATAATATCCACATTGTTGTTTGTAATAATATCAGAGGCCTTGACCTCACCCTCTTTAGTAGTATCAATCCAGATTGTTTCCGGGCCGTCTGAATGGAGCTTGACAAGAACTTCTTTTAAATTGAGGATAATATCAGTTACATCCTCTCTAACACCAGGGATAGTTGAAAACTCATGCAGCACTCCATCGATTTTGACAGATACAATGGCCGCACCTAAAATAGATGATAACAGAACTCTCCGCAGAGAATTCCCAAGAGTAATTCCAAAACCTCGTTCAAAAGGTTCCCCAACAAATTTACTGTAACACTTTGTAACTGTTTCGGTGTCAATCTCCAGCCCTTTAGGACTTATTAATCTCTGCCAGTTATTGGACATCTTTACCCCGCGTTAAGTTAACTTTAATCGTTTAAAAATTACCTTTTTGCCTACCGATTCTGTGGTTATAGTTATTTTGAATATAGTTCTACAATCAGCCGTTCTTGAATTGGCATCGTTAGATCCTCCCTGGAAGGCAAAGAAACTATCTTTCCCTTAACATTTTCCTTATCCAATTCTAACCAATGGGGCACACCACGGCGCGCCACAGCCTCCAGAGATTCAACAATCCTGGGGATTTTTCTACTCTTTTCCCTCACCTCTACAATTTCCCCCGGACTAACCAGATAAGAAGGAATATTTACTTTTCTCCCATTAACCAAAAAGTGACTATGTCTTATCAGTTGCCTTGCCTCACTGCGGGAACTGGCAAATCCTAAACGAAAGACCATGTTGTCCATTCTTCTTTCAAGAAAGAGCAACAGGTTCTCACCGGTTATGCCCTTCATCTTATCAGCCTTCTCAAAATACCTTCGGAACTGATTTTCTAGAATACCGTAAATTCTTTTTACCTTCTGCTTCTCACGAAGCTGAATACCATAATCCGAATGTTTGCTACGGCTCTGTCCATGCTGACCCGGGGGATAACCTTTCCTTTCAAAAGCGCACTTATCCGAATAACACCTATCACCCTTTAAGTACAACTTCAAATTTTCTCTTCTGCACAACCTGCAAACCGATCCTGTGTACCGAGCCAAACCGTGCCTCCTTTATACCCTTCTTCTCTTGGGTGGACGACACCCGTTATGAGGAATAGGAGTAACATCCCTGATTAAACTGACATTAAATCCCTTAGCCTGGAGAGTTCTCAAAGCAGATTCCCGACCAGCCCCCGGCCCTTTAATATAAACCTCTATATTTTTAACCCCATGCTCCATAGCTTTTTTTGCAACATCTTCCGCTGCTAACTGAGCAGCAAAGGGGGTACTCTTCCTTGAACCCTTATACCCCTGAGTTCCAGCACTAGACCAGGCTAACACGTTTCCGGTTAAATCGGTAATAGTTATTATGGTATTATTAAACGTCGCTTGGATATGTGCTATACCATTTTGGATATTTTTCTTTTCCTTTTTCTTCTTGACACCTTTTCCCTGTTTTGCCATCAAACCTCCTACTTTCTCTTGCTTCCAATTGCCCTGCGGGGTCCTTTTCTCGTTCTGGCATTGGTGCTGGTTCTTTGACCTCGAACAGGCAAAGAACGCCTATGGCGCAGCCCCCGATAACTACCCAGATCCATCAACCTCTTTATATTCATGGTGAGCTCCATCCGTAAGTCACCCTCTACTTTATGCTCACGATCAATTATCTCCCTTATTTTAGCCACCTCAGACTCTGTAATTTGATCGGATTTTATATCGGAACCAATCCCGGCCTTTTCGAGAATCTTTTTCGAGGTAGATCTGCCAATACCATAAATATAGGTTAATGCCACTTCCATCCTCTTGCCTCTAGGTAAATCAATCCCAGCAATTCTTGCCAATATATGTACCTCCCTAGCGTGAATGTCATTAGTCAATAGTCATTTGTCACTGGTAAAAGCGAAACTTTCCACACTTAACCAATGACCGATGACTAATGACCAGTGACGTTGCCTATAGCTATCCTTGTCTCTGTTTATGCCTTGGATTTTCACAGATTATTCTAATTACGCCCTTACGTCTCACTATTTTACATTTATCGCATCTTTTCTTTACTGAGGCTTTCACCTTCATCTTAACCACACCACCCTTTGCAAAAAAGATAAGCATTCAGTTATCAGCCTTCGTCTTATTTCTAGTGGAATGTCCCTTTAATACCTTTACTATGAATTACTATAAATATTCCCTCCCCCTTGATGGGGGAGGGGCAGGGATGAAGAATCGCTATGTTGCCCCCTCCCCTTAATCCCCTCCCACCAAGGGAGGGGAAACATTTTTGGTAAAGTTATTTATGAGTCAAAGCACTAGCTGTTGAACGCTTACAGTTCATTTGGAACGGTAAGTAATCCGCCCCCTATTAAGGTCATAAGGTGATAATTCAACTGTAACCCTATCACCTGGAAGTATCTTAATATAGTGCATCCTCATCTTACCAGAGATATGAGCCAAAACCTTATGGCCGTTTTCCAATTCTACTCTAAACATCGCGTTGGGTAGAGTTTCTAAGACCGTCCCTTCTACCTCAATCGCTTCCTCTTTTGGCATAAAACCTCAACCTGGTGATCTATCCCCGTTCAATAATGTCTGTAATCCTCTGAAAAACCTCGTCTATCTTCCCAAGCCCATTAATGGCCCTGGATGTGTTCTTTTTCTGATAAAATTCAACTACAGGGGCAGTTTGTTGATGATAAACCTTTAACCTGCTCTTTATAGTATCCTCCCTGTCGTCATCTCTCTGGTAGAGTTCCCCTTTACACTTATTGCAGACATCTTTATTTTTAGGCGGATCAAAGACGACATGGTACCCTTTTCCACATTTTCTACAGGTTCTCCTACCCGTGAGTCTCTTTAACAGCTCTTCATCGTCTATCTCAATATTGATTAAGTATTCAATCTTTAAACCCATCTTCTCTAAAATAACGCCTAATGCCTCAGCCTGCGCTACTGTCCGGGGAAATCCGTCTAAAATAAACCCCCCTTTACAGTCAGGTTTTTTTAACCTTTCTTCAATTATCCCTATAACAACCTCATCTGGAAGCAGAGCACCCTTATCCATGAAACCCTTTGCCTGCTTCCCCAGGGGAGAACCCTCCTTAACCGCTTCTCTGAGTATGTCACCGGTTGAAATTTGAGGAATATTGTACTTGTCAACCAGCATCTTTGCTTGAGTGCCCTTTCCGGAACCAGGTGGACCTACTAATATTAGATGTCGAGTAGACATCTTTTCAACCTCCTTTGTTGGTTGTTAATGCCCCTCACAGAACCGTGCTTGAGGTTTGCCCTCACACGGCTCTTCAGGAACACATCCTCAATGCGAGGATAGAGTATATGTCA